>Ga0335078_10017271_pt1 | contig 10715 bp, 5 predicted proteins | sample Lox_Sample_32_FD_206711 | JGI IMG/M metagenome (GOLD analysis project Ga0335078, IMG submission 206711) | Soil microbial communities from Loxahatchee National Wildlife Refuge, Florida, United States - Lox_Sample_3.2 | ecosystem: Environmental > Terrestrial > Soil > Wetlands | place: USA: Florida... | reverse complement strand
GATGCCGTCAATACCTGCTACGGCTACGGTCAGCGGATTTCACAGGTCAGCTACAACTTTCGCTCCCTGGTCGCGGATGGTGCGTTCGAGCCACACGATGCCGGAGTAAGCGAGTATGGCCAGCGGGTGATTGAGCGCATGAACCAGGTCGGAATGGCCGTGGACCTGGCACACGCGAGCGAACGCACCAAGCTCGATGTCTTCGAGATGTCCAAAGCGCCAGTCATTCTCTCGCACGGGAACTGCCGCGCGCTGAATCCGGATGCCCCTCGCACTTCGACGGATGAAGCGATTCGCAAGCTGGCCAAGCCGGGCGGAGTCATGGGCATTACCTGTATCGCATTCATGGTTAAGGGAACGGAGCCAGTGACCGTAGAGGACGTGGTGAACCACTTCGATCACGTGCGCGACCTGGTGGGAATTGAGCACGTGGGAATCGGGTCGGACGCCGGCGTCGAGAGCAACGATCTGGGAACTCCGCAGCTACTCAAGGACATGCTGACAAAGGCTGACCCGCGCTACCACGTTCATGGAACACACGAGGTGGTTGCCGGCCTCGAAGGGCAAAAACGAGTCTACGATCTGACTGCTGCTTTCGTGAGGCGCGGATATACCGACGAGCACCTTCGCCTGGTCGTGGGTCAGAACTGGCGCCGAGTTCTGCGAGAAATCTGGCATGGATGACTGCCTGCCCGATGCAATCGTGGATGCATGACTTCGGTATGGACGGCGAGAGGTTCTCAGCTTTTAGACGCCCGGGTGCTCGAGTATCTGCGGGACGAAGTCTTGGTGGCGGCGGTTGGACTCGAACCAACGACCTACGGATTATGAGACCGTCGCTCTAACCACCTGAGCTACACCGCCACGTCTGCAGGTCTCATTTATCTTAGCATCGTGTTGGGCTGCGGCTAGCCGACACGGCTGTCGGCCGGCGGTGGGCGGCCCAGAAAACCAGCTTGCTTCCTGACCGGCACTCCCGCATCCTAGAGTGCTGCATAAAACGCTTGCTGCAAGAAGACGGATGAGGATTGGCTATGCCGATACAACGTCGCGATTTGCTGAAATCCGTTGCCGGCGCTGGATTGTTTGCGGCGGCAGCTCCGCTGGTCCGGTCGCAGGAGCAAGTGGAACGCGCCACCCATGGCCTGCCCGCTCCACGCATCAAGGACATCAGCGTCATTGAATGCGCGCCCGCAGGCCTGCGGCTCACGGTGGTGAAGATCACCACCGACCAGGATGGTCTTTACGGCTACGGTTGCGCCACCTTCACTCAGCGTGCCGACCTGGTGAAGCCAGCCGTCGAGAAGTACCTCAAGCCTTTTCTGCTGAACAAGACGACCGACCGTATCGAAGACATCTGGCAGTCCTGCTACGACAGTTCCTACTGGAAGAACGGACCAGTGCTCAACAACGCGCTCAGCGGCGTCGACCAGGCGCTCTGGGATATCAAGGGCCGACAGGCGGGGATGCCGGTTTATCAGCTCGCGGGAGGCAAATGCCGCGAGGCGGTCGACACCTACGTTCACGCCGATGGCGCCGAAATCCCGGAGGTGATCGACAAAGCCAAGCAATACATCAGCCAGGGCTTTCGCAACGTGCGGGTGCAGGTCGGCGTGCCGGGGATGGCTGGATACTCAGCGCCACACAACGGCGCTGCCATGCGCGCTCTGCACCACCAGCCGGCGTTTGAACCTGCCTACTACATGCGGCGAGCGTTGAAGCTGCTGGAAAAATGCCGCGAAGAGTTAGGCGAGGAAGTGGAACTGCTTCACGATATGCACGAGCGGCTCTTGCCGAATCAGGCGGTTCAGTTTTGCAAGGACGCGGAACGGTTCAAGATGTTTTTCCTGGAGGATCCACTTTCTCCGGAAGACCTCGGCTACTTCCGCCAGATTCGCCAGAACTGCGCCACCCCGATCGCCATGGGCGAATTGTTCAACAGCCCGCACGAGTGGCAGCCGCTGATCACCGAGCGACTGATCGATTACGTCCGCGTGCACCTGTCGCAGGCGGGAGGTTTCACGCCGTCGCGAAAAATCGCTATTCTGGCTGAGCAGTTTGGGGTGCGGACGGCCTGGCATGGGCCAGGCGATGTGTCTCCGGTAGGGCACATGGCCAACGTCACTCTCGACATCGTCAGCTACAACTTCGGCATTCAGGAGTACACGCCGTTCAACGAGCGCACCCAGGAGATTTTCCACGGCTGCCCCGAGATGAAAGACGGATATCTATGGGTGAGCGAAAAACCAGGCTGGGGGATTGAAATCGATGAGAAGGCCGCAGCGAAGTCGCCTTTTGCCCAGAGCGAGAACGGACTGAACGGCGGCTGGGGAGAAATCCGCAAGCGCGACGGCACTGTGATCAAGCAGTAGAGTGAAATCCCGCCATGAAAGCGATTGCCATCATCCCCGCCCGTCTGGCTTCGACGCGTTTGCCACGAAAGATGCTGCGTGAGCTTGCGGGCAAGCCGCTGATCGCCCGCACTTACGAAGCTGTGCGCTCCTGCAAGCTGCTGGCTGACGTCATCATTGCCACCGATTCCGAGGAGATTCTTGCGCTCTGCCGGCAGCATGGTTTTCACGCCCGCATGACTTCCGCGGGGCATCGTAGCGGGACAGAACGAGTTCAGGAAGTCGCCAACTCCATCGCCGCGGACGTATATGTCAATGTGCAGGGCGACGAAGCGATGGCACGGGCCGAACAGATCGCCACTCTGCTCGACATCATGCGAGACCCAGACGTGCAGGTAGGCACCTTGAAGACACCAGCGGCGCCCGAGGATATTCATAATCCCAACGCGGTGAAGGTGGTCAGCGACAGCTCCGGCCGCGCGCTCTATTTTTCGCGCGCAACCATCCCCTACGACCGCGACGGCATCGACCCGCGGTATTTCAAGCATCTCGGTTTCTACGCCTACCGCAAAGCGGCGCTCGACCGTTTTTGTGCGCTGCCGGAATCGGCGCTGGAGCGCAGCGAGCGGCTGGAGCAGCTACGATTTCTGGAGAATGGAATCGCAATCCGGGTGGCCGAGACTCCTTTTGATACGGTGGGAGTAGATACCGAGGAGGATCTGCGCCGCGCGGAGAATCTGCTCAACGGTCATTGAGCCAACTGCTAGCTCTGTGCCTTCACCGGCTGGTTTGCCCAGGCCTCGGCGGCAGCAACCCGCCGCGAGATCGCCGGATGGGAGTGAAAGAACCATTCCACGAATGGTGAAGGCGTTCTCTCCGCCAGATTCTGCTCTGCGAGTTTGTTCATCGAGGAAACGAATGGGGAAACGCTGGCGATGGATCGAAAGGCATAACGGTCGGCCTGGCGTTCGTTGTAACGCGAGAAAGCATTCAGCGCAGGTAACAACAGGAATGACAGCACCGCCGACAGCAGGACCAGCAGCGGCAGGTTAGCGAAATCCGACATGGTATCGAACAGGTGCCAGCGCTCTACCGAATAGTGAAGCGCCCAGTTGGCGACCCAGAACCCTACCAGCGTGACTCCGGCCTGCACCGCGATACTCTTCAGAATGTGTTTGTGGACATGATGGCCGAGTTCGTGGGCGAGGACGGCTTCGATTTCGTCTGCCGAGTAGTTCTCCAGCAGGGTGTCAGCCAGAATGATGCGGCGCGTGTTTCCCAACCCGGTGAGAGCGGCGTTCGCCTTCTTGCTCTTCTCCGACAGATTCCACTTGTAGACTCCCCGCACACGCGTTCCAGCGCGCTCGCCCAGCCGCACCAGGCGGGCCTTGAGCTCCTCATTCTGCAAAGGCTCGAACTTGTAGAAGATCGGAAACAGCACCACCGGGGCCAGTTGGGCCATGAGCACGAATAATCCCAGAAAAACCGCCCAGGCGATCAGCCACCAGTACTGCGGGCTCTGCCGAATGATGAAGTAAAGCAGTTCGACCACGATGGTAGCCAGGATCATCCCAACCAGGAATCCCTTGGTCTCGTCCCAGATCCAGGAGCGCAGTTTTTGGTTCGACAGATTGAAGCGGTGCTCCAGGCGGAACCCGTAGTAGTCCAGTCCCGACCCGAGGAATTTCTGAATCAACAGCAGCATCAGGACGTAGAGGAAAACCGCCAGAGCGTATGTCTGGAAGGAGGCGCGGTAGGCGAGGTCGCGCAAGGTGCCGTTCCACCCGGTCAGCAGAAGCGCGATAAGCAGGACCAGGCCGAGAACAAAGTCGGCGATGCCCAGCCATCTGCGGATGCGGTTGTAACGCCGTGCCTCCGGCGTATCCGCCGGCATCTTGGGGGAGTTAACCATGCGTTAACTATTATTGTACCGGGAGAAGCGTCAGGCGAGAGTCAAAACGCGCAACATTTTGTAATGCAAAGATTTTTCTGGGCTGACGAGGCTTCCTTGGACCATCTTCGACGCAAACAGCAGTCGGGACACAAATTCTTGTAGCGGTGACCAAGAGTCACGAATGGTTTCTATCCGGAATGCGGGAAAACAGCCCCGCTGCCATCACAATTAACACCGGATAACATTCCAGGGTGTAGCGAGGTTCAGGGTTCTCCAGACTTCCAAGAAAAAGCGAGCGTAAGACTACAAACGTGAACAACAAGCCGGCGCCCGATGCAAAATGGCCCCGTAGCAGGCCGAGCAAACCGGCACCTACGTACAAGAGATTTAAGGTTCCCAGAGTAATGCTCAGAACCAGCCATTGCGGCATTTCGTCAAACTCCCACCAGCGGGTGTTGCACGGCAGAATTTCCGTACGCGGCCGCAGCCACATATCAGCGATACGCAATAGCGGTAGCCAGACGTAGTAGCGCAGGGGAGAATGGTGTATCCGCTCCGCTGCCAGCGCAGCAAACCTGGCATCCAGGTCAGGCGTCAGGTGCAACGACTGGTTGTAGTCGGTCAGAAGTTGTTCTGTCTGGTCCTCTTGCGCAGGAGAATCAAAAGCCCGGGACGGAAGATTATCCACGTCCATGGGGCCAGTGGATACGACCCAGTAAATCTCCTCGGTTGAAACGTAGTCCGCTATCCAGGTTTTCACCCAGCGTTCGAACCCCATGGGCACGAATGCGCCCGGAGCATTGGCATAGCGCGGGGCCAGCGGCTCAAAGGCGTGCAGCGTGTGGAGGTTGCGCAAAGCCCAGGGAACGAGCGGTGCGATGGCAATGACGGCGACAATGAAACCCGCTTTGAGCAGGCGGTAAACCTTTGGCTCGGTCGACCCTGGCTGGCCGGATTTCGTGCGTTGACGAATGATGGCTGCGAGCAGGAAGAGCTCGAGTGCGATCAATAAAAGGCCGCCATCCGGGCGGAGGAGAATTGTGGCGCCAGTTGCGAACCCACATCCGATCCATGCCCGTGGGCTTGAATCGTAGTCACGGCTCAGACCAAGCAAAGCGAGATCGAGCGCGAGGACGGTGAAGAAAATTTCCCAGGTCTCGGTGAGGGCGGCCGCTGCATAATCAGCTAGGAACGGGCAGAGCGCGCTCAGGACAAAGGCTGCCCTGGCTGCGCGGGAAGAGAGCACGCGGCGGGCAATATCCGCGGTAAGAAAGCACGTGCCGAGGTCCACGAACACCTGTAAGACAACCGCAGCGCGGTAGTGTTCTATGCCGAATACCGCGAAGACCGCCGCCAGGAATGAGGGATATCCCGGCAGTCGAATATAAGTCGGAGTGATGCCGTTCGAGCCGCTCAGTCCGTAAATGCCATGTTGCAACCAGTTCTTGGCGATGTCTCCATAGACAAACGTATCGGCGGTCAGGGCAGGGAAGCGAAACACAAACAGCAGGCGCAGCGCGAGGCCTGCGAATGTGGCAAGCACGAAAAAACGCAGATGTTGGCGCACGATTTCGCGCACCATGGGAATATAGCACCCGGCTGTTTGCAACGTTCCTGGCTGTTGGCCATTAGTTTCTGGGGAGGAGCGCCAACACTCACCGGCCAACCGCGTCCTTACGATTGACCCTGCCCTGCGAGCGGCTTAGGATGGAATGACTAAGTCACCTATGGGGCAACCAGTCTTTTACGATCCCCGGCAAGCGCGCTGGAAGCGATTGCGCCGTCTTTTCGATGCCCTGGCCATCTGCTTCATGCTGCTCGTCATTTTCTTTATTTACAACGCCTTGCATGGAGAACAACTGCCCACTCCGTTGTGGAAGACGGAAACCAAGCCGTATCATGCGCTGCGCGAGAACGAAAAAGAAAAAGCGCGCGAGCGGCGCAAATTGGCGGCTGCGCATCGCGGCCATCACAAAAGCCGTAGCATTCCCCTGCAGTTGAACTCCGAAGAAGGCGTGCGGGCGGCGTTCTACGTTTCCTGGGACGCCGCCAGTTTCTCTTCTCTGCGCGAATACGCTCGTCAAGTGGATTTGCTGTACCCCGAATGGCTGCACGTTCTCACCCCGGATGGCCGTCTGCAAGCCATCGACGAAGACAACAGTAAATTCTTTGACGTAGTCCAGGGCACGAGCGTGCACCTGGTCGACTCAAAAGTCATGCCCTTTCTAAAAGCGGAAGACACCGACATGGAAGTCTTTCCCATGGTCAATAATTCCGACGGCGCGAACTGGGTCGACATCAGCGCATTTCTGAACGATCCTGACGCTCGCACGCTCTTCCGCGAGCAGATCGACGCCTTCCTTGCCACCGACGCCTATCACGGCCTGATGGTGGACTTTGAGGACTTTCCCAAGAAAGCGCAGCCCGGCTACATGGCTCTGCTCAACGAACTTTCCTCGGACCTGCATTCCCGGAACCTGAAGCTCTATGTCAGCGTGCAGCCGCATAATCAGGATTTCAACTATCAGGCGGTCTCGGCAGCCGCCGATGGTGTGGTTGTCATGGATTACGACGAGCACTACCCGGGAGGGATTCCCGGACCGATCGCCTCCCAGGACTGGTTTGTGGCCAATCTGCAGACCGCCATGAAAGTAATTCCGCGGGAAAAGTTTATCTGCGCCATTGGCAATTACGGCTACGACTGGCCGCAGAGGCTGAAGAACGGGAAGCTGCCAGGCGGCGCGAAGGATATGAACCAATCGGTCCAGGACGCGTGGCTGGCGGCTCGCGATTCCGAGGAAGATGTTGACTTCGACGGCGATGCCATGAATCCTCACGTCAGCTACATGGACGAGGGCAACCTGCGCCACGATATCTGGTTCCTCGATGCGGTGACAGGGTTGAACGAGATGCGCGCGGCGCAGACGCTCGGGATCCAGACTTTCGCCTTATGGCGCCTCGGTTCCGAGGACCGCTCCCTGTGGAAGGTTTGGGACGCGCCGGGAGAACCTGATTCGGTTGAGAAGCTGAAGGACGTGCCCCCCGGCGACGATGTCGACATGGAAGGGACCGGTGAAATCTTCCGCATCGAGGCCGAGCCGGCCCATGGCACGCGCACGCTCGATGTGGACGTGTCGACGGGCCTGATCACCGACGAAAATTTCGATCCTCTGCCCGAGCCTTACCGGGTGGCACGCTATGGCTACAACCCCAACGAAGTCGCTATTACGTTTGACGACGGGCCTGACCCCACGTGGACACCCAAGATTCTCGACATCCTCAAAGGGGAAAATGCTCCCGCAACCTTTTTTTTGATCGGGCTGCAGGCGGAGAAATTTGGTGGTCTTGCCTCGCGCATCTACCGGGAAGGACATGAGATTGGAAATCACACCTTCACTCATCCCGATGTCAGCAACATCTCGCATCGCTTCAACGATCTTGAAATCAATCTGACCGAGGAATTATTTGCCAGCAGGCTGGGTATTCGCACCATTCTTTTTCGCCCGCCTTATTCCATCGACCAGGAGCCGGATACCACCGATCAGGTGCGGCCGCTCAAGTGGGCTCAGGACATGGGCTACATCAGCGTCGGCGACAAGATCGATCCCAATGATTGGCGGGAAAATCCGCGTCCCAGCGCCGACGAGATCGCCGAGCGGGTGAAGAGCCACTTGCCTCCCTGCGCTCCCAAGGACCGATTCTGCGGAAGCATCATTCTGCTGCATGACGGAGGAGGCGACCGCAGTCGCACAGTGGCGGCGCTGCCGCGAATCATTGCGGATGCAAGGGCCAAAGGGTTGGCAATCGTACCTCTTTATCAATTGCTGGGGAAGAGTCGAGCGGACGTGATGCCGCCGCTGCCTGCCAATGAGCAATGGGCGGCGCTGCTCGACCGGGTTGGCTTTGCCCTCTGGGATTTCAGCAGCAAGGGGATCGTGTGGATTTTCTTTGTCGGCGATCTGCTGATGACCGCGCGGCTGCTCATCGTCGGCGCTCTGGCATTATTTGACCGCCTCCGGGAGCGTCGAGCCGGCACAGCCGCGAGCACTTTGTACGAACCGAGGGTCGCGGTCCTCATTCCTGCCTACAACGAAGAAAAAGTCATTGTGCGAACGGTGCGGGCGGCGCTGGCCTCCAGTTATCCCGAGTTGCGCGTGATTGTGATCGATGACGGTTCTCGCGACCGCACGCTGGAAGTGGCGCGTGCCGCTTTTCTGCAGGAAGAACGATCGGGCCGGGTGGTGATTCTAACTAAAGCCAACTCCGGGAAAGCTGATGCGCTTAACTTCGGGCTACAGCATCTTCAGGGGGAAGAAATATTTGTTGGCATCGATGCCGATACGGTGATCGCGCCCAGCGCCATCTCGCGCCTGGTGCCGCACTTCCTCGACCCCAAAGTCGCCGCGGTGGCGGGGAATGCGAAGGTCGGCAATCGGGTGAACTTGTGGACCCGCTGGCAGGCTCTGGAATATATCACCAGCCAGAACTTCGAGCGCCGTGCCTTGAACACGCTGGGAGCGGTGAGCGTCGTGCCCGGCGCCATCGGCGCCTGGAGAACTTCGGCAGCGCTGGAGGAGGGTGGCTACCACACCGACACAGTCGCCGAGGATGCCGACCTCACCATGGCCCTGTTGCGGCGTGGCTACCGTGTGGAATATGAGGACTTGGCCCTGGCCTACACGGAAGCACCGGTCAACGCCAACGGACTTATGCGGCAGCGATTCCGTTGGTCGTTCGGGATTCTACAGTCGGTGTGGAAACACCATGCGGTGTTTGCCCGCAAGGGCGTCCTGGGCTGGGTAGCACTGCCGAATATCGTTATTTTCCAAATCCTTTTGCCGATTGTTTCGCCCTTCATCGATCTTATGTTCGCGATCGGCGTGATCTGGTATTTCGTCCAGAAGCACTTCCATCCGGATTCCACCGATCCCGCCGATTTCCAGAGGCTAGTGTTGTTTTTCGCGGCATTTCTGCTGATTGACTTCATCACCTCGGCCATCGCGTTTGCGCTGGAGCGCCGCCAGCCCGAGGCCCGGGAGGACGCGTGGCTGCTCAGCCAGGTTTGGCTGCAGCGTTTCGCGTACCGACAGCTATTCTCTCTGGTATTGATCAAGACACTGAAACGCGCGATCGAAGGCCAGCGCTTCGCCTGGGACAAGCTGGAGCGCACCGCCAAAATGAGCTTCAAGACCCCGGAAAGCCAGGAGTCAGTCAAAGTCCCATAGGCACCCGCAGGCACCGGCGTTTCTCCAGTGCTACAATCGAGCTTCTAGTCTTGCTCGAACGGCATCGGTACTCCCTGAGGTGCGCTAATGGCAACCATCGAAGCTCCCGTCCAGCCCCAAATCCGTCTGCATGAGGGCCCGTTTCTCAACGAGCCCATGGTCGATTTCAGCAAAGAAGACAACGCACGCAAGATGCGCGCAGCCATCGAGAAAGTTCGCGGCCAACTGGGCCGCGAGTATGACCTGATCATCGGTGGCAAGCGCATCAAGACGGCGGACAAGATCAAATCGCTGAATCCGGCCAAGCCCTCGCAAATTGTCGGCATTCATCAGAAAGCCGGAAAGGAGCACGTGGAGCCTGCCATGCAAGCGGCGCTGAGCGGATTCTCTGACTGGAGCCGGACTTCGGTCGAGGAACGTGCCAGCCTGCTGTTTCGCGTGGGCGATCTGCTGCGTGAGCGCAAGTTTGAGTTCATGGCCTGGCTGGTATTTGAAGTGAGCAAGAACTGGGCTGAGGCCGACGGCGATATCGCCGAAACCATCGACTTCTGCGAATACTACAGTCGCGAAGCGCTACGGATTGCTAAAGTCAAAACGGACGTGCAGCTGCCGGGGGAGCATGACACGCTGCACTACATTCCCCTGGGCGTAGGCGCGGTGATTCCGCCGTGGAATTTTCCCTGTGCCATCATGGCCGGGATGACGCTGGCCTCGATCGTTTCTGGCAACACGGTCATTCTGAAGCCGTCGAGCGATTCGCCCACCATCGCCGCCCAGTTCGTCGAGTTGCTGGAAGAAGCCGGCCTGCCCGAGGGCGTCGTGAACTTTTGTCCGGGATCGGGGGCGACTTTCGGCAACGCCATTGTTGCCCATCCCAAAACGCGTTACATCGCTTTTACCGGATCGCGCGAGGTAGGACTTGACATCAACCAGCGCGCCGCCCAGCCTGCTCCGGGCCAGATCTGGATCAAGCGCACGATTCTGGAAATGGGCGGCAAGGACGCGATGATTGTCGACGCCGACACCGATCTCGAGGCCGCGGTGGAGGGTGTGGCCCAGGCGGCGTTCGGTTTTCAGGGGCAGAAATGCTCGGCGTGTTCGCGCGCCATCGTCGACGAGCGCATTTACGACAAATTTTTGGAGCGGCTGAAGGCGCGGGTGGAAAAAATCAGCGTCGGCGATCCCGCGGAGAACCCCAACATGGGCGCGGTGATCAACGAGGGCTCGATGAAGTCGATTCTGGAA
>Ga0335078_10017270_pt1 | contig 10716 bp, 11 predicted proteins | sample Lox_Sample_32_FD_206711 | JGI IMG/M metagenome (GOLD analysis project Ga0335078, IMG submission 206711) | Soil microbial communities from Loxahatchee National Wildlife Refuge, Florida, United States - Lox_Sample_3.2 | ecosystem: Environmental > Terrestrial > Soil > Wetlands | place: USA... | reverse complement strand
CCGGCTGCTGTCCGCTTTGCGGACGGCAGCTCTTCCAGGCGTAATCTTCTTAGTCCTTGATTCGATGCGCTTTCTCCCGGCAAGCCGAATGCGGGTTTGGCTGGGTTTCCGTTACGGCCATGCCGCCGGTTCGCAGGTGGTTGCACGTGGCAGGGCGCGTCAACGGTATAATCAATTTTTCTCATGAGCTATACCGTTCTGGCTCGCAAATACCGTCCTCAGCGCTTCTCGGAGGTGATTGGTCAGGATCATGTGACCCGCACCCTGGCGAATGCGCTTGAGCAGCAGCGCATCGCCCACGGCTACATCTTCAGCGGGCATCGCGGCATCGGCAAGACCACCATTGCCCGCATCCTGGCCATGTCGCTGAACTGCCGCTCCGCCGATCATCCGGTCGCTGAGCCCTGCGGAGTCTGTGACTCCTGCCGCGAGATTCGCGAGGGCTCGGTTGGCGCCATGGACGTGATCGAAATCGATGCGGCTACTAATCGCGGCATTGACGAAGTGCGAGGGCTCATCGCCACGGCGACCGCCGAGCCGGCGCGCGACCGCTATCGCATCTTCATCCTCGACGAGGCCCATCAGGTCACCGATGCCGCCTTCAACGCCCTGCTCAAGACGCTCGAAGAGCCTCCGCCATGGGTCGTGTTTATGATGTGCACCACCCAGCCCGAAGACATCCCGCAGACCATCCGCTCGCGCTGCCAGCACTTCAGCTTTCACGCCGTGCGTTTTCTCGATATTGTCGAGCAGTTGCGCGCCATCGCCCGGCAGGAGCAGCTCAGCGTCGATGACGACGCGCTGGCGTTGCTCGCCGAGGCCGGCGACGGCTCGATGCGCGATGCGCTCTCCATCATGGACCAGGCCATTGCCTGCTGCGGCACCTCGCTCACCGCACCAGTGGTCCGGGAATTGGTTGGCACTGTCAGTTCAGTCCTGCTCGAACAGGTGATGACCGCGGTCCACGTCAACAGCAGCGAAGAGGTGCTCAGCATTATTGACAAGCTGCTTATCGAGGGTCAAAGCCCGGCCCATTTCGCCCGGCAGATGGTCGCGTTCCTGCGCAACGCCCTCATCGCCAAAGTCGCCGGTTCGGGCACGCCGCTATTGCAGATCTCTGCCGACGAGCAGACGCGCGTGGCGCGCGTCGCCGCCCTGTTCAGCGAAGAAGATCTCACCCGCTTTTTGCAGCTCATGCTGCGCACTTACGGCGACGTCAGCTACAAGCAGGAACAGCGCTTCCACCTCGAGCTTGGCTTGCTCAAGCTGGTGCATGCCCAGCGTCTGCTGCCCCTGGAGCAGTTGCTCAGTGAGACGAACCTTTCCGGCCGAAGCAGCCTGGCCAACTCGCCCGCGCGTGCGCCCGCAGTTTCTTCACCGTCACCTCAGCGAAGAGTTTCAGCCGGCGAGGCTTCGTCGGCGCACACTCCCGCGGATGACAAGGCCCAGCGTCCATCTCCCTTCGAGCTCGACCGCGCGCGCCGAGGCGCCGGCGGGAAGCCGGAAATGAGCAGCGCGGGCGCCGTGGCCTCCGCTCCCATTGCGGACCAGGCGGCGGGCGTCGCGCCTGCGCCGGAGGTGCGAGCCTCCGCTCCGGGGGATCAAACTGTCGATCTCGACCGCGTCCGCCGAGCGGTGCTGGCTGCTCTGGAAGAAGCCGGTCACCGCATGGCTGCCGGCTCGCTGGAGACAGGCGAATGGTCAGCCACGGCAAGCACGCTGGCCGTCAAGGTTTCCAGCGGAGAGCAGATGATTGCCCTGACGTTTGGCCCCGAACAGCGCCGCCTGATGCAGCAGGCGCTGGACAGTTCCGTCGGGCGCTCGCTGCGCTTGCTGATCCTGCCCGGCGCGGCCAAAACGGCGGCTACGGTTGCGCCATCGCCGCCTTCGCCAGCGGGAGGCGCGCGCCTCAAGGCCGCGCAGCATCCCGTGGTTCGCCGGATGATGGAAAAATTTGGCGCGGAACTGCGCACTGTGCTTGACAGCGATCAATAGGAAAGAACTATGAACCCGAAACAGTTGCAGGACATGATGGCCAAGGCGCAAGAGATGCAGCGCCAGATGCAGCAACGAATGCAGGAAATCGTGGTCGAGGCCACCGCGGGTGGTGGCAGCGTCAGCGTCCGCATGAATGGAGCCAAGCAGATGCTGTCCTGCAAAATTGAGTCCGAGTTGATGCAGAGCGGCGACCTTGAAATGCTGCAAGACTTGATCACCGCCGCGGTCAACGAAGCTGGACGCAAGGTGGATCAGGCCATGCAATCGCAACTCGGCGGCATGCTCGGCGGTCTCGGCCTGCCGCCGGGAATGTTTTAATCCGGTGCGGGATGCCGCACCCTGGCACGCGCCTGGTGTGAAATTGATTGCTTGAGTTCCTGCTTTTATGGCTAAATTTCCCGAGCCCATGGCTCGACTCATCGACGAGTTGAAGAAGCTTCCCGGAGTGGGCGGCAAGAGCGCGCAGCGGCTTGCCTTCCACATTCTGCGCGCCGCCGACGAAGATGCTGAACTCCTGGCAAGCGCCATTCGCGATGTGAAAGCTCAACTCCGCCTCTGCTCCGTTTGCAACAACATCACCGACGTCGACCCTTGCATTTATTGCAGCAGCGCCGTGCGCAACCAGCGCGTCATCTGCGTGGTCGAGGAGCCGACCAACATCGCCGCCATCGAAAAAACGCGCAATTACAACGGTGTCTACCACGTTTTGCACGGCACGCTTTCGCCCATTCACGGCGTCGGTCCCGAGCACCTTCGCATCGCCAACCTGGTGCAGCGCCTGGCCGGCGGAGGGGCTGACGAAGTGATCCTCGCCACCAATCCCACGCTTGAGGGCGAAGCCACAGCCGTCTATCTCTCTCAGTTGCTCAAACCCACGGGGGTTCGCGTCACCCGCATCGCCACCGGCATTCCCGTCGGCAGCGACATTGAGTACGCCGATGAAGTGACCATGCAGAAGGCCATCGAAGGCCGGCGCGAGTTGTGAATTTTAGAAGAACCGGGCGGAGATCCAACACGTAAGCCTCGCCTTGCGCGAGGCTCCTGCACACCCCTGAACAATCTCTATCCCCTCAGCTTTGCAAGCAGGTCTTGCGGATGAACCGGTTTGGCCAGGATCTCGAATTCGTGGCCGCGGGCCCGTGCGCTCTCCAGCAGATCGGCCGTGGCTGCCTGCCCGGAGAACAATAGGATCTTGCAGCCCGGCAGAAAGCGCCGAATCTGAATTGCAGCTTCAATGCCGTCCATGTCAGGCATGATTACATCGCTGATGATCAAGTCTGGGTGCAGATTCCTGGCCTGCTCGACCGCTCCCGTTCCCGTGTAAACTGCGACGGCATCGAACCCGTGTTGATTCAGGATGATGGCCAGTGTATCTGCAATCACATGCTCGTCGTCAACCACCAGAACTTTAGGTTTTTTTGCTTCCATTTCAGCTCTCACCCAAGATGCGGAAGAATGGGAACGGCCGCGCCCTCGCCGCGATTGCGAGCGCTCCTGCTGAAATGATTATAAGAAGCTCTCCCGTACAAGGCAACCAGCGGACTTGGGGTCGTCTGCGCGCCTCGCCCCCGGCCGATGCTGGCTCGCCTCACCTGCCGCGCGACGCCGGTGGTGTGGGCTGCAAATTGTTAAAATGATTTCCATGCCGTGATCCGCTCTGTCTTGCCGAATAGCGCAATTGCGCCGGGGGCGGCAAAAGATGTTGCCGGTGTGGGAGGTCGTATGGTGACCGCGGGTAGAATCGAAGTGCAGGATGCCAGCGAGACAGCGCGCCATCTGTTGCAAGCCGATGAGTGCGCGCTCATCGTCGTCGACATTCAAGAGAAGCTGCTGGCGCCCATTTTCAATAGCGAGCAGCTCGTCCGCAACGCTCAGCTCCTGGTTCGCTGCGCTCAAATCTACCATGTGCCCGTGCTGCTCACCACGCAGTATGCCAAGGGCCTTGGCCCGATGGTTCCTGAAATTGCCTCCCTCGTCCCTGAAGCCACGCCAATCGACAAGTTGGAGTTCGATTGCTTTCGCCTGGACTCTTTTTCCAGCGCCGTGAAATCGCTTCCCGGGCAGCGCAACACCCTGCTCCTGTGCGGCATGGAAGCTCACATTTGCGTGCTGCAAACCGCTCTGGGAGCGCTCGACAATGGCTATCTGGTGCACGTAGCTTCCGACGCCATCGGCTCGCGCACCGAGTGGAACTGGCGCATGTCGCACCAGCGCATGCGCGCCGCCGGTTGCGTCATTTCCAGCACGGAGATGATGATGTACGAGCTGATGCGCCGCAGCGGCACGGCCGAGTTTAAACAAATGCTGACGTACCTGCGCTAAATCCGATGGCAAGCCATTGCACCAGCCTGACTCCCTCGCGGACGCTCCCTGACCAGGACCGCGCCTTTGCCCGCGCTTTTCGGCTGCTTCAGCAGGCTATCCAGGAAGCCGTCTTTCCCGGCGCGTCGCTGGCCGTGGTCTATCGCGGAGAGTTGGTCGTGTGGCGCGCCTTCGGCCGCTTTACCTACGCACCCGATTCTCCGTGCGTAACGCCCACTACGGTTTTCGATCTGGCTTCGGTCACCAAGGTCGTCGCCACCACCACCATGGCGATGATCCTCTACGAGCGCGGCGTGCTGACGCTCGATCAGCCGGTGGTCGAAATCCTGCCTGCGTTTGCTCTCGGCGAAGACGGTTCGCCTGCTCGCGACCCTCGCCGGCGCGAGGTCAGCGTTCGCATGCTGCTAGCCCACTCCTCCGGCCTGGCGGACTACGCCAAGTTCTTCCTCCGCGCCGGCACCCGCAGCGAACTCATCCGGCTCGCCTGCGCCGCGCCTCTGTCCGAGCCTCCGATGCAGCGCGCCTGTTATAGCGACATCGGCTTCATCGTGCTTGGCGAACTGCTCGCCCGCCTCGCGGGCGAAGGGCTCGACCGCTTCTGTCAGCGCGAAGTTTTCACTCCGCTGCGCATGAATACCGCTCGCTACTGCCCGCCTGCCGAATGGAAGTCGGAAATCCCTCCCACCGTCGATGATCAGGAGTTCCGCCTGAGGGTCGTCCAGGGCGAGGTGCATGACGAAAATGCCTTCGTCATGGGCGGCGTTTCCGGCCATGCCGGGCTCTTCGCCAACGCCTTTGACGTTGCCCTGTTCGCCCACGCCATGCTTTGCGGCGGCTCACCCGTCGTCTCGCCGGCAACCATTCGCCTGTTCACCACGCGCCAATCCGCCCCGCCCGGCACCTCGCGCGCGCTCGGCTGGGATACCCCGTCAACCCCCTCGCAATCCGGCAAGTATTTCTCGCCTGCTTCCTTCGGGCATCTCGGCTACACCGGCACCTCCCTGTGGTGCGACCCCGAACGCCTCTGCGCCGTAGTCCTGCTTACCAACCGCACTTGGCCCGACCATCGCACCCCGGAGATCAAGCGTCTGCGCCCGCTGGTGCACGACGCGGTTCTGGAATCGCTCGGCATCGTTCCATGAGTGCCGGAAGAGAACGGCCTGAGCCGAAAAAGTCTATAAAAATCCTGCTTTCGCCCTACCGGTAGAAACCCTGGTTTTGCCTTAGAGGGTGCCATCGCGGTCCATCCTGCGGCTGATTGCGCTTACAATGGAGCCACACGGCTATTCCACAGGTTAGCAATGACAGGTGCGCATGAGAAGAAAAGATAGAGAGATTACAGAGCCATCGGCAATTATGCAAATCCTGCAAAAGGCTGATGTCTGCCGCATAGCTATGTGCGAAGACAACGTGCCCTACGTGGTAACCATGAACTTCGGTTTTGGCAAACCACCAGAGGCTGGATTCGCACCTCTGTACTTTCACACCGCACCGGAAGGCAAGAAGATCGATATTTTAAGAAAAAACAACTTGGTGTGTTTCGAGGCCGATATTGAGCACGAGTTCTTTTTGCACACCATCGCTTGCGGCTGCAGTATGAAATATCAGAGTGTGGTAGGAACCGGCAGGATGAGCTTCGTAGAGGACCGGTCCGAGAAACTCGACGCACTGCAGGCGCTGATGACTCACTATACGGAAAAATCGGGGCATGTCTTCAAGGAAGAGATGCTTGCACGCACCACGGTGATGAGATTAGACATTGAGGAGATAACGGCCAAAGCTCATCCAGGGTATCCCCGGGAATTCCACATAAAAGGCTGACGTCTCTTATATTTTTTGCCAGGATTTTGAGGAATGGATAAATTCGTCGTTCGCGGTGGCAATCCCTTGCTCGGCACGGTCCGCATCAGCGGCGCCAAAAATGCCGCCTTGCCTGCCATGGCCGCCGCTATTCTCACCGATGAGCAGGTCATTCTCGAAAACATTCCCCAGGTGCGCGACATCGAAACCGAGCGCAAGCTGCTCTCCGCCATGGGTGCTGAGGTCGAACTGGGTTATGGCCGCGCGCAGCATCGCACCATCATCTGCTGCCGCCAGCTCAGCCGTCCGGAAGCCAGCTACGATCTGGTCAAGACCATGCGGGCTTCCACGCTCGTGCTCGGACCGCTGGTCGCGCGCATGGGAAGCGCGCGCGTTTCCATACCAGGCGGCTGCGCCATCGGAGCGCGGCCCATCGACCTGCACATCAAGGGCCTGGAGCGGCTCGGCGCCACCATTCGCCAGGAGCACGGCTACATCGAGGCCAGCGCTCAACGGCTCAAGGGCAATCGCATCACCTTTGACAAAATTACAGTCACCGGAACCGAGGACGTGCTGATGGCCGCCGTGCTCGCCGAAGGCGTTACCGTCATGGAGAATTGCGCGCGCGAGCCTGAGGTTGTCGATTTGGCCGATCTGCTCGGCAAAATGGGCGCCCAGATCGAAGGCGCCGGAACTTCCACCATCCGCGTGCGCGGCGTCGAGCGGCTGCACGGAGCGCGCCATCGCATCATTCCCGACCGCATCGAGGCCGCCACCTTCATCATCGCCGGAGTCCTTACCGGCGGCGATCTGCTGGTCACCAACCTGGTTCCGGCGCACCAGACCGCGCTGCTCGCCAAGCTCGAACAGGTCGGCGCGCGCTTCCACGTCAACGGCGAGTCGATTCGCGTCATGGGTGACAATCCTTTGCGGGCGGCCGATATCACCACGGAGGAATATCCCGGCTTCGCCACTGACGTGCAGGCTCAATATATGGCGCTGGCCACCCAGGCCGAAGGCACTTCGCTGATTAGCGAAAACATTTTCGAGAACCGCTTCATGCACGCCTTGGAACTGGTGCGCATGGGAGCCAACATCAAGATCGATGGCCGCCGCGCGGTGGTGCGCGGCAAGACTCCTTTGAGCGGAGCAGCCGTGCAGGCCAGCGATCTGCGCGCCTCGGCTTCGCTGGTGCTGGCCGCGCTGGTGGCCGACGGCGAAACCATCATCGACCGCGTCTACCACATCGACCGCGGCTACGAGCATATGGAGGAAAAACTGCGCGGCATCGGCGCACAAATCCGCCGCATCGGCGAAATCTTGCCGCGCCGCGCGGGAGCGTAGAATCGCCCATGTCATCTTGCCGCGTCACCCTCCCATGTCATCTCGCCGTGTCCCCCTGAGGTTGAGCCGTTTTGCGGGCGTCTGAGCCCGCAGGCGAAATCCTGAGCGCAGCGAAGGAACCTGGCGGCGCGACGTGAGAGTCTATGCATTTCTTGCATGAGGGTTGATGAACCCTGCGGTAGTTCACCGCCCCGGAAACCGGCTTCGGTAAACCGTCACATCCGGCTCGCCAGGCGTGCTGATGACGGTGATTTTTTCCAGCCAGCGCGGATTGCGAGCGACCGCCTGCCCCACCAGGTCGCCGTTGGCCGCCACCACGTAATCGGCCACCTGCGCCGGGCAGCTTAGCCCCGCATCCCAGGCGAACCTTCTTGTTTCATTCACCACACGCCGCAGATGCACCCCGGCAATTTGCACCGCGCCGACATAATTCGCGGTGTACATCAACAGCGTCGAATGCGGTGGAATCCCCTCTAGCGGTTTCGCCAGTTGCGACTCCAGGTGCACCCGCGAAACCGAATTGACGCGCGCCTCGCGCAAGCAGATTGGAGCCGCCTCGGCAACCCGCCAGTAGTTCACCGCCAGCAGCACCATCAGCACACACGCCGCGGCAAGTTGTCTGCGGCCGGGGTTGAAGCGTTCAACGACGAACGCCACGGCGACTGCCGCGAACACGGCAAACGCGGGCAACAGTTCCAGTCCGTAGCGCACGTTATAGTAAGAAAAAGGCCACCACACCGGCTGAAACACCGGCACGCCGCCGTCGGCAATCGCGTAAGCATAGAACGGCAGCGGCAGCCACAGCAGCAGCCACGGCCACGCATGCCGGGGTTCCGGGTACGTACCGCCGTTGCGCAGGTTGGGACGAAAACGCAGCACCACCGCGATCAGCGTTCCTAGTGCGGCCAGCGCCGCCATCCAGGTCTGCCACTCGCTCAACCTCTGCGCCCAAGACGGCGGCGTTCGTTGCTCCACAAAGCCGCTGGAAAAATTCAGCCGCGCCACCTTCAAAAATTGTTTGGCCGCCAGCTCAACGTTGTGCCTGCCTGGATAGGGAAACCCATGCCCTGTGCGCTGCTCGATGGCCTGTGCCGAATACGGCCCGTTCCACCAATCCAGCGGCTTGTAGTTGACCGCGTAGTTGTGCGCCAGCCACAGCGCGGGAGTGAGCGCGCACAGCAGCAGGAACGCCGCCAGCGAGCGCCGCACTCGGCGCGTCGCGGCGCCGCCTCCAGTTTGATTGGCGAGAGCAGTTCTAAAGTTGGTGTGCCCTGACCACAAACCGACGAGCGTGTCACCCTGAGGTTGAGTCGTTTTGCGGGCGTCTGAGCCCGCAGGCGAAATCCTGAGCGCAGCGAAGGAACTCGGCGGCGCGATCGGGGTCCCCGGCGAGGCTCGGCTCGCTGGGGCGATGGCGTGAGGGTCTATGCGTTTCTCGCGTGAAACAGGGCTAGGCCTCCTACCGAAACGTCCTGATGATCCCCAAAACGCTATCACCACCGCCGCGCAGCCGATGGCAAAGGCGAGCACCCAGCCGTCGTAGCGCGTCAGCATGGCGGCAGCCAGCACCATGCCGCAGTGCTCCAGCGCCTTGGCAGCAGAAAGTTGCGTGTGCCCCGTCGAGGGAGAAGCGGCAAGAGCTACGAGATTTTTTGACGGCGCATCAGCGGGTGCCCCACCCAACGCGTCGTTCGTTGGGTGGGATAGTTCCACAAAGTTCCGGCCACTCCCGTTCAGCCCGCGCACGAACTCGTCAAAGTAAACCACTGCCCAAATCACGGCAGCCAGAAAAATCGACTCCGTCATCGCCGTCGACTGCATGTAGAGCAGGTTCGGGTTCAGCTCGAGCAGTCCCGCCGCCAGCCACGCGGCCAACCGCGATGCTCTTCCCCGCACCAACCTAAAAACGCCGACGACCGCCAAAACATAGGCAACCATCGAGGGAATTGAGCCGCCGACGCCCGTGCGCCACATCCAATCGTTGATTACGAATGGAACACTCAGCAGGTGCGGCAGCGGCAGCCACACCGTGCCGAGCTGATCTAAACCGGGGTTGCGCGAATCGAAGACGCGGCGCGCGATATTGATGTGCGCTACCGCGTCGCCGTAAAGCAGCAGCTCGCCATGCAGGAAGAACCACAAGAAGCTCGCCAGCGATGCCACGCAGGCACATGCGGCCACAAGCAGATAGTCGCTGCCCGGCCGGTGGCGTTCGCTCGACTGCTGCATAGTCTCTTCCGAATTTAGGCTGGTCTGTGCCACGCTGCGCGCCTGAGGTTGCACTTTGGACGGTTATTGGTGGTAAGGCGATATTACGCCAATCATCTGCGTAACCCCGCTATCTGCCACAGTTGGAGTCTCAATTTTAAGTGTCTGCCGAGGAGCAACCTGGAAGCAGAGTAGATCATCCTAGCCTCGATCCCGAAAAGGGATAAAAAATTCTGTGAGGCTAGCTATGCATCGCGTTGTCCTAACCTCCGCAATCCTCTTGACTCTCTTGGCCCTAATAGGTTGCGGCAACGGCAGTTCGTCAACTCCCAGCCAGTCATCCTTGACAACCCCCACTCCGTCCGCAACACCCATCATGCAGGCGGCAATGGCGAGCATCGCCAACAACGGCCTGAACCAATCCTTTACCATATCCGGTTATGTGGGTTATCTGACCCAGACTGGCCCGAACGAGACTTTCAGCGGAAGCGGTTCGTTAAGCCTGCCTCCGCAGTCCAAACAACGCTTAACGGAGGCGCGGTGCTGAGCGAAACGCAGACAATCACCCTGCAGGAGACGATCACCTATGATGGAACCGGTACCGTTTCCTCCACAACTTACCTAGACCCATCCAACTACACTATCGTTGCGCAAACTTCCCCATTTGCCGGCGCTCCATCAGGTTACTTCGTTTACGCTCCCTACTCGTATCCAAGCACAGACCAGGCTGGTGATACGGGAACGCTCGCTACCGGCACCATCTATTCTGACAGCACTATGGCAAACCAGATTGGGACGTTTAAGCTAACTTACTCCGTCGCCGCCGGCAGCGCCAACAGCCTGCAAGTGACGTTCGCTTGGCTCTATGCCAACTCCACATCTCCCGGAGATCAGATCACCTACCAAGTGGACAGCAACGGAAACGCCACTCTCCTGACGTATGTCAATGACGGCACAGCAATACCCTGTATGGCTGGCTCTAGCACCGTGGCGGCGTGCGCGAGCGTGGCGCCGGAAACTTTCACCTACACTTTCGAATAAGCA
>Ga0335078_10017269_pt1 | contig 10716 bp, 10 predicted proteins | sample Lox_Sample_32_FD_206711 | JGI IMG/M metagenome (GOLD analysis project Ga0335078, IMG submission 206711) | Soil microbial communities from Loxahatchee National Wildlife Refuge, Florida, United States - Lox_Sample_3.2 | ecosystem: Environmental > Terrestrial > Soil > Wetlands | place: USA... | reverse complement strand
ACCGCGGATAAAATGGCGGGGACGACGGGACTCGAACCCGCGGCCTCTGCCGTGACAGAGCGGTAACAATAAGTACTTACAACAACTTACATGGTTACTAGGGACTGCCAAGTACTTGCAAATACGCGTAAGCCGATCGAAGTTCGGGTTGGGATTCGGGTTGAAAACTCTAGATCCTCACCCGATTTCGGAGATGTTATTTCGGACATTATTTTGTCCGCTGGTTATTCGCAATCAAAGCATAGCCAGAGTCATGCACTCAAGCCAAGGAAGGTAACTCCTCTGTCCGACTAATTTGCAAGTGCTACAACGGTCTAGGGAACCGTCGTGAAGCAATCCGCCGCCTAACTCGCTGGATGAGTCTGGCGCGTGAGCCGGAACGGGCTTTGCCTATGAAGGCTGCCCTCGCGGCAGTAGCCGGTTTACTGCTTCCGTTTACACCCACTATTGGGTCTGAACTTGAGTAAGTGGATGACCGGTAGAATCGCGGCGGCCAGTGATGGAATAGAAACATCTGACCATTCATCCCAAGTCCAATAGGCTGACGCTGTCCAAGTATTTCAACATGGAACCGAGTATCCACGCTTCTGCCGGGTTCTCCCAATCCCTTTGTCTGCCATACCTTGCGTGAAGACAACACACTCCTACGAAAAGGCACGTCGCATGCTTTTTACGAGGTGGCCATGAGATGAAAGTCGCAAGCAGTAATCGGCTAAAGGACAATTTGCCATGAAACCAATCACACAGGAAAAAGACAGACTCGGATTTATCGGAATCGGCTATATGGGCCGACCGATCGCGCGGAGACTGCTTGAATCTGGCTTCAAGGTGACAGCATATGACCGGGACCGCAAAAAGGCGGAAGAATTAGTGCGATATGGCGGCGCCGTCGCACAGAGCGTTGCGGAACTTTCTTCCAGTTGCAACGTGGTGCTGTCGTGCCTGCCAAGCGATGCGGCTGTTCTGGACACGTACAGGGGACCCAAAGGCGTGTTCGCCCATGAGCATCCTGGTTCGGTGGTCATTGATATGAGCACCGTCTATCCCGAAACCTCGCAAGAACTCTCGAGACTTGGGGCAGAGCGCGGCGTCGAGGTCCTTGATGTAACCATCTCGGGAAGTACTCCCACCGCGGAAAATGGGTTGCTGACGTTGTTTGGAGGTGGCAGCAAAGAGCGCTTCGATTCAGCCGAGTCCATCTTTCGCGTGATTGCCAAAAATTACTTTCATCTCGGGCCGAGCGGCTCCGGAGCGACGATGAAGCTTGTGGTGAACGCGCTGCTGGGTATCGGGATGCAGGCGATTGCCGAAGCCGTTGCACTCGGCGAGAAGGCGGGGCTTGATCGCAATCGCCTCTTGGATGTGTTGTCGCAGACTGCCGTGGTTGCTCCAGCCCATGCGGGCAAGCTGCAAAGAGCGAAGAAGAGCGATTACAGTCCACAATTTCCGATCCGCCTGATGAACAAGGATTTCGGGTTGATTTTTAATCTCGCCGCTGCCGTTGGCGCGCGAATGCCGGCCGCGAACGCTGCGTTTGAGATCAATGCAAGGCAATCGGACGAAGGGGCGGAGCAGGATTTTTCGGCAGTAATTCTGCAAATGGAAAAGCAAGCTCATTTGGATTCCACAGACAACAGCGGACTCGAATCGGTTCGCGAGAAAGTAGGAAAGTCATGATCAAAATAAAACGACTGGGTTGCGCATTGGTATTAGTTGGGATGGCCGGCTTGACCGGCTATTCGCAGGAGAAGGGGAGCGAATATGTCTCCCCGTCGGAAGCCGTTCCGAGGGGCAAAGCGCCCAAAATGCAGGTCCAATTGCTCAACCCGGGAGAACCGACCAAACAATATGCGGTCATCTTCTATCAGGGAGACGAAGCTTTTTCCGGACTGCTGGAGTTTGCCGAGAAGTATCACGTTACGAGCGCGCATTTCACCGCGATTGGAGCACTGAATGGAGCAACGGTGGGGTGGTTCGATCCGCAGCGCAAAATGTACAAGAAGATTCCCATTACCGGTCAGCACGAAGTGATTGGGATGAGCGGCGATATCGCGCTGTATCAGGGAAAGCCAGTTGTCCATACGCACATGCTAGTCGGGAATCCAGACGGGACAACGCAAGGCGGTCATGTCCTGGAGGCTTATGTATCACCGACTCTCGAAGTAATGGTTACCGTCGATCCAGTAACGATGCAAAAACGATTTGATCCGGCAACAGATCTGACCCTGATTGATCCGGCTTCGAAGTAGCATCACGAGTGTCGCGATTGCAAAGCAATTGTGAAATGAAGGAGGTAATCAACGATGACTGAAGTACGTGTGATTGCAAGGTCGGTGGCGCGCAAAGGAAAGGAAAGCCAACTCCGGGAGCTCCTGCGGGGCATGCTGGCTCCTACTCGCGCCGAGTCGGGATGTAAATTGTATGAACTCTATGAGTCAGACTCGAAGGGCCGCTTCTATTTCTACGAAATCTGGGAAAGCCAAGCTGCGCTCGATCAACACGCTGCCAGTCCCCACTTTAAGCACCTGGAGCAAACTGTCGGGGAATTAGTACAGGAGCCCTTCGAGGTAAATATCTTGGAGGGGATTCTGACCGGCGCCGCAGCAGCATGATATCCGCAGATTGAAAGTCGAATCCCGGGTTTCCCAACGGATTTATTGAAAGGGTGACTTATCCCTATGCGAGAAGAAAAGACGGAACGACAGGTAATGTTTGCCTCTATGCTTCTGATGGTGCTTTTTGCCGGCCTCGCGCTCTTTGTCTCCTTGATCGCGCGAGCCAATACAGGTCCAGAGAACACCGCCAGCAGCATTGCAACCTTCCGAACGAAATGCGCCATGTGCCACGGCCCAGATGGAAGGGGCTCGGCAGTCGGAAACAGAATGAATGTTCCGGACCTTCGTTCGCCGGCTGTGCAAAAGCTGGCGGATGCGCAACTCGCGCAAGTCATTGCCCATGGTAAGGGCAGAATGCCTTCCTTTGAGAATTCGCTCAGCGAGGATCAGATTCAAGAGCTGGCTACGTACGTTCGCTCGCTCCATCATCCGGCTCTACTCGTGAGAGGGCGTGAGGGTACGTTATGAATATCAAGAAAACTCGACAGAGACCCCAGGGTCTACCTCATTCTGCCCTTGCACCGGATTTGGAAATCAATGATGCCGCTGATTCTGGCATTTCCAGGCGCGGATTCCTCGGATTGGCGGCGTCCATTTTCCTGGCGCATGCGGGCCAACAGCCCCCGCGATCGGAAACCAGGAATGGCATTCCCTATCGAACGCTGGGCCGCACCGGAGAGAAAGTATCGCTCGTCGGGCTCGGTGGCTATCACCTTGGCAAACAGGCGGATCCCCAGGAGAGCATCCGCATCATCCGTCGAGGCCTCGATGAAGGCGTCAATTTCCTCGACAACTGCTGGGACTATAACGGCGGCGAGAGTGAAATCCGTATGGGCAACGCGCTGCGCGACGGCTATCGCCAAAAAGCGTTTCTCATGTCCAAAATCGACGGGCGCACGAAAGCCGCCGCCGCAAGTCAAATCAATGAGTCGTTGCGCCGTCTTCAGACCGACCGAATTGATCTACTCCAGTTCCATGAAGTGATTCGCGATACCGACCCGAACCGCGTATTTGCCGCGGGAGGAGCGCTGGAAGCTGTAATAGAGGCTCAGAAAGCGGGCAAGATCCGCTACATCGGTTTTACAGGCCACAAGAGTCCGGACATTCATTTGCAAATGCTGGACGCCGCTTCAAAGCATGGCTTCACCTTCGATACCGTTCAGATGCCCCTCAATGTGATGGATGCGCACTTCAACAGTTTCGAGAAAAAAGTCTTGCCCGTCTTGGTCAAGAACAATATCGGGGTGCTTGGCATGAAGCCCATGGGTGACCACATTATTCTCGAGAGCAAAACAGCTACCCCCGTGGAATGTCTCCACTACGCAATGAATCTGCCCACCAGCGTCGTCATCACGGGCTGCGATTCGCTCCCGATTCTTCAGCAAGCTCTCGACGCGGCTCGTAGTTTCCGGCCGCTCGACTCTTCCCAAGTTGTGACCCTGTTGGCAAAAACGGCGAAAGCCGCCGAAGCAGGCCAGTTTGAGCTTTATAAAACAAGCCATCAGTTCGACGGCACTTACGCCAACCCGCAGTGGCTTGGCTAGAAACACAAGGATTTCTCAAAAGAAGAAACAAGAAAGGACGATATGTTGGAATACATCAATATCAAGGGTACTAATCTCGTCTCGTCGCGAATCGCGCTCGGCACCTGGGCTATCGGTGGCTGGATGTGGGGTGGAAGCGACGAGAAAGAGTCTATTCGCACCATTCATGCGGCGCTCGAGCAAGGCATCAATTTGCTCGATACCGCGCCCATCTACGGTCAAGGGCGCTCCGAAGAAATCGTGGGAGAAGCCTTGCGGCAACATGGCCGCAGAGAAGGCACCATCATCGCCACGAAAGTGGGCCTCGACTGGACCAAGGGCAAGGTTGAACGCAACTCCACGCGGGAGCGAATTCTCCAGGAGCTTGAGGACTCGCTCCGCCGTCTCCAAACCGACTACGTTGACATTTATCAGGTGCATTGGCCCGACCCCCTCGTACCGCTCGAGGAGACCGCCGCCACGCTTCGCGAACTCTACGAGCGGGGCAAGATTCGCGCCATTGGCGTCAGCAACTATTCGCCCGACCAGATGGCGCGCTTCGAAGCCATCGCTCCGATTCACACAATTCAGCCGCCTTACAATCTTTTCGAACGGGAAATTGAACGCGACGTCTTGCCGTACGCCCGGGAATACAATAAAACCACACTTGCCTACGGCGCCCTCTGTCGTGGGTTGTTGAGCGGCGCTGTGAATCCCGCTCGCAAGTTTGCGAAGGACGACATGCGTAAGACCAGCGACCCCAAGTTTCAGCAGCCACATTTCGCCGAGTACCTGGACGCGGTGAGCAAACTGGATGCATACGCGCGTGAGCACTTTGGCAAGCGGGTAATTCATCTGGCGGTTCGCTGGCTGCTCGACCAGCCTGGTGTTGATATCGCGCTTTGGGGCGCTCGTCGTCCGGAACAACTCGCACCCATCAGTGAGGTAAACGGCTGGTCGCTGGCAAAAGATGATTTCGCGGCGATCGACGCGATCCTTCGCGACAGTATTCGGAATCCAGTTGGGCCGGAGTTCATGGCCCCCCCGGCCCGCGATACGGCTGAACCCGTGATGGCCAGCGTTGGATAAATCGAAAGGAAGAATTTGGAGGACAATCATGAACAAGAAAGAACTTTCTGCAAGTGCGGCTGGTGATGTTTCGCTCGGCGGGGAAATTTCCGTGCATCGTCTCGGCTTCGGAGCCATGCGCCTGACCGGCGAAGGCATCTGGGGACCCCCAAAGGATCGCAAAGGGGCGTTGGCGGTTCTTCGCCGCGCCGTGGAACTGCATATCGATTTCATTGACACCGCGGATTCCTACGGCCCACACATCAGCGAAGAGCTGATCGCCGAGGCGTTATTCCCTTATCCGGCGGGACTCGTGATCGCGACCAAGGGTGGCTGGAACCGCCCCGGTCCCAATCAATGGACCCATGACGCAACTCCCGGGCACCTTCGCAAGGCAGTCGAGGGAAGCCTCAAAAGATTGCGTCTCGACCGCATCGACGTTTACCAACTGCATATTCCGGATCCCGTCGTCTCATTTGAGGCATCCGTGGAAACCTTGGCCCAACTGCGGGACGAAGGCAAGATTCGCCTCGTCGCGTTGTCCAACGTTACGCAAGAGCACATCGAGCGGGCGCGCAAAATTGTCCCCATCGTCTCCGTGCAGAACCGCTACAGCTTTGCCGATCGCGAGTGGGATTACGTGGTGGATTATTGTAAGAGCAATGGAATCGCCTTCATTCCGTGGTTCCCATTGGGGGCAGGCAAAGTTGCCGGTGAAGTGCTTGACCGAATTGCCCGCGCGCACCAAGCGAGCCCAACGCAGATAGCTCTGGCCTGGCTCCTGCGGCGATCTCCCATGATGCTGCCCATCCCAGGGACTTCCTCGATCGAACATCTCGAGCAGAACGTCGCGGGGGCCTCCCTGCGCTTGACGGATGAAGAATACCGAGGGCTTTTCGAAGTGCCAAGGCTCGTAGCATCGAGGTGAACGAGGTTGTGCTGTGGCCAATTGATTTGTTCTGAGGGTACTATACTTTCGCATGTCTCCCTGGGGAGGGATTGACAGGCCACCAAGGCAAGTCCGGCCGGACTTTCTGATGTTAAGATTCCGCTTGCCGAGAATAACAACCTGCTTTGCAGGAGCGGAAGCATGGCCTGGCTAAATCCTCTTCTGTGGCGCAAACAGACTGCGGTTCGGAGCTATGGAATTGCCGTTCTTGCGGCTGGCCTGGCCCTGCTCATTTCCCGGTGGCCGGTCCTTCACCTGCAAGACGCGCCGGTGTCCCTCTTTCTTTGCGCCGTCATTTTGAGCGCCTGGTTCGGCGGAGCTTGGCCGGGATTGCTCACGACGGCCCTCTCCGCTCTGGCTTTCTATTATTACTTCCTGCCCCCGATTCATTCCTTGGGCGCAAAGCCGGAGGAAATACCTCGCCTGGCCATTTTCATTATGTCAGCGCTTTTTGTGGGTACGCTTAGCATTGCGCAATGGAGCGCCACGGAATCCCTCAGGGATGCACGCGACGACCTGAAAGTTAGGATTCAGGATATCCAGCAGACCAATGAGGCATTGCAGGCTGAGAGCCGCGAACGGACACAAGCCGAGAATCGATTACGGCGCAGCGAGGCCTACTTAGCCGAGGCCCAAAGACTCACCCATACCGGCAGCTTCGGATGGAGTGTTCGGAGCGGAGAAATCCGGTGGTCCGACGAGACCTTTCGAATCTTTGAATACGACCCAAAGACGAAACCCACACTAGAAGTAATATTGCAAAGGACTCATCCGGAAGATGTCGCCTTCGTGAAAGAGACCATCGAGCGCGCCTCACACGAACAAAAAGGTATCGATTTTGAACATCGCTTGCTGATGCAGGACGGTTCCATCAAGTACGTGAGGATCGTAGGTCACGCCGTAAAAGACAATTCGGGCGAGATCGAATTTGTGGGGGCGCTGACAGACATAACTTCCGCAAAGGAAGCGGAAGACCGCATACGGCTGATTATCGACACCGTACCGGCGCAACTTTGGACCGAGAGTCCGGAAGGCATAGTTGATTTTGTGAATCGCCGCTGGGTGGACTACACAGGAATGACGCTCGAACAAGCCGTTGGGTGGGGATGGACGAACATGGTACATCCCGATGACATTGAGCGAGTGTTAAGCAAGTGGCGAACATTGATATCCGAAGGAAAGCCCCGCGAGATAGAGTCTCGCCTCCGAAGGTCTGATGGAACGTACCGTTGGTTCCTCAGCCGTTGCTGTCCGTTGGTTGACCGATCGGGACACATCCTCGGATGGTACGGCAGCGATACGGATATTCATGACCGGAAAGAGGCGGAAGAAACTCTGCGGCGAAGCGAGGGTTATCTGGCGGAGGCCCAGAGGCTCAGCCACACGGGCAGTTGGGCATCGATACCTGCCAGGGGTGAGATCAGGTACTTCTCCGAAGAATGCTACCGAGTCATGGGCTTTGATCCACGCGATGGACAACCGCGATACGAAACGTTTTTTCAGCGCATTCATCCGGATGATCAAGCCAGCGTTAGCGAAGCGGTCGAGAAAGCAGGGCGTGAGAACACGGAGTTCGAGCTGGATTACCGCGTCATTCATCCCGGGGGCGAGATCAGAGACATCCACGTGGTAGGCCACCCCGTTCCAAGCCCGTCCGGCGACTTCGTTGAATTCGTCGGTACCGTGATGGATATAACCGAGCGCAAGCGGGCGGAAGAGGAGCGCGAGAGATTGCGCCAAGCGCAGGCGGATCTCGCACACGTCAACCGTGTGGCCACCATGGGAGAGTTGACGGCTTCCCTGGCGCACGAAGTGAATCAACCGATAGCCGCCGCTGTCACGAGCGCCAACAGTTGCATCCAATGGCTGGCGGCTGAAGTCCCCAACATAGAAAAGGCCCGCGCGGCTGCCTTGAGAATCGTGAAAGACGCGACGCGGGCGGCGGAAATCATTACGCGCACCCGCTTGCTCTTCCAGAAGGGCACCGCTCAACAGGAACTGATCGACATAAACGAAATCATTGGGGAGATGATTGTCCTGCTGCACACAGAGACGGCGCGCTACTCCCTGTCTGTCCGGACCGAACTTGCGCCGGATCTTCCCCAAGTTGTGGGGGATCGTGTGCAATTGCAGCAGGTGCTGATGAACCTCGTGATGAACAGCATCGATGCGATGAAGAATGTAGACGGGATGCGGGAGCTCGGCATCAAGTCGCAGCAGGCGGAAAACGAACAGTTGCTGGTGTCCGTCAGCGATACCGGAGTAGGACTGCCGCCAGGCCAGGCGGACCAGATCTTCAATGCGTTCTTCACCACCAAGCCTCACGGCACAGGCATGGGACTCCGGATCTGCCGCTCCATCGTCGAATCGCATGGGGGCCGGCTGTGGGCCGCCGGCAACTCTCCGCGTGGCGCAAATTTCTACCTTACCCTGCCCGCCAAATTCGAGGGGCGTACATGACACTCGTTGGTGTTCCCACCGTTTTCGTCATCGATGACGATGCTTCTGTGCGGGAATCGATTCAAGATCTGCTGGAGTCGGTTGGATTACGGGCCGAGTGCTTTGGGACGGCGGAAGAATTCTTACGACGCACGCAGCCGGACGGGCCAAGCTGCCTTGTTCTGGATGTGAGACTTCCGGGAGTCAATGGGTTGGACTTTCAGCGCCGGTTGGTTGATGCCGGGTTGCAAATTCCCATTATTTTCGTGACAGGCCATGGCGATATTCCGATGACGGTGAAGGCTATGAAATCGGGCGCAATAGAGTTTCTCACCAAGCCCTTTCAGGAGCGTGACCTGCTGGCGGCCATCCGCCAGGCCTTAGATCGGGATCGCGCGACACGCGAGCAACAGAGTGACCTTGCCGAGTTGCGGAGACGCTACGAGGCGCTGACGGCACGCGAGTGCGAGGTCATGGGCCTGGTAGTTTCGGGCATGCTCAACAAGCAAATCGCGGCAGAGCTGGGGACCAGCGAAGTCACTGTGAAGATCCAGCGCGGCCGCGCGATGAAAAAGATGAAAGCGGGATCTTTGGCGGAACTGGTGAAAATGGCGGGGATATTGGAGATTGCGCCCGGCATGAAAAAGCATAATACCAAGGTATGATTGCGCGGCTTTCGCGTCAGGTTATAGATTGTCTTCATGGTTATACGTGGAAATAACAAACTGGTGGCGATCGTTGACGACGATGATTCGCTGCGTATCGCCGTGCAGGACCTCCTTGAAGCGGTGGGCCTGGAAGCACAAGGTTTTGCGTCGGCAGAAGACTTCCTGAAGTCCGGCAAGCAGCGCGGCACCGCCTGCCTGATTGCGGATATCCGCATGCCTGGAATGTCCGGTCTCGAACTACAGGCACACCTGAAGGCCGAACGATGCAAGATGCCGATCATCTTCATCACCGCGCATGGCGACGAAAAAATGCGATTGCAGGCGCGGCGAGAAGGTGCGGTCGAATTCCTGTCAAAACCATTCGACAACGAAGTCCTTCTCGATTGTGTTCGGGCAGCTCTGGAGTCATGAGTCCCCAATAAAGCGCGTATCAGGGTTCGCTAGGAGGCCTTCCTTGGCAGGTGTTGCAAGATTCGGATCCGCCGACCAGGACCGCGAACCGCGCAGGTTCGAGCAGATTATCGGCAAGAGTCCTGCTCTGGAATCGGCACTCGAACAAGTTGCGCAGGTCGCCCCGACGGATTCCACCGTTCTGATCCAGGGTGAAACGGGCACGGGCAAGGAGCTGATTGCACGTGCTGTGCACGACTCGAGTTCGCGGTTCGGCCGCCCTTTCATAAAGCTGAATTGCGCCGCGATTCCATTTGATCTCCTGGAAAGCGAGCTTTTTGGCCATGAAAAGGGCGCCTTTACGGGAGCCATCGCGCAGAAAATTGGCCGTTTTGAACTGGCTGACAAAGGGACACTTTTTCTGGACGAGGTGGGAGACATTCCGTTGCCGCTGCAGCCGAAGCTCCTGCGTGTCCTGCAGGAGCAGGAATTCGAGCGCTTGGGCAGTGGCCGGACTCACCAGGTGGACGTTCGCCTGGTAGCCGCGACCCACCGGAATTTAGTGGAAATGGTGAAGCGAAACGAATTTCGCAGCGATCTCTACTATCGTTTGAATGTCTTTCCGATCCCTCTGCCGCCGTTGCGAGAGCGGCGCGAAGATATTCCGGCTTTGGTGGAGCACTTTGTAGAGATCTATTCCCGCCGGATGGGAAAACAAATCGACCAGGTGTCGCCGGAAACGATGTCTGAACTGACGTCGTACCCTTGGCCGGGCAATATTCGTGAGCTCCAGAATTTCATCGAGCGGAGCGTCATCGTCACTCCAGGCAACATTCTGCAACCCCCTCTTGCGAGTCTGAGAACTGCCGTGGAAGTAGGATCCGTTGGCGCAATTACCCTGGAGGACGCCGAGCGCGAGCACATTATCAAGATTCTTCAGCAAGCCCGGTGGGTGGTATCCGGCCCCAACGGGGCGGCTGCGCGCTTGGGCATCAAGAGGTCCACCCTATACTTCAGGATGCAAAAGCTGGGCATCTCACGTATCAGAAAGGATTCGCCTCCTT
>Ga0335078_10017268_pt1 | contig 10716 bp, 12 predicted proteins | sample Lox_Sample_32_FD_206711 | JGI IMG/M metagenome (GOLD analysis project Ga0335078, IMG submission 206711) | Soil microbial communities from Loxahatchee National Wildlife Refuge, Florida, United States - Lox_Sample_3.2 | ecosystem: Environmental > Terrestrial > Soil > Wetlands | place: USA... | reverse complement strand
CCCGGAGTTCTCCTTGCAAGCCGTTGGCGGATTTGGCACCCTACCGCTTGTAGGGGGTCTGTGGCCAGGCCATACAAGATCTCGATGCTCCCTGACGGTCCCGCGATAAGGAGATCCCAGGCATGACGGTCGCTCTCGAGGAAAGCCGCGAGCCATCGCCGAACCCCCTGGATATCGTCGAAGAAATCGTTGCCGCCAACCAATGGCCGTTCGACCGCGCGAGCGAAGAGGAGCTCGTGGTCGAGATCAGCGGCAAGTGGTGCGACTATCGGCTGTACTTCATGTGGCGCGACGACGTCAGCGCGCTGCATTTCAGCTGCGCGTTCGACGCCCGCGTGCCCGCGGCGCGCCGACGCGACGCCCACGATCTGCTCGCCCTCGTCAACGAGAAGCTGTGGCTCGGCCACTTCGAGGTCAGCGTCGACGAGGGCATGCCGATGTTCCGCCATACTGTGCCGTTGCGCGGCCTGACCGGCGCCAGCGTCGAGCAGCTCGAGGATCTGGTCGACTCGGCGTTCACCGAGTGCGAGCGCTTCTTTCCGGCGTTCCAGTTCGTGATCTGGGGCGGCAAATCGGCCAGCGAGGCGCTCGCCGCCGCGCTGTTCGAGACGGTGGGCGAGGCCTGAGCCGGGTGCTCGCCTCCGCCGCGGTCCTCCTGGTGGGCTGCGGCAAGATGGGCGGCGCGATGATCGCCGGATGGCGCGAGCGCGGCCTGACGCGGGCTATCGTCGTCGAGCCGGTGGGCGCGGCCGTGGCGGCGCTCCGGCTGCCGTCGACCATGCGGGTCGTCGAGGACGCCGCGGCGGTGCCGGCGGATTTCACGCCCGACATGGTGGTGCTCGCGGTCAAGCCGCAGGCGATGGACGACGTCGCGCCGCGCTATCGGCGCTTCGCCGACGCGGGTGTGCAGGTCCTGTCGATCGCCGCCGGCAAGACGCTCGATTATTTCGCCGCGCGACTGGGCGCCGGCGCGCCGGTGATCCGCGTCATGCCGAACCTGCCGGCATCGATCGGCCGCGGCATCAGCGTCGCGGTCGCCAATCCGCACACCGGCGGTGCCGGGCGCGACCTCGCCGAGGCGCTGCTGGCGGCGTGCGGCGAGGTCGCCTGGGTGGACGACGAGGCGCTGCTCGACGCCGTCACCGCGCTGTCCGGCGGCGGCCCGGCCTACGTTTTTTTGCTGGTCGAGCTGCTCGCCCGCGCCGGCGTCGAGTGCGGCCTGCCGCCGGCGCTCGCCCAACGGCTGGCGCGCGTGACGGTCGCGGGCTCGGGCGAACTGATCCGCCAATCGACCGAGGCGGTCGAGACGCTCCGCCAGAATGTGACGAGTCCGGGCGGCACCACGCTCGAGGCGCTCAAGATCTTGATGGCCGACGACGGCTTGCAGCCGATCGTCACCCGCGCCCTGCAGGCCGCCACGCGGCGCTCCCGCGACCTATCCAAATAGCTCGCCGGCCGCGCCGATCCCGGCTGCCGCCCGGCTTGCGGCGGCTGGCCGGCAGCTCGCCGCCAGGTTACGATCGGCGGCCCCTCGGAACGGAGCCGGCGGGCGGGGCGTTGCACGGTGGGTACCGCAAATTGCGTACATCGACGGACAAGCAGGAGCCCCGCCATGAAATCCATGATCGCAGTGGTCGCGTTCGGAGCCGCCATCGCGCTCGCGTCGCCGATCGCCCTGGCCGAGGATGCGGCCAACCACCCCGAGAGCCCGGCCGCCAACGTGCGCGACGCCCGCAACTATACCGAGATGGTCGACCACAACGCGGCGTTCCGCGCCCAGCGCGAGCACAAGGAATGCGACTCGATCCAGAGCGACGATCTGCGCCGCCAATGCATCGACTCGTTCGGCGCGAGCGCCGCATCGGGCAGCTCGGGCGATCGTTCGACGCAAACCGGCGCCGGGCGCGTCACCCGCTAGGCGGCTGAATGGCGGGCCGCGGCACCGCATCGCGCAGGCGCAAGCCAGCTGGCACCGCGGCCCGGCACCGCTCCGCTCCGCCCGCCCGCGCGGTGGCAGCGGCCGATCCGCTCGACGACCAGATCATCGACGCCGCGCTCGCGCTCGCGGCACGAAACGGCTGGCGCGCGGCCAACCTGCCGGCGATCGCGGCCGAGGCCGGGGTTGGGCTCGCCGCGCTCTACGAGCGTTTTCCGGACAAGCCCGCGATCCTGGTCGCCGTGATCCGGCGCGTCGACCGCGCGATGCTGGTGGCGGGCGGCGACGAGCCGGCCGAGGGATCGCCGCGCGACCGGCTGTTCGACGTCATCATGCGCCGCTTCGAGGCGCTGCAGCCGCTGCGTCCCGCGATCGCGGCGGTCGTCGCGGCGGGCGCCGACCCGTTGAGCGCGGCGCGCCTGCTGGGCGCCGGGCTGCGCTCGATGGCCTGGATGCTGGAGGCCGCCGGCATCGATTCCTCGGGGGTGGCCGGGCGGCTGCGCATCGCCGGTCTCGCCGCCGTCTATGCGCGGGCGTTCCGGGCGTGGCTGGACGACGACGGCACCGATCTCGGCAAGACCATGGCAGCGCTCGATCGCGCGCTCGCGCAGGCGGAGCGTTGGGCAGGCGCGCTGCCGGCCGGCTCCGCGTAAGCCGCTTGCTGCGGTGCAGCGTCGGGAATGTTCGGCCGGCCCGACCAGTCTTCGTCGGGTCGTTAGTACATATTTAGGACCTGTGGGGTGCACCATGCCAGGTCCGACGGAGGAGTCCGATGGCTGCCAACCGCAATCCGTTCCTCGAGATGGACGTTACTAAAATGCTCGGCGATTTGAAGCTGCCGGGGGTCGACCTCGAGAAGATGGCCGATGCCCAGCGCAAGAACGTCGAGGCGCTGACCAACGCCAACCAGCTGGTCGCCGAGGGCTTTCAGGCGGTCGCGCGCCGGCAGGCCGAGATCATGCGTCAGACGTTCGAGACCGCGGGGCGCTCGATGCGCGATCTGATGGATCAGAGCGCGCCCGAGGACCGCATGGCCAAGCAGACCGAGCTCGCCAAGACCGCGTTCGAGACCGCGCTCGCCAACATGCGCGAACTCGCCGACATGGTCGCGAAAGCCAACAACGAGGCGTTCGACGTGATTAACAAGCGCGTCGCCGCGAGCCTCGACGAGCTCAAGGACATGATCAAGAAGCCGTCCGGCCGCAAGTGAGCCGCCGCGTTCCTTGACGATCTCCTACGATGACTTCGCGCGCATCGACATCCGCGTCGGCACGATCGTCGAGGCGGCCCCTTACCCGGAGGCACGCAAACCGGCTTACAAGCTGGCGATCGACTTCGGGCCCGCGATCGGCGTCAAACGCAGCTCGGCGCAACTGACGGTGCGCTACACGCCCGACCAACTGGTCGGGCGCCAGGTCGCGGCGGTGGTGAATTTCCCACCCAAGCAGATCGGCAAGTTCGTCTCCGAGGTGCTGGTGCTCGGCTTTCCCGATGCCGACAGTGCCGTCGTGCTGGTCGGGGTCGATCATGCGGTGCCCAACGGCGGCAAGCTATTCTGATCCACCGGCGCTTCGATCACGATGCTCAGGTCCACCAGGCCTGCGGTCCGCTGACCGCGGGCAGGTCGATCCCGGTGACGGCGCGCTCGCTCGGCAGGCAGAACAGATGTGCGGACGGGGCCACCGGGCGGTCCGCGGACGCGATGTGCCACCACAGCTGGTACCCGAGATCCTGAACCGTTCGGATCAGGTCTGGTGAGCGCTCGCGACGGCGATTGGCGATGTGGAGCGCCGGGCGCAGCCGTCGGACCGTGCCGAGAGCGCCGTCGAGCGCCAGCGCCTCCAGGCCGTCGGCATCGAGCCGGATCAGGTCGAGATGCGTCAGATCCAACCCGTCGATCGTCTCGACGCGAACGCGGGCGGGTGTGTCGTCGCCCTGCACCGGTCGGATGCCCGCGGGTGCCTCGCCCGCGGGCGGCAGCCAGGTCGAGCCCCAGCGGTCGCCGAGCGCCGCGCGACGGATGGCGACGTTGGGCGCGCCGCTGCGCGCGACGGCGGCTGCGAGCTTGCGGAAGGCGTCGAGGGCCGGCTCGTAAGCGACGACGGTGGCGCGATCGCCGAGCGCGTGGGCGAGCGGCAGCGCGAGCGCGCCGATCCCGGCATTGGCCTCGATCGCGACGCCGCCGGTCGGGATCACCGACCGCAGCAGCGTCAAGATGGGTTCGGCGCGGGCGGCTTCGGCGTCGCGCGTCGCCGGATCGTCCGCCGAAGGATCGCCGGGGGGGCCGGGCACGCTCGGGGCGCCGGGTTGCGCGTAGACCGCGAGGTGGGCAGCGAAGGCCGGCAGCCGGCGCCACGCCATGTGGAGGTTCTGGTTGAACGATCCGAACGACAGGCCGTGGCGTCGCGCCAGGAGCTGCAGGCTGCCCAGGGTGTGAAGGCTGACGTGACCGTTGCGCGGCGCCAGATACCACCAGGCGGTGCCGCACTGCATGATGTCGTAGGGCTGCACCTGCGTGCTGAAGATCAGCACGGCCTCGTCCTTCATGAGGTCGTTCGCGGCCGCGAGCACGGCGTCCGGCTGGGCGAGATGTTCGAAGACCTCGACGCACACGATGACGTCGAACCGCCCAACGACGGGCGCGGCGTCGCCATGGAAGGGATCGAGGCTGTGCACGTCGACGAAACCGCGATCGCGCAGACGGCGGACCAGCGCCCCGGTGCCGCCGCCGTAGTCGAGGATGCGGATGGTCGTTTTGTGCGCGGCAAACAGCTGGTCCAGCAAATGGGCGGTCCGCTCGGGACGCTCGCCGGCGAACTCCGGATCGACGCGCAGATATTCGTCGTTGTAGATCTCGCGCTGCAGGCGTTCGGGCGACCAGGCGTCGAGAAAATCGCTGAAGAGAAATCCGCAGCTCGGGCAGCGAAAATAGTCGACCGACCAGCCGGCGGACGCCCCCGGTCCCATCGTGGCGTTCGCGCTGCTCTTGGCGAAGTCGGCGGCGCCGAACCATGCAGCGGCATCGCCGCAGCATTTGCACCGGCGCGTCACCTTGACGGCGCGCCCAGACGGTCCGCGACGACGCCCGCCATATAGTTGGCCATGAGACGGCTGCCGGCCGGGTTGAAGTGCATGTAGTCCTTGAACACGGTTCCCGCTTCGCCGTCGAACGCCGCGCTGGCGTCGTGCACCGTCATGGGCGATGCCGCGCGGCGCGGAGCGGCGTCGGCGCCGAACAGCGCGCGTCGGATGCGTCCGTACTGGCGCCGATAGTAGTCGAATGTCCCGGGCTTGAGATAATCGCACTCCTCGGCGGTGGGCTGGGCGCGGGTCGCCACCATGGGCTCGAGCAGCAATGCGACGGCGATCCCGTAGGCGGCGGCGAGACGATCGAGCTTCTCGACGCTGCGAAGATAGTCGCCGACCAGCGCTTCCTCCCACGCGTCGGTCAACCAGCCGGTCTCGTACCGGAGCTTGAGCTGATCGGCCGCCGCGCGGTTCAGGAACGCGGCCCGCGTCAGCGGCTGGTCGGCGCATCTGGGGTCGAAAAAATAGTTTACTAGCGTTTCCGTCATGAAGAAGACGTACGGATAGCCCGGTCGCGGGTCGTAGACGCGCGGCAGCAGGAGATCGAGCCCGCCGTTGCAGACGACGACCAGGTCGGGCGCATAGTCGACCAGATCGAGCAGCAGCAAGACCAGCATCTGGCGCGAGCAGGCCGACACGATGCTGAAATTGTAGACGCGCGCGCGCTCGAGGCCGCGCCCGTGCAGCTCGCGTTCCAGCAATGCAGGCACCGTCTGATCGAGATCGCTCCCGCCGAACAGCGTGCTGTCGCCGAGCACGAACAGTCGGAGCTCGTTCGCAGGTTTGGGAAGCACGGGTGGCGCATGGTTTGGAAACCCCCATGCGTCGAGCGGCTGGCCGTTGACCCAGAGACCGTCGGTATGCGCGCCGTGCGGACGGCCGGTGAACTGGACGTACGGCATCGGATGGCGGTGCTCGAGAACAAGATCGCCCATGAGGCGATCGAGGCGCCGCGCGGTGTCCTCGATCGCCGCGTCGAGCCGGCCGATCATCGTCCTCGCCGCGGCGTTGGCGGGTTCCAGCGCGAGAGCGGCGCTGTAAAGCTCGCGCGCCCGGGTCAAGTCGCCGTCTCGCGCGACGAGCGCGGCCAGGTCGAGTATCGGCGCGACCGCAGGCGCCTCGCGCACGATCTTCTCGAGAATGGCGCGGGCCTCGTCGGTTCGTTCGTCCTCGATCAGCCAGCCGCAGAGCAGGTGATGGCAGTAATGCTCCGGTCCGCTGAGCGCGGCGGCTTCCTGGAGGTGGCGGATCGCAAGCTTCAGCTCCCCGCGCTCCTTGGCCTCCAGCGCGTGCAGGAGCACCTCCGTCGCACGCGTGGCGTCGTCGTTCACGAAACCGCCACTTCAGACCGGCAGCCGCACGGTGGCGCGCAGGCCGCCGAGCGGTGAGGTGCCGAGGATCACGTCGCCGCCGTGCCCGCGCGCGACGTCGCGCGCGATCGTCAACCCGAGCCCGACTCCGCCGGTCGCCTTGTTGCGCGAGGCGTCGAACCGGAAGAACGGCCGGAAGGCGTCCTCGCGCTTCTCCGGCGGAATTCCCGGGCCGTCGTCGTCGACCGTCAGCTCGAGCGTGCCGTTGTTCTGGTGCGCGCTGACCGCGACGGTGCGACCGTATCGGCAGGCGTTGGCGACCAGGTTGGTGATGCCGCGCCGGAACGCGTTGGGCCGCAGCTGGACACGGATGTCGCCGTCGACGTCGAGCGCCACTTGGCGACCCTCGCGCCGTGCGCCGCCGACGACTTCCTCGAGCAGCGGCTTGAGCTCGGTCGAGACGACGGCTTCAGCGCCCTCGCCGCGCACGAACGCGAGGTAGGCCTCGAGCATCGTCTCCATCTCGGCGACGTCGGTTTTCATCGCCTCGACATCGGGCCCGTCGCCGAGCATCGCGAGCTGCAGTTTGAGGCGGGTCAGCGGAGTACGCAGGTCGTGACTGACGCCGGCGAGCATCGCGGTGCGCTGGCCGATCTGGCGCGTGATGCGCTCGCGCATATGGTTGAACTCGATCGCCGCGCGCCGCACCTCGCTGGCGCCTTCGGGCTTGAAGTCGCGCACGTCGTGACCCTTGCCGAACGATTCGGCGGCCGCGGCCAGCCGGCGGATCGGACGAACCTGATTGCGCATGAAGATGCCCGCGATCGCATAGAGGATCAGCGAGGTGCCGACCATCCACAGGATGAAGACGTAGGTCGTCGAGCTGAACAGGCGCTTGCGCGGAACCCAGGTGTGCAGAACGCCGTCGGGCAGCTGGACCGCAACGAACACGACGCGGTCATCGCTTTCGTCGTCGATCTGGAACGGCCGATGCAGGCGCTCATCGAGCATCTGCGCCAACGTCGCGCCGAGCGAGGTGTAGTCGGGCGGCGGCACGTTGGGCAGGATCTCGCCCGGCGCGAAGCGCATGTAGATCGCGGTGTGGGTTGCCGCCAGGCCGAGCACGACGTCGCGCGACGCGGGGGTCGGATCGCGCCCCAGCTCCTCGACGACCATGGCGATGTCGCCCGCGACGCCGAACGACAGCCGCTTGCTCATGGTCTCCCAGTGCTGCTCGTAGAACACGTAGGTCGAGACGATCTGCAGCAGCACGACCGGCGTGACCAGGATCAGGAGCGAGCGCCCGAACAGGCTGCGCGGCAGGAAGCGTTTGATCCCGAATTGCATCGGCGCGGCCTCAGTCGGGCTGCAGCACGTAGCCCTTGCCCCGCACGGTTTGCAGATAGCGCGGGAACTTGGGATCCGGCTCGATCTTGCGGCGCAGGCGCGTGACCTGGACGTCGACCGTGCGCGCCTGGGACGCGGCGATACCGGCGGCCGACAGGTCGTCGCGCGTCAGCGTGACGCCCGGCCGCTCGGCGAGCACGGTCAGGAGCGCGGCCTCGGCCTGGGTCAGGTGGATGAGCGTCTCGCCCCGGCGCAGCGCTTGGCGCCCCGGCTCGAACACGACGTCGCCGAGCCGCACCACGGCCGGCTTCGCCGGCAGCGGCGCCGCGCGCTTGAGGATCGTTCGCATGCGCAGCACCAGCTCGCGCGGTTCGAACGGCTTGGCCAGGTAGTCGTCGGCGCCGCTCTCGAGCCCGCGGATGCGGTCGTCGACCTCGCCCATCGCGGTCAGCAGCAGGATCGGGACCTGTGAGCTGCGGCGCAGGTCGTGGGTGAGCTCCAGGCCCGACTCCTCGGGGAGCATCACGTCGAGCACAATCAAGTCGAACGCCAAGTCGGCCAGCCGCAGGCGCGCTTCGCGCGTGTCCGCGGCAGCGGTCACCCGGAACCCGTGCTCGGTCAGGTAGCGGCGGAGCAGCTCGCGCAGCCGTGCGTCGTCGTCGACCACGAGAACATGAGCTGGATCGCCGGTCATGGCCCGCATCATAGCGCAAAAACCGCCGGTTTGGCCGTCGGGGGCCCGCCGCCGCCGCGCGACGAGGCCGGACGGCCGTCAGAAAGGCGAGGGCAGGCCGAGCGCCGCGAGCTGCTTCTTCAGCGTGTCGGTCAGCTCCTGGCGTTTGCTCGGGCTGATGCCTTCGAGATACTTGTCCTTGAAATCCGGGCGCGCCAGGTAGTGCTTCACCAGCGTCTTGGCCTTCTCGAGATTGTCGCCCGGGATGAAGTGGCCATCGGCGCACAGCTGCAGGAGCTGCGCGCACTTGCGGCCGCTGCTGAGATTTTGCTTGTCGAGCTGGGCGAAGAATTTCGACTGGGTCAGGAAGTTGGTCTGCATGCGCACGATCTTGACCGCGTAGGCCTGCTTGTCCTGGGTCGCCAGCGGCGCCGATACGACGGCGCGATGCAGCCCGGTCAGCAGCTTGAGCTTGTGCGGGGTCGAGCCCTCGCCGGTGAGCAGCCGGCGCTCGAGGGCTTCGTCGGTGAAATAGCGCTGGATCAGGCCTTCGACCGTCTTCTTGTTGTTCGGGCCGAACGTCACCGCATAGATCTCGAGCAGCGAGATCAGTCGATCGGCGACCGTCCCGCCGCCGCGGATGTAGTCCCCAATCGTTTCCTCGTTGAGCAGCTTGCCCATGCGCTTGTCGATGAACTCGAGGGCGCGCCGGCCCCCGATCACCTTGTCGCCGACGCGCAGCCGTTGCAGCAGGCCGTAGGTCGATTTGAGCTCGAGCATCAGTTCCGGCGACGACATCGGTCCCGGACTGGCGATCTGCTGGATGATCGCGGTCTCGATCGCGGCCTTGGTCTCCGGCATCTCGGCCGCCGTCAGCAGCGCGTTGAAATCGGCCGCGAGCTGGGTCGCCGGTTCCTTGCGGCGCGTCGGATAGGCGGCCCGGTAGAGCTCGATCAGGTCCTCGATCTTGTTCTCGAGGTTGATGCGGCGCGAAAACAGCGAATCCTGCGCCGCGGCGCTCGCGATCATCTCGGCGAGCATCGTGTCCACGAAGGCGAACTCGGGCGAGCCCTTGGCCTCCTGGCCGACGCCGATCATGCGCTCGAGCTTCTCGGACCAGGTGCGCGCGTTGGCGAGATATTCCGTCAGCATGCGGCCGACCTTCGCGGGAACCGCATCGGCCGGCGCGTGCGCCCGGATCGCCGCGACCGCCTTGACGAACCCGCCGGGCTTGAGACCGATCGACGGCTCCTTCGCCTCGGTGTCGCGGGTCGCGGCGCGCAACTGATCGATCAACGCGTTGAGATCCCGGATCCGGTTGGGCGACGGCTCGCCGGCGGCGCGCGCCTGCATGCTGCCCGCGCGCTCGACGACCTCACGCAGCAGATTGCCGGCGCCCTCGAGTCGCGTGTGGTTGCGCGACGAGCACAGGAGTTCGGTCGGGGTCAACGCCATCTGATCGAGGAAATTGCGACACAGGCTGCCGATCAGCGCCCGCGCCGCCGGCAGGTAGAAATCGCCGACGTGCTTGCACTGAACGAGCCGCGACGACGCATCGTCGCCGCCGCGGGCTTCGCGCGCGGGCGCGGCCTCAGCCATGAGACACGCCCGGCGACGGCGCGTCCGCGCCGGGACGGCCGCTCGGGAGGTCTGGTCGCTCGGCGCGGCGACAGGCCATGAAGGGGTCCAGGGATCGCATCAATTGGTCAGAAAATACAGATAATCGCTGGAAACGCCAACGCCGAGCGTATGGCATTTGATCGATCCGTGGGACCGCCGCGGCGACGCGCGTCAGCGCCCGCCGGATCCGGACGGTGCGCCCGCCGGCGCGCGTGGAAAGCGCCGGCGGTCGGTGTCGTTGATCATCCCCAGCAATACTTTACGGAACCCTTCGACGGCGCTCGCGCCGGCACCGCGAAAGGCGCGCTCGAACAGCGCGCGTTGGGTCCCCGACAGCTGACGCTCGAGCTCCTTGCCCCGGTCGGTCAGCTCGAGCAGGCGTTGGCGGCGGTCGCGCAGCCCCGGCCGCTGCACGATGTAGCCGTCCTTGACCAGCTGGCCGAGGACCCGGCTCAAGCTCTGTTTCGTGATCCTGAGGATGGCGAGCAGCTCGGTGACGCTGATCTGCGGATGGCGGCCGACGAAATAGATCACGCGATGGTGAGCGCGGCCGAACTTCCACTTGGCCAGGATGGCGTCGGGCTCGGCGGTGAAATCGCGATAGGCGAAGAACAGGAGCTCGATCGCTTGGCGCACCTCCTCCTCGCGCAGGAAGGGTTGGATGGCCTCCGATTTTACGTCAGCCATGTTGACACATCTCAATCACAATGTTATCGTCCCCCCCAGACGTAGAGACATAATAT
>Ga0335078_10017266_pt1 | contig 10717 bp, 8 predicted proteins | sample Lox_Sample_32_FD_206711 | JGI IMG/M metagenome (GOLD analysis project Ga0335078, IMG submission 206711) | Soil microbial communities from Loxahatchee National Wildlife Refuge, Florida, United States - Lox_Sample_3.2 | ecosystem: Environmental > Terrestrial > Soil > Wetlands | place: USA: Florida... | reverse complement strand
CCCGGATTTATCCGGGTTCGAGCGGGCTTCGTCGGTTTCGCCGCAGTCCCTCTGGGACTAGCGGATCTTGTCAGTGAAGCGGGGAAGTACCTTGGTCGTCAGCAATTCGAACGACCGCATCATCGCCTTCTGGGGAATCAGCTCGTTGTACATAAACGCCCAGAAGTAATCAGCCGGCAACGCCTTGAACAGCGCCTCGAGCTTGCGCGAAACCGTATCGGGACTGCCGACGATCGTGAGCCCGCGCTCCACCATCGATTCAAAGGTATTCGGAATGTCTTTGTAGTTTTCGCCGGGACGACCGAGCGCGGCGTTGAAGCCGAAAGGTTCGAAGAACGTGGTCCAGATGAAGCATCCGCCGTCGCGCGCGAGCCTATACGCTTCCTCGTCGGTATCCGCGACGACCAATTCGCGCGCAAGGCCGATTCCCTGTCCAAAGTTGAGTTTCTTGCCCGCCTGCGCCGCGCCGTCCTGGCATGCCTTGAACTGGCCGGTGCAGATTTCGGTATCGCATACGATCGTGATCGGCACGACGTTGTTCTTCGCCGCCCATTTCACCGACGATTCCGAAAAGCTGAACGGCTGGAACAGCGGCGGATGCGGTTTCTGGTACGGCTCCGGAACCGTGCCGATCTCGGTGATGAAACCCTTCTCGTCGACACCCTGGCCATACGTGCGTGTAACCTGATGCGCCGGCCAGTAAGTGTTGGCCGGTGGAATTTGCCAGTCCTTGCCATGATGGCTGAAGGTCGGCTTGGTCCACGCCTTCATGATGATCTCGAAATGCTCTTCGTACAGTTCCTTCTTGCGCTTTTCGTAATCCTCGGGCTCGGTGAAGCTGCCCGTCATCCCGGGATAATGCTGTCCCAGCGTATTGACCCATCGCGGTTGATATCCGCGCGCGAAACCAACGAACGCGCGCCCCTTGGTCATCTGGTCGAGCATCGCGGTGTCTTCCGCGAGCCGTATCGGATGATGGCACGGCAAGACCAAACCTAATTGCCCCACTCGGATTCGCTTGGTCTGCAGCCCGAGGTAGAGGTCGATCATGATCGGGTTGGTCGAGACCTCTTCACCCTCGACATGAAAATGATGCTCGGTGGTGGCCACGCCGTAATAGCCGTGTTCATCCAGATACTGCACCTGCTCGACCAGGTTCTTCAGCATCCGTTGATAGAGATCGGTCCGCCTGCCCGCCATCCCTGCGCTGATCTCGGCTTTTGAACCGATACTTGGTAAATAAAACACGCCTATTTCCATTGCATAACCCTCCAGCCTTAACTGACCGCCGGTCTTTGTATTTTGATGCGCTTATACCATGAGCCTACTGCAAAGGCGAATTCAAAAAAACCAACTCTTATACTACGTCGGGAACATCATCGCCCTTATCGGACCTGTTTTGCCCACTTTTTTCTTAGCCGATTCGCTTGCGAGGAATAGCTAAAAGGGCTGCTGTGAACCGCTAAAAGATAAAGGGTTCACGAGCGCGACCGCGCGTTCAGCGACTACTGGAGGACCGCGCGCAGGCAGGCGCGCGAAGATAGTGAGCCCGGAGGAGCTACCCGATCGACAGCAAGTAATTATTTAGCGAAGTTACAGTCGCCGACGAGCCCGGGTAAATAACCACCGTTGTTGTGGGCTCGTCGATAATGGCGGGGCCTTTGATTACCTGGCCGGGTTGAAGGTCGCTGCCCAGAAAGCGATTCGTCCTTACCTTACCCACTGCGGCGAAATATGCGTCGCATGTTGCGCGTGCCGAAGCTTCAGCACGTTCCGTGACAGAGCGCTTGTTCTGCGGGGGGCTCTTAAGCATCGCAGTCAGACGCCCGCGCCAGTATATGCATTCTAGTTGCTGATCGGGCTCATTGACGGTGAAGACCCGTGCGTGCTCCTCGTGGAAACCATCCATCATGCGCTTCACATCGTCAGGTCCGTCGAAATTTCCTTTAGCCAGAGCAACATCCAGTTCCCACACCTGGTACGGATAACGGGCTTCAACAAAATACTCAGTTTTGAAATCGCTCAAACCTTTCTCGCGAAGACGTGCCGCAAACGCGCCCAGAGACGCACCAATAGATCCGAGAGTCTGGTTCACTTCCTGGTAAGGGAAGTCAGCGGTGTGCGCCAGCTTGCTTATACTAAATTCCGTTACTACGTTGGAAAATTGACCACCGCACGCACTCAGCGCTCCCGCGGTTTTCGGCACCAGTACTTGCTTGCATCCGAGCTCTTTCGCGATCGGAATGATGTTGAGCCCGGCAGCGCCTCCACCCGCAACTATCAAGCCCTCGCGCGGATCGATACCCTGGTTAATAGTAATATCTTTTATCGCGCCGACCATCAGCTCATTAGCAACTTCCATTATACTGCTGGCCGCATTTTCCAAATTGATATTTAGCTTGCGCGAGAAACCCTCAACCGCGTTCCTGGCGGCTTCGACATCAAGCTTCATCCGGCCGCCCAAAAAGTAAGCCGGATCGATATAACCGAGAACCACAGCCGCGTCGGTTACCGTCGCGTCCCTGCCGCCGCGCGCATAGCACGCGGGACCTGGTTCGGAGCCGGCGCTCTGGGGTCCTACGCGCAACAACCCGCCCGAATCTATCCATCCGATAGAGCCACCGCCGGCACCGATACTTTCAACGTCGACCGAGGAAAGCCCGGTTAAATGGCCCGTGAACTTTCCGCCCAACCAGGTCTCGCGAGTAAATTTGATAGTACCATCTCGAACGAGACTTACGTCGAAGCTGGTCCCGCCCGTATCGCAAACGATCAGATCGCGCCGCCCGCCTTCGGCTTCCGCATAGGCCCTGCCGGCAACCGGCGCCATCGACGGCCCCGATTTGACCAGGTAGATCGGCTTCTCGACGACGTCAGTCAGATGCATAACGCCACCGAAAGAGGTTGCGACAAGAAGTTCTCCGCGAAAGCCCGCACGTTTGAGGTCGGCGTCCATTCCACGCAGATGTTCCTGCATCAGAGGCTTCAAAGACGCGTCGATCACTGCGGACGACGCACGGCGATATTCACGGATGATCGGATTCAGCTGATGCGACAGCGTTACGGGAATTTCAGGCAATTCCTCCTTCAGCATCCGCCCCATCGCTTCCTCGTGCGATGGATTCAATGGTGACCACAGGAAGCATACCGCCACGGCTTTCACATCCTGCTTGCGCAACTCGCCGATCACTGAACGAGCCTGCCGCAGGTCCAGCGGCATCTCTATTTCTCCTTCTGAATCAATACGCTCGTGCACCTCGAAGGTCAGGCGCCGCGGTACGTATGGGCGTGGATAAGCAATAGCCAGATCGAACGGATCTAGTTTTCCCCCTTCGCGTAAAAGAAGTATTTCAGGGAAGCCCTCGGTAACGAGAAAGGCGGTTTTCGCGGTCTTGCCTTCGATGATCGCGTTTGTTGCGTGAGTCGTGCCGTAGATTAGCAGATCGGTTTGCCGGAGCACCTCTGGCGAATTCAGCTTGAGTTGCTCGGCGACCACCGCGAGCGCGCCGTTTATCCCTTGGAATATACGATCGTAGGTAGTGGGCGCTTTACCCAGGTGGGTATTGCCACGATCGTCGGTTAAAACCAGATCGGTGAACGTTCCGCCCGTATCGATTGCAATTCGAAATCCCATCGAAGAAAATCCAACTGGTAATAGCTATAACTGAAATAGTGTACTAACTGCCTATTGTGACACGCCCGGCGCTCGCCGCTTTCTCAAAGCCTCACGCTGAGCCTTTGTCGCGGCTTGATCTATTTCGCTGAAGCCGTCCTGCTCTTTGAAGCATACTCCATAGATTGCCTTTGCTTGCTCGATGGATACCCATTGATCGAGCACGTCGGACTGTACTCGTTCGGGATCGCGATCGAGAGGATCTCCATAACCGCCGCCGCCCGAGTCGTTACCCACTATAAACTCGCCCGGCTTCAACACGACTTCCGAAATCGGAGGCAGTGGTGCTTCGCCGCCTTCCCGATCGAGCTTTGCAGCGGAGCCGGCGGCGCCGCTCATACCGCCACGCACTCCTTTTGCCGGATTGTGATGGCCGTCGATCAAATAAATCGAAGTCATCGGATCTTTTTTAGGCCCGTACATCGCGGTCAGACCCGGAGCGCCGCGAAACCTACCCGGCCCGCCGCTGTCCGGGCGGACTCGCATCGATTTGAACTTGATCGGGTATTTGAGTTCGTCCAGTTCAACGCTGTCGCGATACATCAAGCCGGCAACTACCGGCAGTCCGTAGGTGAGCCATCCATCATTTTTTGGCGACGCAGGTCCGCCGTTACTGGCTATTATCAGTTGATTAACAAAAGGTGCCCCCTGACGCCTCCAATCTGCGCCTGACACGACCGCATAAGTAGGCCCCATGCCGGTGCCGCCCTCCGCGAGGCCGTAACCATCTCCGATCTGGGAAAACGCGGACTGCGTAATGTTCACCAACCGATCGGCGATATTAGTAGTCGCAACTGAGCATGAAGTAGGAAATCGCGGGATACCCGCGATACAGTTCTCGCGCAGCAGTATCTCGAGCCGGCGGAAACTTCCGGAGTTGTGCGGAACAGTCGGATCCAGGGCGTTGAATACACCTGTGATAACGTTGTTCATCGCACACGTGCGCGACTCATTTATACCTACTTCGAGGCAGTCGCCGTTTTCGCGCAGGTCGATTTGTATTCGACCCTCTTGAGATTGCACTTTTACTTTTACTTTCAGCGGAATCCCGTCGGGCGCTCCGCGAAAAGGATCGTGCGCGCCTCGCCCAATCAGCTGGCAATCGGGAAGTTGACGTATCGCGTTGATCATTCGCCGCTCGGAATAATCGAACCATTCGTTTACGAACTGACGCACCGTCGGCCGACCATACTTCGCGACCAACTCTTTTAACCGGCGTTCGGCGATACGCGCGGCGCCCAACGCCGCCAGATAATCTCCGTACCACTGATCGGGCACCCGAATTCTCCGCTGGCACATGCGGATTATATCCTGGACGTCCTTATAGTTTCTCTGAATTTGCACACATGGAAAATTGATCGCGCCTTCTTCGTAAATATCGCGCGCATAAAACATGTAGGTAGTCGGAAGACTATTGCCGCAATCGGCCTGATGAGCCTTCGCGCAGGCAGTGAACATATGCTCGCCGTCGACGAACACAGGTACCAGGATAGTATGATCGGCGCTGTGAGTATTGCCGAGGTATACGTCGTTGTGGATGTATGCATCGCCTTCTACCAGGTCGGGATGCAGCTCGCACATCGCTTGAGTCAGGAACTGCGAACCGAACACATGAACGGGCAAGCCCTCGGCAGCCGCCAGCAAGTGGTTATCGCCAGTAACCAGCGAGCAAGAAAAGTCCCGCGCGACATTGAGGACCGCGGAGCGTCCCGCGCGAAGCAGAGTATTAGTCATTTCCCGGCAAATCGTGTCGAAGCGATTAGCCAGTATCGCCAGCAGCGCGGGCTCGAGTTGCGATTGAGTATCTTCTTTCACGCCAACTTTCCTCGCGAACACAGTTTCTTAATCGATAAGTGCCTTCACGAGCCGCTTGGTCGACTCTATGTCGAATTCCCGGTACATCTGAACGCGCTCTGCCGCCGGCGATCCCGATCCGTGAATGATCTCGTTGTACCACCATCCGGCATACTCCGAGGAACACAGGTCGCCGATGAAATGCAGAAGCTTTATCCGCTCCATCGCCGAAACTCCCGGCGCAGCCTTGAAGTACTTCTGAATAAACGGGGCCACCTCGGGATGACGCAAATCCGCAATTGACGGAAGCGTCACCGGGGCACCCCCGGCGATCTCATTCAACAATCGCGCGCAAATATAATGCGCTTCCATCGTAAGATGCTTGCCGGCATTAGTCATTACGGGATCGGGAAAAGCTACTCCGTTGATTATCGTATTCTTCATCGCGGCCGCAATCCCGAGAGCGTAAATGCTGCTGGCGAGCTTTATCATGTCGGTAATCTTGTCGCGGATATGATGCTTGTCGGCGACTCCGTTATATTCGGCCGCCAATGCCGCCGCGCCGATGAAAAGCTCCAGCTTGCCGTAGTCCGTACCCAAGTAGCCGTGGCGGTTGATGGTGGCAAAATTGTTGGCGACGTCGCCGCAGAATTCGGCCTCGCCGCAAAGAAAGATGCGCTCCGTGGGCACGAAAACATTGTCGAATATAGTAAATGATTCGACCAAGGCGCCTCCGTGGCTGAGTGGAGCCTGCTGCGGGTCGGCCGGCATGTTAATTCCGCGCGCCACCAGGGTGAGCCCCGGAGTATCAGAGGGAATCGCAAAAGCGATCGCGTAATCGCTATCGTCCTGGCGCATCGCTCGTTGCGCTATCACGACCAGCTCTTCACAGATCACGCCGCCGGTGGTGTGCGCCTTCGCGCCGCGCACGACGATACCGTCCTTGCGCCGCTCGACCACGTGCAAATACATATCCGGATCGGGTTGCTCGGCCGGCCGAAGATTTCGATCGCCTTTAACGTCGGTGATGGCGGCCGAACCGATATACTGGCGGCTCTGAAAAGTCTTCAGATAGTTTTTTAAGCGAGCCGTGTAATCGGTCTCGTACTTCCGATCGACTTCTGGCAGAACCGAAAGCAGGCCGGCGAGCTCGTCGCGCGCGATACTAGCGTACCCGGAGATCGGCGCGCGTTCGGCAAGTTTTATCGCGGCGTCGAAATTCTGCAGCAAGCCTTCGGTATCGCCTGGGATATGCCAGAAGATGTGAACATCGTCACCGGTCAACTCCGACTTCGCCGTCATCACCTTTCGCAGCTTTGGCTCAAAGGCGGCGTCGCATACCCACTTGCCCCAGGCGAAAATACTCGATTGAAAAAGCGGATGGTCCGCGACGTTGTCCGCCAGCTTGCCCTGAACAAACACACGGCTCTTCAACTGCCTGAGTCTATCGACGTACTCTTGTCCTTTTCGCATTACTCATTTCTCCGGCGCGATCCGTTTGCGCTTCATCGTAACCCAAAGATCTTAATACCCAATCGACAAACACGTCGGCGACTTGTGAACGGGTCAAACGACCCGAAGGACTGAACCAGCGCTCTATGTGCAGGAGCGCCCCATCGATACCAAGAAAAGCAAGCTTCAGATCTTTTATTTTGAAGATGCCGCGCCTTCTGCCCTGGTCGAGGACTCGCAGCCATAGCTCCCGATACTGCCGCTGCTTGCGAATGATAACCGCTCGATGCTGAGGCGTCAGGCTCTTGAGCTCCGATTGCAGCAGCGCGGTTTCATATTGACCAGGCTGGCAGATGTTCGAATGAACCAATCTGCGTACTATCTCGTCCGGCGCGCCACCGTCACTTAATACCTCGTTGGCGTGGGCGAGCACCTCGTCCATGAGGCGCTCCATGATCCGGAAGAGCAGCTCCTGCTTGCTCTTGATATGGCCGTAGATGCTCGAGGGACGAACGCCAAGGTTCCTCGCGAGGTCACGCATCGAGGTGCCGTCGTAGCCATTGCGGATGAATAGCTTGACGGCGCCACTATCGATTTGACTTTTCCGGCTGACGGCCGGCGGTTGCCGCTTCGTCCCCAACAATGATTTTTTCCCGGTGTGCATTTATCCGATCGAACGTTCGTTCGGAGCGTCCCACAGGCGAGGCTCGCTGTCAAGGGCGCCTGCCCAAGGTTACTTCTGAAATTTTAAGCGAGTTTGCCGGGGCGAGCTCAGGCGAGAGGTTTAGCCCATTGGATCAGTTCGAACAGCAGTCCCGGAATACCGGGCAGTGAAAAGAAGTGAGAATGATTTCCGTCGGGATCGACGAAGGGCTCCGATCGCGCAAAGCGAATTCCGGCACGGGTCAAAGTAGCGTGGGTTTCAGAGAGATCCTCGACCGCGAATGCCACGTGCTGAACGCCACCGCCGTGCGCACGCAAAAAATCCTCGATCGGGCCTTCGCTGCTGAGCGGCTGAAGCAGCAGAATCGGCGAGCGCTGATCGCCGGAGCCATAAAAGTTCCAGCGGCAATTGAGGCCAGGATAATTCTGCATCGGCGCGGCGCCCAACTGCCCTTCCTCGGTTCGATTGAACCCCAGCGCTTCCATCGCCTGCGCCGCGGCAGCGAGATCGGGCACCGCGATTCCGACGTGATCGATTTTAGCCTTGAGCCGCAATTCCTTCCGCTAAGCTCCAAGAGAGCGAAGCACCCAGTTGCTGAAGATCTCAGCCACCTCGTCGCGGCTCAGTCGCCCGGACGGATTGAACCAATGCTCGACGTAGTTCAAGGCGCCGATCACGGCGAAGAAGGCCAGCTTCGGATCCTCAATCTTGAACAGGCCCTGTTCGATGCCCTGGTCGAGCACCGCGAGCCACAGTCTGCGGTACTCGTCCTGCTTGCGGATTATTTGGCGGCGGTAATTTGGCGCGAGGTTCTTGAGTTCCGATTGCAGTAGAGCGGTTTCGTTGGGACGCGCGAGTCCGATGTTGGCGCGCACCAGGCGCCGCACACACTGGTGCGGTTCGTCGCTCGCGGCGATCGCTGTGCGTGCGCCCTCCAGTGCTTCATCCATCAGCCGCTCGAGCACGCGCAGCAGCAGTTCCTGCTTGCTCTTGACATGGCGGTAAAGGCTCGACGCTCGCAAACCGACGCGATCCGCAACGTCACGCATCGAGGTTCCGTGGAATCCGCTGCGAACGAAAAGATCGCCTGCTCCGTTGGTTATGCGGCTCTTGGTGCTTAGTTTCGTCGCGGAAGCTGCGTCGGTGAGCACCGTCGGCTTTTCTGACGACGTGGTCATTACGCCATTGTCTCGCCGCCATCGATCGCGATGGTTTGGCCGGTGATGAAATCGCCACGGTGCGAAGCAAGTAGCAGCGCCATGTAGGCGATCTCTTCAGGCTCACCGTGGCGGCCGAGCACAATCCGATTCATGTAATGGCGATATTTCTCGGGATCTTCGAAAAGTGGCTCGGAGAAGCGGGTTTTTATCAGGCCCGGCGTAATGCAATTGACCTGGATGCCGTATTTCCCGAGGTCACGCGCCATCACCTTGGTCATCGAAACCAGCGCCGCTTTGCTGATCGAATAAGCGCCGAGATTTGGATTCGGATCGAGTGCCTCGTTGGAGGAGATATTGATGATGCGGCCGCGGCCGCGTTCCTTCATGCCCTGCGCTGCCATCGTGGAGAGCAGAAACGGTCCGCGCAGATTGACGCTCATGATCTTGTCCCACACTTCCAGCGTAGTATCGACGAAAGGGCCATACGTCGGACAGGTGGCGGCGTTGTTAACCACGATATCGATGCGGCCGTAGCGCTCGATCACGCGCTCGACCAGCAATTTAACGTCTTGTTCGTTGCCCATGTGGCAGCGAACGGCAATTGCGTCGCCGCCGCTTTGCGCGATTTCGCGCGCGAGAGCCTCGAGGTCCTCGGTCTTGCGCGCGGCAAGCGCCACGCGCGCGCCCGCCCCGGCAAAGCTCGACGCGATCGCGCGCCCGATACCATGACTGGCGCCGGTCACGATCGCAATCTGGCCGTCGAGTTCCCGCTCCATCTATCTTTTTGTCCCGCTGCCTTGTTTCTGCGAAAGCTCCGCGGTCGCGTCATCGATCGCGTCTGCCACACTGTCGACGACTTCGCGATCCGCAACCAGCGCCGGCATCAGGCGCATCACGCTGGTCTCGTTGCCGGAATAGATCGCGATCACGCCGCGGCGAGCAAGCATTTGCGACATCGCCGGCCCGTGCGAATCGTCGGCAAATTGCAGCCCAATCATGAGTCCCATCCCGCGCACTTCGCGCAGGATTCCGGGATAGCGCGCCGCGATCGATCGCAATCGGCCCATCAGGCGATCGCCCATCTCGCCGGCGCGCTCGCACAACCTTTCGTTGCGAATATAGTCGATCGTTGCCATCGCGACGCGGCATCCGACGTCGCTGCCACCGAAGGTCGACAGATGAATATAAGGATTGCGCACGTTGAATTCGTTGAGGCGTGGGCTGAAAACCGCGGCCGAGATCGGATAGTATCCGCCGCTCATCGATTTACCCAGGGTCATGACGTCGGGCGCGACGCCGCAGTGCTCGGCGAAAAACATCCGGCCGGTACGACCGAATCCGGTCTGCACTTCGTCGAAGATCAGCAATGCGCCTTGCCGATCGCAAAGCTCGCGCGCGCCGCGCAGGAATTGTGGTGTGGCGCAGTGGATTCCGCCTTCACCCTGGATCGGCTCCAGCATCACGGCCGCAACGTCTTTCGTTATCGCGCGCTCCAAGGCGGCCAGATCGTTGAGCGGAACGCGCGCAAAGCCCGGCACCATCGGCATGAACGGCGCCTGGTAGCGCTCGCGCCCGATACCCGCGAGCGAAAATCCGGTATGACCGTGGTAGGCGCGCTCCATCGTGATAACCGTCGACTTGCCGGTCGCGCCGCGCGCCAGTTTGATCGCGTAATCGTTGGCTTCGCCGCCGCCAACTCCGTACATCACACAGTCAAGATCGCCTGGAGTGATCCCGGCGAGCTTCGCGGCGAGCAAAGCCTTGGCTTCGGAGATGAGCAGGAAATCGCCGATATCCTCGGTCTCCGCCGCTTCGGCCAGCGCTTTGCGAATAACAGGATTGGCGCGTCCGACGTTGAAAACGCCGGCGCCGTTGTAACAATCGATGTAGCGCCGTCCGTCGGCATCCCACACGTAGCAGCCCTCGCGGCGACGCTCGAGAATGTCGAGCCCAACGCGATTCCATCCGACAACA
>Ga0335078_10017265_pt1 | contig 10717 bp, 10 predicted proteins | sample Lox_Sample_32_FD_206711 | JGI IMG/M metagenome (GOLD analysis project Ga0335078, IMG submission 206711) | Soil microbial communities from Loxahatchee National Wildlife Refuge, Florida, United States - Lox_Sample_3.2 | ecosystem: Environmental > Terrestrial > Soil > Wetlands | place: USA... | reverse complement strand
AGTGCCGGTGTCCACCGAGGATTGAGGACCAGTAGTTGATGCCGGACCAGCACGGATTCGGCCACAACGGAACGGAGTCCGCCCGGCCTTACCAGTCGGGCCACGGTGACGACCAAATGAACGAACAGGATGAGGAAGTCGCGCATCCCGGCAATGGTATCAGCACCTCAAAGAACCACCACATTCAGGCCAATTTGGTAATTCGCCATGGAGACGATCAGGCGAGAGGAACAAGCGCGAGACTTGCAACATCGCTGTTGCAGAAACTATATAGCCAGTGGGAGACTGTTCAAACCGACGCCCGGATGCACGCAGAGTCTTTCGTGGTCGCGGTCCCAGGGGCTGTTTGCCGGTCTCGCTCTAGAAGAAGCCACCCTCCGGGAAGACCTGGACGTCTACGACGAGCCGGTCATCCGCATAAGAATTAAGGTGCTCCATCTCGTTCTCCAATTACGGCATGGCCTGCTGGGTAATAGCGTAGGATTCAAGCACTTCCGAGAAATATTGTTCTACCATCTCCGCCGAGTCTTCCGGGAGTTCATCGGAATCCATTTCTGATTTCCAGTTAAGGCGCACGTAATCCGCCAAGGCGGCTTCGGCAGCCGCGCGCTTCTCATGGGTACTGGTGACAGGAGAGCGTCCGGCCCACGAATAGTTCCGCTCGCGGATGGTCAGAAGAAAAGGCATTTCAATTCCCTAATGGTCAGACGGGATCAAAAGATGATGCGGTTCGATGATCGCGGATGTTGTCATAGCTGACGGCAAGCTCCATTCCAAGATGCAGGTCCGTTATCGCGACCGGTTCGCTATCAAGTGTTCCGAAAACAACGTGGAGAACGTCATCGGCGCCCTGGACCCTAACCCACATCCATTCGACTTCGCCGGAGGGCTCGTCCCGAAATTCGGCTTTGATATAGTCACCGGCCTTGTACACGGACTAATTTTCCCTTCCCCACATTATCTCGCGATTCGCGGCGAGTTCGATCTATAATCGATCAGGGTCCGGGTTTCTGCTGGCAAAGCAAAGCACATTGAATGGCGCTCACCAGCGGTCCGGCGCAACCGTGCCACAAAGCGACCCGTAGCACATTCGCCCGGACCTAAAACTCGCATCGCCCCTTCAGCGAGCTTGAAATGCCTAGCCTTCACTGGTGGAGCGGAAGCTCTTTGACCCTGGGTACCATCCAGCCGATCACTCGCCGCTTTACGTCATTTGAAATCCAGTTTGGGTCCGAGCGACCTCCCGAGAGCAGCCGCATCCTGTCGATGAGCATTCCGTCCATATGGCGGCAACTCCACCAAAACTCAGCGTCCCGGACGGCGAACGGTATTGCAAGGGCCTTTTTAGGCACGACGGCAAAATCAATGAGAGTTCTCCATACGTTGGTATTCGGCTGATTCCGCTTGGCTTCCCACTTTACTCCACTAGCACACTGCACGAGATACAGCGGAAAACCGATTCGGTTGTCACTGAACGGCCGTAGCAGCACAACATCGAGCCCGGCGTCTTTGGCGACCTTGAATTTCGGGAATTTCTCAGGTTTGCCGGCATCCTCTCTGAGGAGGACCCGGACGTCTTCGACGATCGTTTTAAGGCCAGCGGCGTTCGCGCGGGACCATCCAGTCGAATGAACCTTCCAGCCGTTCATTTCGCACTCCAGTGCCGCGCACGTGATCTCCTCGAAGAGCGATCCTTGCTCAGTAAAATCGCTACCGAAGCTCTTCGCCCAGCTTCTGTAGCGCTCCGCAAAGGATAGGAGCAGACAGAAGGAATAGGCTGGGGCTTGTCGCCAAGTCATCAGACGCAGCAGTCGCAAGTTCTCTATTTGGATGGGATAAGACTGCCCTAGCGCAGATTTCCGGCGGTCGAATTCGCGCCAGGCGTCGGCGAGAAACTCAGATGCGAGGTCTTGCGATTCATAGAGATGCTCATCCATCAGTACGTCCTTAATGTCCGACAGTGATAGCCTGCCATCTGCCGTAAAGAGCAGGCTTCCTTCGAGCCAATCGCAAAAGATGCTCAGATCGGTTCGGTGACCATCTCGATATGGTCTCAGGCCACTTTCAGGCAGCCCCAGCATCAGGCAAGCTCCCTCTCAATCTCTTCTTTTGCCTTTGGAAAGATCTTTAGGAGCTGAAACACGTCGGTCCCAAGCCTTTTTACAGCCGACTGAACCTCGGATGAACTCCTAAAATGATGCACCTGGCTCAGTGCTTGCTCCGCATTGTCCGCTGCCTTTTGCAGAAACTCGATGGTCTCCAACTCATCCCCGCCTGCGATCCGATAGGCAAACTCCAGGCTGGGTCTCTCAGTCCTTTCGAGGTATTCAACGGCTTTCTTGTTCAGGAGAACTTTACCGAACCGATCCACATAGCGTGATTCCTTTACGACCGGATCGTGTTTTTCGTCGCCGAACATCCAGAGAGCGAACTTGGCCAGAGCCTCCAAGCGCGACGGCGGCACAGGCCTCTTTGCCCTGCCCGGCTCAGCCTGAATGTCGATTTGCAGGTACTTTTGCACGCCTGCCGAGCGCAGCGATAGGTAGAGCACGCTGAATTTGTCTTCGACTCGTTTAAGGTCTATCTCCTCTTCCCCTTCCATCTGAAGAAGAAGTCGGTACGAGATATAGTTTTGGCGGACAGTATCCGCCTTACTTCCTATCTTGCGCCTGATCTCGTCGTAGTCCATCTTGTGGGACTCAACCAGATTCGCGATATACTCGGCCTTCTCCGCAGGATTCCATTCCTTGATTCCTGTGACGTGGCGGAAGCCGAGGAAGGCAACGACGTCCTTGCGGCTGCCGACGTGGATGAATGGGATTTCCGTAAAAAGATTCTCGGGTGCTTTTCGATGGGCAACGAGCTCACGCCATGCCTTGGAGTCCGGCTTCCCGTCAAAGGCTAACTTCAGGAGCTTCAGCGCGGCCAGCCGTCTATTACCTTCTACAACCACGCGCCTCCTTTGCCCGTCAAGAAGCTCCTCTACCACCAACAAAGCCTCTTGTGGCCAAAAGCCGCTCTCCAGGAATGATGATGCTAGCTCGTTCAGAGTCCAGTCTTTCATCGCCTCCAGCACCTCTTCCTGGCTCAGCCGACGCGCAGCGTTCTGTCGGCCGAGTCGCGGGTTACGCGCGTCGAGATACAAGTCGCTCAGGCGCGAGTATTCAATTTTGCTCTGGACTGCCATATACTGCTCCTTTTAGGTAAAGACTCCAAACAGCGTTGACTTCAACAGTCCCCCATCTACGGCACGATAGCCCGAGGGGCGCTCATTAAGCGTTTCAATCACTTCTGCTGCCTTCATAACAGGTCTGGCAGGATTGGCAAACCTGATGTCGGTTGGCGATGGTGGTAAGTCGATTCCACCCGTAGCGTTTCTGTTGCCTGTTCACACATGCGGCGCTTGCATTCCAGGACAATCGTAAATTATCACCTTGAAGGGACGGCGGCCGCATAGAGTCCTCCCGCTGATTTCAGGCTATCCAAATCCAAGGGCGACACTGCGGAGATGTCTGAGACAAAGCGGATGTCGCTCACAGTTGTTGGAATAGGCCCGTCGATTTTTGGGATGCTCGCAGAATCGAAGAATTGCAAAGACTCACTCGCGAGCTCCAGGTCGAAGCTTTCCTCCAAGGCGTCACTCCAGCCAGCGCCTAGCGTGGCGTAGAAAACCGCGTCGAAGCGCGTGACCAAAGCCGGATCGGACGCAAGGCTTGCACGAACATCATCGGAGAGGCGGCGAAGGGACAAGCCTCCGCCCACGGACTCAACGAACAGCGACGCGACGAGCAATCGCGTGCCAGCGGGCGGCGTGAGCTGAACGAGCGAGAAGTAATGCACACGCTGCCGCGTGCTGCTGCTCTTGACCTCAATCCGCTGCCGGTCCCGAAGAAAATCAACGTGCTCGACCGGAGCGCCATGCCAAGCCCTGACAACCTCGTGGGGGGCTGTCGCAAGCCTAATAATCAGCAGCTCCGCCCATAGCCCCTGCACTGATTTCTTCGCGGGGGCCGTCAGAGCCTGGAAGAGATCGACGAGTCCCGAGATTGCCCGACGCACGGCCGCCGCCGTCGGTGAAGCTCCCAGAGTGGTGATGATCGGCGAGAGTATGCGCAGAAAATGAGGGAACAATGACGGATCGGCGCTAGAGCATTTGAGGATTGTGAAAATCCCCTCCTCTTGGTGACCGTCAGGATGGCTGATCGCACAAGGCACTCCGTAAGACACGAGGAGATTTTGCAGCCGAATCGGTGCGGACGGAGAACTAGATGCGGGCTGGCTCAGCAGCAGACAAGGCGAGCCGGCTGAATCCTTGGCCAGTCGATGACTTGGTGAGTCAGGGATGACGACGGCAGACAGACTGCGACCGGCAGGCCGCTCCAGCGGCAGCACGAGGGACTGAAACAGCGCATAAAGATCTGTGCTCACAAATCGGCTCAGCTTTGCTCCTGAACAAGCCACCCTTCAGCCATGCTTTGGGGAATCCACACGGCCACAGTTGGGACATTGTCAGCGATAAGAGGGCCACGATCCTTCTGCCGCACCTCAAGCGTATGAATCTGGATGGTCACGCCCTGAATCTCTCGCTCACGCTCGTCGCCGGGATACACCATGTCCTTGTGCGCGGCATCAGCATAGTTTGCGCCTTGAAAGAGGGTTGGTATCTCTTGATCATCATTCACGCTGCGGAGGCGACTCTTTCCCTTGCTCATCCGGTAAATGGTGCACGTCGCATCGGCATGGTCCTCAAGATAGGCCTCTACCTGCAGAAGCAATCCTGTAAAGAGCTGCGAGTCACGCTCCTCGGTCAGTCGTAGCGGCATAAGCAGATCCTCGTAGGCTTGCCGAAGCGACACGTCCTCGGCAATCAGGTGCACCTGATCCGGCGTTCGCCGATCATCGCCCGGTGAGTCGGCCCAGGTAAGTCGTTGAATGAAGTCGCCGACCGTCTTGCGGTTCGCAGCGAGCAGTTCATCGGTGCCATGCGGCACTTTGGGCCAGAACCAGTCATCCGAGATGGTGTCCTGCCGGTAATCAAGGTCGAGAACCTGCCGGCGCGTCGGCCGCAGGCCGTTATCCAGGAAGAATGCGCGCCGCCACTCGCTGAGCGGCCGTCCGATGTCCCGATGTCTCTGCAGGCGATTGCGAATATCCCGCTCGTGCTCAACGTAAAACCGGAATGCATCCCGGACGCTGACCTCTAGAAACACCCGGCAAAGTCCCAGATACCTCCGCTTGTACCCGAAAAAGCGAGCGCGCTGCTCAATCGTGTCGGCGTTCCCGACCCCCATGTCGCGCGGCATATAGGTCACGGTCAGCCCTTCGACCGTAAATCCCCGGTCCATAGCTTGGCCGCCCACAAGAATCCACGGGTAGCTGTCTTTCCAATCGGGCTGGGGCGTTCTGGGTCGTGCATTAACCTCAAGCACCATGGTCTGGCGAATCGAGTATTCAAGCTCGCTTGCCAGCGCGGCAAAATCGGGAAGATCAGGCGTGGTGGCTCTCAGGTCGTCGTACTCAGGCTGGAACGATGCTACAAAGCTGATCCGCTCGGGATCGTCCTCGGCAAGACGGAGCACATCCAGCCACTGCTGCTTAATTTGCGTTATCCAGTGATAAAACTGACTATGCCCTGTGGTCTCCCGCGAGGGATGGACCAGCATTGAGCGGTTTTTACGCTTGTGACCGTGTTGCTGGTCGTCACCCAGCGCAAACCCTGCTGCCACGCCCAGGAAGAACAGACGCAGGGCGACGATGAGGGACGGCGGCACGTCCTGAAAAGGAACGCCCTGGCCTGGAATCTCGTTCGAAGGTATGACACGGACAAGGTTGGGATTCTGCTCGAAGAACGTCTCGCCACCCACGTAATCATCACCGGGCGTCAGCAGCTCAACAAAGCGAGGCGACAGGACATCAATAATGTTGATCAGCAGAGGAGCCTGCGGCGTGGCGGTGTACTGCAGGTAAGCGTGACGCGGCAGATTCTGTCTAAGAGTGACCAGGCGCTGATAGGTGGTGCTCTGTGCCCCCTGCCCTACCCGTGTGTTCAGCCCCGCCTGATCGGCTTCGTCGTCGATAACAAGAACGGGAATCGTGCTGAGATCGAGCTGCTGAAGGACACGGTTGAGATTTCGCAGGTTCGTGGTGCTTTTGAGGACTGTGATAAGGACGGTCTTGCGGCGATGGTCGGGAAGTCTCTGATCACGCCAGTCCGCAAGAACGTCGGCAATGCTCTGGCGGTCATCGGGCTTCGGGTTGCGAAACAGTCGCCACTTCCGATTGTTCTGCAGTCGGAGATCCTCCTCCAGACGACTCGTGGACTGGTCAAGGAGTGGATTGCTGATTCCTGTGATTACGATGACCATGGGATAGGTGTTATCGCGGGCAAGTGCGGCGACGGTCGTGAAGGACATCGTTTTGCCGCTCTGCACGTACCCCAGCACCAGCCCGGTGGTTGAGTCGGCAGGACCCTGCGGTGGAATGCACTTGCTGAGTATGCTCGTGGCCTCGGCAGTGACTCGCTCGCCGCTCTCGCCAGGCAGATCGAGATGAGCTATAAGGTCGCGCACTTCCGCCCCGCGAATCGGAACCCAAAGTACGTCGGGCGGCAGGGAATCCTGCGGGGTTATTGTCTCAGCATTAGCGGAATTACCAGCACTCATAGTTAGCCCCCTACGGCTTAGAGAACGCTTCTCTCAGCAATTGGTTAAGATTGCGCCGGATGGTTCCGTACTGAGGAACACCTGCGTCTCTTGCGGTGATCTCGGCAAGTCCCAATGCAGCGGCCACTCGTGCGAGAGCTTCAATCTCGGAAGAGTCAGCCCGGCAGAACTGCTGCATAAAAGGATGCACCAGAGACATCCGCACGGTTATCTCACGCGGAGCGCCGCGCGAGGCCGCCTTATCAGTGATAGTCAGCCAGTCTTCCACCGCCTGGTCCATTGCGAGCTCAATGGTGATTCGCCATTTTGCACCACGGTGACTCACTTCAATAACACGTGAGCTCGCTGACTGATCCGGCGGCACGGACTGGGGAAGCGGCTCAAGAAACGGCTGGGCCGCGCTCTGCTGCTCCAGAACGCGGGGAGCCTCTTTCTGAAGCGTCTCTGCCACGCGGGCACTGGCTTTCTCCGCCTCGGCCTTCAACTCGCGCTGAGCGACACGAGCACGATAACCCTCGGCCTGGGACAGCAAAGGGAGTGCCTCGGTCTCCAGCTCCTCATATAAAAGCTCAAGAAACGGCTGCTCGTGGTCCTCCCACTGGAAGCCGTCCTTTGTATGGCTGACCTGGAAGCCCTCCAGATGAATCTCCCCGATGAGGCGCTGCTTGCGATAGGAGTTGCCCGTGCCAAAGATGAACTCAGGCCTGTACGGCTCATCGAGACTGCCTTCAATCAGGCGTTTCCTCCTGAATAGCGCAAATCCGGCTGTCGAGGTGCTGGCTACCTCTCTCAAGGCAGCAAAGCCGGATGCCTTCAGGCCAAGGCCGAAATCAAAGCTGAACTCGCGGTGCCATCGCCGAGGTGTCTCAGTCGGCGTCTTGTAATACGGCGCTACCAGAATCTTTGGAATCTCGTAGCTGAGTGGCTCGCGATTGAACCACAGCTCCATTGTTCCGTCCCGCAGAAATATCCGATAGATGCTTGCAAGGTGGTCTTTAATCTTTCCACCAGTCTTCGTCTGAAGCTTGTCGTAGGGGTCGATTAGTGTGATCTCGGTAAAGTGAGCATTAACAGCGGCAGGCGCCTCGATAACGTCAAGCTCCTCGATGTCACCGCGGACGATAGTGTCGATATCGAGCGTGATCGTCCGCTCAACAGGCTCCCCGAGCGCCGAGGTCCTCACTTTCCATTGCGGTGCAAACCAGCATGCGGCGCTCTTCATACCCATACCGAACTCAGAGAGACCAGTGCGATCGGTCGGTATCTCCGCAGGACGGAAAGCCCGCGCGTAGTCTCCGATCGCGATGCCGGCAGCATTGTCCCTGATTTTGATGCGTACCTCATCGGAGCGCTCGATCTCGATCTCAACTTTGAGGCGAAAATCCTTACCGTGAAGCTGCTGCAGCTTGTCGCGATTTTGGAGATAGCTCTGGAGCGAGTTATCGACAAACTCCGCCATCGCGAACCATGCTTTGTAGTTTAGGTGTCGCAGAACGGAGAGGATGCCGACACCGGGTCGGATGCTTACGCGCTGCTGCGTTGGGGCGGGTTTTGGGTTAGATAGCGGCATAGCTCACCCGTCTAGCATCACCCAATGGGATAAGATCAGCCGGCGTGAGCGTCGCAGATTGTGCTTGATGCGAGCGAAGCAGGCTCGCGCCAATGAGTTGCACCACATCAGCATTAACCGCGTTGCCAAGGGCCTTGAAAGCCCTTGTGGGCACTTCCGGCAGATGCTTCAGTTCGTGAAGACTCTGCAAGCGGGCGCACTCGCGCGGCGTCATGTAGCGATGCTCCCATCCGATAATCGGAACCTGGGTCGTCGTCATTGCAATGAGCGATGGCGCAGTCGTCGGTCGCTTTATGCGGACGCCGGAGGCTCTAAACTGAATAACGTAATCCCAGACGTTCCGCTTCTCACCCTTGCAGTTCCACTCCAGCTTCTGAAGGCTCGGTGGGAAGTCGAGAATGCGGTGAATCCAAGGCTTTATCCATTTCTTATGTCGCTGGTAGAACTCGCGGTTCTGCTGGATGAACAGCACCTTCCAGTGAGGAAACTTCTCTTCCTTGGTCCGGGCGTAGGAAGGCAGTCCTTCGAAGCGTGTAGCCGGCGGGAACCACTTGAGCGGGATACCATGGCTGCCCCGGTATTTAGTCAGCCTTCGCGTGCCCAGCGCATGGGGGGACGCTTCCTCAAACGGATACGTCGCACCGAATTCCATCGACCATATCGGGAACGAGGGAAGCTCCTCTTTCTTCGGGAATGCCTTGATGAAAGCCTGCCAAACCTGCAGGCACTTCTTGACTTGGGGTGAGATCATCTTCGCATCTGCGGGGTCCTGATCGAGGACAGAGCTTATGGAGAGCCGCACTCCGTCGCTTTGCTCCGGCCACAGAAAATCCTCCAGTCCAGAGCGGCTTCCGACAATGAAGACCCGCTCGCGGATCTGCGGAATGCCGCACTGGTGGGGCGAGATGTGCTTGGTCTTGATATCGTATCCGGCTGCCTTAAGGCCTTTCTTCAACTCCGCCCATGTCTCACCTTTGCTGTGGCGCTCCAGATTCGGAACGTTTTCGAGAATGAGGTACTCGGGCTTGTGGTGTCTGAGAACACGGAGTACATGCTCGAATAGATCGCCCCATTTCGGGCAATCAAAGCCCTGCTGGTCGCCAGCCTTGGAAAACGGCTGGCACGGCGATCCTGCACAAAGGATGTCGTGCTGAGGAATACTGGTCACGGGCACGGCACGAATATCGCCGTGCGGACGTATGCCGAAGTTTTTTTCATAGAGCTGCTGCAGGTTTTCGTCGAGCTCACTGGCAAAGACACAGTCATGGCCCAGACGCTCCAGTCCGACATGAAAGCCCCCTAGCCCGGCGAAGAGGTCAATGAATCGCATTGGGCCTCCGGCTGGTTCGGCACACGAGCAACTCAATAGCCTGAGCGGCCCGCTCTGGCTCGCGATGAATGTCGGTCTCCCAGAGACGAACTACCGTCCACCCTTCCCTCTTTAGTAATCGCTCGTTTCGACGATCGCGATTACGGTTTGCCTTGATTTTCGGAATCCAGTAGGACGCGTTTGTGCCGGTGCGCAGCTTTCTTGCGAGCCTCGGCCAGTCTCTTCCGTGCCAAAAGTCTCCGTCGCAGAAAACGGCCACACGCGCCGCTGGAAAAACAATATCGGGCTTTCCTGGGAGCGTTTTGACGTTCTTGCGGTAGCGTAGCCCCGACTTCCACAGAAGCGTCCGCAGGATGCGCTCATGCGCGGTGTCGGAGTTGCGGTTCATCTTCTTGGCGTGCGAGCTTGCGAGGGAGGCCGGTGACAGCCCATTGAAGGACGGCGCTTTTCCTGAGCCAGTATTCATATTGCTCCATCCGGCCGCAAAACAATTAGCATAGTTCTTGTTTTGCTACTTTTGCAACTTGTAGTAAATAGAAGAATTATGCCTTCTTGACGATAAGGCATCGGGTGACGCTGTCAGGTCAATAGCGAGCCTCGCGCAACGAGCACCCTTTTAAGAGGATAGCGTAGCAGCAAAACGACGGCTTCAGGCTCGGCTCAGCGGCCGGCTGCGCTCCAGCCAGGCCTGGGCGTTCTTGACCGTCACGTGGACGTAGCCGGCATCCCCTCCCCTCACCCGCTCGCGCGCCTTCTCGCTCACTTCGAGGAGCTTGGCCTCCGTCTCCTCGGCGCTCCATCCCCGCTGCAGGGCGAGGTAGGAAAACCAGAAGTCTGCCCGGCTGCGGTCAGGGCCATCGTGCCCCTGCGGGGCACCGGCGAGCGCCGGGAGGGTCGCTCGATTTCTTTGGGTCCCCAGACGATTTTGAAAAGCCCCCCGCTAGTTAACGGTGCGCCCCAACGGCGCAGATCACCAGTGGAAGGAGGATCCACTCATGTAGTTGTCGGTGAGACGTGATAGCTACCGAGCGGCTCGGTCGGGTAACTGGCTGGGTCGAAGCCTCGGGACAAAAGTCCGCCTTTGGGCGGGCAAGCAACCCTGCAGGCCGTAACGCGAGTGAAGCTTGAGCAGGCCTCGAAAGTGAAGTTGTGGAT
>Ga0335078_10017264_pt1 | contig 10717 bp, 7 predicted proteins | sample Lox_Sample_32_FD_206711 | JGI IMG/M metagenome (GOLD analysis project Ga0335078, IMG submission 206711) | Soil microbial communities from Loxahatchee National Wildlife Refuge, Florida, United States - Lox_Sample_3.2 | ecosystem: Environmental > Terrestrial > Soil > Wetlands | place: USA: Florida... | reverse complement strand
TGCCGATAGGAGGGGAGCTTCAGCCAGGATTCAACTTCCCAGATCAGGACTCGGCTTCAGCCGATACATTTGTACTCGGCCCAAAGGCGAGTCAAGCTGTAGGACCGCTAACAATACCGATCCATCCGGTTCAGGAAGTTCGCACGGGCAATAGCCACCTGTACGTTTACGGTTGGCTTACTTATAGTGATACGTTTACTAGGGAGAGACACCTGACGGAATTCTGCGTGGAACTGATAAACCCAAGACCCGACACTGGCGCGGACATCACTAATCCGAGCGTCCCAACCACCTTCGAGTCTGTCGGGTGCAACAAGGTTGAACACAGTTGCTACGACAGGGATTGCCCGGATTTTAAGGAACGAGTCAACAGCTGAACGTCGGCAGTAGGTGTGCGCCAATATGTGAGTGGGTGTGCAAGGCTGAGTTATGCCCCAGCGACCATATCCACCGCTGAAACCGCTCCATCCGGATAGTTCGCCAGCCCAGCGAAGCTGGCGCAGATGCGATCGCTTTCGAGTGATGCGCTCAAGACGACTCTTTTGCCCGGGCAGCGCGGCTGCTTGAAAGCAAGATTAGATGGAACGATGCTCATAGGCATCATCGAATCTACGTCCTCCGCGGGCGAGGCGTGGATGCAGACGGGTTACCACGTGAGATCATTGTGAAAGAAGACTCCTGAACGATGAGTACCGAACTCTACTGGATCAATGGCCCCTGGCCCGGAAGACCCGCCCGATCCGAAGGAAGCGAAGTCGCGTCTCAAGGTCTCGAGTTTGTGTCGCTGCCCATTCCAGACCGCCAGGTGCCGCCTTCCGAAGGACCGGTAATGTCGGCTCTCGAGAGGCTCGACTCCACGTTGCGCGCTGGCAAGAATGCCGTCGTCCATTGCCGACAAGGTGTGGGCCGCTCCGGACTGGTGGCAGCCTGTCTTCTCGTCACGCAAGGAACGGATCCGGAAACCGCCGTCCGTAACCTGAGTGCCGCGCGGGGTGTGACCATTCCCGAGACCGCGGAGCAGCGTCGATGGATCGACCGCTTTGCGGCGCTCGTGGCTAACGCAAAAGTGCGTTAGGCTACGGCGTTCGGGCCGCTTGACCCTCCACCGCCGCCAGCAAGCCCCCGCTCAGCCGCAACAGATTCCAGCGCGCCCTCTCGACGCCGTATTGCGCGTCGTAAAAGGCGATCCATTTGTCGTTCTCGAGGACCCGTGCTTCTTCTACCTGGCGCAGCGGGGCGCGGCCTTCCTGCATCTGCGCCAGCAACACGGAAAGCTGTTCGCGGGCCACTTCCAGGTCGAGGCGCGCCACGTCCGCCGCGGAGGCCGCTTTCTTTTCGTCGCGGAAGGCTTGCTGGATGTCGGACGTGATGCGGTTGCGGGTCGCGGTCACCTGCACGCGCAGGCGTTCCATGTCCGCCTGCGACTGGGCCGTCTGCGCGCCCACGCCAGGGCCGGCCAGCACGGGGATTTGGAACGACAGGCCCAGTTGCACGTTGTTGGGTTGATACTTCACGAAATACTGCGCGTAGTTATTGATGTTCGACAAGAGCGCGTATTGGGCCACCAGGTCGATGCGAGGCAGGCGGGCTGCTTGCGCGCCGCGTATTTCCAGGCGCTTGGCGGCGATTTGCGATTCCAACTGGCGCAATTCCTGGTTGCCCTCGAGGGCCGATTGGATCACTGCCTCCTCCGATTTCGTGATGGCGGGCGGCGCACGCTCTTCCTCTACCGGCCGCACGCGATCCTGCGCTCCTAATCCCAGCGCGATCGCGAGCGCGGTCTCCGCGGTCTCCTGATCGGCTTCCAGGCTTTCCGCCACCTGCCGGACGTGCGCCAGGTTGTACGCCGCCTGCTTCTCATTGAGTGGCAGCGCGCGGCCCTCGCGCACCTGCTCCTGGACGGTCTCGAGCACGCGCTGCATGCTCGCTGCGTCGTTGCGGGCCAGTGCGCTGATGCGAGCCGTATGTTCCGCGTCCAGGTACAGGGCGGCGGTGCGATAGGCGACTTCGTCCCGCTTCACGGCGATGCCGATTTCGGCGCCGCGCGCGTTTTCGCGCGCCTGAGCCACGGCGTAACTCTGCGGCCGATTGTACAAGTATTCGGTGATGTTGGCCTGGAAGATACTGGGCGCGGCGCCTTGAATGCTCATGGGAAAGCCATCGGTGTATGCCAGGCCGCTGCCGATCACCATTTTCGGGCTGAAGGGGTCGCGTGCCACCCGTACGCCTTGCCGCGCTTTTTCTTGATCGAGGCGCGCCATCGCCAGGTCGGGGTTCTGCTTGAGCGCCGCCTCCACAGCCTGCCGCAAGGTCATGGGGAAGACTTCGGCGCGCACCGCGGCAGCCATTATGAGGGCCAATACCAGGGCTTTGGACATACCTCATTGTAGTGAGTCTTCCAGCGGGGCAGCGCCCTGCACTGGGTACGGGCGGGCCGCGACGCGGCGGTGGACGCCTCCAACTTGGCTATGTCAAACTGAGTTAAGAAAACCCATGCACAAGTTGGAGACGGCGCCTCCGGCGTTTGAAGCGCCGGTGGTCGAAGAGGAAGTCCTTTCCTTCTGGCGGGAGTCCCAGGCATTCGAAAAGCTGCGGAAATTGCGGGAAGGCCGGCCGCTGTTCCGTTTCGTCGATGGCCCCATCACCGCCAACAATCCTATGGGCGTGCACCACGCCTGGGGGCGCACGCTCAAGGACGTTTTCCTTCGTTATAAAGCCATGACCGGCCACTCGGCCAAATACCAGAATGGCTTCGATTGCCAGGGCCTGTGGGTGGAAGTGGAAGTCGAGCGCGCCATGGGTTTCAACGGCAAGCCGGATATTGAAAAGTTCGGCCTCGACAATTTCTCGCGCCAATGCCGCCAGCGCGTGGAAACCTACGCCAAAGTGATCTCCGAGCAATCCGCGCGCCTCGGCATGTGGATGGACTGGGATCACTCCTACTTCACCTACGACGACACCAACATCCTGGGCATCTGGCTGTTTCTCAAAGAGTGCCATCGCCGCGGCTGGCTGTACCAGCGCGGCCTGCCCATGCCGTGGTGCTGGCGCTGCGGCACCAGCCTCTCGGAACACGAGATGGCCGGCTCGCACAAAGACCTGGAACACCTGTCGGTCTACGTGATGAGCATTCTCAAAGCGACGCCCACGCGGCGGCTGCTCCTGTGGACCACCACGCCCTGGACGCTGGCGGCCAATGTCGCCGCGGCCGTCAATCCCGAGCTCACGTACGTCGAGGTCTCGTCGCATCACTGGAACTACACGTTGATCCTGGGCAAGGAAGCGCTCGGAAAACTGCGCGAGTTTCATCCCAAGGTGGAACGCGAAATCCCCGGCAAAGAACTGATCGACCTCGAGTACGAGCCGTTCTTTCCGGAACTGCCCGAGCAGCAGCGCGTGGAGCCGCATCGCGTGGTGCCGTGGACCGACGTGGATGCGGTGGAAGGCTCCGGTATCGTACACATCGCACCCGGTTGCGGCCGCGAGGATCACGAGCTCGGCGAGCTTTTGGGCCTGCCCGCCATCTCGCCGGTGGATGGCAACGGGAACTACCTTCCCGATTTCGGCTGGCTGGCGCGGAAGCACGCTTCCGATGTCGCCCAGGATATTTCGTACGCGTTGAAAGAATCGGGAAAGCTGCTCAAAGCCGAGATGTACACCCACAGCTATCCGGTGTGCTGGCGGTGCAAGAACGAGCTGATCTTCCGCCTGGTGAACGAATGGTTTATCAGTTGTGAAGAGATCCGCCCGCTGATGCTGGAGGCCGCGCACACCGTCGTCTGGATGCCCGAACACATCGGCAAAGCCATGGAAGATTGGCTCACCAACATGGGCGATTGGTGCATCTCGCGCAAGCGTTATTGGGGCCTGCCGCTGCCGTTCTACATCTGCCCGCATTGCGGTGAGCTGACCGTGGTGGGCTCACTCGACGAATTACGCTCGCTGGCGGTGGATCCGTCCGCCGTCGATCGCTTGCCGGAACTCCACCGCCCGTGGGTCGATGACGTGCGCATCCGCTGCCCGAAGTGCTTGGGAGAAGCTCCGCGCGTGATTGAGGTAGGCGACTGTTGGCTCGACGCCGGCATCGTTCCCTACAGCACGCTGGGATATCTGGACAACCGCGCCGAATGGGATAAAGCCTATCCCGCGGAGTGGGTCTCCGAGATGCGCGAGCAGGTTCGCCTGTGGTTTTACTCGATGCTCTTCATGAGCGTGACGCTCAGCGGCCGCTCGCCATATGAGAAGGTGCTGTCGTACGAATCGCTGGTGAGCGAAGAAGGCGCGCGTTTTTCGAAAACCGGGTTCATGATCCACTTCGATGACGCCGTGAACAAGGTAGGCGCCGATCCCATGCGCTACCTGTTCTGCAGCCGTCCCGTGTCGGTGAACATGCGCTTCAGCTACAACCTGGCGGAAATGGCCGCGCGCAAAATCGCCGACTTGTGGAACATCTACGTGTTCCTGGTGAACTACGCGATCATCGACCAGCCCGATTTGTCGAAACCGGTGCCGTATGATTCACTCCAGGTCACCGATCAGTGGCTGCTGGCCCGCACGGCGGGCATGCTCGACGACGTAAAGAAGAGCTACGAGAGCTTCGACACTCCCACGGCAGTTCGCGATATCGAAGCCTATCTCGACGATGTGTCGAACTGGTATGTGCGCGTGAGCCGCCGCAGGTTCTGGCGCAGCGGGCACGAAGACGACAAGCGCGCGTGCTACTCCTCGCTGCTGGCGGCGCTGCGGTCGACGGTGCAGGCGCTCTCGCCGATCATTCCGTTTGTCACCGAGCACATTTGGCAGAACGCCGTGCGCGGCCTGGATCCCACGGCCGCCGAATCCGTGCATCACGCCGAATGGCCAGTGGTTCCGGAGGAGTGGCGCAATGAAGCGCTGCTGCGGCGGACCGAGACCGTGCGCGGCGTCATCCGTCCCGCGCTCAAACTGCGTGCGCAGGCGTCGATCCGCGTGCGCCAGCCGCTGCAGGCGCTGCATGTGGTTTGCTCGGCCGACAAGCAGCAGGCCGTGGAAGAGCAGAGCGCCATGATCCAGAGCGAGCTGAACGTGAAAGAAGTGCGCTTCGCGGCCGATTCCAAGAGCTTCTTCCGTCGCGCGCTGAAGGCCGACTGGAGGGTGGCGGGAGCCCATCTGCGTAAGGATGTGGCGCGGTTCCGCCAGGTCTTCGAGTCGCTCGAAGAAGCCACGCGCGAGGCCCTGGCGGCGCATGTTCAAGACAACGGCCAGGTCCGCGTCCCCGGTTTTGACCAACCCGTGCCGGCGGATATTTTCCGCTTCGAGCAGGAACCCGACCCGCGGTATGGCGTGGCCGAAGAAGGGGGTGTGGTGGTGGCGCTCGATCTGGAGATCCCCGCCGCTCTCCGCCGGGAAGGCCTGGTACGCGACCTGGTGCGCAACTTGCAAGTTTTACGCAAGGACGCCGGCCTTTCGGTGAGCCAGCGCATCGAGCTCGGCCTCGCCACGGACAGCCTTCTGTTGCAAGAGGCCATCCGCGAGCACCGCGAATACATCATGGATGAGCTGCTAGCTACGCGGCTGGAAGATCAGGACCTCGATCCTTTTCAAGCTGAAACGACCGTAACCATCGAAGGCCAAAGCGTACACGCCACCATGCGGTGGTGATGTACGTTCCCTTACGCTGGCGATTCTGTTGCAAATCAAACCGGCCTGGAGGTGACATTGTGCACAAGAGATTCCTGGCCGGTTTCCTAGCTGCCGGTTTCCTGCTGGCACCGGTTCTCTTCGCCGCCGATGAGCCCAAGAAGAAGGACAGCAAAGAGAGCGATGAGGTGGCGCAGGCGATTGCCTTCGAGCGCTACAAAGACGCCGCCGCCGCGCGGCAGGCGCGCATCGAAGCCAAGCACCCCACGGTAACTGATTCCAACTCCGACGCAGACCGCAACGCCGATCAGAGCAAGTCGAAGAGGGACAACGATCAGCAGAAGAAGGAGCAACATCGGAAGTAGCGATGTGGGGGCAGGCCGGCGGCGTGCCGGAAGGCCCGCCCCACAGAGACTCTAGTGGTCGCGCTCGGTCACTAGTTCCGTGACCGCCAACAGCGCTCGCTGATACGGCGACTCCGGAAATTCGCCGATGATCTGGCGCGCCTTATCGGTGAACGCTTGCGCGCGCTCGCGCACCCGCTCGATGCCTTGATACTTCTCCAGTAGTGAGAGAATCCGCGCAAACGCCACTTGCTCATAGTTGCGGTCGCGCAAAATCGCTTCCACCAAGCGCCGCTCGTCCGCCGACGCGCATTCCAACGCATAGACGAGCGGCAGCGTGACCTTGCCTTCGCGTAAGTCGCCGCCCACTGGTTTGCCGAGCGTCTTCTCGCGGGCTGTGAAATCGAGCACGTCGTCCACGAGTTGAAACGCCATTCCCAAATTCCAGGCGTATTCCGCCAGGCGCTCCTGCACCTGGGTATCGCCGCCGCCGGCCAAACCGCCCAGCTTGGCGCAGACCGAGAACAGGCAGGCCGTCTTGCGGTCCACCAGCTCCATGCAATCGGCCTCGCTCACATCGATGCGACCGATGCGCTCGAGCTGCAGCAGCTCGCCTTCCACCATCATCTGCGTCAGGCCGATCAGCAGATCGAGAATCTGGAAATTGCGTTCGCGCAGCGCGACCTGGAACGCCTGCATGTAGAGCCAATCGCCGGCCAGCACGCAGGTGTGATTGCCCCATTTCACGTTGGTGGAGGGCCGCCCGCGGCGAGTCTGCGCGGCATCGATCACGTCGTCGTGGACCAGCGTCGCGGCGTGGATCATTTCGACGACGGCGCCCATCTGGATGGCAGTGGAACCCGCGTGGCCCGCAAGCTTCGCGGAGAGCAGCAACAGCGACGGCCGCAGCCGCTTGCCGCCGCTCGATTGCAGATACTGGCCGATGGCGGTGACCGCGTCCACGGAGGCGACCGATTCAACGGTGATGTGCTTCTCCACCTGCTCCAGGTCCTCCTGAATCAGGTCGAAAATCTCGCGCGCCGTGAGGGCCTGCCCCAGCTTTCCCAAATTCATTGGAAGTTATCCAGTTTACCGTTACCGGCCCATACTCGCAAACAGAGCTGCTGGAAATTAACGTACGTCTGCTCGGCGATCGTTTCCGGCGTCACGCCGCGCACTTCCGCCAAACGCCGCACCGTTTCCACCAGGAACGCCGGCTCATTTCGCTTGCCGCGCTTGGGCACCGGCGCGAGATACGGGCAATCGGTTTCCACCAGCAGGCGGTCCGCCGGCGTGATGCGCGCGGCCTGCCGCGTCTCCTCAGCTTTGGGAAACGTCAGCACGCCGCCGAATGCCAGGTGGAAGCCGAGATCGAGAGCTTCCCGCGCGTGCTGCTCGGTGCCGGTAAAGCAGTGCATGATGCCGCCGCCGCGCCATTGGGCGCGCAGCACTTCCAGCGTGTCCTCCCAAGCCTCGCGCGTGTGGATCACCACGGGCTTCCCGGCTTCGGCGGCGAGCGCGAGTTGCCGCTCGAATACCGCACGCTGGACATCCCGCGGCGAAAAATCGTAGTGGTAATCGAGGCCAATTTCGCCGATGGCTTGCACCTTCGGATGGCGGGCCAACTCGGCGAGGCGCGCAAACGTTTCTTCCGTAGCTTTCGCCGCGTCGTGCGGATGCACGCCCACCGTGGCGTGGATGAACCGGTATCTTTCGGCCAAACGAACCGCTGCTTCGAGATCGGGAGGGCCGCCGCCTGTGCCGATGGCCATCATCATTTCCACCCCGGCCGCGCGCGCACGCGCGATGGTCTCTTCACGATCGGCGTCGAACTGCTCATCGTCCAGGTGGCAGTGGGAATCGACAAGCTTCACTTCAAACGCGCTCCCACCGGGATGTCTTCGAGGAATCCGGCCAGTACCGGCTTGCCGCCCTCCACCGACGCCGCCACGATCATGCCGTTCGAGGTAAGCCCGCGCAGCTTGCGGGGCTGCAGGTTGGCTACGATCACCACCTTGCGATGGATCAGTTGCTCCGGCTTGTAGGCTTCCGCGATGCCGGCGACGATGGTGCGCGGCTCCGCCTCTCCAAGATCGACTTTCAAGTGCAGCAGCTTGTCCGCGCCTTTCACCGGCTCGGCGGAGAGCACCAAGCCTACACGCAGCTCGACCTTGGCGAAATCGTCGATGGCGATCTTTTCGGTTTCCGGAGCGGCGGCAGGCGCGGGCTCCGCCGTTTTGCCCAGCAAGACGTTCTGTTCGGCGGTGGCTTTGACTTCGAGTTCGCGCATCTTCTCCACGGCCTCCTTCAATTCGATACGTGGGAAAACGGGCGCGACCTCTCCGATTTTCTGGCCGCCAGCAAGCTGTCCCCAGTCCAGCGAGTCCAGCCTCACATCTTCGATGGGACCAGGCATCCCGAGCTGCGACCAGATTCTGGGCGCCGATTGCGGCAAAATCGGATACAGGAGAACAGTGGCGATGCGCAATGCTTCCGCGGAGGTGTAAAGCACGACGTCCAGTTGTTGTTGGGACCGATCGTCCTGTTGTCGGGCTAACTTCCAGGGAGCCTCCTGCACGATGAATTTGTCTACGTGGGAAATCAACTGCCAGACGAACTCCAGTATGCGTGAAAAGGCAAAGTCATCCAGACTCTCCTGCATGACTCTAATCACCGCGTTGGCGGCGGCCTGAATGTTAAGGTCCGTGCCCTTCGGAATAACCCCGCTGCGGTACTGGTGGATCATCGAAAGCGTCCGGCTGGCCAGATTTCCCAGGCCGTTCGCCAAGTCGGAGTTATATCGGTTCACCAGCGCGTCATAGCTGAAGCTGCCGTCCTGCCCGAAGACTACTTCGCGCAGCAGGAAATAGCGTAGCGCATCCGCGCCCATCACCTGGCGAATCGGATCGGGCCGCACGATATTGCCGCGCGACTTGCTCATCTTGTCGTTTTCGAACAGCAGCCAGCCGTGCGCGAAAATGCGCTTCGGCAAGGGCAGGTCGGCCGCCATCAAAAACGCGGGCCAGTAGATCGCGTGGAAGCGCACGATTTCTTTACCAATCAAGTGCAGATCCGCCGGCCACAACCCTTTGCCCTCGACCGCGCTCATATACGTGGCTAGCGCATCGAACCAAACATAGAAGACGTGCGGCGCTTCGCCCTCAACCGGAATGCCCCACTTGATGTTCGTGCGCGTAATCGACAGATCCGTCAATCCCGCTTTTACGAACGACAGCACTTCGTTGCGGCGTGTCTCGGGCTGGATGAACTCCGGCTCGTCTTCGTAGAGCTCCAAAAGGTCACGCTGATAGTCCTTGAGCCGAAAGAAAAAGTTCTCTTCGGTGACAGTCTCGGTCGGCCGCCCACAATCCGGGCAATTGTCTCCGGGCTTGGCATCGTTCACATACAGGTTGTCGTAAATGCAGTATTGACCTGTGTAGGAAGCCTTATAGATTTTCCCGTTGTCGCGGCAGCGCCGGAACAGATCATTCACCACGGCGGCATGTTGTTTGCTCGTGGTGCGCTGGAAGTAATCGATATCGAGGTCCAGCAGCTTCCACTGCTTCTCGAATTCGGCGGCGATGGCATCGCAGAATTCCTTGGGCGACTTGCCCGCGCGCTGTGCCGCGCGTTCCACGTTGACGCCATGTTCATCCGAACCCGTGGTCAACACCACCGGGTCGTAGCCCTGCATGCGCTTGAAGCGCTTGATGGCGTCGCACACCATCGTGGTGTACGCGTGTCCGATATGCGGCGCGGCGTTCACGTAATAGATCGGCGTAGTGAGGTAGTATTTGCTCATTTCGATCGGCTGAGGTACGCGTAGTTCGCTTCGGCAATCACGTGCTTCAAGGCCACGCCGGAAGCGATCGCCAGCTTGCGGCAATCCTCATATTCCGGCGCGTAGTAACCTTCGCTGGAAATCTTCATGCGCACTTTACCAAATGGCGTTTCGACCTCGGTCCACGTACGCGCTTGCACGCGGCGCTCCGCCTGGTACGTGCGCAAACCGAGTGTCGAAGTCTCGGCGAATACCACTTGCGAGAGCGCCTCCCGGTCTTCCGGCCGGGCGATCACGCGCAGCAAGTTGCCCGAGCGCCCCTTCTTCATCAGGAGAGGCTGGAGCGTTACATCGAGGGCACCCGATTCGAGCAAGCGCTCGGTGGCGTAGGCCAGAACCTGCGGGTTCAGGTCATCAATGTTCGCCTCGATCACCGAGACCGCCAGCGCCTCTTGCGCACCGGTCGGCTCGCCCAGGATCACGCGGAGCACGTTGGCTTGCATTGGAAAATCGTAATCGCCAGCCCCATAACCCATTTGCTTGATTTTCATGGGCGGTGGAACACCAAACCGGCTGCTGAGGGTTACGGCAACCGCGGCGCCTGTCGGAGTAGTCAATTCCTTATTCGGTCCTTGCACGTAGATCGGGACGTCGATGAGCAGACGCGCCGTCGCCGGTGCCGGTATGGGAAGCAAGCCGTGCTCCGTACCAACCGTGCCGCTGCCTACGTTCACCGGCGAACACACAATGGCGTCCACGTCCAGCAGGTCGAACGCCACGCAAGCGCCCACGATGTCCGCGATCGAATCCTGCGCGCCCACCTCGTGAAAATGCACTTTTTCGATGGGAACCTGGTGAACTTCGGCCTCGGCCTCGCCCAGCTTCTGAAACACAGCCTGCGCGTTTTGTTTTGCGCGCGTTGCGATGTCAGCCTTCGCGATCATCGCCAGAATATGCGAAAGATGACGGTGCG
>Ga0335078_10017262_pt1 | contig 10717 bp, 9 predicted proteins | sample Lox_Sample_32_FD_206711 | JGI IMG/M metagenome (GOLD analysis project Ga0335078, IMG submission 206711) | Soil microbial communities from Loxahatchee National Wildlife Refuge, Florida, United States - Lox_Sample_3.2 | ecosystem: Environmental > Terrestrial > Soil > Wetlands | place: USA: Florida... | reverse complement strand
GCCCACGCCGGCGTCGGCGGGGACCGAGCCCGACGAGGTGCTCGAGCCCCAGGCCGAGCTGGTGCTGCGCTGCGAGGTGGCCGCCGGCCTGCACGGCGCCCCCGGCTTCTACGCCCTGCTCGACAGCGAGTGGCGCCACCGCCATGGCGCCAGCCCGGCGGCCCAGCGCGAGCAACTGGGCCGGCTCTACGCCCGCTTCGCCGAGGTGGCCGCCGACAACCCCCTCGCCGTTCGCCGCCGGCGCTATGCGCCCGAGTACCTGCGCGAGGGCTCGGCCGACAACCCCATGCTGGCCTTCCCCTACACCAAGCTCATGATCACCACCTGGACGGTGGACCAGGCGGCGGCCCTGCTCTTCACGACCGCCGGGGTGGCGACCGAGCTCGGCATCCCGCCCGAGCGGTGGCTCTTCCCCGTGGTGGCGGTGGAGTCGAACTTCATGGCCCCCACCGCAGCGCGCCTGCGGCTCACCCAGCCGTCGGCCATGCGCACCATGGCGGAGGCCGCCCAGCGCACCGCCGGGGTCGACACGGCGTCGGTCGAGGTCCTCGAGCTCTACAGCTGCTTCCCGGTGGCCGTGCAGGTGGCCGCCGAGGGGCTGGGCGTCCCCGCGGGCCGCGACCTCACCGTCACCGGCGGGATGTCGTTCGCCGGCGGGCCCTTCAACAACTTCGTGTTCCAGGCCATGGCGGCCGTGGCCGACCGTCTGAGCGCCCCGTCGGCGCTCGGACCCCCTCCCGAGCGGGCGCTCATCAGTTGCGTGAGCGGGCTCTACACCAAACAGGGCTTCACCGTGCTCAGCCGCACACCGCCCCCGGTGCCCTTCGCCGTGGTCGACGTCACCGCCGCCGTCGAGCGCGACGAGCCCGTGCTGGCCGTGGAGGACCGGCCGGCCGGGCCGGCCACCGTCGTGGCCGCCACCGTGCTCTTCGACGCCGGCGCCCCGGGCCGCGCCGTGGCCGTGGTGGCGTGCGACTCGGGGTGTCGCACGGTGGCGAGGAGCGAGGACCCGGCGGTCATGGCGGCGTGCACCACCGAGGACGTCGTGGGCCGACGCACCACCGTGGCCGACGGCGTGTTCTGCTTCGAGGACTGAGGCAACCGCAGCGGGCGCAACGGCCGCGCTCTTTCCACGCTCGTTGTCCATCTTCTCTGACCCACGGCACCTGGGGATGTGGAGCCGGCATCAATTGGATGGGGTGTCGAGGGCGACAGGGAAGCAGTGGACGGGCAGCTGCGATCAGTCGACGGCGGCCTCGGGCTGGGCGTTGGTGATCGACCTGCTCCACTTGTCCTCGATGTGCCCGAGATGCCAAACGGCGAGGGCAACGATCCAGGTCAGAACGAAGACGCCGACGATCACGAACCCGGCCTTGTTGATGTCGAAGTTCTCCATGAACGACCAGAAGCTGCCATTGAGATGGCCGTCCTGGGCGAGGAGACCGAGTGCCTCGATGCCGCCGATGAAGAACGCCACAAAGACCGATAGCCCGGTGATGGTGATGTTGTAGTACACCTTGCGAACGGGCTTGGCAAAGGCCCAGTCGTAAGCGAAATTCATGAAGCACCCGTCGATGGTGTCGAACAAGCTCATCCCGGCAGCGAAGAGGATCGGCAGCGAGAGGATGGCGTAGAAGGGGAGTCCCCCGACCACGGCCGTGCCCGCCAGAACGAGCAGGGCGACCTCGGTGGCGGTGTCGAAGCCCAGGCCGAAGAGGAATCCGATCGGGTACATCTTCCAAGGTGTGTCTACCCGCCGGGCGAAGGGCCCGAAGAACCGCATCATGAGGCCGCGGTTGTTCAGCTGCCGCTCCAATTCCTCGTCGTCGTACTTCCCCGTCCGCATCTCCCGGAACACCCGGAGAATGCCCACCAGGATGATGATGTTGAGGGCGGCGATGAGGAACAGGAAGACCGCCGAGACGGACGTCCCGATGATGTTCGTCGTGTACTGAAGACCGGAGTTGCCGTTCTTCACCTGCTCGTCGAGGCCACGAATTCCGAAATTGAGGAGGACGGCGAGCAGAAACACCACGGTCGAGTGCCCGAGGGAGAAGAAGAACCCGACGCTGAGCGGCCGTTTCCCGTCGTTGAGCAGCTTTCGCGTCGTGTTGTCGATGGCTGAGATGTGGTCTGCGTCGAAGGCGTGCCGCATCCCGAGCGTGTAGGCGAGCACGCCCGTTCCGACTCCGAACAGTTGCGTTTTGGAAATGTGGTAGTGACCGCCGAGAGCGGCGATGAGCATGCCCCAGCCTGCGACGTTCAAGCCGATGACGGTGAGGGTCATTGCTCCCACCCGGAGCCACTCCACCGGCGTCAGGCCGGCGCGGATCCTCCTGATGCGGGCGCGGGGGTCTGCCATGGGGCTCCCTTCTCGGCTCCGCCCACGGTAGCTCTGTTGCGGCCAGCTCGCAAGAGCGTCCAGGAACTAAGAAGGATCCAAAACTATACTGAGGACATGCGCCAAGCCGCAGGGCCGGTCAAGACCACGGGACCGACCTCTGTGGAGGACGTGCTGGCGCTCGTTCGGGAGCGTGGGGGGCGTGTCACGACGCCTCGGCGGCTCCTGCTCGAGGCGCTGTTCGCAACGCGCAGCCACCCGACGGCGGAGGACCTCGCTGCCGTTGTCCAGCAGAAGGCCCCAGACGTATCGGTTTCCACGATCTATCGCAACCTCGATGAGTTGGAGAAGCTTGGTGTCGTTGTCCACGCTCACCTCGGCCACGGTCCCGCCACGTTCCACTTGGCTGCCACGGCTCACGGTCACCTGGTCTGCCAGAGCTGCGGGGTGATGTTCGAGGCGCCGGACAACTTCTTCGCCGGACTGTCCCGAAAGGCGCGCTCGGAGTTCGGATTCGAAATCGACCCGCATCACTTCGCCGTTCTGGGGCGGTGCGCTGCGTGTGGCGATGGTTGAGGAGTCACGCGACGTCGGACACCTGTCCTGGCTGCGGAGCTTCGGTCACGACGAGGCCCCCGGTCCGGTGGCCCGGCGGTAACCTCCTGGTCCGTGCGGGTCCCCGACGCCACCTTGGACGAGGTGCGGGGGCGCGGCTTCGCCCTCATGGAGGGGTTCCTCACCCCCGACGAGCTGGCGGCGGCCCGCCAGGCGCTGTGGCGGCACTTCCCGCGCCCCGAGGAGTATTTCGCCGACCCCGTCGCCCACGCCCGCTACGCCGGCGACCAGTTCGCCGGCGTCGAGGAGTTCCCCTACCGGTCGTGGGACCTGAACCGCCTGGCCTTCCACCCCGACCTCGTCGACGCCGCCGAGCGCCTGCTCGACACGAGCGAGCTCCACCTCTACAAGGTGGAGCTGTGGGCCAAGTACGCCGGGGCGGCCAACTACGACCAGCCCCTGCACCGCGACTTCGGCAGCCACAGCCTGGTCGTGCCCCGCACCGACGGCCGCTACCGCCAGATCACCACCTTCGTCTACCTCTCCGACGTGACCGAGGAGGACGGGCCCACCCACCTCGTCCCCGCCGACGTGGGCGCCACGGTCCCCTTCACCCCGCTCTATCTCAATTTCGGCGAGCTGGCCGACCACGAGGTGGCCGCCACCGGACCGGCGGGGAGCCTGCTCGTCTATCGCACCGACATCCTCCACCGCGGCGCCGACCTGCGCGGCGCGGGGCGGTCGCGCTTCTCGCTCCTGGCCGACTACCAGGCCCGGGGCACGACCTGGGGCGGCAAGATGGCCTGGCCCAAGGCGAGCCCGCAGCGGTGGGCCAGGCTCCTGCCGCAGTGCACGGTGCGCGAGCGCGACCTCTTCGGCTTCCCCCGGCCCGGCGACCCCTACTGGAACGACCAGACCCTGGCCGACACCGCCCTGCGCTACCCCGGCATGGACATGACGCCCTACCGGGTGTCGTAAAAGGCGGCCAGCTCCCGGCCGAGCTCGCCCAGCCGGGCGCGCAGCTCATCGGGCGACTGCACGCGCACGCGGGCGCCGAAGCCGGCGATCTCCCCGGCCAGGGAGTCGACACCGTGCCCCCGCAGCTCCACCTCCACCCAGCCGTCGGGCCCGGGCGGCCCGACGGCCACCCGGGTGCCGAGGACGAAGCGCAGCACCCCCACCACGCCGGGGTCGACCTCGGCCCGGGCCCGCAGCGGGGTGCGCAGGTCGTCGATGACGCCCACCGCCGTTCGCCACTCCTGCGCCAGGTCGAAGCCCTCGGGGCGCAGCGCCGGCGCGCCCGTGGGGCGCACAGCCCGCACGCGGTCGACGCGGAAGGTCCGCCGCCCGTCGTCGGTGTCGGCCAGCAGGTACCAGGCGGCGCCCTTGTTGGCCAGGCCGAGCGGGTGCACCACCCGCTCGGTGGCCGCCCCCGAGCCCGACACGTAGGTCAGCTCGACCTGCTCGGCGTCGACCACCGCCTGCTGGCAGGCGCCCAGCCAGGGTGGCTCGGGGCGCGGCGCCGCGCTGGGCCGGTCCCACCCGGCGGAGTCGACGACCACCGCCGCCCGGGCCGACTCTGCTGTGGCCCGCAGGGGCTCGGGGATGGCCCGCGTCAGCTTGCGCAGGGCGGCGCGCACCTCGGGCGTGGCCTGCGAGGAGGGCCCCACCAAAAGGAACAGCGCCCGCACCTCCCGGGCGCTGAGCCCGCTCAGGTCGGTGCGCCCCCCGCCGGCCAGGGACCAGCCGCCGTGGCGTCCCCGCTGGGAGTAGACGGGCAGGCCGGCCATGCCCAGCGCCTCGAGGTCGCGCCGGGCGGTGCGCTCGGACACCTCGAGCTCGGCGGCCACCTCGGCGGCGGTCACCCGCCCCCGGCGCTGCAGGAGCAGGAGGACGGCCACCAGGCGGTCGGCGCGCACGGCCAAAGTTTCCCAGAAAAACCGGTCAGGAGATGGCCGGTTTCAGCGGCCATGCTGCACGAACCGACAGGATGGGGCCGTCGAGCGGCGGTCCGGACGACAGGAGGAGCCATGCCCGCAGACGTGCCCCCCGTGGCCGACGAGCGAGAGGGTCTGACCGGCTACCTGGCCCAGATGCGCTACGTGGTGCGCCTGGCCGCCCACGGCCTGGACGAGACCCAGGCCCGGGCCCGCCCCGTCCCGAGCGCCCTCAGCGTGGGCGGCGTCATCAAGCACCTGGCCTCGGTCGAGGAGTTCTGGGCCGGGCTCATCGAGGGCCGGCTCCCCGGGGGCGACGAGCACGCCTACGAGGAGGGCTTCCGCCCCGGCGCCGACGAGACCGTCGAGCACCTGCTGGCGCGCTACGCCGAGGCGGCCGCCGGCACCGACGCCGTGGTGGCCGGGGCCGACCTGGGCGCCCCCGTCCCCGTGCCCCGGGGGGTGCCGTGGTTCCCCAAGGACGTCGAGGCCTGGTCGGTGCGGTGGGTGGTCCTGCACCTCATCGAGGAGACCGCACGCCACGCCGGGCACGCCGACCTCGTGCGCGAGGCGATCGACGGCGCCACCGCCTACCCGCTCATGGCCGCCGCCGAGGGCTGGGCGCCCACGCCGTGGCTGACCCCGTGGGAACCGGCCGGCGCGGCCAGGAGCGTCCCGTGAGCCACGAGCGCTGGACGGCGGTCGACGACTACATCACCGGTCTGCTGATCGAGCCCGATCCCGCCCTCGACGGCGCGCTCGAGGCCAGCCGGCGCGCCGGGTTGGCACCGATCCACGTCTCCGCGCCGCAGGGCAAGTTCCTGCACCTGCTGGCGCGCATCGCCGGTGCTCGCACCGTGCTCGAGGTCGGGACGCTGGGGGGCTACAGCACCATCTGGCTGGCCCGGGCCCTGCCTGCCGACGGGCGCCTCGTCACGTTGGAGCTCGACGAGCACCACGCCGCCGTGGCGCGGGCCAACGTGGCCGCCGCCGGGCTCGGCGACGTGGTGGAACTGCGCCTCGGCCCCGCCGCCGACTCGCTGGCGGCGCTCGCCGCAGAGAACGCCGGGCCCTTCGACATGGTCTTCATCGACGCCGACAAGCAGAGCAACGCCGAGTACTTCACCTGGGCGCTGCGCCTCACCCGGCCCGGCAGCGTCATCGTCGTCGACAACGTGGTGCGCAACGGCGCCGTGGTGGACGACGACAGCACCGATCCCGCCGTGCTGGGCACGCGCGCCCTCAACGCCCTCCTCGCCGCCGAGCCCCGGGTGAGCGTGACCGAGGTGCAGACGGTGGGGAACAAGGGCTACGACGGCTTCGCCCTGGCCCTGGTGACCGGGACCTGACGCCACGGGGCGGCCGGGCGCCGAGGAGCGGGAGGACGGAGCGCAGAGCGTCGTGGAACATCGGGGCGATGAACGGCGCCTGCGCCCCGTCTCCCGGCCAGGCCATCGGGCCGCCCGCCTTGGGGTACGGACGGGCCCGGTGACACCGCCAGCCTAGGGGGAGGATCCCTGGGTGTCCACAGCGAAAACCCAGAGTTTTCCCAGGATAGAGGACGGCCAACGGGGTGGCGCCGGACGGCGGTGGGTACACTCCGGGCCGGTGAGCGATACCTGCACCCACGTCGAGGGGCTCGACCCGGCGCCGGCACCCACCACCCCCGAGGGGTGCGAGGAGTGCATGGCCTCGGGCGGGCGCTGGGTGCACCTGCGCCTGTGCCTCGAGTGCGGGCACGTGGGCTGCTGCGACAGCTCCCCCAACCGCCACGCCACCGCCCACTTCCGCGCCACCGCCCACCCCGTCATCCGCTCCTACGAGCCGGGTGAGGACTGGTGGTGGTGCTACGTCGACGACCTCTCCTTCGAGGTCGACGGCGCCCCGCCCGCACCGTCGCACCCCTGAGACCACGCCGGCGCACCTCCGGGCTGCGGGCCGCTCAGGACAGGGCCAGGACGTCGCCGCCGGCGTAGTGCAGGCCCGCGAAGCGCCGCGTGCTCCCGTGGCTCGTGACGAGCAGGGTGCCCGTCCCGCTCAGCACGGGGGCGGGCACGCGCAGCTGGGCCCTCCCGTCGCCCCCGGCCGTCGCCCGCACCACGCCGTCGGCCGTCGACAGCGCCAGGCGCGCCCCGGGGGCGAGACCCTGGACGGTCACCGGTGCGGCCGCGGCCACCCAGAAGTCGGTGAAGGTGGCCACATAGGGCCGGCCGTCGCCCTGGACCTCGAGGTAGGCCTGGAACGGGGGCGGGTCGTGCATGTCGAGCGTGTGGCTGGCGTAGACCCGGCGGTTGCCGAACCACACCTCGAGGTCGTGGCGGCCGTCGGTGCGCAGCGTCACGGCCTGCTGCACGGGCGCCTGGCGGCGCAGGGGCTGGCGCCACAGGAACTGCGTCACGGCGTCGGCGACCACCCCGTGGGCCGAGCCCACCTGCCAGGTCGTCTCGCCGCGCACGGTGAGCGACGACACCACGACGTAGTCGATGGTGCCGTTGTGCTGGGTGGAGGCCGACTGCACGGCCAGGACCGCCTCCACGGGCTTGTCGCTCGTCCCGGCCGGGCGGCGCACCACGGCGTGCCACACGGTGGCGGCCGGCGCGGCGTGCAGCGTCACCGCGAACCACCCCTGCCACCCGGGATGGGGGCGGACCCCCACCTCGAGCCCGTGGGCGGTGCCCGTCACGTAGCCGACGCCGGGATGGGCCGACCCGTTGAACACGTAGGAGTCGAGCAGCGTCCCGGCGGGCACGGGGCGGTCGAAGGGCTCGTCGATCTGCAGGCCCGAGTGCACGAGGGCGAGGCCCCCCGGCACCGCCCGGGGCGCGACCTGGCCGGGCCAGGTGGTGAGCACGACGGTCATGGCCACGAGCACCACGGCGCCGAGCGTCATCTCGAGACGCCACAGGCCGGCCTGGCGTCCGAGCTCGCGCCGGCGCCGGCGCCGGCGGTCGCCGCCCTGCCCCGACCCGGCGTAGGGGGCGGGGGCGGCCTTGAGCGTGGGTTCGGGGGCGATGAGCACGGCGGGCGGCTCAGAGGGCGCGGTAGTAGGTGAAGTCGGCGTGGGCGAAGGCGTCGCGGGCCAGGGCCGTGGCCAGCGCGGCGTAGGCGGCCGCTCCCGCCACCAGCCCGACGGTGGCCGACACGGTGGCGCCCAGTCCCATGGTGGCCAGGGTCCCCACCACCACGCCCGCGCACCCCGCCACCCCGGCGGCCAGGGGTCGCATGGGCGCCGACAGCGAGAACAGCAGCTGCGAGGAGAACAGCCCGACGCCGAGCAGCAGGTAGCCCGCCACGCAGGCGGCCAGCATCCCGGGGTAGTGGACGAGGTCGGCGAGCAGCGGCACCTGGGCCCCCAGCGTGGGCGCCACCACCAGCACCACCACGGCGGCGACGCCGCCCAGAGCGAGCAGCATCCACAGCTGGTTGCGCCAGTACTGGCGCAGCTCGCCGCGGAACCCCTCCACCTGGGCCACGGTGAACTGGGTCAGCCAGGCGGGGAACTGCTGGACGAGGAGGCGCTCGGTCGACGCCACCGTCTGGGCGAGCAGGGGCACCAGCACCACCAGGGCGGTGCCGCTCGTCATGGCGAAGACGGGATTGAAGATGTAGCGCCCGGCGAGCACGTCGCAGCTCGCCAGCTGGGGCAGGACCACGATGGAGAAGAAGGCCACGCCGTAGAGGGCGTAGGGGGCGACCGAGCGCACCAGGGCCGACAGCGAGGGCCGCCACAGCGGGTCGTGCGGGCTGGGCGGGACCCGCAGGAGCCACCACGCGCTCATGACCCAGCACACGGCGGCCATGAGCGCCACCAGGCGGATCTGCCACACCACCAGCACGGTGGGGTCCACGTAGGAGCCGGCCCGGGCCACCAGCAGCAACAGCGCGCCCGCCCCGGTGATCACCACCACCCCGATGGCCAGGAAGGCGCGCCGCACGTAGAAGGCGGCCAGGCCCAGCTGCAAGGCGGCGATGGACACCCCGGCGGCGATGCCCAGTCGGGTGGTGGCCGGCGTGCCCGCGCCGAGGACGTCGCGCCCGGCGAAGAGCACGATGCAGGCCGCCAGCGTCACCACCAGCCCGAGCTCGAGCGTCAGGCGGGTGACGCGCACCACCATGCCCTGGTCGTCGAGCCCGATGTAGAACGAGGCCCGGCGCCCGAAGGCCTGGATGAACGGGCCCGTCACGAGCAGGGCCACGGCGGTGGCGAGCGTGACGGCGTTGGCGACGGAGGGGATGGCCACGTCCGAGGACCAGAACGACACGCCGGCGATGAGCAGCGTGGCCAGGCTGACCAGCCACGGCGAGGAGTAGGCGAAGCCCCGGGCCAGGTCGACGAGCCCGGGGGCGGTGGCCCTGACCGACACCGGCTCGGCCACCTCGCCCGCCACCGACGAGGCGTACAGCGGGACCAGGTCGAAGACGTGCTGGGCCAGGTCGGGGAGGCTCTGGGCCCCGAGGGCGCGGGCCCGGGTGGCGGTGTAGCCGCAGGTCTCGAGGATGACCGCCACCTCGAAGGCGTTGAGCGGCGCCGGGCAGCGCCCCACCACGGTGCGCGCCGCCACGTGGTAGCCGAGGTCCCTGCCCCCGGTGTCGAAGGCGGTGGTGGTCACGACACCGACTCCAGCGCGCCGGCGCGCTCGGACCGGGGCCCCGGGGTGCCGTGCACGGCGTCGACGGCGGCCACGAGGTCGTCCACGGTCCCCGGCAGCACCGGCGTCTCGGGGCGCGGCCGGGGCTGCCACAGGGCGGGGGAGCCCGCCGGCATGGGGCACAGGGTCGTGTAGACGTCGTCGTAGTCGTCGAACATGCGCTGGGCGGCGAACAGCGTGCGGGCCCGCTCCCGCAGCCACTGGCCCAACTCGGCGCGCTCGTCGGCGGAGGCGCTCAGCACGGCCAGGAGGGCGTCGGCCATGCCCCGGGGGTCGCCGGGCTCCACCACCATGGCCACCCCCTGGCAGCGACAGGGCCCGATGGCCTCGGCCACCCCGCCCACGCCCGTGGCCACCATGGGCCGGGCGGCCAGCATGGCCTCCACCGCCGTGTAGGGGAAGGCCTCGGAGATCGACGACAGGGCGATGACGTGGGAGGCGGCGTAGGCGGCCGACACGTCGTTGGTGGGTCCCTCGAAGCTCACCGCCGCACCCAGGCCGAGCTCGGCCACCGTGGCCCGGCACTCCTCCAGGTACTCGGGCGAGGTGGCCGGGCCCCACAGCCGCAACCGGGCATCGGGCATGACCTGGCGCACCCGGGCCACGGCCCGGATCAAGGTGACGACGTCCTTGATGGGGTCGATGCGCCCCACGAAGCCCACCGTGGGCACGCCGGCGGGCTCGTCGGCGAGCGTGACCCTGTCGGGGTCCACGCCGTTGTGGATGACGCGGATGCGCTCGGGATGCACCCCGAGCGCCTCCTCCCACACGGCGTTGTACTTGCACACCGGGGTCACGATGTCGGCCTCGCGGTAGGCGAGCTCGACCACCGCCCGGTAGAAGTTGGCGAACAGGAGCTTGGTGCCGAAGGGCTCGGTCGACAGCGCCAGCAGGCGCTCGCGCAGGTAGATGCCGTGCTCGGTGAGCACCATGGGCGTGCCGTAGCGGTACTTGGTGACCACGGCGGGCAGGGCGCACAGCGCGGCCGCGGAGCTGTGGGTCACGTCGACCTGGGGCGTGGGCGCGGTGAGCGGCAGCAGGTAGCGGTACATGGTGCGGGCGAATTCCATGGCCGGGGCCAGGCCGGTGCGGGAGTGGATGGGGTTGCTCACCAGCCGGTCGAGCAGCAGCGCCCAGGTGGCGGCGTCGCTCAGGGCGCGGCGCAGGTCGAAGCGCTCGGCGAAGCGCGCCAGCGCCCCCAGCCCGTCGCCGAGCGCGTGGGGATCGGCCTCGGG
>Ga0335078_10017261_pt1 | contig 10717 bp, 9 predicted proteins | sample Lox_Sample_32_FD_206711 | JGI IMG/M metagenome (GOLD analysis project Ga0335078, IMG submission 206711) | Soil microbial communities from Loxahatchee National Wildlife Refuge, Florida, United States - Lox_Sample_3.2 | ecosystem: Environmental > Terrestrial > Soil > Wetlands | place: USA: Florida... | reverse complement strand
ATGATGTGGTTTGAAATGTAATACGACAAGACGATGTCTTTAAAATCAACGTGATGTTGGACGAAATTAAAATTTCCAATGCCAAGATGTCGTATTTCTGAGGATGACCGTCTTGTGTGTGGTTGTGGATCCCTATGTTGTGTGAATTTCAATCATAGCAAATCAATATCAAATGAAGCCGATTTCGTCGTGGAATCTGACTGGTCACCATGATGCCGCCAACAAAAATGAATAAATACCGATCCGCAGCCTCTATCCCCCCCCGAAATCACTGCGATTTTAAGATTCACCAATCAAGAAACCATGCTAACCTTGTGCAACGAGGTGAAGATGAATGAGCCACTGCGGACTCCAGTTTTTCGTGGTGTGAAGCCCAATTCAACGGTGGGTCGGAAGAATAAAGTTTTGATCATGGGACCGAAATTTTTTGGGCGAGACTGAGTTTTCGTGGGGGCGTCAACTCAATTTGGTGGAAAGACAGCTTTGGTCATGCGACTGTATTTCCGTCCCCGTTCAGGCTCAATTATGTTGGGCTGATCCCGCCAGAACGTCCCGGCGAAGAGCAGAATTATAGACTTTTTGTCCTGTGTGGTTGCACGATGTGTTGATTGGTTGCTGCCACCCGCTCCATTCTGTGGATTTCGGACTGTCGAGTTTTCGTGGTGAAAGCCCAATTCACAGCCGCACAATCAATCAGGAGACGTGCACCCTGTTGTCACTATATCTCGTCAGAGCGGATCAGCGAATCTGAACGGAAATCCAGCTGCGGTCACGCAATCTGCACCTCAAGACCATTATTATCAAACGGTGGAGGATATCCTCAGTTATGGCGACCGTATCCCTAGTTGTGGGCCCAGAAGAGCCCCGTTTAGCAACCCGATCATTGCCACTCCTTAATATGTGTACACAGCTTCCACCCTGTGATCTCAGCTTGCCTGAACTCGATGATCCTGATCAAGACGCCTTGTCTTCATCGTCAAATGCACAACGTAAGCTCACGCTCTGTCCTTCTGACGTTTTAGTTCTCGGCGAAGGTAGGCAGCAAATACATTTGGCAATGCTTTGTAGTACCTTTTGGGAAGTCGGCAGAGAGCTCCGAATTGAATTTATCAACGGCAACTACTCCACTCACCAATGTGTCGAAGATATTGTAACAAAAGAGTGGGGACAATACGCGAATATCAAGTTCAACTTTCAATCTGCAGCAACACAGTCAGACATTCGGATCTCATTCAATACCGCGGGCATTAATTCGTCGTATGTCGGAACCGATGCCTTGTGCGTGTCGGCTCCACACGCAACTATGCATCTTTCAATTCACGATAGGTGTTCTGCTGCAGAGTTCAAAGGGACTGTCCTACATGAATTCGGTCATGCCCTCGGATGTATCCATGAACACTCCTCCCCGAAAGCCGATATCCCTTGGGACACAGAGAAGGTGTACCTATATTATAAGGAAAAATATCAGTGGGAGAAGGACAAGGTCGATGAGAATGTCCTGTATAAATATGACATCGATCGCGTCGGTCAAAGCAATCACACCGAATTTGACAAAGAATCGATCATGATGTATTCTGTGCCATCATGCTTAATTATCGAAGGAGGTACCGAAGAATGGTGGGTCCCTCCGAACTTGACATTATCAGAAAGAGATAAGCTGTTCATTCGCGACAAATATCCACCATCTGCAACTCCACCATTGCCAGCTCCACCTCCAATCCGCATCCTCTCCCTCGATGGAGGCATTCTAGGAGCTTCATCTTTGCACGTCCTTGTAAAGCTCATGAGGAAAGTCCGACTAGCTAGGGGGAAACGAGCGGAGGTTCGACCCTGCGAGGTCTTCGATTTAATCTGCGGCACTGGTACAGGCGGACTGGTAGCGCTAATGCTTGGCAGACTTGAAATGGTATTTCCTTATGTGACTACCCTAATCCAAGTTTGCTCATGAATGCTTGGAGCCTTACCGGGACCTTGCTCGGAATATTTGTGAGTTGAAGTCAGGGGCGGCCGAAGATACCATGATTTTAGAGCGGATATTTAGGAAAATCATGGAGGAGTGTGGTGATGCTGACTCTCCACTTGCCCAGGGTGCTGAAAAATGCCAAACGTTTCTAGTCTCCAGGGCCAAATCGGGACACCTCGTGTTAAAGCGAACGTACGACACTTCATTATCGCCTCAACCTGAATGCAAGATCTTGGAAGCCGCTCGGGCGAGTTGGGCAGAATCTATTCCCTTCGATGATGCGGTTAACATGGATAGTGGAATGGGATGCTGCAATCCTACTGCACTTGCGATTCACGAGGCGCATATGATTTGGCCAAACCGTTCGATTGGCTGTATCGTTAGCATTGGTACCGGGGCAGAGGGTGGTGAAGCCTGCTGGCTGCCAAGATTCCATCCCCTTCAGCAGTCGGAAGGTCGAGCGCGTACATGGGTTGTCAAGATGAACAAAGTGTCACAATGGATCGATCGTGTTCTCCGAGGCTCATCGAGCATATTGAGAATCGAAAAAAAGTACTTTCGCTTCAGTGTTCCTGAACACGTATGTGACGGCGGGGCTGGCGATGATCAAGACAACAAGTGTGACGTGGACGATTTGGAGTTAGAAAGAGCGGTAAAATTGCTTGTAAATGCATAAGCTGCCCTGTATTCTGCGCTCCGGATTCCCTGGAAACCCAAGTGTGGTATTGTGGGGTTTATTTTATCGGGTGACAAGGTTACAAGACAGCGATGTATTGATTGATGATGGTAAGCATATTATCACCCCTATTGTCTGGAAGTTTTGGGATTTGGGTTGGATTGGCTAGTTTGCGCCTACACTATTATTCTGTCCTACTCTTTGATTGTTTGCCCGGGGCGGATTGTCAATTTCTTAATTATCTCTTTCATTGAATATTTATTGCTTTTACTATCTTTCTATTCTTTTCATCGAGAATAGTCTTTCTATTTCTATCTCCTACTCTATTGTTGAATAATTAACCACACCCACAAATATCCTTGACGCGTCGGTTTCTGTTAAGGGGATAATTGCGCAGGGTATATGTGTGGTAAGATGAATGCTTCGCTTATTCTAGAGTAGGGGTGTATGTGCTCTTTATATACATGATAATAGGGTGCACAATGTACTGCGCCTCACTTCTCAATTATATCTCCGAACAGTTTCTGCCACCAATTTCCCTAGTATGTAACTAGCCGAGACCCGTGCGTGCGGTAGCACGCACTTGCACGGCTGCAAGTCCATAGTCTTGAAATTCAAATTACTTTAGTTTGAAGGTCTATTGACGTTACTTATGGCCATAGTTGAAAATGAGGCAATTAGTTCTACCGCCGATATACTGTCGTGGAATCTATCATACCATCATGGAATTCTACGTGCCGCCATGGAATCTGGCATACTATCGTGAAATACGGCATACCACCCTAGAATCCAGCATGGCGTCGGAGAATCCTTCGTTCCGTCATACAATCCTTCATCTTGTCATAGAATCCAGCGTACTAAGGTAGAACTCTGGGTCCCGTCATGGAATTCTGCATGCCGTCGTGGAATCCAATATACCATCGTAGAATCCTACGTCCCGTCATAAAATCCAGTATGCCATCCTGGAATCTGCCGTCATAGAATCCTGCGTCCAGTCACTGAATCCCTCACCATCATAGAATCCATCGTACCATCGTAGAAGCCTGCATCCCATCATAGAATCCTGTGTCCCGTCGTAGAATCTTGCATACCGTCGTGGAATCCTGCATCCCGTCGTGGAATCCTGTATACCGTCATAGAATCCTGCAGCCCATCATCGAATGCAGCGTACCGTCATGGAATCCTGTATGCTGTAGTGGAATCAGGCATCCCATCGTAGTACTGGAATCCTGTGTCCTGTCATAGAATCTGTTGAGCGGGATGGAGAGATGCACAGTGGTGGATGTGAGACGTAGATGAATTGACATGGTATGTGAGTGGGCTACGAGCTAGCTTTATAGTACAGGCGTGTGTGGCATGTGTAAGATGCTCACGTGGCGGGGATATCCGTCCAACATTCCTTGGGTTTTGAAAAGAAAAAGAAGAAAAAGCTCATAGCGTGAGGTGGGAAAAGGCTTTTATAGATACCGTAGCAGTGATGTAAGACTCTCTGCTTATTTCGCAGCATACTCACTAAAAAACCTCCTCAAATGCCTTACGGCTGTTGTGTAAGCCAATTGTACGACAGAAGCGTTGATGCTTTGTAGATGTGAGGGCTTTGGTGAACAGATCGGCAGGTTGATGTTCTGAGGGAATGTAGTCGACTTGGATCTTTTGATCGTGAATATAGTGACGGATAGCATGATATCTGATATCGATGTGCTTGACTTATCGATATTTGGCAGGATTCTCGGAGATATCGAGCGCAGATTGACTGTCGGAGAGTAACGTGACAGGTTTTTGACCAGAGGGAATGTGTAATTCGCAGAAAAGTTGCTTTCTGGCTAGGGCTTCTCTTGCAGCGTCAGATAGTGCCATATATTCTGATTCCATGGTGGAGTGAGCAACAGTGGATTGCTTGTGTGTAGACCAGGAGACAGCGCCGCCACATATGATGAAGACATAGCCGATGTAAGATTTTCTGTCATCTTCGTCGCTAGCAAAATCAGAGTCGGAGAAACCAATAATGTCGATTGGGGTTGTCGATTTGCAATAGACGATGCAATAATTGCGAGTTGCTTTGAGATAGCGTAGGACATGGAGCGCCGCTTTGAGATGTGTAGTTGTTGGATTGGAGTTAAATTTGGAGAGCTTGGAGACGGCGAATGTAATGTCGGGTCTGGAAAAGACAGCGAGGTGATTGAGGCAGCCTGTGAGTTCTTGATATAGCTCGATATTGCAAACATTGTCGTTGGCTGTTGCCGCTTTAAGCTTTGTACCGGATGCCAAAGGCGTATATGTAGATTTAGCGTTTGTCATATTGAACTTTGCAAGGGTGTAATCGATGTAACCAGGCTGGCTAATGGATATCGCATGTTGATTGAAATCTCTGACAACGTTGAGACCAAGAAAACTTTTGACTTCGCCTTTGTTGACAACTTCAATGTGTTGTGAGAGTTCATTGACAATGGCATTGCAGGATTTGACGTTAGGACCAGCGATTAGGATATCATCGACGTAGACAGCGAGAATGATGTTGTCGCTTTCGCGTATATAGATGCTGGTATCTGTTTCAAGGACTCGAAATCCCATAGAGATGATAATTTCAGATAGTAGTAGATACCATAATCTTGGAGCTTGCTTTAGTCCATAGAGCGCTTTGTTTAGGAGAAGTGCAGCATGGGGATAATTGACATCGATGAACCCACAAGACGGTCATCCTCATAAATACGACGTGTTGTTGGACCTCATTAAAATTTCGGTCTAAAGACGTTGTATTGATGAGGATCCCTGTGTTCTGGTGTCGACTTAATATGCAAGGTGACGCGGCATCTACATGAATCGAAGTGAATATGCAACCTAATTTGGAATACGTTCCGTCATTCCCCAAGTGTCCCTTGATTCGTCTAATGAAAAGTTTAAGCTTTTTGGTTGCACATTTTAATTGGTGCTATTTAGGTTCAGATGCACATGAAGCCGGAACAGACTCGAAGATCCCCTAGTCTACAAGCTTGAGGCCTGGTATACTGTATATATTTGCGCACACACTGCCATCCTCCTCCACCACATTTCCATCTTCTTAACGACATCTTTCAGCCGCGCGAGACAATAACCTCAAAAGTTTCTTTCAAGTGGGAACCACTTCGTGGTGGATGATGCTGATCAATACTAGATGACTCAGTCTCATTTGTACATCGCATATTCCTGCAACTTCGAATGGGAGGGGGAGGGGGAGAGCGACAGGAAGTACCGTCGCCACTGGACCTTCCTCCTCACTGCTATCCGTGATGGAAATAAGGGCACGGTCTACGACGTCGTCGATAGTAATAAGGACGGCACTTGGGAAAAGAGGAAAAGGGAAGATTATGACATCACCGCTTCCGGAACGTACGAAAGTAAAGTCGTCATGGGGCGAATCGACAATAGCAAGATCGCCGATTTCGAAAAAGCGATCGATGAAGAGGATTTGCCCAAGAGAGAGGAGCGTTGTCAGGAGTGGATGAAAAGAGTGGTGGAATCTCTCATCAAAAGAGGACTCCTTGGGAGCATAGCCCGTATATACATCACCCAGGTGCCGTCCACTTAGACGAGCATGTCCATGGACAAGGAGGAACAATGCAATTGTTTCGCAAACTATCTTGAAAGCTGCAAATACAAAAGCCAGCGAGCATAATCCGGTTCTAAAATCTTCTCGACGTGTTTGTACCAGTCATCATTTCCACGATGTGAACAGGCTCTCACAAATTCCCAATACGCCGGGTACCACCCTGCCATCGCCCAATCGACAATGCCGCTCAAATGACCATCCTTTATTAATATATTCCTAGGCACCAGATCCCCATGAGTAAAATAAATATCATGCCGTTCGGCATTCATGAGCCCTAACAAGCGATATTTGAAAGCAGGTTTCCCCGTCGGGTACAGGAAGTCGATAAGATATTCGTTCATCTCTCTCTCCGATTCGAACGGTCCACGGGTCCCATTTGGGACAGGTCGAAAGAGGACGTCGAGACATTGACCTCGATTGACAGAACCGATGTATCCCTCAGCCGGTAAACTTCGTAAGTTATTGACCTCCAATTTGATTTCGGCGGCGATGGTAGACATCGTTGCTTCATCCATCGTCGGGACGAGAGCCGCCAAACTCTCACCAGGGACGTAACTCATGAAAATACACGTTTGAAGGGCGTCGCGGCCCGTATATCCCTCTTGATCCAATACCGGCCCATGTTGTGTGCGAACCCCGTAAAGACGCGGGGCCAACAAGTTAGGTCTATGTCTGTTCAGAAACTGGAGGGTCGCGGCTTCTTCAATGAAAATGTATGGGCCGTATTTGACGATTGTGTTGTTTGGGAGCAAGTGAACTCTGGTATTGCATTGCTGGAACAGCAAACGTCCCGTCGCTTCTATTTCCTCAAGGGTCGGGAACGAATCGTTCGAAATTAAGAGATCTGGAGGTTCGGGATGTTCGACTTGATATGAGAATCGTTGGGTGGCGACCGTGGTCGTTGTCGCGGAAGACGTCACAGGGTATCCGTTCGGTGGCCTATGAACGTTTGTTACGTTGTCCATGTTGTCAATGTTTTATGGCGGTAAGATTGTGTGACCCGGGAATTTCAGAGCGACTGAGAGTCATTCAATGCCATGTCAGTCTCGGATCGATCGCCGTCACTATGGTGGAGTGAATAGGTTTTGCCAATGGCAAGAGTCGATTCTTGGCGTATGCCCCGGAGTATGGTCAGGAACCTAACCCTGAAAATTCCTGACCAAAAACTTTTCCACCATGCAAGACAAATTCTAACCGACTATATTAGAGACTGTTGGACATGAACCCTTAAAGAGAGGAATTTGGTGCTTTAAAGGTAAAAATAGAAAAGAAAGAGAGGTTCAAGAGAGAGAGGAGATGAAGGTTATATTATAATAAAGATAATATTACAATACATGTATATAAAGTTATAAAGTAATAAAATTCAATAGAAACTGAGTAATAATAATAGATGAGGATTTGTTTGTCTTATATGTATCTGAAAATCATGTCTTGGTATTCTAAAAAGTTATATTTTTAATGTAGTAGCTTTAATTTTTGACATCTTAATCTTAATATTATTGAACATATTAACTATATATATATATATCAACTTTGACGATATTATGAGTAACTTTGATTCTGTTTTAATGCATTTTAATATAGCGATAAAGGGCTTCTAACCTATTTTTGAATCCTCATTTATTGTATTTATAAAAGAGCTATATATATGTTATAATATAAAAGATTTTTGAAGACCTTTTTATGCCACCAGCATCATCAAACTCTAACCTTCAATTACTTGCTCCAGCTTATATATGCTATTGACATTCGTTGGCCTCTGGCCTTCATTTAATATAGCTGAATCTTTTAGACTTCTTAAATATCAAAGTATCATTTTTATATAAAATTGATAACCTTTCATTGGTTTCTTTCATGCTAGAGTAGTATTATAACTAAGCCTTTGCAAGCAATCCCACTTTTCATATATATAAGCTTTATGACATTGTTTACGATCTCAAACCTTATTCACTTCCTCAAATAACTAGTTTTTCAATATCCCTTTTAGATGATCAAGCGTAGTCTTAAAAGTTAGTACAACTTTTACTTAATCAATAAGTAACCATATAATCTATTTGTCCATATCTTATACTATTATAAAGCTATTTACCTTTAAACAATAAAAATTTCAGAAATTACTTATAAAATTATCCTCCATTTTAACCATATTTTCATGCCACAAACACTTCGGGCAATGTTTGAAATATATAATTTGAACATGCTTGTAATGTACTAGCATACGTAAGTATATAGTATAGAAATGAATGGAAAACACTGAAAGAATTCTACGGAAATTGCCGGAAGAATTCTAAAAAGAGACGGAAAATGCCGGAAGGATTCTAAAGAAGAAAAAGAAGAAAAGAGGAAGTTCCGAAAGATGCTTAGAAGGATTGGATTTATAATCATAGTTACACGGAAGGAGTTTAGAACAAGTATAAATAGATAGACTACTCCCTTGAAAGGGGGGACAAGAAGATAGATTTCAAGTTAGATTTCAGATACGAACTCCAGATTTCTCACCGCTCGAACCCCGAACCCTGAACCCCAGAACCCTAGACACCTATTGAGTCAAAACTAAGACTCAAAACTTGGTAAAGGAACGGCGCTTTATATGTAGTAGCGAGAGTACGATCACTCGATACGAACCTCAATAACGTTGAAACAACTTACATCTCACGTTATAAACCTTGAACCATCTCAGATTACTTCTACTATAAGTACATCTCATTATGGTCACCATGCATCTTAAGCCTAAACAACTCAAGAAATATGATGGTACAAGAGATTATCAAAAGATCGATAACTGAATCGCATCTATGGATAGCTATTTTGCCATTACCAGTGTCGAACCTCTGTTAATTTTTCACTATCTCAATACAGTTTTTGTCGATGAAGCAGCAACTTGGTTTCGATATAACTTTGGCAAAGTAGACCCCTCTACACTTACATGGGCCACTGTCAAAACTGCACTACTCAATTACTTCATAAGACCAAATCACATACAGTGACTACATGATCAATGGGCTGAAGCTTGTCAGATTGGATCAGTTCAAGAATACCATTTACATCTCGCTCGAATTGCAATGCAACTTAATACTATCAACGAAGAGAAGTTCATTGATAAGTTCATACGTGGACTCAAGTCAAATATACGAACTGAACTTGAATTTCGAGACCCAAAGACTATTACAGAAGCGGTAAAATGGGCAGATACTTTCGACGCTCAATACTATCGTAATAGAGCAAATCAGCGCTACTATGGCTCCTTCTCATCTAATATCTCCTACCAAGAAGATAATCATGGAAAGTCAATGCAGCTTGATACTCTTCGTACAACAGATCACGATGCTTCTTCAACTATTCAAATCGATGCACTCAAGACAAAATCTCAACCGATGAAACTTACAAAGCTCACTGAAGAGGAACGAACTCATTTACACAATATCGGTGCCTGTTTCAAATGCCGAAAGTAAAGACATATGGCACGAGAATGTCCTAACAAAGTTGGTAGCAATTTGGGAAACCTGAAGTGCTAGTAGACTGGAGTGCCCCTATTGGCCAGAAACTCTATGAAACAGCACCCTCTCTTATCCTTCAAACTTACGATACTACGATTAACGAAATACTCATGAACCTTACGACAAACTCAGAATCACTAGAACCCTCGAAACCTTACGAAACACCTAATACCCCTGCTAAAGAACCCCTGGAACCCCGGAAACCTCATGAAACACCTAGAACCTCTACCGAAGAACCCGGAAGAACTCAGAAACTATGATTAGAAGAACCCAGAATCGACCTCAGATACCTTAGAATTCACGAAAAACCAGAAGAACTTAGACCCCCTGTAGTTTATGGGAAAATCAATGGACATAATGCTCGAATCATGCTAGACAATAGATGTAGTACATATGTACTTTCTACTGACTTTGTACGAAACAGTAATATTCCATGTTACCCTTGCAAGTCAATCCCTATAGAACTGGCAGTATGAAATGCTGGTCAGTTTAACCTCGATACCCAGACAAAGAAACTATCAATGGAAGTTGGAACGATAACTCAGTCAAAGGCATTATATGTATTGTCGCTCTCTAGTTGTGATGCTATCTTCGGCATGCCATTCCTGAATGGTAGAAAGCTTATAACACACCCTGAACAAAACACTATATCGATCAATGATGTAAAGTTGCCCCTCGTCCGAAACCTTGACGAGCCTATTCAAATCTCAGTCATCTCTCGAAGTCGGCTCAAAGCAGAGATCAGAAAGAACGAACTCACCAAATTATACATTGCAACCATCAAAACTATAGAAGAGGGTCCTGACTTATCCAAGTTTTCACCTTGGGTAAAGAACGACCACTCTGATGTCTTTCTTGATGGACTACTACCTGGAATGCCACCTGAACGCAAAGTAGTACACGATATACCTTTGCACCCTGACTCAGCTCCACAATTTAGAGGAATATTTCGCCTCTCACAGATGGAACTTCAAGAACTTCGAAAACAACTCAGT
>Ga0335078_10017259_pt1 | contig 10718 bp, 11 predicted proteins | sample Lox_Sample_32_FD_206711 | JGI IMG/M metagenome (GOLD analysis project Ga0335078, IMG submission 206711) | Soil microbial communities from Loxahatchee National Wildlife Refuge, Florida, United States - Lox_Sample_3.2 | ecosystem: Environmental > Terrestrial > Soil > Wetlands | place: USA... | reverse complement strand
GGCCGCAATCTTCATTCAAACCACGGTTGAATCAGATGATCGCGCAACCGTCCAAAGGCCCTGCTGGTTTGAGCGGCAATTCGCTCGTAATCGCGTTCCAGCTTGACCGCGACGCCTGGGTTCGGCGCATACGACCACATCCCCACCAGCCAGACGGCGAGCGTTGCGCAGTACTCCACCTGGATGGGCACCGACCACCATTTCCAGTCAATGCCTGCGAACCGGGAACTCAAGGCCAACGTAATCACACCCGATGCGACGAGCAGACTGTATCCGGCCAGCATCGACCGTAAATTACGACCGGCCGGAATGGCGTAACAGAGAATCAGACTAAAGACAATCACCAGCAGAAGCGCCTGGGCAACTCGGAGATTCCGCGTGAGTTCCCGGGTAGTCGGACCGAAGTTCCGGGCGGGATTGTCGCCCAGTCTGACCGCCGCGTTCAGCAGCATCACACCGAGTACAATCGACAAAACCGTCCGGGCCATTCTGCGAACACCCTCATAGAGCAGCAGGGCTTGTTTATATATCTCCCATGTCACGCCGAAACCCGTAAGCGAGGTAATAACCTCCAGTTCCCAGCGAAGTATCCCTTGGACGTCCAGGCCCTCGATTTTCAAGTAAAGGTCGAATAAGTCTGAACACAATACCGAAAACAGATACACATAAAAATAAGGATACTTAGTCAGCAGCTGAAGCCGCAGCGCCCGGCCGATCAAGGCGACTAGTAATAAGTCACCGACGGCCCACAAGAGATTCGAAACAAGGCCCATCCGTTACGGGCGAGTATAACACGCCACGGATGGGCACTCTCTTCTATGCGGAGATCCGCAGGCTCGCGCGGCTTCCGTCGGGAATGGCCAATGGGACCGGAGGCGGCAGCGGGCTGGAGCCATCGGCAAGGATGGCGTTGGGCTGAGCTAGCGGGACCGGGGGCGGCAGCGGGCTGGAGCCATCGGCAAGGATGGCGTCGGGCTGAGCTAGCGGGACCGGAGGCGGCAGCGGGCTGGAACCATCGGCAAGGATAGCGTTGGGCTGAGCTAGCGGGACCGGAGGCGGCAGCGGGCTGGAGCCATCGGCCACCACTGGGCCGAGAGGCTTCGTCGTGACTGCATGATGACCGATACCGGTTTGGCCTGTGCTCAGTAATAGAGCGGCGGCCAGGAGAAGGCGCTTGATTTGTAACATCGAAAGTCTCCCTCTTGAAAGCGGAAATATCCGGGCAATAGCCAGCGGAGAATCGATGTTAGGGCTTAGTAGTTAGAAACTATTCGCGATACACGACTTAGGAAAGGATGGTGACCGCATCCGATAGGAACGGGCCGGCCGCTAACCGGTGGCGCCTCTTTAGAGCAACTTACGATAGGATTCCGGAGCGGAGCGATCGCAAAAGAAATCGATCGTCCTCGGCCCATTGGAAACCTGCCTTACCAGGTTTGGCTGCACACGGCGCCGGCGAGGAAGCGCTGGATGATCCACATCGGTTCGCGCACAGGTACAATGACTCCCATGGGCCAACACGATCACGACCATGACGGCCAGGACGTCCCCTCCGATCTCGCCCTGCGCGTGAAAGCGCTGGAATCCCTGCTGGTCGAAAAGGGCCTGGTCGACCCGGCTGCGCTTGATGCCCTGATCGACACCTACGAGCACAAAGTCGGCCCGCGCAACGGAGCGCGTGTAGTGGCGCGGGCCTGGGTGGACCGCGATTATAAGCAGCGGCTTCTCGCTGATGCTACTAACGCGATTGCCGAGTTGGGCTACGGCGGCCGCCAGGGCGAACACATGGTGGTGGTCGAAAATACGCCTCAAGTACACAACCTGATCGTCTGCACGCTGTGTTCCTGCTATCCCTGGACCGTGCTCGGCTTGCCTCCTGTCTGGTACAAGTCCGCGCCGTACCGCTCCCGCGCCGTGATCGATCCGCGTGGCGTGCTCCGCGAATTCGGCCTCGATCTGCCCCAGGACGTCGAAGTGCGTGTCTGGGATAGCACCGCTGAATTGCGTTACCTGGTGCTGCCGGAGCGTCCTGCCGGTACCGGCCAGATGACGGAAGACCAGCTCGCTCAGTTGGTTAATCGCGACGCTATGGTCGGGGTGGCCAAAGTCGGAGTGCCCGCATGAACGGCGTCCACGATATGGGCGGTATGCACGGCATGGGCCCGATCGAATACGAGCGGAACAAACCTGTCTTCCATGCGACTTGGGAAGGGCGCGTTTTTGCGCTGAATGTCGCGATGGGCGCCTGGCGCAGGTGGAACATCGATGCCTCGCGTCACGGAATCGAGCGCATTCCGCCGGCGGACTATCTGCGGATGAGCTATTACGAGAAATGGTTCACCCGTCTGCTCCTGCTCCTGCGGGAAAGCGGATTGGTCACGGCTGCGGAAATTCAGAGTGGCTTGGCTGACTCCGGCGGGCCCAAGACGACTCCGCCGCTGACCGTTGACCGTGTGGCCGACACCCTCGGCAAGGGCGGACCCACCAGCCGCGACGTGCCGGTCAAGCCGCTCTTCGAAGTTGGGCAGCCCGTCCGCGCGCGAAACCTGAATCCCGCCGGACATACACGCCTGCCGCGTTATGTTCGCGGAAAGCGCGGCGCCATCGACCGCGATCACGGCGTCTACGTCTTCCCGGACACCAATGCGCACTTCCTTGGGGAGAAGCCGCAGCACGTCTATTCGGTCCGTTTCCCGGCGCGCGAGCTGTGGGGCGAATCGGCCTCCCCGCGCGATGCGGTCTACCTCGATTTGTGGGATGACTATCTTGAGCCAGCCTGATCTCGGCACATTACCCGCTCTCCCCCGCGACGCCGGCGGCCCGGTCTTCGCCGAGCCGTGGCAGGCGCAGGCGTTTGCTTTGGCGGTGCGCCTGTCCGAGCAGGGCTATTTCACCTGGAAAGAGTGGGCGGCTGCCTTGGCCAATGAGTTGAAGTCGGCCGCAGCCCGCGGCGAGCCGGACGACGGCTCGCATTATTACGAGCACTGGCTGAAAGCGCTCGAGCGCCTGGTTATCGAAAAAGGGCTGTCGAACCCTTCCGCGCTCGCGGCCCGCAAAGAGGCATGGGCCGAAGCCTACCGCCATACCCCGCACGGAAAGCCCGTCGAGCTGAAGTAACCAGCGTTCACAGGCCGCATAATTCTTTTTGAGCTGTCTCTAGAGTCACTTGTGGACTCTCCCGGTCCGAACCGTTCCCGGGCGGCGGTACCCTGAAATCGAAAAGAAGTTGCTCGTTCGCCGTGAAGTAACTCTTCCGGAGCCGCGTCCGGTGCCTGCTGCAGAGGCCTCAAAACCGGATCCAACGCGGTGCAACGGTCTCAGGGCGAAAGGGCCGGTCCTTTTTCAGGATTTCAATTTCGACCTCAAACCTTCTGATTTCTTCCAGACGCCCGGTAATGTGCGCGTTGACGCCGTTCCGGCTAAATCGAAAGACCGTGTCTGCTCGCCGGTATTCTCGAACAACGCGGCGAGAACGGCCGGGCCCGGGAATGGCTCGCCCCCGCTCGGCGATGGCACGGCGTTTGGCGCCCCCGCTGGATTCATTGCCTACACGTCGCGCGGTCGGAGATCGACAAGGCCGTTGACTGGTACGCGAAACTCATCGAGCAGCGGGATACGCGGGCGCAAACTCGCCACGATGATGAACCTGCCGGAACCGGCATAAGTTCACGATTTCGTCTTCAACCTTCGGATTTCCTCCAGCCGCTCGGCGATGCGTTTTTCCAGGCCGCGATCGGTGGGGAAGTAATACTGGCGCCCTGCCAGTGAGGGCGGCAGGCATTCCATATCGACAATCGCGTCTTCGAACTGATGCGCATGCTGATAGCCTTCGCCGTATCCCCATGCCTTCATGTCGCGTGTAGGCGCATTGCGCAAATTCATCGGCACCGGTTCGGCAATCGTCTTCTCCACATCCTCGTGAATCGCGCCCATGGCGCGGTAAGCGGCATCCGATTTCGGCGCCACACACAAATAGATCGCCGCTTGCGCGAGCGCCAGATCGCCCTCGGGGATTCCGAGGAAGTGCACCGCCTGCATCGCCGCCACGGCCTGTTCGAGGGCGCGCGGATCGGCCAGGCTGATGTCTTCGATCGACATGCGGATCAACCGCCGCGCGATGTACAACCGGTCCTCGCCCGCCTCGAGCATGCGGGTCAGCCAGTACAACGCCGCATCAACGTCGCTCGATCGCACCGATTTGTGGAGCGCCGAGATCAAGTTGAAGTGCTCCTCGCCGCCTTTGTCGTAAAGCAGCACCTTGCGCTGCATGGCGTCCTGCACGGCAGACTCGGTCAGCGCGCCTTCGCTTGATGCCGCCCCTGCCGCTTCCAGCGTGTTGTACGCCTGGCGCCCGTCGCCGTTGGCATAGATCGCGATCTGTTCCAGCAAATCGTCCGGCGCGGACAAACCGATCACCGGCAGCGCACGTCTTAATAAGGTTACGATCTCCGGCACCGTCAGCCCGCGCAGCGCATACACCCGCGAGCGCGAGAGCAGCGCCGAGATTACTTCGAACGACGGATTTTCGGTCGTCGCGCCGATCAGGATAATGTCGCCGCGCTCGACGTAGGGCAGAAACGCGTCCTGCTGCGCCTTGTTGAAGCGGTGGATTTCGTCGATGAACAAGATCGTGCGCCGCCCCAGATGCCGGAACCGCTCGGCGTCGGCCATCACGGCTTTGATTTCCTTGATCCCGCTCAGCACCGCGCTGAACGGCAGGAACTCGCATTTCGTCACGCGCGCAATCAACCGCGCCAGCGTGGTCTTGCCGACGCCCGGCGGCCCCCAGAGGATGATCGACGTCAGTTCATCACGTTCGATCTGGCGCCGCAGCGGCTTGCCCGGCCCGAGGATGTGCTCCTGGCCGACGTAGTCTTCCAGCCGCTCCGGCCGCATGCGATCGGCTAGCGGCCGCTTGGCGTCGTCCGCCGGCGCCGTCATGTCGAACAGGCTCACGGCTGCGCCGCCCTCTGCCGCCGCGCCTCATACAAGAGGATGCCCGCGGCCACCGCCGCGTTCAACGATTCGACACCGACGGTCGGGATCGCCACGTCGAGCGAGGCCGAGCGCAGCTCACGTCCCACGCCGCGCGCTTCGTTGCCCACGATCAAGCCGCACCGCCCGGTCAGATCGACCTCCGCCAGCGAGCGCGTTCCCGGCTGCGCCGGCACTCCGGCATAGAGTTCCACGTGATTCTGTTGTAACGCCGCGCGCGCCAGCGCGGCATCGATGCCGTGGAGAAACGGAACGCGAAACAACGAGCCCGCCGACGCGCGCAGTGTCTTCGGGTTGAACGGATTCGCCGAGCCCTTCAAGAAGAGCACGCCCGTGGCGCCAAACGCCTCCGCGGCCCGCACGATGGTTCCGCAGTTGCCCGGGTCCTGCAATCCGTCGAGCACCACCACGAGCGGGCAGCCGCGGAACAATTGCTCGAGCTTCCAGGCAGGCGGCTTGACCAACGCCAGAACGCCCTGCGTGGTTTCCGTTCCGGAGACGCTTTGCAGCATCGCGTCGGAAGTCACCACGATCTTGACTCCGCGCAGCCCGCGCACATGAGCCTCGGCCGCCGAGCGCACCGATTCCGCCGCGAGCACGGTCTTCACTTCACAATCGCTGCGCAGGGCTTCTTCGAGCAGGTGGAAGGTTTCGGCCACGCACCAGCCGTCCTCGGTAAGCCCGCCGCGGGCGATGGCCCGGCGCACGTCTTTGAGCAGGGGATTGGCCGCGCTGGTGATTGTTTCGGGCTTCGGCATCTTACAATTAGATTCTGACGGATTCAGAATACCGCAGATGAAACGGATCTTTTGGGGCGCGGTCGCCGTGGCCGTCGCCGCTCTGGCGCTCTACATCGCGTACGTTTCGAGACGGATTGAAATCCAATCGACGCGCGACGAGGCCCGGCAGGCCGACGTGATTCTGGTGCTCGGCGCGGCGGAATATCGAGGCCGCCCGTCGCCCGTGCTCAAAGCGCGCCTCGATCACGCGCTCGATCTCTATCAGCGCCAGCTCGCCCCGCGCATCATGACCACCGGCGGCGCCGGCGGCGACCCGGTCTTCACGGAAGGTGCGGTCGGCCGAAGCTATCTGACCAGCCACGGCGTTCCGTCGGAGGCGATCATTGTGGAAACCGAAGGCGAGACCACGGTTCATTCGATTGCGCTGGCTGGCGAGATTCTTCACCGGATGGATCTTCACTCCGTGATCGTAGTGAGCGACGGCTATCACATTTACCGCGTCAAGAAGATGCTGCAATTCCGCGGCCTGAGCGTCTACGGGTCGCCGCGCAAAGAACAGTTTCCCGATCCGGTGCGCGAACGGTGGAACTACATCAAGCAGGCGGTGGGGTACATTTTGTGGACGATCGGGGTGCCGGTATGACTTCTTGCGCCGCCGGCCAACCCGCCGGGATTACGCCGGATGTTTGATCTCCAGCCGGGAGATCCCATAACCGAGCCAGAGAAACCCGATCACAAACAACGGCATGGCAACCGCGCCGCAAGCCGCTAAGAGCAAAAGCGACGAGTACGAACTGGCAAGATCTGCGCGCATCGAAGCGATCGCGACCACCGAATACGGCAGCACCAGAACCGCAGCGGTTAATGTCCCCGGAACCAAAGTGCGGCGTTTCAGGGATAAAACGCAGTGGCCGATTGCATTTTCCATGAAGGCAAGGATCGTAACATTGCAGAGGGCAACAGAGATGCCGCCCTTGTGAACAAACGCCAGCCCGGCGATCACAGCAACGAATAGCGTCACCGCAATCATCGTGTATCGCATAGCGGGTCGAGATACCCGTTTCGCGAGGAACCGCGAATGGTATGCGCGAATGAAATCATCACAGCGCGCATACTCATCGAGGTTGTGCACGGCGACTAGCAACGGGAGTAACACCGTGACCCAGTCAAATGCAGTGGACAATTCACCACCTCGCGTAGGCCCGGCGTGCCAGGCCTGCGCCCTTACGGCCTTGATAGTACCGCCACGCACATCGCGAAGCTATGGGAGGCCTAATGGCTTTCATCGACGTCGGATCAGGCGGCGATGATCGACTCCGCCCACTCGGTACCGACAGATGCTCCGACGAGGCGGGCTGTTTTAGCTGTGCTTCGCGACCCACAACAGCAGTCCGAAGATGGCGATCGGGATCAGCGCCAGCATCGCATAGAACGCGACGCGCCGGACCCACGGCGTCCGCCGCTGCTTCCAGTCCTTCAACTCGGCCCGGTCGGCCACGCCCACTTGCGAGGGATCCTGCAAATCGCGTCCAAACTCCCGCGCCGTCGGATACCGGTTCTTCGGGTCGCGCTCCAGCGCGCGGTAAATGATCTCCTGCAACTCCGGGGTAATGCTTGGGTCGATTTCGCGCGGCGGGATCGGGTTGTTCAAGAGCCGGTCGTTCATGATCGCGAACGCATTCGGGCCCTGGAACGGCACCTTGCCGGTCAGCATCTCGTAGAACATCGCGCCGAGCGCGTAAATGTCGCTGCGGCCGTCGCCGCGCTTGCCTTTCACCTGCTCGGGCGAAATGTAATCGGGCGTGCCCATGACCTGCGAGAGCTTGGCGAACGTCAGGCGGCGGGAGCCTTCATGCCCGGCGATGCCGAAATCAATCAGCTTGATGTTGTCTTGGTCATCCACCATGATGTTCTCGGGCTTGAGATCCCGATGCACGACGCCGTTCTTGTGGATGTAGTCGAGCGCCTCGCAGATCTTGCGCGTCAAGCCGACGGCTCGCTCGACGGGAAGCTTCCGGGTCGCCCCCAGAATCTGTCGCAGCAGCCGCCCCTCCACCCACTCCATCACCATGTAGATCTGGCTGGCGCCGTCATTGGGCAGCACCTTCATTACATACGGATGATCGAGCTTCTGCCCGATTTCCTGTTCCCGCTTGAAGCGATCGAACAGAACGATATCGGCTTCCATCTCGGGATGCGGAATCTTGAGCGCCACAGGCCGGCCGGTGCGCGTGTCCACGGCGCGGTAGATCGGTAGTGGTCCAGCAGGTCGCCGGGATGGAATGTATTCATCGGATATGCGATCCAGCCTGTGCTTAGCGAAGCTTGTAAGGCCGGCCGCGGTACATGCCCACGCGTTCGACGCTGCGAACGCGGATCAACTGGACGCTTATATTGTCGCTGCCGTCGCGTTGATTGGCAAGCGCGACCAGGCGCCCGGCCGCCGCTGCCAGGTCCGACGCGCGGCCGATGATCGAGCCGATCTCGTCGTTCTGCACCGCGCCGTGCAAGCCATCGGAGCAGAGCACCAGCAGGTCGCCCGGCAGCACCTGGTGTTCGCTGGTTTCGACGCCTACGAACATGTCGGTGCCGAGGGAGCGGCTGAGCAGATGCCGGCGTTCGGATTCGGCGGCCTCTTTGGCGGAGAGAATCCCAAGCCGGATCTGGTCATTGACGACGGTGTGGTCGCGCGTCAACAGAGTCGCATGCCCGCGGCGTACCAGGTAGCAGCGCGAATCGCCGACATGCGCGATGGCCGCTCGATCATAGCGCAGCGCGCAGGCCACCACCGTCGTCGCCATCGCGACTCCACCCGGGCTCGCCGCGCGGCCGGTTTCATAGACCTGCAGATTGGCCGCCTGGACCAGGCGTTGCAGCAAAGCCGAATGCGCTTCACCCGCCACCGATTCGCGAAAGCCCGCGGTCATGGTCTCGATGGCGACGCGCGACGCTACCTCGCCTTTATCATGTCCGCCGACGCCATCCGCTACGGCGAACAGCCAACCGTGCGAACGCGCGCGCGCGGAAGTATCGGGGATGCTTTGGCCGAGGAAATCTTCGTTGTGTCCACGGATGCGGCCGGGATCGGAGAGTTGGGCACACTCCACTTCCAGGCCGGAACTGGCGGGCGAATTGGTGTTGACAGGAACGCTGCTCACGGCGTTGACGGGCACCCTTCGTCGGCTGCCCATCGTTTCTCCCAATTAGTAAGCGGGCGGACCGGCAGCAGCCTTGCTTGCCCGGCCCGCCCGCGCCCTTGGCTACCTTACCTTGCTTTCTATCCCAGGGCTGCCTTAGCCCGGCTTTGCACCATCGTCGTGCGGCCGGAGGCCTTGCTCGACCGGACGAAGTAGATGCCGCCATAGATCGCCCAAACCGCCGCCACGCCGAGGGCCGTGAACGGTTCCAGCTTGGTGCCGATTCCCATGAACGGCAGAACGATGTAAGCCGCCATGCAAGCGAGGTTGGCCAGCAGCCCGAACAAAGGAATGAACAGGTGCCGGAGCGGCTTGTAGCTGGGATGGTTATGGAACCCGATGATGCACGTCACGCAGCTCAACATGTACAGCAGGAACGTGCCGAAATTGGATGCGAGTGTGATGGCAAGCAGGGAGTTTGGCAACGCTGCCATCATGTCGTGCGACAGGTACCCGGTGCTGGACCAGAAGCCCTGCGGCAGCGCTTTGATCGCGGAGTCCGCCAGCGCCGTCGAATCGCCGAACAGGTTGGAAACCGTGAGGCATCCGACGACGGCCGAGATCACCACCAGCATCCAGATCGCGCGGTGCGGCGTCAGGTTCTCTTTGTGGAGCATGCCCATGGAATCCGGCAACTCAGAATCCTTACCCATGGCATAAGTCACGCGGGCGCCCGTGTTGAGGCAGGAGAGCGTCGTGCCGATGATCGCCAGGAACACGGTGAACGCTTCAATCAGCATGAAGGTCCGGCCATTGCCCGCGCCGAAGATAGCATCGCCCACGATGATCATCATGTCCCCAATCGGCGCCGCCGAACCAGTCGCCGAGGTCATCGGGTATCCGCTATTCAGGAAATAGTTTGCCGCAAAATACTCGATCAGATAACAGAAGACGCCCTGCACCAGCAGCGACGTGATCACCGCGATCGGAATATGCTTGTGCGGGTTCTTGGCCTCGCCTCCCATCGATGTTACCGATTCGAACCCGACCAGGATGAGAATCGCAATCGTGGCCTGCACAAACATCCAGCCGACGTTGTGGAGCCCCACCACGGAACTCGCGTTGGGGTGCGAAAGAAAATGGCCCATGCCATCGGTTTCGGGATAATCGATTTTGAACGGAGCCGGCTTGCCGGCGGCATCCAGCTTCGGCTTCGGAACGCCCATGGCGTCGCGCGAAACCACGTCCGTACTCTGCCCGTTCACCGTCTGCTTTTCGGTGGCGAAATCATAGGTGTACGCGGCCCCGGTCTGGGCGTCAAAATTGTAGGCAATGCTCCCCACCGGATGATTCATGCGATAGCTCAATGCCATCACCGAGAAGATCAGCAGCGCGCTGATCTGAATGACGTTGATCGCGATGTTGACGGATGTCGAGCCGTTGACGCCGCGGTACGCGATGTAGCCGACGATGACGGCGGTGAGAATCGAGCAAAGCATCATGAACATCGGACCAGGGTTGGAGGCGCTCATCGCATTCGGCCAGAGCGTGCCTACCAGATACCCGCAAAGAACTCCCATCACGCCGCACATCACGCCGGGGTAGATCCAGTAATACAGGTGCGAGCCCCAGCCCACGATGAACTTCGCCAGACGCGCATACGGCCACGCGCTCTGATGATTGAGGAAGGACTGTTCCGCGAAGTAATACGAGCTGCCGGTGCCAGGGTAGAGTTTCGAGAGTTCGGCGTAGCAGACCGCAGTCGCCAGACACAGCAGCACGGCGAAGAAGATGCCGATCCACATCGAGGGCGCCGTGTTGCCCGCCCCGCCTTGCGCTACGAAAG
>Ga0335078_10017258_pt1 | contig 10718 bp, 10 predicted proteins | sample Lox_Sample_32_FD_206711 | JGI IMG/M metagenome (GOLD analysis project Ga0335078, IMG submission 206711) | Soil microbial communities from Loxahatchee National Wildlife Refuge, Florida, United States - Lox_Sample_3.2 | ecosystem: Environmental > Terrestrial > Soil > Wetlands | place: USA... | reverse complement strand
TGGCATTACCGGGGATCCTTCCTCAGAGCTCCAGCAATATTTGCATTTAGACGGGCACCCGAGAGTGGGAATTATCATTATGTGGAACGGATTTTTCATTGTTTTCTATCCTTTTCAAGAGGCAAATTCGATGAAAATATTATTTTGAGCCGGCGGCTCCGATGATTATGGGAAGCGCATCAATGATCTCAGGAAGCATTTCTCCCGGGAATCCCATGACCATTTCGTCGTCCCCGATACCTGAAAACCTGCGAGATCCATCACAACCGAGGGAAAAATTCGGCTTCCCGGAAAGATAGGTCTGGGCAGTCACATCGGCGCAAACTGACTGAATCCCGGAGAACCCGGCGTGAATCCTTCCACCGAGACGGAAGAGACTGCTCTGGGCCAGCTTTAGCATGTTCCGGGGTGTTGTGACAATAACGATAATGTGTGGGGTAAAAGGCGTTTTTTCAAGCGGGGCATAGAGGGTAGCATAGGTTTCGCACGTTTCAAGATGGGGAATCTGTTCGATAGTGCGTTTGCATGCCGCATCACTGTCAAATTTCCCTAGTTTGAAATAGAACTCGCCCTTTTTAAGGGTAGGGGTAATTTCCTTTAACCCCAGCGACCACGCTCCGCCGTTGCATTCATGTCTTTCAGCTGTTGCGAAGAATATTTTTCCCTCATTGCGGGCAAGGTTCACCATGGAACAGTGCCGGATTGTTTTATCTAGTTCCGGGATACCGGCCGGAATATCGGATTTCGATGGTGCGAAACGTATTGCAACGGGAGATCCCTTGAGGGAAAGGATTTTCTTTAACTTTTCTGCTGCATCGGCGTAATTTACTGAAATTTTTGTCTGATCCGCGGTCATAAAAATCCACCATACCCGTTTAAAGATTAGTAATTACCCATTTGACCACAACGATAAAAAGTTGACGGAATGGAAAAAAAATTCATACCCTTTTCGGGCATTTCGGACATTCCCCTTCGGCAGCTTTCTGGCAACCTGCCATCTCGATGCTTTTCCCGTTCACCAAGGCGTCTGCGATTTTCCTCCGGGTTTCCTGGAGATCCCGCCACGCAGTTTTTCGGGAAACTCCCAGTCTCTTTGCCGCCTCTTCTTGTTCCAGACCTTCGAGATCGATGAGCCGGATTAACTCAATTTCATGCTGCTGTAATGCTATTCCCCCTCTTTCGTCTTTCGGGCAACAGCAGGGCTTGTAGCAGCGTGCCTCAATGATATCTGACGAAATGATCCGTCTTAGGCGCGGTCTCCCCCGACGGGGGCATTGGTCCCGGCCAAGGAATTCTTCAGGCATTTACAGTTGTACTCCTCTAAAATCGTATATATGGAATAGTATAACAGGATTACCAGAATTAGATCAGCCAATACTTTTTAGGCTTCTCAAACAGGGGTTCCTTCCCGTTTCTGCACGTAGTATGTTGTGATCATCCGATATGGTAGGACTGAAGCCCGGAATTTTTTGATCCGGATCACCCGGTAGTGGCATGTGGGGAACGCATAATCATATTTTTTTTAGAAAACCTGAAATTACCTGACCGGTGGGGCGTGAGTCAGGAAACCGGGAACGGATTTCCTGAACCGTAATCCAACAACCAGTTTTGCGCTCTTTCATATATCGCTCGATCAATTCGGAAATTTCAAGAGGGGAGGTCACGGTTCCATTCCGGCTCAAAAAGTTAGATAATTTGATGTAATCACTGGCGAAGACTGCGACTGCAAACGTGATGTGTCTTTTTTGCGTCTTCTTCAGGTTTGCAGCAACAGGTATTTCCATATTTCAATGAGGACGTGCATTGCTCCCGATGGCTGATGCCATTGTGCAGTTCGTGTTTTTCACCGCAGGCGCAAGTATGCTCATCAATGCATCCTCGACGGGTTGGTGTTTTTGGGTCCGTGCTAGACTTTTCTTGAGACGACTGTTCTGACATGCTGGGTCTTCCCGTATTATGTTTTTATAATTACTCATATGCGCATAAATCATTTAAAGTACATTATCATAACAGTCCAAAAAAGATGATAGCATTCCGAATTTTAATATACATACTTTAAAGAAAATATCGATAGTATTGCATTCATCTTTTCTATTATGTCCCGTTTTTCCCTGACCGTGCTTGTTGATAATATGACACTCGCTGACAGATATTTCATCGGAGAGCCGGGCCTTTCTTTCCTGATACATACCGATCAGGAAACGATTCTATTCGATACGGGATATTCGGAAGTGTTTCTTTCCAACGCACAAAAAATGGGAAAGAGCCTCTTGGATCTCGACTACGTCGTATTCTCTCATGGTCATCTCGATCATACAGGCGGTATCAGCGCACTTATCCGGCATATGACAGAGGCAAAAAACAGTAAACTGCCGTGCAAAATTCCAAGGATTATCTCCTACCTCTTATGTTTCTGCCCCCGGCCAAAATTTCCTCACCCAAATGTTGGATCGCCATTAAGGGATGAAGAAATAAAGCGTTATTTTCCAACAAATTTGTCAGAAAAACCAGTGTGGATAACGGAAGATCTGGTATTTCTGGGAGAAATCCCCCGCGGAAATTCTTACGAAAAGGCCGAAGCCGGCAACCGGATGATCATTCTTCCTGACGGCTCAAAAATGCCTGATCACCTTATTGATGATTCTTCTCTCGCGTATCGTTCTAAGAAGGGTATCGTCATTATTACCGGGTGCTCGCACTCCGGGGTTTGTAATATTATCGAGTAGGCCCGGGAAGTGTGCGAGGATAATAGGATTGCAGATGTTATCGGGGATTTCACTTGATAGAGTCAGTACCTGAATTACTCGATCAGGTAAGGAAATATATTAAAAAATGCGCTCCTGGCTCGATGCACCCATGTCATTGTACTTCATTATCCGCAAAAATCGCCCTTTCAAGCGTCTGCAATTTGCAGGAAACTGGTGTAGGGACAAAAATTGAGTACTGATGAATTAACGGGCGACAACCTTGCGGAACTCGATAGGGATATTGTTCTAGGTTTTTCTGCTCCGGCCGTGTGAACATCTTTCCCTCACAACCTCGATAAGTATTTGATTGAACCTTTCGGAGAAATCAGTTTTTGAAACAAAAGTTGAAACAAGTGCCAATCGCAGCCCGAATTGACGAAATCCAGTCTCTTTTCAGATTTTGAGATTCCGAGATACATATATTATTTCCATATACGATTTTTCCGCACTCAATGGCTGTACCGGCCACCGGTATTCCAGTGGGTGGATTTTCCGGCTATAGTATTTTGAGCAGGTGGTTTTTGTTGTGTCGAAAGTTGTGGAAATTTCACCAACCACACGACATGAAGGTCATTCCAAACTCGTGTTGAAAGTGGATGAAAACGGTATTGTGGAAAGGGGGGACTGGGTCAGCATAACCCCTGTCCGCGGGGTAGAAAAACTCGCCATTGGAAAGACGATGGAACAAGTGCCCAAGATCGCGTCCCGGGTCTGCGGTATATGTCCTGTCGCCCATACGTTGGCGGGAATCGAAGCGATGGAAGCTTCAATCCGGTGCGAGATCCCGGAAAATGCTCATATCCTCCGGGTAATCCTCCAGTGCGCAAACCGGTTGCACAGCCACGCTTTGCATAATATCCTGATCCTTCCGGATTTGTACCTGCCGGGCACGGATACGAAGATTAATCCTTTCAGCAGTCAGGAACCAGTCCGTACCGTCGCAAAACGCATCCAGCGTCTCCGGATGATCGGTCAGACGATCGCTGAAGTTGCCGGGGGGGAAGCAGTCCATCCGAGTAATCCCCGGATTGGTGGGATGTATACAAACGTATCCCGCCAGGCAAAGTACAAGATGTATGACCTCGCCAAGGAGGCCATCCCTCTTGCCATGGCGCAGATGGAGTTCATGATTGCCCTCCTGCGCAACTATCAGAAACGGGACTGGGTTGAAGTTGGTGGCGCCAAAGTGCCGTTGCCTAAAAACCTCGGATATCACGCGCAAGGGTATATGGCAACCGATCCGGTTTATGGTACGAACTGCAACGCTGAGAACCCAACCTGGGATCCGGAACGGTTTAACGAAGTGCGCCCATGGGACTGGTATATGGGAGAAGTCAAGGTTGACCTCTCGGATCCTGCCTATCCGGTTGGTGGAACTTCTCCGGTCGGTACAGTCGCAAACCCACAGATGGAAGCCTGTACGGGAGTCCCGTTGTATGACGGCCAGCCTGTAGAAGTTGGGCCCCGTGCACGCATGGCGATATTCAAGAACTTCGATGAAAAGGGGACCGTCGGGCAGCAGGTTGCCCGGCAGTTGGAATATATGGACGATGTGTACCAGATGATGAACCACATCGATATGCTCGATACCGAGGCTTCGGTTCTTGCCGATGAGATCCCGCCCGGAGACGGGTTCACAGGATGGGCGGTCAACGAGGCCCCCCGGGGATCGGACGTACATCTTGCGCGAGTCAAGGACAGTAAAGTACTCTGGTACTCTATGCTCGTACCAACTACATGGAATTTCCCGGTAGCGAGCCGTGCGCTAGTCGGTGCCCCATGGCAGCTTGCTGAGGTTGTGATGCGGGGATACGATCCCTGCGTGTCGTGTGCTACCCATATGATCGTAGTGGATGACGATCACAAGGTCATCGCCCAAAAATACATCGCGTGAGGGGCGGAGGAGACAATGGGGATCTTATCCAGTATCTTCGGGAAAAGGGGACAGGTTCCAGCAATGGCAGAATCCCGGAGAATGGAAAGTTCAGGAACACCAAAGGAGGAGAAAAAGATGGCTGATAAGATTACGATAGGCCATGTGCATATGAGCGGCTGTACCGGGTGTCTTGTCTCTCTTGCAGACAACTACGAGGGAATCCTTGCACTACTCGACGGGTATGCCGATCTGGTTTATGGCTTGACCCTTGCCGATGTCCGGCATATCCCCAAGATGGATGTGGCGTTTGTCGAAGGATCAGTATGTATTCAGGACAAAATCGCGGTCTCGGAGATCAATGAGACCCGGAAAAAAGCGTCGGTAGTCGTTGCGCTTGGTGCCTGTGCATGTTCGGGGAATATCAATCGGTTCGACCGGGGAGGCCAGACGAACCAGCCCCAGCATGAATCGTTTGTTCCGATCAGTGACCTGATCGATGTTGATGTCTTTATTCCGGGTTGTGCCCCGACTCCACAACTGATACGGAACGTCGCGGTTATGGCATATCTTCTATTGAAAGGAAATGCTGACCAGAAATCGTTGGCCACCAAGTACTTAAAGCCGCTGATGGATCTGGCGAAATCGCCCTTTGCGTCGAAGGCATCTTTTAACACGCTCATGCAGGAAGTAATCAACCTTGGCCTTTGCATGGGGTGCGGGAGCTGTTCTGCAGCATGCCCGGTCCGGGCGATCCATATGGAATACGGCAAGCCCCAGGGTGAGCGGGATCTCTGCATAAACTGTGGCGCCTGCTATTCCCAGTGTCCGCGTTCGTTCTTCCCCATCGAAGTTATGAACAGTTTCGAAAGCACGCATGAGCTGATCAACAGCATCGCGAACGGGTGAGGATGATGGCTGATAATGTCTTGGGAAATTACAAGCAGGTAGTATCGGCGAGAAGCACCGACAAGGAAATTCTCAAGAGGTCACAGGATGGCGGGATTGTTACCCAGCTCCTTGTGTACGCACTTGAAACAGGGATTATTGACGGGGCGATCGTTGCCGGTCCGGGATATGAACCGTGGCGGCCGGAGCCGATGGTTGCAACCTGCCGGGAGGAGATCCTCGAAGCGCGCGGGACCAAATACAACATTTGCCCGAATGTAAGGTTACTCAAGGAAGCCACCCGGAGTTATGGTCTTGATCGGGTCGGCGTGGTGGGTGTTCCCTGTCAGGTTCAGGGGTTCCGTAAGGCCCAGCTATATCCGGTCGGAATGCGGGACGTTCCGGATAAGATCGCGCTGGTCATCGGCATTTTCTGCATGGAAGTTTTCCCATATCAGAGCCTGGTTCAGATGGTCGAGGACCATGCAGGGGCGAAGCTTGAGTCCGTAAAGAAAATGGAGATCGGTAAAGGGAAATTTACCGTCTATACGGAGCGGGGTGAGACAAAGGCGATCCCGCTTAAAGTCACCCACAAATATGAACAGCCGGGGTGCCACGTATGTCTCGATTACGTTGCAAATCTTGCAGACGTCTCCTGTGGGTCGGTCGGCTCCCCTGACGGCTGGTCAACGGTATTCATTCGGACAAAAGCCGGAGATTCAATCTGGGCAAAAGCTCTTACAGCAGGATGTTTCGAGACCCAGCCCATGGACAAGATAAAGCCCGGACTTGAACTGACCACAAAACTTGCGACCGAGAAAATTACCAAACACCAGATGGTACTCGATGAGAGGAAGGTGATGGGTGTAGGGAAGGGACTCCGCAGCCCGTATGTGTGACGGGCCAGGATTTCATCTCGGGATAATCTGACCTGATTAGATTATCGCTTTTTTTTTAATGATTCGAAAATATAATCGAATCATAAATTCCTGACCGGATAGTGTAAAATACAAACGAAACTGCTGACTTTAAAAAAAAGAAAAAAAATTGGTTGGGGGACGTTTGTGCTTACCTTGCGGGGATGATCAGTGAGCGCTCGCCAGCGGGCATGAACTCGCGGATTGCACCCTTTGCGAACTCGCGGCGGGGTTCGGAGAAGTCAAACTTGAGTGACGGGTCTGCGAACGTGATCTTCATGAGCGGGGACAGGGTCCAGGCGTCCTGGCGTCCATAGTGAGCAGCTGCTGAGATTGCGGCGTACTCTCCCTGGTGTCCGACGTTCATTGCGTAGTTCGGGTAGTTGGGTCCACGGAGCTCTCCGAGACAGCCTTCGTCGGGCCGGACGGACATACAGTTCGCGGAACCGCACTGGTCCTGCAGGTCGTAGCCGAAGAAGCCGAGACGTGACCAGCCCTCTTTGTGCATGAGCATGGACATGTACCAGCCGTTGAGACCTGCGTTGGAGTTGAAGGTACCAAGCGAGGCTGAGATACCAGATGCTGCGGCAAGGACGGATGCACGCTGGGAACCGCCGAAGTGGTCCTCGAGTGCAGTTGGGTACTGTTCGTACTGCTCCATACCGTAGAGCGTGACTTCGGATGCAATGTCGCTGACTGCTTCCTGGGTTGCCTTTGCCTTGCCTATGCCGCCGTGGTTCTTCTTGACATAGTCAAGACCATAGTAGCAGTAGTCGTCAAGGATGTTGTCGGTGTATGCAGCGGTTGCATACTGGGTGAATCCGACACCGCCGGACATGTAAGATCCGAGCCAGATCTGGTCGAAGAGCATCGCACCTGCACCGACGACTTCAAGGGTTGCCTTGACGGGGTCGTTCGGGTATTTGCGGTCTGCCTGGATCATGTCGGCGAAGTGACCGAACTTGATGCCACCTGGCTCGTTCGGGCCACGGGCACGGCGGGCCGGCAGGATGTCTGCCATCTGGATGACACCGGCGTGCTTTGCTGCGAATGCGAGGTCGGCGACTGCTGCCTCACCGGCGCACATCTTGTACGCACCGATGAAGGACATACCGATCTGCATGGCGGACCACCGGGAGGTAGTTCCTCCATCGCAGGTCCTGCTGACGGTGGTCGGGATGTGGACTGCCTGCCACATGGACTTGCCGACTGCTGCCTTGAGCTGGGCTGCCTGCTTTGCCGGGAAGAGCTTGTCGAGGTTTAAGACGAACTGGGGCTCGAGGTCGTCTGCCATCTCGTCATCGCCAGTGAAGACTTTGACGTAGCAGTCATCGACGAGAGACGGGTGGGTCTCAACCATGTGTTCCTGGACGACGGCTGCGCCGGGCATTGCGTGGTTCAGAACGTGGAGGTACTCGTTGATGGTTTCAGGAGTAACTTCCTTGCCCAGACGCTTCTGGAGAGTGCCGTGGGCGAGGTCGAGGCCGACGATGATCGTCCGGCGGATGTCGTCCCACATCTGCTGCATTGCAGCGTTGTTGACAAAGTGAAGGTCGTCACCCTCAACAAATACGCCCGTGCCGGAGACCTCGTAGGTCATCAGCTGGCGCTGACCGAGCGGGATACCGCCACAGTGGCAGCGCTTGGGGTCGTACATGGAGATGCCGCGTTCCATCTCGACCTTCTTGCCGGCCTTGAGGAACTCCATCTTGCGGGGGGACTGCTCGAGGCCTTCACGGGCAAACACGGTTGAGGTTGCCTGTGGGTCCTCTGCGAACTTCTCCTTCATTGCCTTCAGGAAGAGCTTCTGGGTCCTTTCGATTTTTGCCTTTGCCATGTCTTATCACTCCTTTGGCATGAAGCCGTATTTTACCCTCAGCGCATGGATGCGCTGGATGTATTCGACATATTCTGCGTCGTCGCGGAAGCCGGTTCCAACGAGCGAGTGGAACATCGTGGTGTGTGCCTTGAGCCACTTCTCGTCCATTGCCTTGCCAACCTTGACTTCAGAGTCAAGGGGTACACCGACCTGGTCCTTGACATACTTGATCATGCCTGATTTCTTGTCGAGGACAAAGCGCTGGAGCATATCGAACATCATCCCATTCTCGTCGAGACGGAGGGAGTGTCCGTGCACGGTACAGCCACGGATGCCGGTAAGTGCTGCATCGAAGAGCTCGGTGTTGACGAGTTCCTTTGCATACTTTTCGAGATCTCTCTCACGGCACTCGATGATCTGACGGCCAGAGAGGGTACCCGGGTCGATACCACGGTAGCGGTATGCCTCGAGCCAGGATCTCTGGTACGGCTGGCAGGGTGCGTTGTACATCGAGTCGGTGAACTGGATGTAACGGACACGGTCGCCGGCTTTTGCGCCGTCAGTCGGAGTTACGATCTTTCGGATCGGGCAGGCGGGTTCCTGCTGCTCGGAGAGCGGCGGGTGGCAGGACGGGTATGCTGAACCGGGTGCACGGTGTCCCATGACGAGGACGATGTCCTTGTCCGTTACATCGCGAAGCTTTTCCAGCTTGTGGCTGGGGTCCAGCTGCTTGCGCCTGTTCTCGGCAACATGCGACTGGCCGGGACAATACTGGGGTTTGTATGCCATTCTTTAATCACTCCAATGTGTTTCCTTCTTTTTTACGATTCTCATGACCGATGAAATGACTTCCGCCATCTTCTCTCTTGTAGGAGTCTGACCACGGGTGACACCGCTCACAATCGCCATAACCGTACCTTTTGTGCGGATCTGGTCGGCCGGTGGCATCACAACGGCAGTCTTCACGCCCACTTTTGCGAGATCTTCATAATCAATCGGGGCCTGGGAAACGACAATTGCTTTCACGTCACAATTTTCGAGGATGAACCTGACTTTGTGCACGACATGGGATCGGACGTTCCCATGGTGAAGGATAGCGACTTTGTGTCTCTCAATCTGCGCAATTTCTTTGTCGGTAAGCCCGAAGTAAGCGCCAATGACGCCGCCGGCAATATTGGGGGCGTCCGGAGGGACGCCGCTACCGGCGTTCAGCACAAGAGTGCTGATACTGTATTCGACGCCCTGCTGCCGCAAGCCCGAGGTGATGTCGCACACCGGTTTGGTGACGTGGCGGCGTCCTGGGGACATACCTACCACAATTACGTCCGGGTACCGGCATTCGGAGATGGTGCCCCTCTGGGCAATTCCGCCTCCTTTACCCATGCCCATCGCCTCGCGGCAGTCAACAACCTGGGTTACTCGTCCTATCGGCATTATTTTATTCCCTGAATGATCGTGGGTTTGGACTTGCTGCTTGGATCAGCCAGTCCGAGGATTGATTTGTCCGCATCCGGCCCATACTTGCAGTAATCGACAAGCGAGGGCTCGGTCTTCATGAATTTCCCTTCCTGTATCCGGAACGAAAAACTGGTGAAGACCTGTTCGCATGCAGCCTTTAGTGCGGGAATTACGTCGCGGCATTCAATCTCGAGGAGCACTGTTCCGACGTGAACCTGCAGATCTACTTCCTGGTCGCCAACATGGATGGTCTTCCTCATTGAATGAGGGTTGGCCATGCCCTTAGCGGGCCCGTATGTAACGGTTGCTGGCAGGCGCGGTCCGTTCAGGACCATACGCCTGATCCCGGGAATTTCGACAAGCTTGTTCAGAAGGATCTCTGTCGTCTCGGGATTGAGCAGTCGCTCGGTGACAATCCTGCACTGGGGGAACGTGGCATCAGTCATTTATATCCGGAGAGGGGTTTATACACCCTTTGCGATCGTCTGCATCGGCTTCTTGAACGAGTCGAGCTGGCCGAACGTGTCCTGGTAGACCTTCGAGGTCGCCTCGGGGCCGAACATCTGGGTGCCTGCATCAAGGGCACATGCTGCCACGATACAAGGCATACCGACACCGGCTGCGTGACGGGTAACGACGTGGTTACCGTTGAATCCACCTGGGCCGCCGCCACCATAGATCGAGTGGCTGAAGAACGAGAACCCGACTGCGACACCCATTGCACGACCGAAGTCGGAGCCTGGGAGGCCGGTCTCGTGCTCGAGCAGATCGTTGAAGTAGAGCAGGGTTGCGGATACTGCCTGGGCGAACCGTCCGGCACCACAGTTGACCATGGTTGCCGCGAGGGTGCCTGCGGATGCATAGGCGTTCCACATCATCGGGTCCTTGGTCTCGTAGAAGACGTAGCCGCTCTTGCCCTTCTTGCCTGCCTTGATGACCTTGTCTTCAATGGCACGCTCGACAAGGCTCTGGACGACAGTACCGATGGTACCGGTCTTGCCGTTCTTCTTGACGAG
>Ga0335078_10017257_pt1 | contig 10718 bp, 8 predicted proteins | sample Lox_Sample_32_FD_206711 | JGI IMG/M metagenome (GOLD analysis project Ga0335078, IMG submission 206711) | Soil microbial communities from Loxahatchee National Wildlife Refuge, Florida, United States - Lox_Sample_3.2 | ecosystem: Environmental > Terrestrial > Soil > Wetlands | place: USA: Florida... | reverse complement strand
AGTGGTACGTAGCTCGCCGTGTCTTCTCCGTAACGCATCCCATTCGCGGAGATCCGGGTAATCGAGTAGGAGTCCTCGGCCTGTGCCGTCCACCGGAGTCCTTGTTTGGGATCGAACACATCTTCCATCGTCCAGGCGCCGTCATGTTCCGTTTGGCCGCCGGAATCTACCGTAAAACTGATCTTGAGATCGTAACCGTGACCGGCACTGCGCAACGCGTAGTTATTTCGCGCGCGGTCGAGAAGTCGAATAGCGGCTGCCCGGCTCTGGCTGGTGCGGACGGCCCGGATTTGACCGGTGACGATTTCGAGAGGGTCGCTCGGTATGGGCGCAGTCGCCGGTGCGTTTTGACCAAAAGCCGCGAGCGGCAGTGCGCCTGCCACAATCCACCGCAACATACACCCGGAAGCCATGGTGAGTCCTCCCGAAAGATCCCCAGACTGCGCTAAACGTTCTCGGCTTTCTCGGTCTCCGGCGCAAATCGTAGCCTGGGCTGGTAGGGCTTTCTGCGGATTACGGCAGATCCGCCGCCGGATCCCCCTCCAGATCCGCCTCCGGATCCGCCGCCAGTCCCGCCACCCCCGGATCCACCGCCAGTGCCACCGCCGGTTCCGCCGCCAGTCCCGCCGCCGAATCCACCACCGAATCCACCGCTGGTGCCGCCGCCGGATCCGATTATCGTTCCGCCTCCAGTGCTCGTCAGGAGGGAGCTCTGCAGCGAAAACCGCACACCGGCCGGGCTGTGCTGACCGCCCACACTGACCTGCATAGGAACATCTCCTTCGCCGAGATTGCGGGGAACGGTGAGGTTGATCTGATAGAGACCAGCGCTCGAAAGCCCAACAAACATCGGCTGGACCAGAATGTTATTGATGTAAATGCCGATGCTGTCGGTAATTGGCGCGGCGCCAACGAACATCTTTCCAGCGGGGACGGCGGGATTGGTCGGCCCAAACCCGACGCCGTAAACTTCAACAATGTCGCCTGCCCGCGCGGCCACTGTGGGATAGCCAAAGGAAGTCCCGGTCGGGCCCAGGATGTCGTAGCTGCCTTTACCGTACGCTCCCGAACCGTCGAATCTGAGAATGATTGCTGCGACGTATTCCTGGTCGAGCAGGCAGAACGAGGGCCCAAACCGACTTAGAGTCACGGTCGACCTTGCGGCACCGGCGGCGGTGGTGACGACAACGGGGACCGTGCCCATCGCCGTGTCGTCTGGCGCCTGAAGGTTGATCTGGTTAGGGCTGACATACGAAAGATACGCCGGTTTCCCGTCAATGGTGACGCTGGTGCCGCCCAGTGAAGTGGGAAAATCGCCGTTCCAGGTAGCGGTTCCGCTGGCGAGGTTCTGCCCGTAAATCGAGACCCATTCGCCCGGCTGGATGATGCCCACTGTGCTGTTAATTGGAACCACACCGCCGGGCGCTATCGACGGCGCCTGGTTTTGGCTGGCGCGGCCGGTTGTGGCGCGCGCACCGTTGAAGCTTGGCCGCTGCAAGACTTGGGCCAACAGGGCGTCGTTCCGGAATGGTGGCCCATTGGAACTCGCCGGCTGTTGTCTGCTGAGCCTGACGCTTGCGACGGGCGCCCGCGTGAACCGGACGCCGCTCGCGATCATCGATGTCGAGGCGCCGGTCACCATGGCCATGGCCGACCCGCTCACGGCGGCATAAATCTGCCAGTTCCCCACGCTACGCTTTAGCGCCTCCCGAAGAGACGAGGAGCGAAGGGTGGCGAAATGCGCTTCCAGGCGACTGTCCAGATCGACTTTTCGCGCCTTTCCCATAGTTAGGTACCGTTACCCAGGAAGTCGCGCGGGACTGATACCGGACCGTCTGGACTACGTTGGCTCCGTACTGGCGAGAAAAGAGACATCGTAAGTACCGATCCTACATTCTCCCTAATATGATTCTACGACTTCCGCGACCGGAAGATCATACCGGGGCTGCGGTATTCTTGGATCGTTCCGGGAGTATCCACGCGGCCGCTTCTTCGCATGCTACTATCCGGGGGATGGCAAAAATCACACCGATCAGCAACGGGCCGATCCGCATTGAAGGCGATTTCACCATTCAGGATCAGCAAGGCAATGAGTTTGGCCTGGCCGGACGGACGGTGATCTCACTGTGCCGGTGCGGGCAATCCGCGAACAAGCCATTTTGCGATGGTTCCCATGCGCGCACCGGTTTCCAGGATACCTGCGTGGCACGCGAACTGCCTCCACCGAAGCCGAAACCGCTATAGTTTGTGACCGATGCCTTATCGAGGCGAAGGCCGCGAGTAGAGATCGATAATCCGCTCGATGGCGCGCCGGCAGACGGCGCAGAAACCCACCTCGTCGCGCGTAAACATGATGCAATCCGCCTGCGGACGGTAGTAGCCGCGCCCCTCGTACATGGCTCCTTCGAACGCCCCCACGGCGTGCCCGTAGGGGCTCGAGGCGAGCAGCGCGGTGGTGTTCTCGCGTTCTTCGCGGAACAGCGCCTCCATCTCCTGTTCGGGCCGGTGCGCGGCGCGGATCTGCCGGCGGCGCGCCTGAATCTCCTTTTCGAGCGATTCAAACTGCTCCTGGGGCCAGGGCGTCGGGAGCGGCGTGCCGGCGGCGATCAGTCCGCTCCACTTGGCCGCGTGCGGATCGGCGGTGGCGTTCGGCTCCCACGGTTCGGGCCGCGCGGCGGACGCTTCATAGGCCACGTCCGACGTGTAGTATTCGTCCGCCAGTCCGGCGAAGTGATGGCCGAATTCATGCACGAAAACATAGGGCGTAAAGGCGTTGTCCGCCGCCACCGTAGCGTACTGATTGAAGATTCCGCCGCCGCCGTACTTGCGGTCGTTCACCACGATTTCGATGAATTCGTAGGGGGCGGCCGAGGCGGCTTCGCGCAGGCGCTTGTTGTCGAACGCCAGCACGTATCGCTCGGAGCCGAAAGCGTCGTAAGTGGCGCGCAACGGCGACCGGCGATAGACGCCATCGGAAGGGCGGGAGACGCCGCTTTCGTCCGCCGGAGTGTCCACGGCCCACACGTTGAAATCGGCGCGCCGTTCCTTGAAGGGCGATGCGGCGAAAAGCAGACCGGCCATGCGCCGCGCGTCCTTGTGCCACTTTTCCATCTCGGCCGCGGTGTAGCCGTCGCCTATCAACAGCAGGTCCACTTTATCGCGCGGCGGGCCGTTTTCCATGACGGCCCAGACTTTGACGTTGGCCGGGGGAGGGGAGCGGTCGATGGCTGGGTCGGCCGGGTCGACGACCACGGACCAAAATTCCTGAAACGCGTTCCGGCGATCGCGCCGCTTGACGACGACCTGCACCGGCGCGGTGGGCGCTGGAAACCGCAGCGACTCGTGGAACTGGCGCCGGACTTCGGCTGCCTCGGGCGTTTCCTGCCACTCTCCGAAGACGCTGGCGAACCCGCGCGAATACAGCACGCGGTTGGTCTTCCGGTCCAGGACTTCGAAGAAATACTTGCCGAGATTGGTGTCGTCTATGGCGCGATCCAGGCGGCCTGCCCAAGGGCCTTCAAGCACGACGCCATCGAGCGAGATCTGTTCTTTGGTGGCTGTGCCGCCGTGGAAATAATCCAGGCGCATGGTTCGGGGATCGGCCGCCGCCAAAATCGATAGGGCCATGAGGAATGTGATTGGAACTCGCAAGCCTCAAGTAGTGTAACGCAAGGCGCGCCGCGCCGGAACAAGCGCGCCGCGACCGGCACTCAGAACGCCTGGCGTCGCTGGTAGTCAGGGCGAGCCCTCGGCCGGGTGCGCAGCAGGCGTTCGACCGGAGTGCGCTTGGGCCCGGCCTCTTAGGCGGCTCCCCAACGCGCCCCTCGGCGGCTACTGATTTGGCAGTTCAAAGTACCGTCCCCTCCTCATGCCGCTCGTGCGTAAGTTGTTCGTGATGATGAAGACCGGCACGGAAGAGTACTTGGGAATGACTATTGGCCGGAGGAAACCGTCCGCGGCAAAGACCTTCGCGAGGTGTTTGTACGAGACCGGGCTAAGCTTTGGCATACGCGATGGCCAGAGGCAGCGATCTCGCTTGAAGCGAGGGAGCCGGCTGGAAGGACCCAAGTTAATCGGCACCCAGTAGCCCGCCTCTCTGAGAATTGCGCGACGAAGGTCCTGCCCTCTTTCAGGATTTGGGATTGGTCGACGATTGCGCCGAGGAAGTCCAGCACCAGGCTGCCGAGTTCATCGTTCGGCGAGGCAATGAGCAGAATGCAAGACACCTCAACCGAGGAAATCTACCCTCTGGAGATTGGGAAGCGCCTTTAGCCGACCTTTAGCTGAAGTGCAATGCGCCGCAGCCGGCCTCTCAGGCCTCTCAGGCGGCTCTCCGGCGCGAAGCGCACCCCCGTGATATCATGAGGATGAAGTTCGAATGGAGGAAGCAGCCAGATGGGTCCCGTAGGTGTGCCGGAGATGGTAGTCATCTTTCTGGTCGCGCTGGTGCTCTTCGGCCCCAAGAAACTGCCCGAGTTGGGCAGGACCTTGGGGAAGGCGATCAGCGAATTCCGCCGCGCCCAGAGCGAGCTGAAAGCCACCTTCGATCGTGAATTGCGAAACCTGGAACGGGAAGTCGAACCGCAAAAGGAAATCGGCAGCGGTTATCAATACGATAACTACAACTACGATTATTCCTCAAGCGACGCGGGTACATACGGCCAGCCGTACGGTTCATCCACTACGGAGCCGCAAGAATCCACCGTAACCAACACTGCCACTATCGGCGCATCCGCAACTGAGGGCGCTGAGTCTTTGTCAACCGCTACGCCGCCGGGCGCGGTCGCCCATCAGATGGAAACAGGCACGGAAATCGCCGCTGGCCCGGATGGCCCCGCGCCACAGCCGGACGGCCAGCCGCAGCCCTGGAGTTTGGAGAAGGAACTCGAGGGGCAGCACGCGGCCAACGGTTCATCGGCGGTTGAGCATAGCGCCTAACTCTCAATAAATGGCTTCACGCGAAGACGACAATGGAGTGAAGACTCCAAAAGGAAAGGTAACGCCTCCGCCCGCGGCGAGTACCGCTGTGACAGTCGGGCGCGGCGGAGGCGGGCACACGCCGCCCCCACCCGATCCCCCCGGTTCTTCCGGAGAGGAAGAGGAAGGCATGCTGCGCATGTCCTTCCTCGAGCACCTCCAGGAGTTACGCTCCCGCATCATCAAGATGCTCGCAGGCGTCCTTATCGCCGTCGTCGTCAGCTTGACCTTCTGCAACCAGCTTTGGCGCGTGATCGCCGCTCCGGCGATCGAAGCTTTGACCACCCTGGGCGTCAAGCCGCCCACCCTCAAAGCCATCACCCCCATGGAGCAGTTCAACGTCATCTGGTTCAAACTGCCTTTCCTGTGCGCCCTCTTCATCGCCTCGCCCTGGATTCTCTACCAGGTGTGGGCCTTCATCTCTCCAGGGCTCTACAAGCGCGAGCGCCGCTATGCCGCGCCCTTCATCCTTTGCTCCGCGGGCTTGTTCATCGGGGGCGGCGCCTTCGCTTATTTCGTGGCCTTCCGTTTCGCCCTCACATTCCTGCTAGGCATTGGTATTGGAAATTCCGTCGATCCGATGATTTCCATCAGCGAATACTTCGACCTGTTCGTCAACGTGACACTGGGCGTCGCGCTTGTCTTCGAAATGCCGATCCTGATCTTCTTCCTGACGCTGTTGCGTATCGTCAGTCCGGCTTTCCTGGTGAAACACAGCCGCTACGCGATCCTGGGTATCTTCATCATCGCCGCCATCGTCACCCCTACCCCCGACGCCTTTAACATGCTCCTGTTTGCCCTTCCCATGTGCCTGCTCTTTTATGTCGGCGTCTTCGCCGGTTATCTATTGGTACTAAAACGCGAAGGCCGCCGGTTCCCATGGCGGAAGGTATTAACAATTGTGGGGATTGTGCTGATAGTTTTCGGTGCGTTAATCTATCTGGCGGCGTTACACTATAAGTTACATCCAGTGCCGCACTGGCCTTTCCTGAGACGCTAAGTGACCGGGGCATGCTGGGGGTGAATGTCACGCGGGCGCCGCGTTTTAGCAATGGATCTGAACAAGGCAATTCGGGAATTGTACGAGGAACTGAAGAAGCTCAATGAGGTCATCGGAGCTTTGGAGCAGTTCCAGACCACGGGCACCATTCCGCAGCCCCGGCGTCGCGGTCGTAAATCCATGAATCAAGAGGAGCGCAAGGCCGTCGCCGAGCGCATGCGGACCTATTGGGCCGCACGGCGCCAAAAGAAGGGCGCCGCAGGCTAAGCTACTGCCTTTTCAACATTCTGGCAGCCCTTTCCCGCCATCGCCGGTAAGCTGCGCGGAGCCGGTATTCCCGATGCTGCCTCCAGGCCGCCGACAGAAACTTCGGATTGAAATACCACAACCAGAAATACTGTGTCCCCGCGCCGAAGTTGTACCGCATTTCGAAGTCACACCGCAGCGCCATGTCTCGCGCTTGCTGTTCCGAAAAGGTAACTCCCAGCCAGGTATCATCCGGAGGACTGTCGGGGGTTTCGCCGCCCTGTACCTGGAACTTGAACAACCGTCCCCGGCGCAGCCGGCGGCGTACGGCGTGGACATAACTTTCGATCACTTCTCGGCTAGGAATATGCTGAAATACGATCGACGAGAACGCGAAATCAAACCGGGCATTTCCTAGTACGTCTAAGTCTTTTCCGCTGTTTTGAAAGATGTGAACCTCCGGCAGATCGGCCAGCGCGGCGCGCGCCTGGCGCACCATCTCGCCGCTAATATCCACGCCGTACACCTCGCCGAAGATCTGCGCCAGCGCACGCGTCACGCGCCCCGCCCCGCAGCCGATTTCGAGCACCCGCATCTGCTTGGGGTCCTTGCCCTGGCAAATGTTGATCATGTCGGTGAGGATCTCCTCGGCGACCGTCCGCTCGCCGGACCGGAAGAACTCGGCGTCGGTCCAATCCTGCCGCTCGGTATTCACGTAGAAACGCGCGTTTTCGCGGGCCCGCTGGTCCCACTCCCGCTGCATTTTTTCCAGTTGACCGCTGAGATCCCGTTCCGCCATCATGATATATTGTAGTTGTTAGGCTGATCGGCGTGGGCGACTAGCTCAGCTGGGAGAGCGCTGCGTTCGCAATGCAGAGGTCGGGGGTTCGATCCCCCCGTCGTCCACCAAATTCCTTCCCGTCCAGTCACCGCCCGCCAATGTCCATACGTCCCGCCCCAGCCCTGATTCTCTTCGACATCGACGGCACACTGGTTCGCCGCGCCGGGCCGCATCACCGTCAGGCTCTTGTGGATGCCGTCCGCCGCACTACTGGCCTGGAGACCTCGACTGAACACATCCCCGTGCACGGCATGCTCGATCCAGACATCCTCGCGCGCATGCTGGGCGACGCGGGCGTGTCGCAGGCCGCCATCCGCCGCGCCATGCCCGAAATCGTCCGCCGCGCGCAGCAGATCTATGTGCGCCGCGTCCCGAACCTGCAGCGGAAGACCTGCCCCGGCGTGCGCCCTCTGCTGCGCCGCTTGCAACGACGTGGCGTGCTGCTCGCACTGGTTACCGGGAATCTGACCCGCATCGGATGGAAGAAGCTCGACCGCGCCGGCCTGAAGCCCTATTTTCGCTTCGGAGCGTTCGGCGAAATGGCCAAGGATCGCGCCGGACTAGCCCGCCTCGCGATCCGCCACGCGCGCGCCCAAGGCTGGATCGCGAAAGGCGCGCCCATCGCGCTGGTGGGTGACGCGCCCAGCGACATCATCGCCGCGCAGCGGAACGGCATCCGCTCGATCGCCGTTCACACCGGAATTTCCACGCGCGACCAACTGCTGGCGTATGCGCCAGATCTGCTCCTGGAAGACCTGCGCGGCCTGACGCTCGATGATATCCTACCGCGCGCGTGAAGACAGCACAGCCGCAGGTTCGCGCGTCACTTTCCGGATCACCTCGTAGAGCGTCGCCGGGTCGATGGGTTTGGAGACGTAAGCGTCCATGCCCGCCGCCAGGCATTTCTCTTCGTCGCCCTTCATGGCATTCGCCGTCATGGCCACAATTGGAATATGCTCGCGGGAGATGGATTCGCGTTTTCGAATCAGCCTGGTTGTCGCCAACCCATCCATCTCCGGCATTTCGACATCCATCAGGATGACATCGAAGGTCTCTTGGTCTAAAGCCGCCAGTGCTTCGCGGCCGCTGACCGCCACTCTGACGGAATGACCGCGCTTGCCGAGCAGGCGGCTGGCCACGGTCTGGTTCACGGGGTTGTCCTCGGCCACCAGGATGCGCAAAGTCGACTCGCCGGTGGGGATGTCCCGTTCCGTTGTATCCAGCGCCGGCTCCCGTGGCGATGGCGCATCGATTACGGCCCGAATCCGATCCAGCAGTTCCGCAGCCTGAACCGGCTTGACCAGCCAAGCCGCGATCCCCGCATCCCGGCAACGGAATGCATCGTCCGTTTTGCCGATAGATCGCAGCATGATGATCGGCGGGGCGGCCATGGCGAGCTTACGCATCTGCCGGGCTGTCTCGAAACCATCCATGCCCGGCATCAGCCCATCCAGCAGCACCAGCCGTATCGGATCGGCGTCCGCATCGTCATCCACCAGCAGATGCAAGGCCTCCGCGCCGCTGTCGACGGCCACCGGCCGCATCCCCCAGCGGGCCACCATCTTCGCCAGCACGTGACGGTTGGTCGGGTTATCGTCCACGATCAGGACCGGCAGGCCCCGCAGGCCGTCGACTGGCGCGAGAGCCGGCTTCAAGAGCGCGCAATCTTGAAATCCGGCCCGCACCGTAAAGTGGAAGACGCTTCCGCGGCCGCCCGCGCCGCTTTCCACCCAGATTCGCCCGCCCATCAGGGCCACCAGCCGCGAGGAGATTCCCAGGCCCAACCCGGTGCCGCCGAACCGGCGCGTGGTGGAACTGTCGGCTTGCGTGAACGGCTCAAAAATGGCCTGTCGGCTTTCCTCGGCGATGCCGATGCCCGTATCGCGGATGGTGCAATGCAGGAGCTTGTCGCCGGAGGGGTCGGAATCGATGGCCATGCGCACGGCCACTTCGCCGCTGTCGGTAAACTTGATCGCATTCCCGATCAGGTTCACGAGTATCTGACGCAGCCGGCCGGGATCGCCAATCATGGTAGCAGGCAGGTCTCCGTGGACGTCGTGGATCAGCTCGAGACCCTTCTGGTGCGCCCGGAAGCTCAGCGTCCGGACAGTCTCGCGCATCATCTCGGAAAGGTCGAACGGAATTTCTTCGAGCGCCACCTTGCCGGCCTCTATTTTCGAGAAATCCAGGATGTCGTTGATCACCATCAGCAGCGACTCGGCGGAACTCTTTACCAGGTTCAAGTCTTCCCGCTGCTCCTCGGTCATGGCGGTGTCCAGGAGGAGCTCGGTAATGCCAATGACCCCGTTCATGGGTGTGCGGATCTCGTGGCTCATGGAGGCTAGGAAAATGCTCTTGGCTTCGTTGGCGGCGTGCGCGGCGTTCTCCGCGCGCTGGCGTTCGCCGACCTCCACCTGCAGGATCTCGGTCTGATTCTCGAACAGGGTCACGATCATGCCGAACGCGACGAAGTATTTTGGCAGATCCCAGACCACGTGGTCGCCCGGAATATTGAAGTGCAGGATCGCGCAGATTTCGGATACCGGAAACACCAGTCCCCAGGCTAGCAGCGAAAGCGAAGTGAGCAGAACGCCCGGCGTGAGGCGGTTGTGATGCCGCCAGTAGCACCACCCGGTAATGGCGAAGCTCTCGAACAAAATGAAGTCCATGCCGTAGTCCACGTGCGCCGAGACATACCAGAGCAGCCAGCACCCCGGGACGATCGCGGCGGCGAACCAGAGCGCCGAGGTACCGACCGAGTGCCGGCAGTGGACCAGCGCCAGCCACACGCCCGCCGCCAGCAGGATCGCCAGCATGGCGCGATACGGCCACGGGGCCGGGATACTGAGCACCATGCAGGTCCAATAACTCACCGCGGAGGCCACAATGGCTCCCCAGTAAACGGCGCGCCGGGTGGGCGTTATGCATACGGGACACACCGAAAGGAAGAAAGCGCAGGCCGTGAAAACCAGGGTGGCATACGCCAGCCAGTCCCCCACCGTATGGGACATCAGGGAGAAGCTGGCCAACAGCATTCCCAGAAAATGAATGACGATGCAGCCCCACCCGATCATCCACAGGCGCAGCCGCTGCTGATGCTCGCGCGCGTAAATCCACGCGAACAATGCAACCAGAACGATCATGACTGAGAGGGTTACGACGCGCTGGAATTGCGGAGGCATCTCACTCCTGGCTGCGGAAGCAGCGGACACGCACGGCGGGCAGGAAAACGCCCAGAAGTTCCTTATCGGCGGTTTCGCGGTTTTCTTGTGGACTAGAAGTTAGCCGTCGCTGCGGACGACGTCCCTTGGGAATTCGTCAGGGTCACGCTCACAGACTGCAGCGCGCCCACACTTCCTGTGGTAATGGTGAACGGCTGCGTATAGAGGAATTGGCTTCCAAACGCAGTTGAAGCTCCCATCCCGTACCAACTTTGGAACGCCGCACTTACCCCCGCGGGCGTGAAGCTGGTGGTCTGAACCTGGCTGCCGGACGCCGGTGTAAAAGTGAAGGTCGCCTGGGTAATCTCCCGGGTGTTGGAATAACCGGTCACCTCCACGTTGAAGCCCGCAGATACCTGTTGAATCGAGACGCTGAGAATCCCCGGCGGTTCTTGTGGCAGGTTCACGGTGACCTCCCAAGTATTGGACGGAG
>Ga0335078_10017256_pt1 | contig 10718 bp, 2 predicted proteins | sample Lox_Sample_32_FD_206711 | JGI IMG/M metagenome (GOLD analysis project Ga0335078, IMG submission 206711) | Soil microbial communities from Loxahatchee National Wildlife Refuge, Florida, United States - Lox_Sample_3.2 | ecosystem: Environmental > Terrestrial > Soil > Wetlands | place: USA: Florida... | reverse complement strand
CACCGCGACGCTGGGGTTCAATATCGTAGTGGACCCCTATGCCATCACCACCAACGGGACTCTCCCGCTCGCCACGGCGAACACCGCGTACACGGTGACGTTTAACGCTCCGGGCTGCGGCAGCAATTGCATCTGGAGCACCGGCTCGACTTCCAGCACGCCGGGCGGAAGTCTGCCGTCATTCCTGTCCGTGCCCGGCGCATGCACCTCCAACCCGGGCACCAGTTCGTGTACGCTCACCGGCACTCCCACCGGTCCGGGCAATTTCACCTTCACGGTGACGGTCAACGGATCGAACGGCAAGGTGTCGCAGGCGTTCGGATTGCAGGTTCAGGCCAATACGCCGCAGCCGGTGTTCATTACCACCACCGCCCTGCCGGACGTGACGGTGGGGAGCCAGACCAATCTGCAACTCCCGGCGCAGGGCGGTACGCCGCCCTACACGTGGACGCTGGCGTCGGGAACACTGCCTCCGGGCGTGAGGCTCGCCGGACCGGGCGCGGCCATGACTTCCAATGCCAACCCCACCTTCTGGGAACTTGCCGGCCGGCCGATGGCCGCGGGAACTTATAACTTTACCGTGCAGGCAAAGGACAGCCTCAACACCACGGCGACGCAGACCTTAAGTTGGCGGATATCGCCGCTCAACGTGCAATACACCAACCTGCCGGTCACGGGTTCCTGCGACGGTTGCGGCACGCCGCTGACTTACAATGTCTCGTACACGCAACCGCTGTTGGTGATGGGCGGCAGCGGGAACTACACGGCTTGGGCGGCGAACCCAACCAGCGGCAACCCCGCCGGCAATCTGCCGGCAGGACTGACGCTCGGCGCCGGCAACGGCGTCATATCCGGGGTGCCGGGCGAGACCGGCTCGCGCACCACTCCCATTCAGGTTACCGACGACGCGGGCGGCACCATTCTCCAGAACGTGAACTTTAACATCGGCTCGCCCAGCGGCACGCTGGTCAACTTCGGCGCGGGACCCGATCTGGGAGTCGTGACGCTCGGATACTACGCCGTCTGGAACCTGAATCCCAGCGGCGGAACCTCGCCTTATGCCATCGCTTCGGTGGGACCGTTGCCGCCGGGCTTCGCCGTCCTCCAGGATGGATCCCTGCTCGGGAACTCCAATGGCAGTTACAGCCTGGAGGCCATGCCAATCGCCGCCGGGACTTACACCTTCACGCTCAGCGCCACCGATTTGGCGGGAAACACCGGCTTCCGCGTTTTCTCCGTTCAGGTAGCGCCGTTCGAACTCTACACCAGCACGGCGCTGGCGGATGGCTCGGTAGGAACGCCCTATTCGCAGACCTTGCTCTCGTTCGACAATAACGGCATGGCGAGTTACTCGTTGACGCCGGGGTCCGCCCTGCCGCCGGGATTGCACCTGGTTGGCAACGCGCTCCAGGGAACGCCCACCACGGCGGGGGATTACGGCTTTTCGCTGACCGTCAGCGACGCTTCCGGCATGATCCGAAGCTATGGCTTCGCCCTGCATGTTTCCACGATCGCGATTACCGATCCCCAGGTGCTGCCGCAGACGGCCATCGTGGGAGTGCCGTTCAATTACGCCTTCACCGCGACCGGCGGGGGTACACCAAAGACCTGGTCGGCTACGGGACTGCCCAACGGGCTCTCCATGTCGGCGAACGGCACCATCGGCGGGACGCCTCAATATCAAGGCGAGTCCTACCTGACCGTGACCGTAACCGACGGCGCCTCCAGGGTCAACCGGATATTTACGCTGTTCGTGCGGCAACCCAACCCGGATGTCCTCGATTACTTCCTGCCAGCCGCAACGCTGCCGGACATTCTGGCCGGACAGACCATGGACTACGATCTGACCGTCAACCTGGGCGGCGGCATCCCGCCGTACACCTGGAGCTTAGCTTCCGGATCGACGCTGCCCCCGGGCGTGAGCCTGCTGACCGGCGCCGCGTTGTCGCCCAGCGAAGAGCCCGGCGACACCGTTCTGGGCGGCATCCCGTCAACGCCGGGGACTTACTCCTTCGATCTTGTGGCTACCGACAGCCACGGCACCGCGGTGCGCCGCACTTTCACGCTGCGAGTAACTTCCATGGGCCTGGTTTCGGGAAATCCCAAGAACGGCACAGTAAATGTCCCGTACTCGGTCCAATTAACCGCCGTGGGCGGGACGCCTCCGTACACGTTTACCGTCAGTTCGCTGGCTTACAACGTGGATTATGCGAATTGGCCGATGCTGCCGCCAGGAGTGACGGTTACCGCGGCCGGGCTAATCTCCGGGACACCCACCAGCACGGGGCGATACTACTTCCAGGTAACGGTGCGGGACAACGCCGGCGCGACGTTCAATACCATCTTGACCTGGGCAATCAACAACACCAACGGCCTGCGCGCCAGCGGCGCGAACCCATGGGATGCGCCGGTCGGGCAGTTCCGTTCTCTGTGCCTGCTCACCAGCGGTTCATCGAGTTACACCTGGAGTTTGGTGTCCGGCACGCTGCCGCCCGGCATGGCCCTGGTGCCGGGAGATCAGGATTGCGGCGCGGGAACCACCATGCTTGCCGGCCGGCCTACCGCTCCACCAGCCACCGCCGTGCCATATACCTTTACCCTGCGGGCGACAGACAAGAACAACTCGTCCAACTTCGCGGATCACGTGTATACCATGCGCGTGACTCCGATGCAGCCGCTCTACCATTCCATGAACCTGCCTCCGGCGCAGCAAGGGACCGCCTACAGCTTTACTTTCCGGGTCGCGGGCGGAACGCCTCCTTACACGTTCTCGGTGCTGCCGCAGGTTCCCTTGCCTCCAGGCCTCAACCTCAGCCCCTCGGGCGTGCTCTCGGGCACGCCGGCCGCCAGCGGCAACTTCGTGATATGGCCCGCGATTCAAGATGCCAACGGGTACACGCTGGCTCCCTCCATCGGCGCTAACGGCGGGACTCTGTGGGCCCTGGAAGTGGTGCCGCCGGGCGCGCCGGCTCCGCTCCTGACCAATCAGGATAAGAGTGGCGGCGAAGAGCCATCCGTGGGTGCCCCCTTCGTCTACCGGGCCGACTTGATCGTGCAGCCGACCGGCACACCTCCCTACACCTGGACGATGGCACCGGGATCGAACCTTCCGCCGGGTCTGACGATCCTGCCGGGCGGCAACGGCATCTCGTCGTACATTGCGGGAATTCCGACCACCCCTGGCGCCTACTCGTTCACCTTTTCCGTGACCGATTCGGCGGGGCAGACCGCCACCGTGCCGGTGACGGACATGCCGCCGCTTACCACCTTCGCTTTGACTCCGGCCACCGTTCCGCCGGGAACCGTGGGCACAACTTACTCGGCCGCGCTGGCGCCGTCCGGCGGAACACCGCCATACAACGTGTCGCTGGCCTTCGGTTCCGACCTCCCGCCGGGACTTACTCTAAGTTCCGCCGGCGTGCTCTCCGGCACGCCTACTTATCCCGGCCTGTTCCAAATGATGGTCACCGCGACCGATAGCGCCAGCCCGCCCAATTCGGTCCAGGAGAGCTACCTGGCGACCATCGACAACGCCACCGGCCAGGCGCCGGCCCTCAGCATCAGCCCGGCCACGGTCCAGTTGAACTTCACCCTGACCGGACCCTCTCTGGCGCCGGTTCCCATCGTCATTGGGACCACCAGCGGCAGTTACCCGTTCACCGCCATGATTGGCGGCATTCCCGGCGCCACCCTCTCCGCGACCAGCGGCACGGCGCCGGCGACTCTCTACCTCAACCTCGACACCAGCGGGCTCAATAGCGCGGCCACCACCGCCGGCGTGATCGCGGTCAGCGCTCCGCAATCCGCCAACGGCTTTACGGCGATACCGGTAGTGCTTACCGTAAGTACTCCACCGCCTTGCAGCTACGGGCTCAACCCGCAGTCCGTCAACATGCCGATGGAAGGCGGAACCGGCAGTTTCGGCGTCTCGACAACGTCGCTCTGTGCCTGGACGCCATCGGTGTCCGATCCGGGCTGGATCACCGTCACGGCGGGCGCCGGTCCCGGTCCGGGAACCGTCAGCTACAGCGTAGCGGCGAATCCTCCGGGACAGGCCGCGCGCAACGGCAGCATCACGGTAGCCGGCCAGACCTACAGCATCGCGCAGGCCGGCTCGGTTTGCTCCTATGCCGTGAGCCCGACCGTCATCGGCGCTACCTCCGCCGGCGGCCCCGCCACGGTGTCCGTCACCACGTCCGTGGCGGGATGCACGTGGCAAGCGTCCGGAGCGAGCCTGAACCTAAGCCCCACATCCGGCGCGGGCAACGGCGCCGTAACCTTGACCGTTCCGGTGAATAACGGGACTACGGCCGTTCAGTATACGGCCACGGTGGCCGGTCAGACCGTCACCGTAAACCAAGCCGGTCAAACGCCGCCGCCGCCGGTCTGCACCGTCGGCCCGAATTCCGGGAGTATGCCGGCCATCGGCGGGAGCGCGACCTTTGGAGTTTCGGATGCGTGCGGCAGTTGGTCGGCCAGCGTCTCCGATGCAAGCTGGATTTCGGCGAGCCCGGCATCGGCGCCCGGCGCCGCCACCGTTACCTACACACTGGCGGCCAATCCCGCGGGGCAGCCCGCGCGTACCGGCAGCATTACCATCGCGGGCCAGGTTTTTTCCATCACGCAGTTCGGCTCGTCGTGCACGCTGTCCATCAATCCCACCAGCGTGATCGCTGCCGCGAGCGGAGGTTCGGCCACCGTGGCCGTCACGTCGTCGCTCGCGGGATGCCCGTGGACCGCATCGGGCTTGAACGCCGCGCCCTCCTCAGGCAGCGGCAGCGGCAACGTGACGGTGACCATTCCAGCCAACAATGCCGGCACGCCGCAGACGTTGACCGCGGCCATCGCCGGCCAGACGCTCACCGTCAATGAGGCGGGCGTCAACTGCACGGTAAGCCTGAGCGCCGGCGGCGCTCAATTCGCGGCGGCCGGCGGTAACGGCTCGGTGAACGTGACTACCCCCGCCGGATGCAGTTACAGCACGGTGGGACCGAGTTGGATCAGCATAGGACCGCCCGGCTCGGGCGTCGGCCCGGGCACGGTGACCTACACCGTCCCCGCCAATTCCACCACGGTGCCGCAGTCGGGCACTCTGACGATCGGCGGCCAGCCCTACCAGATCTCGCAGGCCGGCATTGCGTGCAGTGTGACGGTGGATGCCACGGGGAGCGGCAGCCCGTTCGGTACGGTCGGCGGATCGGGCGCCATACGGGTCACCGCCAACGGCCCGAATTGCACCTGGACGGCTTCGAGCGGCGCCACCTGGGCAACGGTAGCGCCGGCCCTGGGCACCGGCACCGGAAGCATCAACCTGTCGGTCACCGGAAACACCGGCTCGGCGTCCCCGCGTTCCACCTCCCTGACGATTGCCGGCCAGACAGTGGGGATTGCGGAATCGGGGACCACCTGCACCTACGGCCTGAGCTCCGCCAACGCCAGCGTTCCGGCAGGCGGCGGAAACGGGTCGGTGGGCGTAATCGCGCCGGCCGTGTGTACCTGGAGTTCCATCACCAACAATCCCGATTGGCTGACCATCGCGTCGAGCGGCGCGGCCGGCAACTCCGATGTGCAGTTCGTGGCAGTGGCCAATCCCAATTCCACGGCGCGCACGGGAAGCCTGACCGTGGCCGGCCAGGCGTATACCGTCACCCAAGCCGCGGCACCGTGCAGTTACGCCTTAAGCGCGTCGAGCGCGGCTATCATCTCCGATGGCGGCGGAGGTTCGTTCACCTTCACCAGCAGTGCGGGCGGATGCCCCGCTACGGCAGTCAGCTACAGCGGCTGGCTGCACGCGACCCCGACCCCGACCGGCAGCAACTCGGGGTCCGTCGCCTACTCCGTGGACGCCAATCCCACTGGCAGCAGCCGGTCGGGGACGATTCAAGTTGGCGACCAGACGTTCACCGTGACGCAGGCGGGCGCGCCGTGCGCCTTCAGCTTGAACGAGTACGGCCAGGAATTCGATGTGAACGGCACCGACGTGAACGGCACCCAGCAGTGGCTCACCCTGCTGGGATCGCAGTCGGCCGCAGGCTGCACGCCGATCATGGGAGCGTCGCAGCCCACGATCGCCGGCATCGGAACGCTCTCCGGGCCGCAGTCGAACATTTACTCGCTGCCCTTCACGGTGTATCCGTGGGTCTTGCCGCTGGTAACTGGTGTGCGGACGGCGAATGTGACCTTCGGCGGCCAGATATTCACGGTGAAACAGACATCCTGGGCGTGGCAGCCGCAACCATGAGGAGAGAGCCGAACATGATCCGGAGATCCGACATGCCGATTTCAATTGCAACATCCAACAGGCTGTGGCAGATCGCTCTGGCAGCCGTGCTCGTCTCCGCCCCGTTGCCGGGCGCGACCACCAAGGGCCCCGATGCCGCACAGTACACCGGGACCGACTCTGCGGTGTACAGCTTCCTCGATATTTCCGGCGCCGGCGGCAGCACCAGCGTGCTGGCGAATACCGACGACGCAACCGCGCCTCTGACGCTCCCGTTCGGCTTCCAGTTCTATGGCCAGACGTACACCATTGTCTGCGTGAGCTCGAATGGTCTGCTGACGTTCGTCACCAGCCTCGCCGCGTGCACCAACACCGCGGATTTCGCCAATACCGACCTGGCCAGCGCCGGCCCGCCCGGAAATCCGCCGGCGATTCTGCCGTTCTGGACGGACCTGACGTTTCAGGTCCCGGGCGGCGGTTCGGTGTTTTACCAGGTGACGGGCGCGTCTCCCACCCGCAAGTTCATCGTCGAGTGGAACAACGCCTTTCCGCTGGGATCTCCCAGCCCGGTAACGTTTGAAGTAATCTTGAGCGAGACCACAAACCAGATCCTGGTCCAGTACAAGACCACCAATCTGGGCGCCGGCAACCCGGCATCGAACGGCGCCATGGCCACGGTGGGAATCCGCGACACCAGCGGCAATTCCAGCGGGCGGCAGATCGCGTGGAGCTACGATGCGCCCGTGCTGGCCAACGGAACGGCGCTGCTGTTCCAGACCGGCGCCGTGCAGCAGACACTGACCATTGGGCTGGCTTCCTCCGGCAGCCCGTCCCCGTGGGGCCAGCCCGTGACTTTCACCGCGACTGTCTCTCCCTCGGTCGCGACCGGTTCGGTGACCTTCCTGGATGGCACGAATTCGCTCGGGACGGCGCTCCTGAGTTCCGGGACGGCCACGCTGCCGGTGTCCACTTTGGCCGTCGGCAGCCACTCGATAACGGCTGTTTACGGCGGTTCGGCCGGCTTTGCCTCCGTCACTTCGGACGCCGTGCCGCAGAACATTGCTCAGGCGACCACGGCCGTCCTGAGCATCTCCAAGAGCCACACCGGCAGCTTCTATCTTGGGCAGAAGAACGCGGCGTACTCCGTCACCGTGAGCAACGGCGTAGGGGCCAGCGCCACTACCGCCAACGTGACGGTGACCGAGAGTCTGCCCTCGGGGCTGTCGTTCGGGACCATGGGTGGCACGGGGTGGACGTGTTCCACCGCCACTTCCACCTGCGTGCGCTCTCAGAGCGACACCCTCCAGCCGGGCGCGAGTTACCCGCCGATTGCCGTAACCGTGAACGTGATTGCCACCGTGACCGGGACGGTGACCAACCAGGTGAGCGTATCCGGCGGCGGATCGGCGTCCACGGCCAGCACCAGCGATCCGGCAACGATCAATAACAATCCGTGCCAAATCACTCAGGCCGGGACTACAAGCATGTCAGACGTCCGTCAAGTCATGAAGGAAGCCATGGGCACGATGGCTGCTTCGCACGATTTGAACGGCGACGGGGTAGTCAACGTCACCGAAATCCAGATTGTGATTGACTCAGTTCTCGGACTGGGCTGTTCCGGTTCCTAGCCGTAGGCTGGCTGCTTCCCGGCGCAAGAATAGCCTCCGACCGCTTCCCGCGGTCGCGGCTCGGAAAACGGCCTAATACGACCGTTGCGCACTGAGCCGCATCCGCGCGGAATGGGCGGTTGCGCCCGATGATGAAACTACTTCACCATTACTGTCGCGTTGGCGGAGCTGGTAATCCCTCCCACTGTAATTACTACCGCCTGCGCGCCCGATGGCGTGTTCGGCGCGAGTTGAATATTCAGTTGATCCACGCCGTCCACGAAAGTAGGCGCCGACCCGTCGAACTGGACCGTGGCGGGCAGATTTCCTACCGTTACGGAGATCGATTGCGTCAGCCACTTCAGCACCGGGCCGGTTACCGATCCGGTGACTCCGGGAGGGTCGGTCGGGCCGCCGCCGGTGAAGTAGATCGTCACGTAAGATCCTTTGGCGGCGGGATTGGCGAGGCCGTTAATGGTGCCATCCTGATTGATCGCCGCCGCCTGTCCCGATCCGCCGGCGGTAAGTGTGTAGATTCCGGGCGCGGCATTGGCGGCCGGCAACGTTTGGGTCGCCTTTTGCGATTGATACTCGACTGCGATTGCGATCGGCGATTGACCCGGGATCTCGTAGGGCACTACGGCATTGATTTGCCCCGCGGAGGCGTAGAGAATCGGGGCCGGAACCGTTCCGAACAGCACACGCACTCCGCCCAGCGTGGTGTCCACGCCCCCGGTGGCGGGATCGACCGCGTACGCGACGCCGGCGGCCGGACCGAGGCCGGAGCCGTAAATCGCGACCACCTCGCCGGGCGCGATGGAGCCCGTCATGCCGGAGGCCGAGTTGGTTACCGCAGAGATCGCCATGCCGGGAACAGCGGCACCTGGCGCAATCAGGATGTTGATGGAGTCGGATCCGCTGGCCGCCGTGACGTCGAGCGTCACGTAGCCGGTGAGCGTTGCCGGGAGCGATGCCGTGATGCTGATATCGCTCCAGTTCGATATGGGAAGCGCCGTGGGCTTAGCGCCCGAGATCGTCACGCCGCAGGCCGCGCATGGTTGCAGGCCGAACCCCACGCCGCTGATGGTGATGCTGCCGCCCGCGGCGACCGTTTTGGCAGGACCGGAGACGAGCGGTCCCACGGACGCGATGGCAGGGCCATTTTTGCAGCGGAACGTGGAATAGGCGCCCGCTTTTTCGGTGTAGGGTCCGGATAAAGTGGTGGATCCCGCGGCAGCCAGCAGGAAACTCGCCGTGCCCGGCGGAACGAAATCGTTGTAGAAGAGTTCGCCGTTGGCCGCACCGTTCGTGAGCGCGGTGCTGCCCCACGTAACGGTATTCAGTGTCCTGACATACTGGCCGGAAGCAGTCAGTTCGCCCACCAGCATCCCGCCATTCGCCGACAGGACGGCATCCTGCCCGGGCGAATTCCCTACGCTCTGCCATGCCGTTCCGCTCATGAGGAAGGAAGAAACGATCTGGTAGGACGGGTGCGCGGCGCTATCGATGAATGCGATGCCGGCGCCGGTGCAGCCGGTGATGGCGCCGGCGAGGCCGCCCACGTCGCTCGCCGCGATGTGGCAGTAAGGGACGACGCGAGTGCGCGCGGGGACGGTAAACTCGAGCGAGGCGCTGGTCAAATCCACCACGCCATCGCTCTCGGCGGAAGGGCCGGCGTTGCCGATTATCGCGACGGCATCCACCCCCCGCAAGTCGTCGGCGAATTGATTCCAGGTGGCGAGGTCCCACGCGAACTGGCTGCCGCGCTCCATTTCCTCGATTTGGAGATCGTTGCCATAAAGCGCGGAGAGCAGCGCATTGGTGCCGGCCTCGTCGGCGAGCGGCGATCCGAAATGCGGCGTGGCGAGGAAGACGGCCTTGCGGATTTTCACGGTTGGCGGAGGGTTGAAGACGCCGGAAGCCGCGGATTTGCCCGCCAGGTAGGAGCGGACAATCAGGCCGCCCATGCTATGCGCCACGACATCCACCTGCGGCACGGCGAGCGAGTTGAGGAAGGCCGCCAGTTCGGCGCCGAGATCTTCGATGGCGCATTGCGGGCATTCTGTGCAGTTCTCGAAGAAATAAACGCGGGGCACGTTGTTAGGCGCGCCCTCGAGGTACTGTTGCAGATTGCCGAAAGTCCCCGTGGAATCCTGCGGAATGGGGCAGGAACCCTGGAGGCTCAACTGCAACCCGTCGAGCAGGACGACGGGAGGGGTGGAAGAGGTGGTTTCCGGCTGCGCAAATGGTCTGACCGTCAGCCGGACGATGGCGGTGCGCTCTTCCCGCGCGCCGGCGAATGAGAGCGACACGTAGTAGTCGCCCGGCGCGGTGCTGAGCGGGACGCCGAGCATCATCCGCGTGCCTTTATATTCGGGTGCGACGGGGAACGAGCGATTGGCCGAGCGGGCGCTGCGCGTGTTCGCGGATTTCATGAAAGCTGACGATTCCGGATCCGCCGGCAACGCGATACTGCCTCCGGCGTTCACCGTGTATTGCGATTCATGAAGGACGAGCGGGCGTTCGACCTGCGCGCATGCCGCGGCGGCAGTCGCCAGGAACATGGGGATCAGGGAAAATCGCATCATGGCGGAAGTCCATTATCGCTTGATCGTGCGCTTGATTGTGCGGCTGGTTTTTCAGCGTCGGATGAAGGAACTGGCGGGCAAGCGGTCAGCTATCGTCAGCTAGCCATCAACCGTTCTCGCTGCGCGGTCGCAGCTCAGCGGGGGCCTCCGGCGGGCGCCGGATCAGGTGATCGAAAACACGTATGGTCTCAGAGTAGTAACGATGGGTGGAAGTGCGGCAAGCAAAACAGCTCTCCGTCGCGATTCTCAGCCGTTGCGCAAGGCCCTCAGCGGGTCCACTACGATTGCGCGCATGGGATATCG
>Ga0335078_10017254_pt1 | contig 10719 bp, 7 predicted proteins | sample Lox_Sample_32_FD_206711 | JGI IMG/M metagenome (GOLD analysis project Ga0335078, IMG submission 206711) | Soil microbial communities from Loxahatchee National Wildlife Refuge, Florida, United States - Lox_Sample_3.2 | ecosystem: Environmental > Terrestrial > Soil > Wetlands | place: USA: Florida... | reverse complement strand
CCATCCCAGGCGGATAAACATGCCGGTATCGCGCGTGATCTCCTGCTCCAGGTTCACGCCCGTGCCGTATTTCAATGTGCCGAAATGCTTCACTGCATTTATATCCGGTGTCGTGCCGGTTTCCTCGCCGAGCTTGATGGCATCGGCGTAATGGCCTGAGTGCGTGTGGTTGAAATACTGCAGCAGGCGGACGGTTCCGGCATGGCCGGCGACCGTGTAGCGGCGCTCGCCCTCCAGGACGTCGCCTCGATCTACGAAGAGCCGCCGGTCGAAGCGCGCGCCATTGGCGACCGTGGCCTCGGCGGCGCTTGCATAGCGGAACGACCAATTGCGCAGATGCAACTCGTGCACCCATCCCCATGTGTAGCCGCGCGTATCGGCCGGATAGTCCCACGCGCCGTTATACATCACCGCCCACGCCATGAATTGGGTCCGTGGATCGTGCGTGTATGTATTGTTGTCGAAGAAGTCGCTGAGCGAGAAACGGCCGGCGGTGATCGTGTAACGCACCAGGGGACGCTCGCCTGCCAGTTGGTTATCGTCGCCATCGACGTGCTCCTTTTCCGATCCGAAACCGACATCGTACGTGAGGTAGAGCCGCGCAATGTAGGGTTTCGGCGTAGCGCCGGCCACCCGCGGCAGTTCGCCGTTCGAAGGGTTCGCCAATCCGTTCACGCCGCTGAAGCCCCGGCCGCCAGCGATTTCCGGATCGAAGACAAGTTGCAAGTTTTTTGTGAGGCGGGTATCGAAGAAAAGCGTGGTGGTCAGGGATACGTCGTCTTCCCGATAATCCCCCAGACTGAACGGCCCGGTGTAGGGGGCATTGAACGTGCCATGCGTCTGGCCGATCGAGGTGGCCTGATAGTTGAGGTTCCAATTCTCGAAGGGAGGGTCGCTGGGCGGCTGAGCAGCCGTCCGGGCATGCCACGCGAGAAAAAACAGGCAAATCGAGAACGAGCGCCGCGCGATCCGCATTTATAATAGCCTACTGAATTACTCCATAGGCTGACGCGGCGCGCTGTCATGCGCCTTGAGCGCTTAAGCCGCGGCCGCGCCGACGCTCGCGATAATCCCGATGCGCGTTAATGCCATCGCTACTGATACGCGACGTTGATCGTGTTGCCGACGGTGGCCTCGACCAGTCCCAAATCCAGGCCCGGCGCGGTGAAGGTCGATAGGCCTACCACGTTTGAAACCGAAAGCGTCGAGTACGAGATGCCGTCAACCTGAGTGCTCGTGGGCAGCGAGACCAGGACGTTGGAGGGCACGGTGAACATTCCCGCCGAAGCCGGCGCCAGGCACGTGAAGTTACCCACCACGAAATCGGTGGTGCTGGAGCCGACCGTTCCCAACGATGCGCCCGTGATCGCCACGTAAGTTCCCGGATCCCCGCCGGTCCAGTTTACGGTGACTCCGTTTCCTCGCGTCACCGTGGAGATATCGTTCATGTTCGACCAGGCCAGCGGAGACGGTACAGTCAATTTCGCGGTAAATGCCCCGACGTCCGGGCCGCCGCTGCCGTTATCAAATGTGAACGTGCCGCCGGAAGCCGGCAGGAAGGACCCGGCTGTGCTCGGGGCCAGGTACACGTCCATTCCGTTATTGCTGGTGAGCGGCATGGTCAGCAAGCCTTCCGGTCCCATGACGTTAATATCGGGGCCGGCATTCAAATAGGTGAACTGAAACGGAAACGGCGCGCTGGTTGTGGCCGCGGTGGTGTTAAAGAAATTCACGGCGCAACTGCCCGCCGAGGTGGTCGCTCCCGACAGGAATGAGGCGCCGGCGTTAAACTGCGCCGCCGTCATCTTGAAAAAGGCGGCAAAGGCCGACTCCATCGTCCCGCCCGTAGAGACGCCCGCGATAGTAACCGTGGGAGTCGTGGACTCATTCAGGGCAATCACACCGACATTGGCTGTGCCCGATTGGGCGATCTGATTTTGCAGCGAGGCCGAGATCGGATTCGCGGTATCGGTGCAGGTGCGGCCATTGGCAGCCACTGCAAGAGTTCCGAAATTGCTCACGTAATTACCGGTCTGGACCACCACTGAAACATTGCAGCCGGTGACTCCCATGGGCACCTGGACATTGATCTGATCCAAACCGGGGTACGACGACCGCCCGGCATACAGCACCTTAGCCGCGACTCCGCCGATGAAAACTTGTGCGGCCGGGCTCACCGCCACGTCCGTGGCATCGTTTGTCACCGGACCCAGTCCGGTGCCCCAAAGCTCCAGGATCTCGCCGGGATTGGCGGCTGCCCCGTAGCCCAACAATGCGCCGTTATTGTTCGCGTCGAATCCCGCCACCGGCCCGGAACCGTTGTTTGTGGTTAACAGTCCGAAATCGCTCTGCACCACCTGGATCGGAATCGTGGCGCTCGTCCCCGCGCTGGTAGTTACTGAGATCGTACCGGTGCCCACCGGAGTGTCCGACGGAAGGATCGCATCGATCTGCCCGGGGCTCAGCGAGTAAATCAGCGGGTGAGTGGTCGTGCCATTCACCGTTACCGTGATGCTGACTCCGCTCAAATTGGCCTGCGGCTTGGATTGCAGCGGCACAGTGGTGGGTGACAGATCGGTCCCGTACACCTGGAAAATCGAGCCTTCCGCAATTCCATAATTCGGCAGCCCCGGCAGTACATTGCTGTAATTGTTCATCAGCCCGTTATTATTAATGACCGGAACTTGGCCGAACGCATTTGTTATTAAAATACCCGTGGTAGTAAGTGTTAAGTAAAGTCTCATGCCGCCATTTTGCTATAAGTCATTCAGACACATCCATGATCTAGCGCACAGATGAACCGGCGGCTCGGGATTTCCGCTCTCGAAATGCGGTTTAGATCACAAAGGCTCTGCGGCGTCTCCCCTCAGCGCGGGCATCCCCTGCCGGCTGGGGCCCTGAGGTATGCTAATGGGTGCGATCCGATGCGCCTTACCAGGCTGCGCAGGATTCTACGCAATTTCGTTTTCGGGAGAGGAATGCATATGACACGCTGGTTAACTTTGTTATTTATTATGCTTCTGTTCGGGTCCCTGGCCGCTTGGGCCGCCGACAACTCCGCCGTCGTCGGGCAATGGGACGCGGTCAGTACGGACGACTCCGGGCAAAGCTCGAACTGGACGCTCACCGTGAAGGAAGACGGCGGCAAGCTGGGCGGAACCCTGAGCGGCGATCCGGGCGAGTTCAGCCTGGTCGACGCCAGGTTGGATGGCAACGCGTTTACATTCAAAGTAGTCGTGAACGAGGCGACCTACACGGTCGAGACCACGATCGAGGGCAACAAATTCGAAGGTAAATTCAAGGGGCCGGAATCCGCCGGTACACTGAAGGGCACCAAGCACACATAGATTACAGAAGTGGCGGAGCGGCTGTCCCCATCCGGCGGCCGCTCCCCGGGTTTACTTCCGTTTGATTTCCAGCCGCGCCGTACCCCCGTTCGGATCGGTGAATTCGTACACCTCGGGTGTGGCGGAAACCTGCTTGATCGCGGCCTGCTTCCACGGCAGCTTACGATCCGCAGGGCCTTCCTGATACCAGCCACTTAGAATATATTCCTGCGCATCCAGTTTCCCCCACTTCGAGCAGGCGTTAACCCAAAACCTTCCCGGTCCAGGCGTGCCCTGGCTGTTTTGGACCCACTCGTGCTTCCAGCGATCGTGCCCGTGCATGACGCAGATGAAATATAGGTCCAGGTACCTGCAGTAATGGCTCTCGAAGACATCCAGGTGAAACGAGCGCTGCCAGCCCCCCGGCGAGAAGTTGGTTTCGAGCTTCAATTCTTCCTGCGGATTCGTAGAGCCGTCGCAAGGTATGCGGCTCGATATGCGCACGCCCTCGACACGATTCACGAGATCTTCGGCGCGGTGAGACCGCCCGAAGATGCTCGCGCCTAAGCCCAGCGCGGGTAACAAAGCGACCGCCGTGACAGATCGGATCATGAGCTTTCCATTGTAATCTGCCGCGTACACCACTGCCGGTCTTTGGTGCGTCTGGTGCGTCGGCTCTAGTGGCATTCGCAGAGGTTCTGAACGATAATGGTACGACTCGGGGTCCCCGGAGGACTTTCTTACCTTGCCGATTTCGAAGCGTCTCCCTTCCATTTCCGCCTTCATCGCCTTGGCCGTGTGGCCGGCGGCGGCGCAACCCATTCTGCTCCGCGGAGCTGGCTCGGAACTGAGCGAGGCGCCCTCCGTCATTACCTATGCCGGCTCTGTAAAGGCGAACCTGGCAGCCGTGGAAGTTTCCGGCCAGCTAGCAATAACAGTACTCGCCGATACCATCGCGGAAGATCAGCGGGATCGCGTCCGAAGCGAGATTTTGTCGTTCTACCAAGGCGCGCCTTCCTCCAGTCCGGCAAAAAAGATGATACTAGCCGTTCTGGAAGGCCAGCAGCTCACTCAACTGGGGCCGTTTCGCTCGCGGATGCATCTGCAAACCACGCTCCATAAGCTCTGGAGTGACTCAGCGGCGAGTCAGACTCCTCCTCCGCCGGCCGACCTCTATCATTGGCTGGTGGCAGCTGGGCCTGCTTTGGGCTCTAACTGGAATCACGTGCTATTGATCGGGTCTTTGCCGGAGCTCGACGATCAGTTGCGGGATTATGCGAGCGCCTGGCTCGCCAACCGGCTGGCCGGACAACCGGTACGAATTAGCTACTGGAACCCGAAGGGCATCGAACCGGGGTGGTTCGCAGAGGTCTGCCGCGCAACGGGCGGCATTGCGCTCAGCAGCGACCTGACTCCGCTAAGTGACTTACTCAGCGAGCCGAAGGCTGCCGTGGAAGTGAGCTGGCCGAATCCTACTCCGCTGCGAGGTTTCTTACTCTATCGAGCTAAGTTGGTCACGGCTGCGGGCGCGGGGGTGGGTGAGTTTCCGGCAATCGCTTCCCGGCCGGGCAGCGAACTTCCCGATCTTGTCCGATACGCCGAGTTACGCCAACATGTGGAGACTGCGCGCAAGCTGCAGCAGGAGAAGCCCAGCCAGCAAACCGCGGCGAAGCTGCGCAGCGAACTTGAGGCGGCGCTGCGCATCAACCCTTCCGATCCGGACGCGCTGCGCGTGGGGGCGGATTTCTACAAGAAATTCAATGACTGGGCGGCTGTGGCGCAATTGCTCGGCATACTCACCGAGACGCAGCCCGCGAACGCCGCGCTCAGGGCAGAATTGGGGCATGCGCAATTCACCGCAGGACAACTGCCGGATGCGGAGAAGACGCTGCTGCAGACGCGGGAACTCGGCGGCGGCGATGCCCGCGTGGCCGAGGAACTGGCCCGCATCCATATCGCCCGCCAGGACGACAAAGGCGCGCAGCCGTTCATCGAAGAGAGCCTCGGCAAAGAGGCAGGCAATCAGTCGTTGTGGTTTCTGCGCGCGGACGTGGCGGCGCGCTTGAAGGATTGGTCGCTGCAGACGGCTTCGCTCGAGCGCGGCATCGCCTTAGGTGGAGAGACTCTCGAGCGCCGCACCTCGCTGGTGCGCCTGTACCTGGATCACCAGGCGGGTGACAAGGCTCTGCCGCACGTCCAGGCAGTCACCCGCGCGTTGCCCAAAGACGCCGCGGTAGGCCGCACGTACGCGGAGTTTTTCGATGAGCTGCACCGGCCGGACGACGCATTGGCCGTATGGAACAAAGTACGCGAGATCGATCCCAGCCTCGAAATCGCTCACTTTCGCGTGACCCGCCTGCTGTTCGAAAAAGGAAGTCTGTTGGAAGCGTTGAAGAGCGCCGATGCCGGCCTGGCTATATCTCCGAAATCCGCGCGGCTGATTGTATCGAAGTCCGAAATCCTGGAGAAGCAGGGTGCGTTTTACGAATCCCGGGACGTGCTCCGGAAAGCCGCTTCATTGGACGATCCCGCGCTGCTGGCCCGCCTCAGCGAGTTGGAAGATATATCGGGCCGCGCCGCTGCCCGATCTTATCTGCACCTGGCGGAGTTACTCCAGAAACAGTCACCCCAATCGCCGGATTACTTGCGGGCACTCGCACGCGGACAGGATGTGTCGTGGCGCGACAACGACGCGGAAACGGCCGCGAAGTTCAGCGTCATGCTGAGTGCGGCCGGACAAAAAACTCCCGGCGCGAACGGACCCGCGCGCCGCGACGCCTCCGCGAGCGCGCAGGTTCCCGGCGGCCTCGAAGCACTGGCTTTCATCGCGCATGCCAGACATCCATCCTCGCCCGACCGGTTCTTCCTCGAATTTGCCAAAGCGGTGCGCACCAATACGATCGCCGGCGAGAAACCGGCCAAGCTCTATATCGAATCTATCCAGCAGCACTTTCAACTGGTCGCCGCACTCGAGGCATTGGGCGTCCGGGACCACGAGGTGGTGAAGCTCCATCTCTCTCTGGACGACAAGAAGAGCTTGCGCCAAACGGAGAAGATTCTCAACCTGCTCGGCTTCAAACTGCGGACAAACAAGAATGCCACCACGCTGGATGCCGGCGAGAAAGCGGCGCAGGCGAAGCGGCAGGAAACCGCTTCGGCTTTAGCCCTTGACGAAGCCGGGATGCAGGAGGCGCTCGAAGCGCGCAAGCCCTTCGACCTGGAATTCCGCGATGAATCCGCGCTGGTACTGCTGGGAGAAGGCGCCTGGCGCACGGCCTTTTACGCCAAGGAGAATCTGCCAGGCGGGTTCGCCGAGGCGATGTCGAAGGACTTGCGCATGGCCAAGCTGTACGCCGGGCTGAGCGTAATGGATAAGAGCGCGCTCACTGCCCTTCTCGCGGGCCTCGAACTGAAAACTCTGGCGGACAAATATGCCGACCTGATCTATTGGTATGCCCCGGCGCTGGCTTTGCGAAAGGGTCACGCGGCGGTACCCGGCGGACCGGCAGCCGAGCAGATTTGGGCAAAAGCGGTGGGGTCCTCGCCATCCACGCCCTCCACATTTTTCCGCGCGCTCCTGGAAAAAGACGATGGCAAGCTGCTGTCCTTCTATGCCACGCTGGCGCAGCTCGACCAGGCGCATCAGCAATTCTTCACACGCAACCAGGTGCGCACATCGAAGTTTTACGAGCTGTACCGGCAAATCGCCGGAAGCGGCCGGCGTCGGCAAAGAGACTAACCACAGCACGTTCGTTCAATTTCTGCGGGAAGTGCCGCTCGATGGCAAGGGGAACGTCGATTTTCCGGGCAGCCCGGAGTTGTGGATGGTCGCCAAGGGTCAAGCCGGTACGTCGGCCCTGGCCAGCCACCTGAAGAAGATGCACAGAGTGGCGGCGCCGGACGAGGAAGACGAGATTCTCTTGCGCCTGGCGCGCACGCATTACAAGTCGTCGCAAACGAATTACTCCGAGCTCGATAATTTCGTCGCCGTTACCCGCATCGACGCGCACCGAACCGAACCGCTGGATGACGCCTCCGCGCTGCTGCTGGCCGACCAATACAGCGAGAACCGCGCCGTGTACCCTTATTTCGCCTGTCTCACCGGCATCAATTACAACGGCTTTCAAAATTTCTTTGCCTTCTCGGCGAAACTCAAGGGCATGCAGGATCTGCAAGTGAATACGGTGCTGGGCGAGTTTCATGCGCTGACGCAGTTGCTTTGCCTGGCGCAGGAATCGGGCGCGCTGGAGGAAAAACGCGCCGGCGAACTCTTCGGCCAGCTCACCGGGAAGTTCGGCCAGGCCGCCTCTCCGGCCGATTTCGCGAGCGCATCGCTCGAGCTGCTGCGAAAACTATTGCCGGCGGGGGCCGCGGATCCCGATGAAGCGATCCGCAATGTGCTGCTCGGCCGCCCGTCTCCGGTCACTTTTGAATTGGAGGGGACCACTTACCAGGCGGATTGGATCGCCAGCCGCGATACGGATTTCCGCCACGTGCTGGAGCAGCAGAAAGTGACGCCGCTCGCGGTGCTGTACCGCCTTTACGATTCGGCGCAAAACCTGATCGCCAGGCGCGGCGACGCCACGGCGAATATTCGCACGCTCGAGGCCGCCAGCGCCGCGCTTCCCGCGGTGGAGGTGCCCAAGACACTGCGCGTGAAAGGCAAGCTGCACGAAGTGTTGCAGATCTATGAGAAGCCCAAGGCCGCCGCGGAAATCGCCAAGCTGAGCCAGAAGTCCGGCAAGGGAAAACTGAATCAGAAAGACGTGGAGAAGTTGTGCCGCGAGTTGCTGACCGATGTGAACCCTCAGGTGCGGGTCGCTGTAACCGGCATCCTATACGCTTACTACTTCCGGCCCACCGACCTTTTGATCTCGGAAGACCCGCTGTTCCTGCGCAAACACGAATTTGTGGAACTCGGCAGCGGAGTTCACCGCAGTCCTTTCGCGGAGACTCCAGAGTTGCAGGTGAGCAGCGAAGAGGCCGGCAGCTATTTGCGCGGCGGATTCGCTGGATTCAGCGGCACCGCGGGAAGGGTCGCGGGCAGCGGGCCCAAACACGGCGCCGGCACCGATGCGGTTTTCGCAGCTCAAATCGGCTCGTTGCGAGCCACCAACTGGAGAAACGTAGGGGATCGCGCACCGATTATTTTAGGGCTGAAGGTTCGCCTGGCCCGGGAGTGGATCGAACGCGCGGCGCGCGATCCCGGCCTGCTTGCGGATGTGGCGGACAGCGCGTTGGGGATTCTGTCGCTGGGAAGGCGCGCGATGTTGCTCAACGGCTTGCAATCCGGCGATTGGCCGGCTGTATGGCAATCCGTTACACTCAGCGACTTGTACTTTTTGTCGGACCGCTACATGGCACGTTATCAGTCGGACCCCTGGGATTCTCCGGTGACCCGTTACTTGCGGCGCTTCCAAGACGATCCGTCGGTGGCGCAATTGGACACCGCGGGCGCCAGTCATCCGCTGCTGAACGGCTGCGATCATGCCCACCTGATCCGGCTGGCGCCCTACGAAGAATTCGAACGGATGCTGATGCCCACGGCGATGGCCGAACGAGTCAGCGAGTTTAAGCTGTATCTGATGGAGTATGCGGATGAGGCTGGAATTCCGGCCGCGGCGCTGGGCGCGTTGGCCGAACCGGTTGCCTTGGGAGTTTTGCGCAAAGTACAAATGGCGGATATGAAGGATTGGCGTCCGGTCGCGCTGGCCTATTCCACCCTGGAGGACAAAAACATTCAGGCGGTGCTGCACTAACTATGATCGTCTCTGCTATGAAATTGTTATTCCTTGGCGGCGCATTCGCGGCGCTGTTGGCTCAGAACGGCGCCGTCGTTTTTCGCTCCGAAGTCCGGCTGGTGGAAGTGTATGCCACCGTCTTCGATCACAAAGGAAAATATCTCGACGGCCTGGATCCCCGCAGTTTCCAGGTGCTCGACGAAGGTGTGCCGCAATCCATCGTGAATTTTGAATCGAACCAGTCGCAGCTTTCCTGCGGGATCCTGCTGGACACCACCGGCAGCATGTTCCGCGCTCTGCCTGGAGTGAAGAATGCCGTGCTGCGGCTGATCGACGAATTCCGCGACGGAGATAACATCGCGGTCTACGGCTTTAACACGTCGCTGCAAACCCTTCAGGATTTCACCACCGACAAGAAGGTCCTGCGCGCGGCAGTGATGCGCACCAGGGCCGCGGGCGAAACTGCCCTCTTTGATGCCATCGCCCAGACTGCACAGGAGATCGGCCCGCGCAAAGGCAAGAAGGTGATGATCGTCTTCACCGATGGAGACGACAATGCCAGCGTGCTGAATATGAACGCCGCCCTTTCGCGCGTGAAGAAGCTGGGCATTCCGGTCTATAGCATCGCGGAAGGCGAAGCCGTGACCAGCGCCGCATTGAGCCGCGCCTTGCGCGACATCTCCCAAGCCACGGGCGGCGTGGCCTATCAAGTCAAGAAGCCGAAAGATGTGGAAACCGTATTCGCGGACATATCGGAGGACATGCAGCACGGGTATCTCCTGACCTATAAGCCGCCCACGGCGCACGGCTTCGGATGGCGCAAGATCCAACTGGTGCTCAATGACATGAAAGATTACCGGGTGCGCTCGCGCGAGGGGTATCTGCCCGAATAACACTTGATACAATAGCGCGGCGAGGTGATATGCGGAAATACCGGTTTGGATTGTGGTTGGCTGCCGTGACGGTCGCGTCGGGCGCCGCATGCCAGGGCTTAATGGCGCAGGGCAAGTTTGAAGTGGTGACCGGCAAGGCCTTCGATTCGGCCATGCCGAAGGATATCTACCTGGAGGGAAATTCCATCCCTACCGAGAAGCGCAACGCCGCGTTGGTGAAGACGCCCGCCGGCGCGCGCGCCGTGTTCGCCCTTATCGACACGACGGGTTATTCCTCGAACATCGTGGCCAAGTATGTCGGCATGATCATCACCGAGGGCGATCTCACCATCTGCGGCCAGAAAGTAGGGGTGGGGAGTTACGGCTTCGGCTGGACGCTTCCCGCGACGGGCGTCGATGCGCCGGGCAAGTTCTCGCTGTATAACCAGGCCGGCGCACCGGTAACCAATTGCGAGGCTCCCCGGCATGCGGATCTGAAGCAGCCGCGCCCGTTGCAGGTGATCGTGGCGGCCGATGGCTCGGCGCGCCTCTATCACGGCAAGAATTACATCGCGCTACAGTAGCGTTCTATGGCCATCATCGCCGTCGCCGGGCGCAAGGGTGGAATTGGCAAATCCACGATCGCCGGGAATTTGGCGGCGGAGTTTGCGGCCATGAAGTACAGCGTACGGGTGTTAGACGCCGACCCGCAACACAGCCTGGCGGCTTGGGCTGAGCAAGGCGACGGGTTGCTGGCGCGCGCGGTGGAGAAGGTGGATG
>Ga0335078_10017253_pt1 | contig 10719 bp, 7 predicted proteins | sample Lox_Sample_32_FD_206711 | JGI IMG/M metagenome (GOLD analysis project Ga0335078, IMG submission 206711) | Soil microbial communities from Loxahatchee National Wildlife Refuge, Florida, United States - Lox_Sample_3.2 | ecosystem: Environmental > Terrestrial > Soil > Wetlands | place: USA: Florida... | reverse complement strand
GCAGAAGGCAAGCGTCCCCAACCTGCTCATGTTCACCGCGCTGGCCTTCGCCCGCGAAGCCAGCATCACGAACGCCTTCTTCCCGGTGCCGCATCTGCCCCAGGGACAGCCCTTCCCGGCTGCCTGCCAGCCGGACACCAGCAACCCGGAGGATGTCAATGGCAAGGACTTCCTTCAGGCTTACCAGTTCAACGAAATGCTGGCGTCGGTCGCTCCTCAGCCGCCAACCTCTCAGACCCTGGCGGGCAAAGCGGTGTTTGAAAACACCGGATGCAATACCTGTCACACGGAAAGCATGACCACCGGACCGAATATCAGGCTGGCCACGGACCTCAGCGGGGGCCTGACGGCCGTGGTCGCACCGCTCAGCAGTGTGCAGGTCAATCTTTACTCTGACTTGCTGCTCCACGATATGGGTCCGAAGCTCTCGGGTGGCATCCCGTTCGAGCCGGACCAACAGGGGCAGGCCACCATGACTATGTGGCGAACCGCTCCGCTGTGGGGACTGTCCACTCGATTGGGACTCGGGCTTCTCCACGATAACCGGACCACCGATTTGAAGACCGCCATCGTGTTTCACGGCGGCGAGGCTACGAATACTGTCCTCAGTTACAAGGCGCTGAGTCCCACGGACCAGGCGAACCTGCTCGCCTTCCTGAGCTCGCTGTAGCCTGAGGGCTGGAGCGCCAGCGGGTGGCTGACTGCGCTCGGCCGCGCGAGGGTCCAGGAAATAAAGGCGCAGCCATCGATCCTGACGCCGCGCGCCGTCCGCTTGGCGTCCAGGGGTCCGCGCGGGGCCCGGGCCGCGCCCCCAGTGCCAGCCTATGCCGCTTCCCCCGACCGAGCCCGCACCGGCAACATCCCTGAGCGCCGGCTTTCCCCGCTTTGACCTCGCCGGTCAGGTCGCCCTCGTGACCGGGGCGGCCCGCGGGCTGGGGCGCGCCATCGCGCTCGCCTTGGCGCACGCCGGGGCGGATCTCGCCCTGGGCCTGCGCGACGTCGCCAGCGGCGGCGGCCTGGCGGATGAAATTCGAGCGCTCGGCCGGCAGGCCCTGCCGCTGCAGATGGACCTCACCTAGCTCGACCAGATCTTTCGGGCGGTCTCCGGCGCCGAGTCTCATTTCGGCCGTCTCGATATCTTGGTTAACAATGCCGGCCTCGCCCCCGGTAACCCGGCCGAGCAAGTGCGCGAGGAAGATTTCGATCTGACGCTGCAAGTGAATCTCAAGGGGACCTTCTTTGCCAGCCAGGCCGCGGGGCGGGTGATGATCCGCCGGGGTTACGGCCGGATCATCAATCTGAGCTCGCAGGCCGGGTTCGTGGCCTTGCCCACCGAGTCGGTCTATTGCATGACCAAGGCGGCCATCTCCCACCTCACCAAGTGCCTGGCGGTTGAATGGGGAAAGTTCAACATCACCGTGAACGCGGTGGCGCCGACGTTCATCTTCACCCCGGGCACCGAAGAGTGCCTGGCCGAACCGGCCTTCCGCGCCGACGTGGTGGAGCGCATCGCGGCTCTGCACCGCATCGGAGATCCCATGGATGTGGCCGGAGCGGTCGTGTTCCTGGCCTCGCCAGCCGCGTCGCTGATTACCGGCGGAACCATTCTGATCGACGGTGGATGGACGGCGCGCTGACAGGTCTGCCGTCCGGGCTGCGATTGACGACGGTCAATCGGCCTCGAAATCGCACAACTCTGTTGTGCGCCATCCCCGACCAATGAATTTGACAGCAAGCTGGTAGCGCGGACCGCCGGGGTTGCGGTCCGCGGTTTTTCCTCAACCTTGTACTCCGAGGGACCGCCCGAGCGGTGATGAAGAATATCGATGTGTTCTTTTGCGCCTCCTTGCCACTGCCGATTTTCGGGTTGACGGAATCGAGCTTGCGGAGTATACTCATCCGTTACTAATGCGATGTTTGAGCTTGGGATAGACCCGCCCAAAAGCGTGGACCCCCGCTTTCGCGGGGGTGACAGCGGACCAGAGTGGTCGGCTTGGACGACGCACGTCCGCCTTTGTGAGCCGCCCGTTGGCACGGATTCCTGCGCTTGGACAAGGTCAGTGCAGGCTTTGGCGGGAGGGGCCTGGGTGCCTCCGGTCATCGGTTGGCCAGCCGGTGCGTCCTTCGTCGGTTGCCTGGGCGGAGCGATTCCGCCGAGGCTCTTTCGAGGGCACAGGGAGGCCCATTACCTCCTACCCCCACTCCAATGAAAAACAAACCCAATAAGTTATTTAGAATCAGCGAAAGTCTCAAAAAACAAACCCAAAACAAACCCAAGCTTGGAGAAAGGTTGAGTAGGGTAAGTATCTTAGAATCAGTAAGCCGTCTCCAGGGAGGAGAAAACAGACCCAAGATTGAATCTGGGATGGATCAATCGGGTAGCGGCGATTATCGGGGCTCGGGGCTTGGAGGCTATCGCTAAGATTCGACGTAGGTTAGTATGGTACAGGCAGAGGCGGTTGTGGGGTGGGCTTTCGCCTGCAGGTCGCGCCGAGCAACGGGCAAGGCGCGTGCTATACTGTGACGACGGAGGCTCGGTGAAGAAGGCTGCTGGGATTCGTTCGACTACAATTCTGAGCGTGCGTCGCGATGGCAAGCTTGCCATGGCCGGAGACGGTCAGGTAACGATGGGCGAGGGCGTGGTGAAGGCCAAGGCCAAGAAGATCCGGCGCCTTTACAATGAGAAAGTCTTGGCGGGCTTTGCCGGCAGTACCGCCGACGCCCTCTCCCTTTTTTCACGGTTTGAGCAGAAGCTGGAGGAATACCACGGCAATCTTAGCCGGGCGGTGGTGGAACTCGCCAAGGACTGGCGAACGGACCGGGCCCTGCGCCACCTGGAGGCCTTGTTGCTGGTGGCCGACAACAAGAATACCTATCTCGTGAGCGGCAACGGCGACGTGATCGAGCCCGACGACGGCATCGTGGCCATCGGCTCCGGCGGCCCTTACGCCACCGCCGCCGCCCGCGCCCTGAGCAAGCACACCACCCTCGGGCCGCGCCAGATTGTCGAGGAATCCATGCGGATCGCCAGCGACATCTGTATCTTCACCAACGACCAGGTCACGATCGAGGAACTGTGAGCTAGGCCGGGAGTCAGGAGGTAAGGGCAGGAATCGGAATTCAGCAGCCGGAAGCCGAAGGTGGGAACTATGCGTTCCGTCGGGTGTTTCCGGCCCCTGCCTGGGGAGATGGTCTTCTATTTGCCAGAAACGCTGGAGTCGGCGTCGACGCTCGATGAGATGACGCCCCGCCAGATCGTGACCGAACTCGACAAGCACGTGGTCGGTCAGAAGGATGCCAAGCGGGCGGTGGCAATCGCTCTCCGCAACCGGCTCCGCCGCCAGAAGCTCTCCGAGGAGCTGGCGGAAGAGATCCTGCCCAAGAACATCATCATGATCGGCCCCACCGGCGTGGGCAAGACCGAGATCGCCCGCCGAATCGCTCGCCTCACCAATTCCCCCTTTCTCAAAGTTGAGGCCTCGCGGTTTACCGAGGTGGGGTACGTGGGCCGGGACGTCGAGTCCATGGTGCGCGACCTGGTGGAGATCTCGATCGACATGGTGCGGGAGGAGAAGGTCAACGAGATTGCCGACAAGGCGGAGCAGAACGCCGAGGAGCGCCTGCTGGATCTGCTGCTGCCTCCCAGTCCCGCCCGGGTCCGGCCGCCCGCGAACGAGGAAGCGCCCGCGGCCGGGACCCTTCCGGCCCCCGCGGCCGCTTCCGAGAATCTCGACCGCACCCGGGAGAAGCTGCGCGCCCAGCTGCGCGAGGGCAAACTGGAAGATCGCCAGGTGGAAGTCGACGTCCGCGAGCGCAGTTTTCCCGCTTTTGAAGTGATCTCCTCCCAAGGCATCGAGGAGATGGACATCAACATCAAGGACATCCTGCCCGGCCTCTTCGGCCAACGCTCCAAGAAGCGCCGCATGCTGGTGGGCGAGGCCATGGATTACCTGATCCAGGAGGAAGAGAACCGCCTCATCGATATGGACCAGGTGACGCGCGCTGCCGTGGAACGGGTGGAGCAGAACGGCATCATCTTTCTCGATGAGATTGACAAGATCGCCGGGCGGGAGCGCGGTCACGGCCCCGACGTCAGCCGCGAGGGCGTGCAACGCGATATCCTGCCCATCGTAGAAGGCACCACCGTCAACACCCGTTATGGCATGGTGCGCACCGAGCACATCCTGTTCATCGCCGCCGGCGCCTTTCATGTTTCCAAGCCCTCCGACCTGATTCCGGAGCTGCAAGGCCGCTTTCCGATTCGGGTGGAACTGCAATCCTTGAACGTGGAGGACTTCGTCCGTATTCTCAAGGAGCCCAAGAGCGCGCTGGTGAAGCAATATACGGCGCTGCTCGAAACCGAGGGCATCAAGCTCAGCTTCACCGACGACGCCCTTGGCGAGCTGGCCAAATTCGCCGCTACCGTCAACGAGCAGACCGAGAATATCGGCGCACGGCGGCTGCACACCATTATGGAGAAGCTGCTGGACGAGGTCTCTTTCGAAGGCCCCGACCTCAAGAAAAAGACGGTCAAGGTGGACGCCGCCTACGTCCAGGAGCGGCTGGCCGACATTGTGAAGAACCAGGACCTCAGCCGTTACATTCTTTGATCGACCGATCGCGCTGACGATACGGAATAAGCCGATTACACCGCTAAAAGTAGGCGATTTCAGCCGATTAAAGCGGCGAGGGGCCCTGCGGGCGTCCTCCCGCCACCCCTCCGGGCCGCGAGCCGTCCACCTTCTCCGCCGCGTTGCCGTCTCCGCCCTCGGCGGGCTGCTGCTTGCCTGCGCCGCTCAGTCTCCGCCGCACCCGCCGCGCGTCGAGCGTCCGGTGACCGTCAAGGATCTGACCGCCGACCAGGTCGGCGCCGTCGTCGAGCTGCGCTTCACGCTGCCCACCGAAGGGACCGACGGCGAGGATTTGACGAAGCCGCTGGAGATCGAGATCTTTCGCAGCCTCGCGCCCAAGGGTGCCAAGCTCAGCCCGGAAGCCGGCGCGAAGCCGGCAGCTCCCTGGCGTGTCCTGAAGGCCCCGGAGCTGAAACAGCACGTCGTCGACGGGAAGGAAGAGTACGCTGACTCTCTATCGCCCGCCGACCTCGGCTCCCTCGTCGGCTCGACGTTCGCGTATCGGGTGCGCGGCCTGACCCGCGGTTTTCGCGGCCGGCCGGTCGAGGCTGAGCCTTCCAACCTGGCCCGCCTTACGATCCTTAACGTTCCCGGGCCCGTGACGGACCTTTCGATCACGCCGACCGAGAAGGCGCTCGATCTTTCCTGGTCCGCTCCGGCGGGAAGCCTCACCGGCCAGCCCGGAGTTCCGGCGCTGCGGTACCACGTCTATCGCAGGGAGGGCGGCGAGGGCAAACCTGGTCCCTACCGGCTGATCGGTGAAGCTCCTCAGACGTCGTACGCCGATGCCGGCTTCGAGTTCGGACGCTATTACTCCTATCGGGTGCGGGCGGTGGTGAGCGAAGACGGACAATCCGCCGAGAGTGCGGACTCCGGCGCCCGGGCCATCGTGCCTCGCGACACGTTTCCTCCCGCTCCTCCCGCTGGTCTCACCGCGATCTACACCTCTGGGGCCATCGAGCTCATCTGGCATCCGAGTCTCGAGCCTGATCTGGCCGGCTACAAACTTTACCGGCGAGAGGGTGGCGGCCAGGAGGAGAAGCTGAATCCGGATCTGATTCGCACCCCGCTTTACCGCGACACCGCCGTGTCGGCCGGACATCGCTACGCGTATCGCGTGACGGCTCTCGACCGGACCGGCAACGAGAGCAGCCCTTCGTCCGAAGTTGAGGTCGAGGTTCCATAGCTGGCGAGGGGGATGCTGCAGCCGCCGGCCGGAGTGACGCTCAGTGGCAGTCGAGAATGAGGCAGGTGATATCGTCGTGCTGCGGGGCCTGGCCAACGAAGGTGTCGATCGAGGTCATGAGCCGGTGGAGGGCGCTCGCGGCCGAACTGCCTCGCTCGAGTTGGAGCGCCGCCAAGAGGCGGCCTTCTTCGAATTCGGCCCCGGACTCGTTCTCGGCCTCCACCACGCCGTCGGTGAAGATCACCAGACGGTCCTGCGGCGCCAGGACCACCTGGCCGGACTCGTAGCGCGCGTTCCGCATGATTCCCAGCGGAAGACCGCCCTGGCCGAGGCGTTCGAGACTGCCCGAAGCGCCCGGACGATCCGCTGCTCGCAGGAGCATCGGCTCGTTGTGGCCGGCGTTGACGTAGCTGAGGCGGCGGGTGGCGAGATCGAGTTCCGCCAGGAAAGCCGTGGTGAAGCGGCGTCCGGACTGGCTGTGCTGGCACGCATACGCGTTGAGCCCTCCAATGAGCTCGGTCACGGGGCCCGGCGACAAGGCGAGCGTTCGGAGGCTGGCCTGGAAGGTGGCCATGAGCAGCGCGGCGGGCACGCTCTTGCCGGCGACGTCGCCAACCACCAGGATGAGTCGGCGCGCGTCCACGCCCTCGGAGTCGGCCCGATCCGGCGCACCTCCCTCGCTAGCGGGTGCGGAACGAAGGAAGGCGTCATAGTAGTCGCCGGCCACCGTGTTGGCGGCGCGCGAGGCGAAGGCAATGTCCACTCCGGGAATGAGCGGCGGAGTGTCGGGAACCAGCCAATGCTGGATCTCCTTGGCGATTTCGAGATCGCGCTTCATGGTCACGCGGTCGGCAAGTTCGAGCGCCAGCAGCAGGAGGAGTGCCAGCGCCCCGAAGACCGCTCCGCCGCCCCCCAGAGTGATCACCGTGGTGTCGGACACCTGGACTTGAAATCCCAGCATGCCGAGGACGATGAAGGCCAGGGCTACGATCAGCAGCACGCGTCGCGCCGGCGACAGCTTCATCACCATGGCCCAGAATAGCGCCTTGGCGATCCGCCGGTAGCGTCTCCCTTTGGTCTCGCCTTGGACGGGTTCCCAGTCGACCTCTTTCGAGTAGAGCCCGTAGCTGGCGCGGGCGTCGGCCTTGAACTGGCTCCAGAGCTGTTGGATCTCGAGGCCGTCGGTCACGCGGCGCCAGAAGGTGCGGGCGTGCTCTCCCCGGCCGGTGGGCCTGCCGCCAGGAACACTCTCGAACGATGCCATCGCCGTCATTATAGATCACTGCGCGGACACGAGGACCCGCGTGTCGAAACACGCCAGATCCTGGAGGCGCTCTTGATCGGGTATGAGGAGCCCAGCGCGCGGTCAGGCGACGACTCGGCTGTAGACTTCCCGCACCTGCTGCTGAACTTCCTGCAGCCGGGCTGTGGGATTGTCGTCTCTCGAGATGTAACCCCAGAGTCGAAGCAGATACTCCACCCCTTCGATCTGGCCAAGACGTTCGGAGAGCTTCCGTGCGGATTTGCCGGTGACCAGGCGGGCCGCATGGTCAATCGCGCGTATGAAGGCGGCTCCGCTTGCGAGGACCTGCGCATCGGGGTTGGACAAAGCTCCGGCCGAAGCCAGCGCCGCGATCCGCTGCTGCATGTTGGAGCCGGCGGAAACCCGCAGGCGGCTCCGTAAGCACAAGTACGAGACCGCGAAGTCAACGTCATAGTAGCCGCCCGGAGCTGTCTTGGTTGGTGAAAGCCGTCCCTTGGGTTCCTTCTCGAGCCGGCGCCGCATGTCCTGCAGCGCGCGCGCCAAATCCGCGTCGCCGGCAAAGTGCTCGAACAATCGCTCCGTAAGGCGCGCGGCCAGCCGCCCGCCGAGTTCGGCGTTCCCCGCGATGGGACACGCCTTGAGATAGGTCAGTGCTTCCCACGGATGCGCGGCGCCGGCCGCGTAATCCAGCAGAGCGTCTTCGGTGACCACCAATTCTCCCTCGGAACCCCGCGGCCGCAGCCGGGTGTCGACGGCCAGCACCACGCCGTCGCGGGTGTAGCTGGAGAGGGCTTCGATTACCTTCTCGGCGAGTCGCACCCCGTCCGCGATCTCCTCCGGCGTCGTCTGCGAAGCCGCCACGAACACGAGGTCCGCATCGGAGCCGAGGTCGAATTCGCTCAGGCCGAGCCTCCCGAAACCCAGGATGGCGAAAGGCGTGTCGTACCGGCGTCCGCCCAGAAGCATGGCGGGCGCGATGGAGAGCGCCGTTGCCACCGAGACGGCCGCCAGGTCCGACCAGCGGCCCAGCGACTCAAACACGTCCTGAAGCTGGGCGCAATCGTGAGCTCCAAGCTCCAGCATCCGAGCCCGAAAACTCTGTCGCAACAACGCCATCTTCTCCCGGCTTGCCAGGCGCTCCTCGGTTGCCCAGGCAAAGGCTGGTGCCGGTCGGGGACCGGCTCGCCAGCGGCCCGCCGTCTCCACTTCGGCTTCGGCGCCGGCGGCTCGCGGCGAGGCCGGCTCCAGGCGCATCTCCAGTTGCGCAGTCCCAAGGGGTTCGGCCACCTCCTCGGCCAGCACCGCCAGATCCTGAGGATGGCGGATCAGCAGGTCCGAAAGGTATTCGCTGGTGCGAAGGATCTTCAGCGCCCGCTCCGCCGCAGCTGGATTTTCGCGACCCAGCGCCAGCGCGTCCGCCGACATCAGTAGAGTCGCCACCCATCCTGCCGCCCGCGCGCGGGCTCGGGGCGCGAGAGCTGCTTCCCGGACGCGGCCGGCAAGCTCGGCAGAGTGGGCTTCCAGTTGGCGCAACGCAGCCGCGAACGAATGACGGCTGGAATCGCCGCCCGCGACCGCCGGGGTGAGCTCGAAGGCCGCCGCCGGGTCGCCGGATCCCGGATGGACCCAGCGCTCGTAGACCTGCCGCACGCTCTCCAGGACCTGGTTCACGCGGGCGACCAGCATCAGCCCGGGCTCCTGCGCCTCAACCGCCTCGACGCCCACCCGGCGCGCCAGCCGGTCGAGGGCCTCCGGGTCCGAAGGCAGTCGATGACTCTGCTGTCCGCGATCAAGCTGGATGCGGTGTTCTACTTTGCGCAGAAACTCGTAGGCGCTCGTCAAGGCAGCGTAGTCGCGGTCCGAAAGCAGGCCCTTGTCGTTCAACTTGCGCAAGGCGTGAAGAGTCCCGCCGGACCGAACCCAGGGGTCGCGGGCGCCGTAGAGGCGCTGCAGGCACTGCGTCAGGAACTCGACGTCGCGGATGCCGCCCGCCTGCCGTTTCACGTCGACCGTTTCGCGGCCGCTCTCGCGAAGGTGCTGCGAGGTGCGCTCGCGGCTGGTGAGGATGCTCTGCACGGCCTCAAAATGGGCTGGCGAGCGATAGATGTGCGATTCCACTCCGCGCAGGAAGGCGCGAGTCAGGCGGGCGTCTCCGGCCGAATGGCGGGCCTTGATCAGCATTTGCAGCTCCCAGTCGCGGGCTCTCCGGCCGTAGTAATCGAGCGCCGCCCCCAGCGACAGGGCCAGGTCGCCGGCTGCGCCCTCCGGCCGCAGCCGCAGATCAACCCGGAAAACCGGGCCTCCCGAAGCGGTCTGGGTCAGGCGGCGGGTGACCGACTGGGCGAGGCGAACGAAGTATTCTTTGTTCATCACCACTGAGCGTTCGGACCCCGGCTCGGCGCTGCCCGCCGTTTCGCCGTCGCGCGCGTAGAGGAAGAGCAGATCGATGTCCGAGCTGTAGTTCAGCTCGTTCCCTCCCAGTTTGCCCAGCGAGACGATACTGAAGCCGCTGCGCACGACGCGCCCCTGCGAGTCACGGTACTGCGGGTGGCCGTAGCGGCGGGCCAGCTCCTGATCGGCGTCGAGCAACGCCTGTGCCAGCAGCACGTCGGCCAGCTGGGAGAGCTCCAGGGTCACTTCAGCCAGGGTCGCCAGGCCCAGCACGTCCTTCAGGCCGATGCGGACGTAATTGCGCCGCTTGAACAGACCCAGCCGGGCCGAAAGATCCGAGGCCGAGTGGGTAGTGGCGAAGCGGGCGTAATCCTCCATCAGCTCTTCACGCGAACGCAGCTCGGTGAAGCGGCGGTCGCGGGCGAATTGCAGCACCAGGTTGGGTTCGGCTAGAAAGCTGTCGGCCAGCAGGCTGCCGTAGGCGAAGGCGGCGGTCAGATAGGTGAGACCGCTCGGACGCCGTCCCAGCTCGCGCAGCAGGTCCGGCGAGGCGGCTTGGGCATAGCGTTCGAGGAGATTGAGGGCGCCGTCGGGGTCGGGAGAATGCTCGAGCAGAGGCCCGAGGGGCTTGCGTGCCACCGCGGACAGCCGCTTCTCCAGCCGGAGCCAATTGTCTTCAGCTTTGCGGAGATCTCGAAACGGCGCCTGGGGGAAATCCGGTCGCATTCGGACTTTGCAACCGCTTCTCGGTTGACCACTTCAGCAGGCTAGGGCCCGTCGGGCGATCGAAGAAAGCCGGTCTCCCGGCTCCCCGATCACCCGACGACCCGATCAATCGATGACCTAAATATCGTAGTACAGCGCGAACTCGTAAGGATGCGGACGGGTGTTGACCGCCTGGACCTCGTTCTTCATCTTGTAGTCGATCCAGGTCTCGACCAGTTCCTCGCTGAAGACGTCGCCTTTCAGCAGGAACTCGTGGTCTTTCTCCAGGGCCCGCAACGATTCCTCGAGCGACCCCGGCATCGACGGCACTTTCTTCATCTCCTCCGGGCCGAGGTCGTAGATGTCGCGGTCGAGCGGCTCTCCGGGATCGATCTTGTTCTCGAGGCCGTCGAGTCCGGCCATCAGCATGGCGCCAAAGGCCAGGTAAGGGTTGCAGGAAGGATCCGGCGGCCGGAACTCAATGCGCTTCGCCTTCGGGCTGGCCGAGTACATGGGAATGCGGACGGCGGCGCTGCGGTTGC
>Ga0335078_10017252_pt1 | contig 10719 bp, 5 predicted proteins | sample Lox_Sample_32_FD_206711 | JGI IMG/M metagenome (GOLD analysis project Ga0335078, IMG submission 206711) | Soil microbial communities from Loxahatchee National Wildlife Refuge, Florida, United States - Lox_Sample_3.2 | ecosystem: Environmental > Terrestrial > Soil > Wetlands | place: USA: Florida... | reverse complement strand
CAACGAGTTTGAGCAGGCGGGTGAAGACCAAATCACCATCGAGACTCCGGACGGCCGCAACTGGATCATGTCCACTCCGATTCGCGACGGCGAGCGGGTGATTGGCTGCCTCGACCTCAAGGTCTCTAAGAAGAGCTCGAACGTCATCATCGCCGGCCTTGTACGGCGCAACGTGGTTCTCATGCTGGCCAGCCTACTGGCCGTGATTCTTGTGGTCCACGTGTTCTTCCTCTTCAACGTCCGCCGGCCCGTGACTGAAATGGTCCGCGTAATGGAAGCAGCAGAAGGAGGCGCGCTTCAAGTTCGGGCGCATTACCATGACTCGGACCCTGGTCCCTCAACTCCAAGGCCTCGCTCGGACGCGGCTCGGAACCAAGACGAGGGCCGGGAGCGGACCAAGGGCCGCGACGAGATCGAGCAACTCGCCCGGCATCTGAACCGCATGCTCGACCGGCTTGACAACTTCAGCAGCGAGCTGGAGCGTAAGGTGCGCGAGGCCACCTCCGAGCTGGCGCGGCGCAACGAGGAGCTAACCAGGATCAACGAAGAGCTTTTTGAGACCCAAAAGACCCTGGCGCGTTCGGAGCGCTTGGCCGTCGCCGGCCAGCTTGCGGCCAGCCTGGCCCATGAGATTGGCACGCCGCTCAACTCCATCTCCGGCCACGTGCAATTGCTGGCTCGGCGCAAGACTGGTGATCCTGCCAGCAACCGGCGCCTGCAGATCATCGAGAGCCAGATTGAAAACATCGTGCGAACTGTCAAGCAGCTTCTGTCCTGGACCGGCAAGTTTGACTTGCGCTTCGACGCCGTCGACCTGCGCCGCGTTCTCGACGAAGTTGTGCTCCTCACATCCCCTGCCCTCGAGTTCCGCAAGATCCAAGTCCGCCTGGACTGTCCACGGCAAAGCCCTCGCATACGCGGCGACGCTGGCTATCTACAGCAGGTGTTCCTCAACCTCATCAACAACAGCATGGATGCCATGCCACGAGGCGGGAATCTGCGGCTTCGGGTCGCTGCCGACGGCGACCCGGCCCGCGCAGAATTCGTACAGATTGAAGTGGAGGATACCGGCGAAGGCATTCCTGAAGAAACTCTGGGCCACATTTTCGACCCCATGTTTACGACCAAGCGCATCGGGACCGGCGCCGGCCTGGGCCTCGCCATTTGCCAGCAGATCGTCCAGCAGCACGGTGGGACCATCGCGGTGCGAAGCCACGTGCATCAAGGTACCTGCTTTACGATCAACCTGCCGCTCGAGGGCAGTCCTGCGGCGGAAGTCCCCGGATTGGCAGCCCTCACCCATTCCGCCTGAGAGGCCACCGTTAGCCGACTCTGTACCGCGCGATTTTCACGCCGCCCGGCGATTCGCGCCATTCTCTCGAGGCGCGGCGAGGCCACAAAACAAGGATTCACGAAGCTCGAATTGCGCGACGCGAGGCTTCTAAAGGCCTTCGCTGTCGGCGAGTCGAGCATTACGAAGGCGTTCGTCTTCCCGTCCGCGACAGGCGGAGTTCTGGACCCAGACCAAAATGATTCGCGACCGTTTCTCCCCACTCTGGAAGCTGCTGGAATCCGGGCCGTGCGCTTCCACGATCTTCGTCACCTTCGGTGCGATGCTGGTCGCTGAGGGATCTCCGCTCAACTACGTCAAGGAGCGAATGGGCCACGCCAGCATTCAAGATACGGTCGGTAGACACCTCGGACATCTGATTCCGGGCGTCGGCGAAGGTACTTAGACAGGTTGGATTCGGCAACAAGTCGGCAACAATCCGCAACCCCCGTGCAGCCCGCGGCTCACGCCGACGCACCCGAGTCCGTGCAACTTATTGAATTGATTGGTAGCGGGGGGGAGAATCGAACTCCCGACCTAGGGATTATGAGACCCTCGCTCTACCACTGAGCCACCCCGCCAACTGTCGATAGGCACTGCCAACCCTTAAGTCAATCCTAAGAGACCAGACCCGCCAAGTCAACGAGCAGGATCCGAACCGACGAACGCCCAAGGTTGAGAGACTCACGTCGTCGATTCAGGGCTTCAAACGCGCAGATAAAAGTGTAAAGAAACTTTACAGTTTTGAGAATAATCGCCAATTAGGCCGATCCACGTGCTAGCAGGAGATTACCGTTGCCCGATCAATGGGTTGCCCACATAGACGCCTCATCGAGTGGGGCTAACGGCACAAAGCAGGAACCAAGGTCGGGCTGGTCTTTCGTCGTCATGATCGTACGGAAGCGATCGGCGACCCGCAGCATTATCGCCTCTAAGAAGAGTCTTAGAAGTCGTTCGGAACAGCGGTTGCTATCAATCGCGAGGAGGGGCTCAAGGCATCGGGAGCGTTCGAGCCTGTTGCCCCGGGGCAATGCATGGTTGCGTTGGACAGAGTAATCGCACAAGCCGCCTGGCCGATGGCTGTCGCGCTCCTCGCGCTTCTGGGGGCGGTGATTGGATTCGTTGTCATCCGGCGCGTCAAGCGGGATTGCGAATCCCGGCTCGGCAATCAAACGCGAAGGCTGTGCGAGGAAGCGCTCCATGGCCTGCTGACCGCAGAGATTCAGCACCTGGATGCGCTGGCCCGGCTTCGAAGACTGCCAAAGGCTCAGGTTCGCGCCTCGTTTGAGAGCATCTTGAGGGAGGATAAGGAGCCATCACCCGAACGGGCCGCAGCTCTGAGGAAGCTCTGCGAGGACCTCGGGCTCGTTGCCCTCTGGCGCCGCAGATTGGCCGCCAGACGCTCTACGCGCGGAGCGTCGAGACTGATTGACTACCTCTACGTCTGGCGGCGTAGAGGGCCTTTGAACTTTGTCTTGCGGGCCGAGGCGGCCGAAAACCTTGGCATCATCTGCGATCAGTCAAGTTGGCCGCTGCTGGTGGACGCGCTGGACGATCCCAACGGAGCCGTCCGCTCCGCGGCAGTCCGCAACTTGGCCAGAATTCGGGAACCCAGGGGCTTTGCGGCGCTAGCTGACCGGCTGGAGCTTGCCGCCCGGGATTCGGCCCCGGAGATTTCTGCGCGATGTCTGAAGATGGCCCTCGCCAGCTTTCCCCTCATGCAGGCGGCCCGTTTGCGGCAGCCTCTCGAGCATCCGCACCCGCGCGTGCGGCTCCTGGCGAGCGAGGTTGTATTCCTGATGGTGCAACGCGAAGCCGCCGAAGGTGGAGACCCCGGCTTCAACTGCGAACATCTCCCGGCCGAGGTCGCGGAGATCTTCCTGACGCGCCTGGCAAGAGACCATGACCCCGATGTGCGGGCCCGCGCCGCCGACGTGGTCGCCCGTCTGGAGCCGTTCTGCGCCTTGCCCGTTCTGACACCACTCCTGGGCGATTCCGCGTGGTTCGTGAGGTTGCACGCGGTTCGGGCCCTGCGGCACCAGCGGACTGCTCCACTTGCCCTGCTCAGCCAGCGGCTCACCGATCCTCACTGGCGGGTGCGCGAAGCAGCGGCTCGAACGCTGTTCACCCGCGGACGTTCTGGCGTCCGGAGACTCTTTGAGCACTTCCTGACCACCGACGATCGTTACAGTCAGGAGCAGGTGGCGGAGCAGATCGAGCGCGGCGGCCTGGTTGCCTTTGCCCTTGAAAACTACGGCGAATCCGGCCGCGAGCTCGAGACCCGGGTGGTGGAGGCGATGGTCCTGCGAGGTTTCGGAGATATCCTGCTTCCCGCCTTGCGAAACGGCACACCACCGGAGAAGTCACGAGCTCTAGTGCAGGAGCTGTCACGCAGCTCGAACGCCAACGCCGATCTGTTCATGCGTCAGTGGGTGGGATCAGCATCGACGGAACGAGAGATCCCCGAACGTCCGCTCGCGGACAAGTCTAGACCGGCTGGGCTCGAGCCCGATCGCCTCGCTCCCGTCGAGGTTTCGTGAGGAGAGAGCGCGAATGCATGCCTCGCTGCCCGATGGGCTCACACTGTTCCATTCGCTCCTGAACGTCTACTTTGCCGTCCTCGTCGTGTACTTCTTCGTCGGCAACGGCGGCTACATGCTGTTGATGTTGCTGTCTGTCGTTTCCGTGTGGCTTCACAAACGGAGCCGCAGTTACGAGGGCCTGCAACTGCTGCGACAATCGCCGGCCACGCCGCCGGTCACGATCATCATGCCGGCCTGCAATGAGCAGAAGGCCATCGTAAACTCGGTTTGGGCCGCCTTGAAGACCGATTATCCCGGACTCGAGGTCTGTGTCGTTGACGACGGATCCGAAGATGAAACCCTGGAACGTCTGAGCGCTGCATTCAGCCTGGCTCCCGTGACGCTGATCACCCGGCCGCGTCTCGCCACCCGGCGGGTTCGCGCCCTCTTCGTGAGCTCGGATTTTCCGAACCTGCTCGTCATCAGCAAGGACCATGGCGGCAAGCCCGACGCGCTGAATGCCGGGCTCAATGTATGCCGCACACCGTACTTCTGCACCCTGGATTCCGACTGCATCCTGGATCGCGACGCGCTGCTGCGCTTGATGTGGCCGGTGGTTCATTCAACGGCGCCGGTCGCGGCCAGTGGCGGGATTGTACGCGTGCTGAACGGCTGCGACCGAGCGGACGGACAGGTGGTCAAGGTCGAAGCGCCGCCCGGCAACCTCGAGCGGTTCCAGGTTGTCGAGTATTTGCGCAGCTTCCTGTTCGGGCGGACCGCATGGAATCTCCTGGGGGGCACGCTGATCGTGTCCGGGGCCTTTGCGCTCCTCCACCGCGCGACCGTCCTGGAGGTGGGCGGATTCCTAAACGACACGGTGACCGAGGACATGGAGTTGGTGGTACGGCTGCGCCGCTGGGCCGCCGAGCAGGGACGGACTTTGCGGACCAACTTTACCTCGAACCCGGTCTGCTGGGTGGAGTGCCCACGCGAGCGCCGCATGCTCGCACGCCAGCGGCGTCGGTGGCAACTCGGGCTCTGCCAGACGCTGTGGAAGTACCGGTCAATGGTGCTCAATCCCGCGTTTGGCACTTTAGGGCTCATCAGTCTTCCTTTTCACGTCTTGGTCGAAGCCTGCGGCGCTGTCGTCGAGCCGCTCGGCTACGCGATCATCCCGCTGCTGGTTTGGGTCGATCCCTCGCGGCTCAGATTTCTGATACCGGTCTTGGCGTTCGGCATGGCCTGGGCGGGAGTTCTTTCGATCGCCGCCGTGGTACTGGAGGAGATGACCTATCGTCACTATCGTAGCCCGCGCAGTCTGGCGATCCTCCTACTCTACGCACTTATCGAGAACATTGGCTATCGCCAGATCGTGCTTCTGTGGCGCTTTCAGGGCGTAGTGCGTTTTCTCACCGGAAATCACGACTGGGAAAAAGTGGTTCACGATGGGCTTGAGGAACAGGAAGCGAACCGACCATGACGTGGCACAGCCACTCCTGGCTGTGCAGAAGACAGATCAAGAAACAGCACAGCCAAGAGTGGCCGTGCCACCTGGATTGGAAGAACTCCATGACTATATTCGGCCTGACATCAGGAGCCAAACATCAACCCGGGTCCGAACAACGTCGGGGCCCAGTCCTGCCCAGGCGGGTGGTGGCGGTCGCACTCGCCGCCCTCGCCGTTTCTGGCGGCTGTCAAGCTGCCGGGCAGGCTGAGCGGCCTTCACCGCAGTCCAGGGGGATCGATTCGCCCTCTGCTCCGGCGGGATGTAAAGCGATCATCGATCGGGCCCGTCAAACCGCCGCGTCGGCGCTTCACGATGCGGACGAAGAACTCAAACTCGCGCGCGACCTCGCTGCCTGCCGGGAGTATTCCGAAGCTATCGCCGCATGCCGTCGCGTACTCGCGGCCCATCCCGGTGACCGCAATGCCGAGATTCAAATCGCAAGGCTCCTGTCTTGGGACCATCGTTACGACGAATCGATCCGGGCCTTCCGCAACATACTCCACTCGCACCCCGACGACCCCGAAGCGATGGAAGGACTGGCGGAAGCGCAGGTCTGGTCAGGAAAAGCGGCCGACGCGGCCGTCACGTATGGGCGGCTGGTCGCTGCCCATCCGGCGAATCCGGACTACCTGTTCGACGCTGCACGCTTGGAAGCGGAGGCGCACCGATACCCCGCAGCACGCGACCGGCTGGCCTCGCTGCTGGCCATTCAACCGGGCAACCTCGACGCGCGGCTGCTGCTGGCGCAGCTCGAGCTGAAGGAGGGGCAATATTCAAGCTCGGCGCGGCAGTTCGTACGCGTGCTCGACCAGCGACCGCGTGATCCGGCGGCTCTTATGGGCGCTGCGCAGGCGCACTACTACACCGGCGGCTTGGAGAGAGCGTATACGGAGGCGAGCACTCTCGTCGCCCAACAACCGCGGAACTTTGACGCCCTCTTCCTCCTCGCCGCCATCGAGCGCGCCCGGGGCCATCTTTATCGCGCCCGCGTACTGCTGAATCGGGCTGAACGCCTTTCGCCGCACAATCCCGAAGCTGAGGAATTGCGTGAAAAGCTCCGCCAGCAATCTTCGACCGTCTTGCACACCACCGTGGGATATTCTCGCGAAATCGGCGGCCCCGGATACGCGGGCGCAGCGCCTTCACCCATCGACGAAGACCTGCGGTCGTTCACCTACGCGTCCGCTCTCGACTTCACGACATTTCCTCGGAGTAATTCGACTTTCTCCTGGAACACGCTTCCCAGCGAGAGCCCGGCGGGAATTATCGGTGGAGCGGCCGCGCCCACGGAATTTCTCTATCGCCAGACGACGCGGTTGACCTCCCGGCTGACGCTGCGCGGCGGCGCGGGCCTCGAACATTTCGGTGGCGGCGTACCGGTCGACTTGCCGAACGGTGTAGGTCCGCAGCCAAGCGCCACCAACACGCCAATCGGCTTTATCGGCGGCAGCTTTGCTCCCGCCTCCCACATCAGTATCGATCTCACCCTAACTCGGGCAGGCATCGCGTACACGCCCCTTGCTGTTCGGTTGGGTGTCGTCTCGATCCGGACCGAGAGCGGCGTTAACATCACCTTCGATCCTCGCACGGACCTTCATCTGACCTACTTCCGGGAGCACTTTACTACGGAGCGCTACGAGCAGTTGACGGGCCGCGCCAATCCCCGCTCCAGTGAGCCGGCCACCACCGACTCCAGCGATCAGGAGAGCGGCAGTGGCGGTACCATGGCCCTAAGCCATCGCTTCATCGATCGGGAGCGCGTCGCTCTGGACGCGGGATATTCGATGACGGTCTTCGGCTACGACGGCGCTCGTCGCAGCGTCTACCTTGGTTTCTTCACGCCCAACTTCTACCAGCGCGAGCTCTTCAACACGCGCTTGAGCGGCCACTTCACGCGGAGATTCGGCTACGACTTTTCGCAGGGCGTTGGCTTGCAGCAAGTCGGCTATCACGAGGCGGCGAAACGCGCCCTGCTGATGAGCCCGACTCTCACCTTCAAAGCCACACCCTGGCTCAACACCAGCATTGGTTACACTCATTACGACTCGGCCCAAACGCTGGGCATCGTGCGCGGCAACGGGGTGCGGCTGGGAATCGATTACCGAATTCCGTAGCGGGTTCCCACGTCAGAGCGTATTTCGCGTTTGGTCAACAGGGAGCGCGTGGCTGCATCAATAGCCCACCGCCACACCTCCGGCGGCTGTCTGCTTCACGCGTAAGCGGGAGGGCCCTGGCGGGAATGGCTCAAAGATGCCCGCTCCGGTTTGGCTGCGCTGCCACGGCCAAACGCAACCAGCCGCCGCTTCGGGTGCCGAGCCCGCAAAACGCGCTTCGACGCCGGCGTCAGCCCAAACCGCCTCGCCGAGGTGGCCCGATGATTTCGGTAACCGAGGCCGTAATCACTCGAAACCCCTGGAAATCCGTCCAGCAGCCCGAAGAAGCGGCCGGCGTGATGTCAGCCGGGCCCATGATCGCTATTTGGCGAAGCCGTGAGCCGTGCGGTCTTGGCCGACACGCTGGCGGCAGTCTCTATTCGGCTGAATCTTGAGGTTTGGACCTACGACCATCATTTCGATCTGATGCGCACGGCAGTTTGGCGATGAAGCCCCTAACGCTGCGATGCGGCCTCCCAGACATCAAAAACAACGTCTGCGGCAGCCTGACGTGCTGTCCAGGGTTCGCGTACTTTCGTCGCTCGTGAACATTAAAGCCGCGGTCACTGCGCAGTATTCGGCCCTGGAGGCTCCGCCTTCGGATGCGTGGACTGCTCCCGAAGCTCGCGCCGCATGCGATTCGGGTTGTCGAGAGGCTCTGAGGCTTGGCCGTGCTCGAGCGCTCCCTCGACAACTTTCACCGGGTCGAAGATCCGGGTATCAGAAGGCAGGGCGTTGTACGGCGTCAAGTCCGGTTTCTGGGTGAAGGAGTCGGAGAGGTCGGTGGCTGCGGCATCGTATTGATTGAGATACGGCAGCCCGAAAATGAGGTCGAACGTCTTCATAATGCTTGCCATGCTGGTATGGACGTGGGAGACGCCGCGGCGCGAGTAAGGGCTGATCACCAGCACCAAGCTGCGATGGGCATCCACGTGATCCGTGCCGGACTGGGCGTCATCTTCGGTCACGAAGATCGCCGTATTCTTCCAAAACCGGCTATGGGAGACGAGTTGCACCAGCTTGCCTAATGCCAGGTCGTTATCGGCGACATAGGATGCGCGATACGGGTAGCCGTCGGCCGGGCGCGGGTCGGCGGTGTGGTCGTCGGGCAGCCAGATGTACATGAACTGCGGCATCGGTTTATGCCCGCTGGCAAAGTCGTTCCATTCTTTGCTGAACTGCTGGAACCGGTACTGGTCCGAGATGTTGGTGTTGAACGTCGGATAGATGCGCGAGGTATTCTCGAACAGCACTTCGGGCATCGGCACGTTGACCACTTCGCGTACGCCGGTAGGTTCGGTGCCCGCCTCTTCGTCGTCATCCGGCATCTCCAGCGCCTCGCCGTAATTGCGAAAGGTGATGTGGTGCTCGGCGAGATGCTCCCACAGGGACCCGGCTTCAAGATAGGTCTCCGGCCAGGGATTGCAGGCCCCGATTTCGAGCCGCCCGGGCGCATTCCGATCGGGCTTGAAATCGAATTGCCCTCCGTAAGCGGCCGGCCACCCCGCTTCCTCCAGCTCATTCGGGTAATTTCCGACTAGCCAGTGATGGCCATCCACGGACACGTCGCCGTCGACGTAAAAATTGTCACTGATGCCGAACCGCTCGACGAGCGCGTGATGATTGGGCGTCACGTGGGCGTGTTCGATAATGGGGAGGGACTCGGTTTGCGAGACGGTGGCCTCAGCGTCATCCTTGCCCGGTCTAACGGTGGCGTCGTCGCCATAACCCGAGGCGGCGATGGAAGGCTCGCCGTTCACTTTCTCGCCGCCCACGGAGGCGACGTCGCCAAACACCTGATCGAAAGTGCGATTCTCTTTGACCACAAAGATGACATGCTCAATCTGTTCACTTGTTGGCAGAGCCGCCTTTGATGATTGCGGCCGCTCTGGCGATGGAATAGGAAAGTGGGGTGGGTGCACGGTCAGCCGGTCCGGGAGAAATCCGTTGTTGGAGAGCGTTTGGTTCGTTTCCGCCGGAAAGGCGTTGGCGTCAGGCATCGTGATGATGGAAACCACGCCGTGCGTAATGTCGCCCACGTAGGTGCCCTCAGGGCCGGCCTGAAAATTGGGCCCGCCATTCGGGCCGGCCCCGAAGCCCTTTGCGTTCGCCACGTAAAGCGTCTTGCCGTCCGCGTTCACGGCCACGCGCGAAGGAAACCAGGCCGTGGGAATGTAACCCTCCACGTTCAAGTGGCGGGCGCTGATCACGGCCACGGCATTGATGCCGGCGCAAGCGACGTACAGTCGGTCCTCGTCAGGACTGAGGGCGAGGCCGAAAGGCAGGATGCCGCGCAGGCCACGAACCGAATCTGCGGGCTCCAGCACCAAGGTTCGCTTCAAACGCAAAGTACGGGCGTCGATCTCCACGATGCTGTCCTGAGTGGAGTTGGAGACAAAGATAGATTTACGGCCGGCGACGACCGCGCCGGGGCTGCTCCCGCCAATCGATCTTGGCCCCACCGGGATACCCGTGCGAAGCTCGGCTTTCACTTCGGGGTGGTTTGGGTTCGAAAGGTCCAGTGCCCAGACGGAATTAGAACCGGGGCTGTTGGGATCGCCAAGGCCCGGAATGCGGCGGCCCTCGACGGCGACACCTGTCGCCGCCTCTTTCGAGGGAAAACCATAGGGTGGAAAGTCCAGACCCGTATCCTTGGGTTCCTTGGGATCGAAGCCGGGGATGAGCGAATAGGTGAACATGCCGATGTTAGTCACGTAGGCGGTCTGGCCGTCGGTGGATAGCGCCAGACCGAAGGGTAACAAGCCAACACGAATGCTGGAGGCGATCCGGCGTGAACTGGTATCAAAAACCACCAGCCGAAAATGGGCGATATCCAGCACGAAGAGGTAGCGGCCATCAGGCGACAGCTTCATATCGCCGGTGAGGCTGTCGGATATTCCACGGGCGGCATCGTCGAGCGACATTTCACCGAGCCGCTGATGCGTCGCCAAGTCAAAGATGCCCACCTGCCCGTTGTTGCCTTCGGACACGTAGAGCGTTCGATTGTCCGGAGCGATCGCCGCGCCGAGGAAGACACTCTTGGGATCGGCGTCCGCCGGCTTGGCGCCGGGTGGAATCTGCGCCACGACGGGACGCGCGTCTGTCAGATGGGTGATGATGGAGACCGAAAACGGCGCTGTGCCGCTGTTCACCGTTACCAGCGTGGACCCGTCGGGCGACAGCACCATACCGTACGGGTGGGGAGCC
>Ga0335078_10017251_pt1 | contig 10720 bp, 12 predicted proteins | sample Lox_Sample_32_FD_206711 | JGI IMG/M metagenome (GOLD analysis project Ga0335078, IMG submission 206711) | Soil microbial communities from Loxahatchee National Wildlife Refuge, Florida, United States - Lox_Sample_3.2 | ecosystem: Environmental > Terrestrial > Soil > Wetlands | place: USA... | reverse complement strand
GCCGGTGTAGCTGGCGAACTGGTCCTGGGTTCCAGAGTTGTCTGCCCTGGAGACAGGTATTCCAGTCCCAGCAGCAGCGACTCCACCGACGTCGAGGGTGTAGGTCGGTCCTGCGCATGCGTTTGCGTTGATTCCGAAGGTCGCCTGGCTGAAGATCTGCTTCAGCGCTGCCCTCGTAATCCCCACGCAGGGGTTGACGCCGTCTGTCAGGAATCCGCCGTTCGCGGGGTCGCCGTTCATGATGACAACCACTCCGCTGCCTCCGAGGAGGGTCGGGTTGATTGTCACGCCCTGGATGTTGTTGGTCGTGACGTCTGTGTAGGCATTGTTGACCGCGCTCGCCGAGGAGGCTGCGCCGATGTCAAGTGCGCCAGAGATGACGCCCTGCATTCCTGCGTCGCTGCCGCCCTGCGAGATGGTCAGTTGGACATGGTAGGTGCTCTGGAACCCTTGCTGGAGTGCAAGGGTGATTGGGTAGACTGTTGTCGAGCCGCCAATGAGGAGTTGGCCCTGAGCGCCGTTGGCCGCTCCATTGACGTTGGCCTGTGTTCCTGTATCGGTGCTCACCCTGCTTACGATGAGTCCGACGGATATCGCCCCGACGATTGCGACGACGATCAGTACGAGCGTCGCCACCACCGGCGAGACGGCCTTGGACTTGCGTCCAAGTCTCTTCAGTGTGGATTTTGGTGTCTTGGTTGCGTTTTTCATTTCCGTGGTTTCAGCGAGGCTTTGGATTGGACATTAACCTGACCAGCATAGAATGACGCAGATTCGTTGGATGCTGTGAAGTCCTTTCGATTCTTCCGGGTTCCTAATTCCGTCACTAGGAACCAAAATCAATGCGAATAGAGTGTCGTTGTGTCAGCGGCCTCATTAGTCCTGCCAGTCTGCGAACCATCCGCGGCACGAAGCGGTCGGAGTTCGGCTGTGACGTCGTCGAAAATCGGCGGCGGAAAATCCAAATTCCTAATCTTGTAATAGTATAGCTTCTTGCTGTGGCTCTATACTTTAAGGCAGGAAGCGCTAAGTGAGGCGTTCTTGGTAATTCGAAACGCATGATCGCAGGGCTACCCAGTGGCGCGGAATCGCGGAGCGGTGTCTGTGGATGTTGGTAATACAAGAAAGAGAGAGACGGAAAGTCCAGCTCACTGGCAAGTCGTCCTGCATGGTGGCCTTACCAAAGAAATGGGTCAAGGAGATGGGGCTCAGGCAGGGGTCCGAGATAATCATCACCCGCCCCTCCCTCACTACTCTGCTCATAAGCGCAGACCAGGTCGAATCGCCAAAGGTCAAGCGCGAGGCGGTCATCGAGTTCACCGAAAAGGACTCGGTCGAGGTGGTCTACCGAAAGGTGGTTTCGCTCTACATCCAAGGATACAGCCAGATAGGGGTCAAGTTCATCAACGGCGGCTTCAACAGCACCAAGAGAGACTCCATCAAGGAGATGGTGAGGAGGCACCTCATAGGGACCGAGGCGGTCGCTGACTCCAGGGACAGGATCTCAATCCACGTCCTCCTCGGCTACTCCGAGCTGAGCGCCGAGAACGCGCTCAAGAAGATGCTCGTAATCGCGACCTCCATGCAGAAGGATGCGATGCTCGCCCTCCAGAACCATGACAAGAACGTCGCCGAGGGTGTGATAGAAAGAGACAACGAGGTCGACAGGTTCGGGCTGTACGTCATCCGGCAGCTCAACATGTCCATCAGCCAGGGCATCTTCAGGGAGGAGGTGCTCGAGCCACAGGACCTGCTCGGCTACACCCTCGTTGTCAGAATCCTTGAGAGGATAGCCGACCACTCCCGCCGGATCTGTGAGAAGATCATCGAGATGGAGGAGCCGCTACGCGCATCAGACATCGACAAGATCCTCCCTATCGGAGAGTTCGCCCTCAACATGGTCGACTCAGCCATGCTCACCCTGTTCAAGCGCGACAACGTGGGCGCCGACCTCCTCTTCGACAAGAAGAGGCAGTTCTCGGAGATGCTCACCACAGTGCGCGAGTCCTTCCACGACAGGCTAGGGGCGGAGGAGTACCACGCCGTCCAGCTCTTCCTCGACTCCCTTGCTCGCATAGTGGAATACGCCGGGGACATCGCCGAAGTCGTTATGAACCTGACGATTGAGAGAGTCGTAAAGCAATCCTGAAGACCGCGCTTTCAGACCCGTCCTGACGCCTTAGCTGGCTATCCAGCAAAGGTTGTTGAATGAGACGAAGGCCAGGAGCACCATGAAGAAGGTGACCGAGGCCAGCATCGTCCTCTTGGTCGTCCTGTCCCGAGCGCGGAAGCCTACCAGCGCCTGGACGGTTATCCCAAAGATGAAGATGGTCTTCATGACAATCAGGGACTCTATCGTCCCAAGGTGCAGAAAGGCGGCGAGCCCGTTGAGGAGGGAGTTTCCCTCGCTAAAGCCCTCGTTGAGGGCTACAAAAGAGGTGATGAGGTCAGTCAGGGTGAAGGTGATGCCTGCGAGGAGGACGGCCGACATGACGAGCCTGTACCTTCCGCCCTGGGGGCCGCCCGGTCGCTGGCCGCCGACTGAGATCCCGCTTTCCATGCAGGGGTGTGCGTCGGAAAAATAAAAGCGGTTGTGAAAATCAGGTATGAACCACAGCTATGGAGTGCAAATTCTCCAAACCTCAGTTGAGAGGGGCTTCCCGTCAGATACCTTCGAGAAGGCTAGATCAGTTGGAGGATGTTGGACAAGCTCACCGCAGCCTGGACCACCACGAACAGCGCCAGGACGGAGAACGCGAGCGCCTGAGTCTGGGAGGACCTGAGCTTGACCCCGATCATGCATGCTGCCCCGCAGCCGAGGATGAACGCGACCTTGGCCGCCTCCAGGGCGGTCATCACGTTGATTCCGGAGCTCCTCGCGAGCGCTAGGACCAGGACGTTCCCCTCAGACATCCCCTTCGCCAGTGCCAGGAACGATGTCGAGAGGTCGAGGAGGCCGAAGGCGGTGGCCAGCGTGAAGAGGGCCAGGAAAGCCGATGGGCGAAAGAGGTTTGCCCGGTTGAGGAAAGTCGCGGCCGAGTGCCATGGACCATGGAATTTCATGCACAATAGACTCCTGTGGACAACCTGAACAACGTAAACTATAGAGTTTGTAATTAACGTTCCTCATTTAGGAATCCGGCCATTCGTCAAAATCTCTCACCGTCCGGTGGCCAGGGGGCGACGCGGTATCTGTAGACTCCTTGATCTCTGCAGCTCCTCGCAGACTGCGTTGGCAATGCCTAAATCATTCCGACCCCTTGAATCCAATTGACTCTACGTGGAAGGCGTCGCTCTGAGGGACGCCGAAAAAGAACACGTATCGAACTTACAGGCGAGAAGCTCTTGCTGTTCCTTGCGAAGAACGACGCGCTCGGAGATAGGCTCGCCTGGAGAGGAATGTTGACTCCGACGGCGGGGCGCTGGGAGAGACGCTGACCTGCTGGCCAGGATCACGCCCAAAGGGCTCGAGGAGTACGAGGCGTTCCTTCAGCCCTACTCTTCCCACTATGCGGCTCCCCGACTAGGGAACATTTGGTTTTTGCAACCCCTTTCCTAGCACGCTCAATACTCTGCAGGCGGTTCAATACATCACTTCGCCAATGGGTAAAAACAAACGACGATATGACGTCCTCGAAAGCAGTTGGAGACACTCTATGGCTACGCTCCGGGCAACGCGGAGTCTGAGAGGACATGGCGCAGGATCAAGATACTTGGGGCGCTGGCGAGGTACGGCGAGCTCACGCCGAACTGGCTGCGAGAGAACATCGATTGCAGCGGCTCGGAGCTGAGCGACCTAGTCACCGAGATGGTCGGAAGCGGAGAGGCGGACGTAGATGTAAGGTCCCGGGATGAGGTCGCCATCGTGTTCACGACGAGGGGAATCGAGGCCTACGTGGCTTCTATGGAATCACTCACCATCGCGTCGGACTAGCTGCCGGCGCGTGTTTATTTCGACGGCGGCCGGGCGGTCGTGCGACCAGCAGTGTCGAACGCGCGCGTCGTGACCGAGGTCGGGGTCTTCGAAGCCGACGACGACTGGGCAAAGATCCCCCGCGGGTGGTCGTTCAGCGAGGTTGCAGGAGTGGCGACCGACTCAAAGTCGCGCGTGTACGTTTTCAGCAGGAGCGAGCACCCCATGATGGTCTTCGACCCTGAAGGGGAGTTTCTCGCCTCATGGGGCGAGAAGGTCTTCACAAAGGCGCACAACGTCCGCATATCGCCGGACGGGTTCGTCTTCTGCGTCGACCTCCTCGACCACACCGTCCGCAAGTTCACCCGGGAGGGGAGGCTCCTGATGACGCTCGGGATGGAAGGGAGACCGTCGGACACCGGGGGCGACGGGAGGGAGGTCAAGATCAAGAGGTCCGCCGGGCCGTTCAACGGGCCGACCGATGTCGCTTTTGGGCCTTCGGGAGAGTTGTTCATCTCGGACGGATACGCCAACGCGCGCATCCACAGGTTCTCCGCGGGCGGGAGGCTGCTGGAGTCCTGGGGATCCCCCGGCGACGAGCCGGGGCAGTTCAACCTCCCCCACAACGCCCTGATACAGGGCGGTGACACGCTCTACGTCGCAGACAGGGAGAACAACAGGGTGCAGGTTTTCGACCTCCTCGGGGAGCCGGTCGCCCAGTGGGACGACTTCGCCGGCCCGACAGGCATCTCCCCGTTTGCGGACGGGACGCTCGTCGTGAGCGAGTTCGGTTACGACCCCGCCGTCAAGACCAGGTACGCAGTCCCCAAGCACGGGAGCAGGATACTCCCCAGACTGACCATCCGCTCGCCGGAGGGGGAGCTCCTCGCGAAGATAGAGGGCGAGGACAAGTGCGCCGAGGGGAGCTTCTTCGCCCCTCACACGGTGTGCGTCGACAGGAGTGGCGACATCTACGTCGGGGAGGTGCCCATAACGAGGAAGGCGCCGGGACCGTGCCATACCCTCCAGAAGCTGGTCAAGCGGTAGCCGATCACTTTCACCAACCTCCCCGGGGACGCGTTATATGCGACCTCCTCGTCAAGAGGCATCTCGGTGGGAACCATGGCGACGGAGCAGACGCACCAAAATCGTTGCTCATTTTGCGGTGCCAAGCTCAGCCTTGGTTACCACTTCACCTGTCACCTGTGCGGGTCGAGCTACTGCTACATCCACATGTCCAGGCACGAGAGGACCCACAGGCCCGGCACGATGTCAGAGGCGACTCGCTCTGGCCTTGTCGTGATCGGTCCGTGACCTGAATCTGGCCGCCGGCCAGATTCAGCAAACCCCCTTCCAAAGTCGAAAGCTTAACACGATGTCTTCAAGCTGACCGCCAGCGAAGGTCAGGAGAAACGGCGACCGTCCGTCCGCGGGGAGAGGCGAGGCTGATCCTCCTTGCCCTTCTCAGCGAGGGTCCACTGACCCCGAAGGAGATCGATGCGAGAACCCTGTCCTTCGTCTCCGACGTCGACGCGCTCGGCGACGTCATCGCCGACGAGCTCCACCTGCGGGGAAGGGGAGACAGGAGGGCGAGAAGACACTCCAAAAAGTATGACGCAGGAGGGGAGTGTGAGCGCCTCCTCTCGCAAGGCCTGGTCAGCCTGGACGGGGGAAGGTTCGAGCTCACAGAACGGGGGAAGAAGGCGGCGACGGCCAGCGCCGCGCGAATGGAGAGCTTCCTGAGCCCTCGCGCGGCGGCGAGGAACACGACCGCGGTCGACTTCGTCCTCGCCGTGATGAAGGTGATAGCTGCCTTGCTGAGCGGGAGCGCGGGCCTGCTCGCGGACGGCGCCGACGCGACGGTCGACACGGCCGGGGCGGTCGTGGTCTGGGTGGGGGTGCTGGTCAAGAGGGAGACCCTCGGGACCTTCGTCATCGTGGGGATGATGTCGTTGGCCGCGGTGACCATCGGGTACGACTCGGCTGGGAGGTTGCTGGCCGCTGCAAAAGGGACGCTCGGCCCTATCTCGGACCCTTCCCTCGTCATCGCCGTCGAGGTGGTGGCGCTCCTGTCCGCCGTGGCGCTCCACGTCTACCAGCGAGCCTCCGGGAGGAGGAACGGGAGCCTCACCCTCATCTCGCAGTCCGTCGACTCTAGGAACCACATCTTCGTCTCGCTCGGGGTGATAGCCGGCACGGCATTCTCCATCGAGGGCGTCTACTTCGTCGACGCTCTGGTCGGGGCGTTCATCGCCCTGAGGTTCGCCTTGGATGCCGTGGGCCTGGGCCGCGAGGCCGCCACTTCCGGCGAGGGGGAGGTGGACCTGTCAAGATACGGGCTCCCCTTGGAGAGCCCGTGGCGGAGGGGGAGGCTGGAGACGTTCAGGGACTGGATACTCTACTCGCTAAGGGACGAGGACGTCATGAAGGAGCAGGAGATCATAGGGTCCTTGGAGTCGACCTTCGGGCACCGGTACTTCCCCCTAATGACCGTCCCGAAGGAGGGCGCAGATGCCTTCGACTTCGCCCAGCACTTCCAAGACCTCGTCCACCCTCTGGTGGACGACGGGCTCTTGGTGGAGCGGGAAGGCGGGTTCCGCCTCACCAAGAGGGGGCGGCAGTGGATAGACAACGAGTCCAAGGTCGCCAGGTTTCGGCGAGGCGGCTGAAGCGACCACGGCCGCCGGTTGCGCTAGGGTGAGCTGGCGAGGGCGACCATGTCCTCGACGAGCTCCTCGGGCTTCGTGACCATCGGCCAGTGGCCGGAGTCGATTACCTTGTAGGGACCTTCGAGCTTGCCCCACTTGCCGGCGATGATCTCGTCGACGGGATCCCCGCTCCTTGTGCAGAAGACGTAGGCGCTCCTCACCCGGTCGAAGTCCTCCGAGAGGGTGATTGGGTCGGAGGCGGGCTTGGTCGGCCAGGGCGTCGCCTTTGCGAGCATCCACTCCCTGTCCTTGCCCCTGACGTCGCTCCCTATCGCGTCGATTATCCTCTCAGTCAACGGGATGGCGAAGCTGCCCGGAGGCCCCTTGCCGAACTCCAGGCTTGGGTCGAACCCGCCCTGCGGGATCCTCACCTTGCTCGGGCGGAAGGCGTCCAGGTAGAGCAGGAGCGAGACCCTGTCGTGCGCGCGGTCTGCAACCGCGGCGGCGACCTTGCCCGCGAAGCTGTGCCCCACGAGGACCACGTCGTCGAGGTCGTTGAACCTCATCACGTTCAGGACGTCCTGGATCGCCGTCTCGATCCCGAGGTCGGCGGAGGCGAGGTGGACCCTGTCGCCCATCCCCGTGAGGGTGACGGCGTAGGCGTCGTGCCCCTTCTCCTCGAGGAGGGGCGTGACCCTCTTCCACGCCCATCCGCCGAGCCAGGCGCCGGGGACAAGGACGAAGGTGGCCATGACGCTCTGACAACGCTGCCGATGTTTAAAAATGCCAAGACATCAGGCATCCAATACGCGCCAGCGTAGCTCAGCCTGGTAGAGCGAACCGAAGAATCGGGCTCAGTTGCCTCGTAAGCAGTAGGTCCCGCGTTCAAATCGCGGCGCTGGCTCTTACATCTCAAGTCAGCGCTTTTATTCTCAATTTCAATAGAACAGCGTGCATATCCAGACGCGCAACTGGAGGAATCTTTCCAAAGCGCTTCGCGATGAGAAGCTGAACTCGCTTGGCATCCCTTGCAACGTTCCTGAAGAGATTGAGCGGGTGAACCAAGAACGAGAGTCATCGAGGCCGCAAAGTTGGCACTCTCGATTGACGAAGAACCCAATTCAGATTTCATCGGATCACTACTACGCCCCGTTGATGCCCAGAAGACGCCGCAATCCACGGAGGGAGACATTCACGCTTTCCCTCCAATACGACAATTCGATGTTGTGCGCCCTGCTTACTTCATGGGAACCGACTTTGACAAGCGCCACGCTCAGCTTGAGAAGCCTTCCTGAAATGGGCACACGAGTCAGTTCGGCGCCATGCTGATGTAGGGGGCCATCGACCTGATGACCTTGCCCTCGGCCTTGCGCAGGTGCTCCTCGTAGGTCGTCCTCGGGAGTTTGAGCTTGCTCGCCATCTCCTCTGTCGTGACCCTCTTGGGCACCTGGTAGTAGCCGTTCTCGACGGCGAAGATAAGCGCCTGGACCTGCTTCCTCGTCAGGCCGCCGAAGAGCGTGCCCGTCGAGACGAGCATCTGCCCCTTGAGGGAGGCTGAGGTCACCTGTGTTCTGGAGATGACCTCGAGGTTGCAGTACTTCTCGAGGGTCGAGAAGACCTTCTTGAGGTCCTTCTCGTTGAATGAGATCAGCCGGTAGTACTCCCATCCGTCTCTGTAGACCGCGGGCTGGATCTCCAGGCAGTTGTTCTTCTCGAAGACCGGGCTCACCGGGGCGGGGACGTTCTCGCAACCGCAGTGCTGGATGAGGAGCTGGACGTTGTTGGAGCTGTTGGACTTGCGGACTATCTTGGTCTTGAGCTTCTTCTCCATCGACTTGAGGTCGCTGGTTAGCTCGTCGAAGGATGACGACTCGCCGGCGGTTATCTCCAGGACGTCGGTCTCGTTGTTGCACCACGAAGACATTATCAGGTCTGGGTGCTGCTTCGAGAGGTCGTTGAATGGGCAGTCGTGCTGGAGCCTGAAGGTCGTCTCGTATAGGGTCATTTCGCCCTCTGGAGGGGCGGTCGGGGTATAAGTGGAGTGCCGTCGTGCGACGGCACCTCCGCGGTGCCGGCCAGAGCGCGCTCGGTCTCTAGGAGGGCCCTCTTCCTCGAGACGCCGAGCCTGTAGCCACCGAGCGTCCCGTCCTTCCTCACGACCCTGTGGCAGGGGACGATCAGTGGGACGGGGTTAGAACCGCAGGCGTTCGCGACCGCCCTGACGGCCCTGGGCTCCCCGATCATCGCCGCCACCTCGCTGTAGGTGCGGGTCGACCCCAGAGGGATGGAGGAGAGGGCCCGCCAGACCTTGAGCTGAAAGTCGGTGCCCCGGACGTCCAGGGGGAGCTTGACGGCCTGGCCCTGGAGGTGGTCGTTGAGCCCTGAAAGGAGCGAATCTGCCCTCGGGGACCTCGCGATCCTGGCGTTCGGATACTCCGCCCTCAGCGCATCGACCAGTTTCTCGTCGTCTTCGCCGACGTTGACGGAGCATACCCCGTGGGCGGTCGCGGCGACCAGGAGGCGCCCGATCGGGGAGTCCCCGATGGCGTACATCACGAGCCTCCCTGCCCCTCCGGCCTTGTAGTTGGCCGGGGTCATCCCCAGCTTGGCCCTCGAGTCCTTGTAGAGCCAGCTGTGCGAGGAGTACCCTGAACGCCGCAGGGCGCCGACCACGGACTCCCCCCTGGCGAGCCTGAGCTTCAGGAGCGCGACCCTGCACTCCTCTTGGTACCTCCGCGGGGACATCCCCATCACAGCGACGAACGTCTTCTGGAGTCGGTACGGGCTCACCCCGAACCTGGCCCCCAGGCCGGAGAGCGTGGTCTTCGAGGCGGGGTCCTGCCTGATGAAGCAGCAGACGTCCTCCACCAGCGCCAGACGTCTGGAGACCTGCTTCTCCGAATCCATCGTGACTTTCAGTGTCCCAGCCGTAATAAGACGTTTGTCGGTTTCTTGCACTTCGACCGCGGGCAAGATTCGGACAAACCGGATAAATCGGGTCTGCCCCTTCGGGCGTGATCGTGAGCAGGATCGGGGCGGTCTTACCCGTCGTGCGCCGGCACCAAGGATATGCCTCCCCCAGATCCTCGGGATGAGCGCGTGAGAACGATGGAAGAAACGAGCGGCAAGATGAAGCTGATCTTGACAAGCAGGAAGGTCCTCGTGAGGGTCGAGCAGGTCGAGGACAGGTTCATGACCTGGGACGGGCAGGTCAGGGTCAACAGGAGGAGGGTGAAGGTCTACGACTATCTGTTCGACGAGGCGCAGTCGCAGGCCCTAAGGGAGGCCAGGGAGCTGGCCAGCAAGTCAGGGATGGCCTTGGAGGTCACTGACCTGACACGGCAGGGACTGCTGCGACGGTTGCTTCGGTCGGGGCTGCGGACGGCTGGCGGGCGGGGCTCGGCCCTAGTCGTGGCCTCTTCCCCCCCTGACGTCCCTGGGGAGAGCTCGCAGGGGAGGCCGCAGGCCTTCCGGCCTTGAAGTCGGCCTCCAGCGCCTTCCTGTAGATCTTCCAGTGCTTCTTGCCGTCGTCCTCCCACTCCTCCTTGTCCTCGACCTCGTCCTTGCTCGGATAGGTGACCACGAACTTCATGTCCAGGCGCGTCTTGCTCTTTCCGAGGGACTTTAGCTTGTACTCGCCCATCTCCCTCCCGTCGCCGCAGGTGTCGAGGTACCAGGCGTTGGGCGGGCGGAGCCAGACGGCTCGGACGCCTTCGACGACCTTCTTTCCGTCCTTGTAGCTGACGCGCCAGATCACGCGCTCGGGGGACTTTTCGAGTATCTTCCTCGCGGTCTTCGAGCCAATCATCTTGTTGTCGTCCTCGCGGAAGTCGGTGCACCATGCGAAGACGTAGTCGAGCGGCGCGTCGAAGGTCTCCGACAGCTTGTATTTTCCGTTGATTGGCCTGGCCAAGGTAACCAAGGCACGCTTGCGGTTTCGAGTTAAGGATTTCCCAACCGCTGAAAACTTAAGTGAGCACAGGCGAAGAGCGGGAATCGTGCCAAGGTAGCTCAGCCTGGGAGAGTGCTTTCCAAGCCTCAAACACTCGGCTGAAGACCGAGAACAACATCCGAGTTTGTTGTCGGGAGCTGTCGCAGGTTCAAATCCTGCCCTTGGCACACCTAGACCTCCTATTACCGTGCCAAGGTTACATTGCGT
>Ga0335078_10017250_pt1 | contig 10720 bp, 8 predicted proteins | sample Lox_Sample_32_FD_206711 | JGI IMG/M metagenome (GOLD analysis project Ga0335078, IMG submission 206711) | Soil microbial communities from Loxahatchee National Wildlife Refuge, Florida, United States - Lox_Sample_3.2 | ecosystem: Environmental > Terrestrial > Soil > Wetlands | place: USA: Florida... | reverse complement strand
GGACGAATCCAGGGAGCCCAGGAGGCGCCGCGCGTCCCGGATCACGTCGTCGTAGATTCCCTTCTGGACCTCCTTGTTCAGGAGCGTGTTGTTGGTGGTAAGCGCGCTGAACTCCCGGGTCCAGACGCGGGATGCCGCGTCCATATCCCCCGTATCCAGCCAGAGCTCCGTGCCGATGCCGCGAAGCCCCTTCCAGAACGAATCTTCGGAAAATGAATGCGTTGGAGCCTCATGCGCGGATTTCTCAAGGACAAAGCCGTGCACCAGGTCGGCAACGCTTTTGTCGAGTCCACTCTTCATGAGAAAAAGGTGCGTATGATGGGCGGCAAAATCAAGTTGCCGGCACGGCAACCCCCGCCGGGGCAACTCCCTGCTGAACAAACCAGCGCCAGGTATCCCGGATGGTCACTTCCAGGTCACGCGGCCGGTACCCCAGGTCTTTTTCCGCCCGGGCATGGCTGATGGAGCGGTTCCCGCGGAGCGCGCCCAGGGAATAGCCTGTGAACAAGGGTTCCTTTCCCAGGAGCGCGGAGAACGCCGTGGACAGGGGAGCGCCCAGGCGCGCAAGAACGAGCGGGCACGTCAGGGAAGGCGGACGCCGCCCGGCCGCGCGGCAGACCAGGCGCGCCATCTCCGCCATGGAAGCCCACCGGCCGCCCAGGAGGTAGCGCCCCCCGCGCGGAGCGCGCTCAGCGGCAAGCAGCGCGCCCTCAGCCACGTCCCGCACGTCCACCCAGTCGTAGCCGCCGTCAATGAGCATGGGGATGGCTCCGGTGCCGAACGCAACCACGGCGCGGCCCATGAGGGATGGCCGCGTGTCGAAAGGTCCGACAACAGCGGTCGGATTCACGATGACCGCGTCCATTCCCTGTGCAATGGCCTTCCGGACCTCGATCTCGGCCCGGGCCTTGGATTCAGCGTAGGGCGAGCCTGTGCTCCCGTCCTCAAGAGCGCGGTCCTCATCCAGGGTGGAATCCAGCGGGCGCGGGCTGAATGCCTCAATGGAGCTGAAATGGACAAGACGCCTCACTCCTGCCAGGCGGCAAGCCTCAATGACGTTCCGCGTTCCCTCCACGTTTGTCCGGTTGACCTCAGCGGTGTCCCGGCGCGTGATGGAGATCCGCGCCGCAGCGTGAAACACGACCTCCGCCCCTGCAAAAGCCCGCCGAAGGGACTCCAGGTCCGTGACGGAAGCGCTTACCTTCCGCACGGGCAGGTCTTCCAGCCCTGCGGAATGCCGATGGATCAGAGCCTGCACGGAGTGGCCGCGCTGACACAGCAGGGTTGCCAGCGCCGTCCCCACGTGGCCGGTGGAACCTGTAAGGGCGACTTTCATGGGCATGCTTCGACTCCCGATGGCATAGAGAGCCGAAGTATAGCCTATTCCCAGCTGATCTTGAAGCCTGCGGGGCTCACTTCGATGTTGGGCGGCCGCCGGCGCGTGAGGACGGCAACAGCGGTCAGCCCGCCGGTGAGCACGCACACCGCCCCGCCGCCCACCAGGAGGCCAAGCTTGCTGGTAGGCTCGGGATCCAGGAACGCCAGCACCACCATCATCATCCCCGCGGCGCTGACGCCCACGGCAACCCCCACGGCCGCCCAGTCGGCAGCGGAAAGGCCAGCCTTGATTCCCATGCCGACCAGTGACTGGCTTTGGGGATCGATTCCGACGTGCGCGTCGTCGACCAGGAGGACCGGCTGCCTGTCCCGGTACGCCGCGGCAAGCTGCTGGAACCAGCCGGGCTGGCTGGTGCGGATGGTGGCGGATGCATCTGCGTCAGGACCGGGGCGTGTCCAGGGGAATTTCATGGCTTCCATTGTGTCCCAAATCCCGCGAATGGTGTAGAGTGCCTGCCACCGCCCATGCGCCTGTGCACCTTTGCCAGCCTGGTCATTCTCCTTCTTGCTCCCGCAGCCGCGCGGGCGCAGTCATCCGTGGTGGACTCCCTGGAGGCGCGCGGCAGGCTCGGGATCCCCCGGGAGCGCGCGCGGGAGCTTGAGTCCGAGCTGGGGCAGCTCTTTGTCATCAACGTTGACGGTTTCGGGTTTCCCGAAGCTGACCTGGCGCTGGAGCCGGACTTTGCGCCGCTGGTGGAGCAGCTCCAGGTGGGCGGCGTCATCCCGCACTACGGCTCATCGAGCTATGAGCGGATCCGCAGGACCAACCGCGCGCTTTCCGCCTTGACCAGGCTGCCGCTGCTGGTATGCTGCGACATCGTGCGGCTGAGCGGCCGAAAGGACGGCCGCTTTGAAAGCGCCGCCTTCGGCGACGGCTACACGGGAGGGTTCATCGGAAAGTTCAAGTCGCTGAATGATGATCAGTTTCAGACTCTGGCACGCCTGAACGCGTTCGTTTTCGCGGCGCTGGGCATGAACGTGGCTCTTGGACCCACGGTAGACGACAGCACGCATGACCCGGCCACGGAAGCGCGCGCCCGCCACGTGGTCCAGGCGCTGACGACGTTCGGGCTGCAGCCCGTGCTGAAGCACTTCCCGTTTCTGCCGACAACCGCCAACCTCCACCGCGCCTCTCCTGATACGCGAGTCCCGCCGGAGGTTGCGCAAAAGCGCTTCTCGATTTTCCGGGACCTTTCCGGTCTTTCTCCCATCGTCATGACGACCCACCTTGATGACTCCCTGGTGGACGGCAGCATTGTGACGTTCAGCCCGGCGTGGATCGGGATCCTTCGCCGGGACACCGGCTACAAGGGCCTCCTGATGTCCGATGGGCTCCTCATGCTGCGGAACTACGCCAACCCGCCCGGGCCGGGCTTTCCAGAGCTGGCTGGGCTGGACGCAACAGCCGCGTGGGCGGTGCGGGCAATCCTTGCCGGTCACGATATGATCATCGTGGAGGGCTCCGCGGCCCAGACACGGAGGGCGTTCGCCGGCATCCTGGCCGAGGCTTGCCGCGGCAGCGAGATGGGGAACGAGCTTGCCGCGCGGATTGAAGAGTCATCCCAGCGGATCACAGCGTTCAAGACGGAACACGAACAGCTCCTGAGGCGGCAGGTCGACGTGCCGATGTCCACTATCAACGGGATCATCTCCCTTGTGCCGAAAGAGAACACGGATCTCTCCTCTTTCCGTTTCAGCGCTGTGGCTCTTGCCGGGTTGGCTCCTGAGCTGGCCAGCGCAACAGTGACTCCGCGGGAGAAGATCCAATGAGCCTTGCCGGTCTCTGGCTGATTCTCTCTCTCTCCTTCGTGATGTCGTTGAGCGGGGCGCTGATGCCCGGGCCCATGCTGACCTACACCATTGCACGCACCGTGCGGTCCGGCGCGCGGGGCTGGCTCCTGGGTCCCCGGGTGGTGATAGGGCACGCGGCGCTGGAAGCGGTGCTCCTCTTCTGCCTGGCGCTGGGCATGGTGGAGTTCCTCCGAAAACCACTGGCTGCAAAGATCATAGGCGTGGCGGGAGCTCTTCTTCTGGCATGGATGGGGTTGAGTTTGATCCGGGAGGCCCTCCGTGGCCGCGCCATGGACCTGAAGGAGAAGAACCTTCCTTCCGAGCCCGGCCGCAAAAGCCTGCATCCCGCGCTTGCCGGTACGCTGGTCTCCGTTTCCAACCCCTACTTCTGGATCTGGTGGGTCACAATCGGATCAGCCTTCCTGGCGCGTTTTGACGTCACCATCCAGAAATGGCAGGCGCTCCTGGCTTTCTATGTCGGGCATGAGCTGGGCGATTTCGGGTGGTATACCGCTGTGTCCACCGCGCTGCACCTGGGGCGAAAAAGCATTCCCCCGGTGGTCACCACCGCGGTCCTTGGAATCTGCGGGCTGGTCATCATCTGCTTCGGCGCGTACCTGGGACTGTCTCCCTTCCTCCATTAGGCGCGACGTCTGTCCCCCCCCGCGTTGACAACCAGCCTTAATTCTGATATATCACCATCCAATCCCCCGACATAAAGAAGCTGCCTGGGAGAAAGGGAGGCATGCACATGGCCGCTCAGTCCCGAACTGCCAACCGCTGGCTGATTGCCGCGATGGGAACGGTGCTTATGCTCTGCCTTGGCACCGTGTACGCGTGGAGTTTTTTCCAGGACCTTCTTGTACGCCAGTACAAGGGTGACTTCGGCTGGTCCAACACGGAAGTTGCGTGGATCTTCTCTTTTGCGATCCTCTTCCTGGGAGTCACCGCTGCCTGGGGCGGACCGCGGCTGGCCAGGATAGGGCCGCGCAGAATGGCGATGACCGGGGCAATCCTCTTTGCCCTGGGATACGCCATAGGCGCTCTTGCCCTGGACATCAAGAGTCTCCTCCTGCTCTACCTGGGCTACGGCGTCATTGGCGGCATAGGGTTGGGCCTGGGCTACGTAACGCCGGTTGCCACGGTGTCACGGTGGTTCCCGGAGAAGAAGGGTCTTGCCACAGGCATGGTCATCATGGGGTTCGGCCTGGGCGCGCTTTTCATGAGCAAGATCCTGGCCCCGGCTTTTCTGGCCATGACCGGAGGGGCAAGCCTTGTCCCCGTGTTCCTCCTCCTTGCCGCGGTGTTCCTTGTGCTGGGCACCGGTTCCGCCTGGTTCATGCAGAATCCCCCCGGCGGCGGGACCCCTGACGCAGGCGCCCCGGTGCCTGCCCGGAACGCGATCCTTTCCGGCAGGTTCCTCCTGATGTGGGTGGTATTCTTCTGCAACATTGCAGCCGGGATCTCCATCATCAGCTTTCAGTCTCCGCTGCTTCAGACGCTCCTGAAGGGTTCCGACCCCTCTCTCAGCGCCGCGGCGCTGGCAGGGTTGGGCGCCACGCTCATAGCGGTCAGCTCCCTCTTCAACGGTGCGGGGAGGTTCTTCTGGGGCGCCGTGTCCGACAGGGTGGGCCGCGCGCAGACGTTCCGCATCATGCTGGGGTCCGGCATCATTGTATTTGCGCTCCTTGCATTCATTGGAAACGCCTGGCTTTTTGCGGTGCTTGCCTGCTGGGTTCTCCTTTGCTACGGCGGAGGGTTCGGCAGTATGCCGGCCTTTATCGGCGACGTTTTCGGCCCGCGGCTCATGCCGGCGGTGTACGGTGCCGTCCTGACGGCATGGTCTGCCGGCGGAATCGTGGGACCGCAGATCGTTGCTGTTCTGAAGGACAGGGTCCCCGACCGGGCTTCCACGCTGTCCTTCATCGTGAGCGGCGGCTTTGTCGTGATCGGTTTCATTCTTTCGCTTCTTCTCTCCAACAGGCAGTTCGAGAGCAGGACATCAAGGAGATCCGCATGAAATACAGGAGTTTCGGCCGCACCGGGTGGAACGCCTCAGCGCTCGCTTTCGGGTGCATGAGGCTTCCGTGCAACGGGGCGCCGGACAAGGTGGATGAGCAGCTTTCCGTCCGCATGATCCGCACGGCAATCGACGCCGGGGTGAACTACGTGGACACCGCGTATCCCTACCACGGCGGGAAGAGCGAGGTGGCGCTGGGCAAGGCGCTGAAGGACGGGTACCGCCAGAAGGTGAAGATCGCCGACAAGATGCCCATGTGGATGGTCAAGGAGAAAGCGGACCTGGACAGGCTTTTCAACGAGCAGCTGAAGAGACTGGGCACGGACACCATCGACCTCTACCTCCTGCACGCGCTGGGCAGCCAGACGTGGAAGAAAGCGCGGGAGGTTGGCGCGCTGGAGTGGGCGGAACGCCAGGTCACGGCAGGCCGGATCCAGTGGGTGGGCTTTTCCTTCCATGATGAGCTTGACGTTTTCAAGAAGATCGTGGACGGCTGGGACAAGTGGACGTTCTGCATGATCTTCTACAATTACGCAAGCGAGGCGGTGCAGGCGGGGACGGCCGGCCTGAAGTACGCCGCGTCCAAGGGGCTTGCCGTGTCCGTGATGGAGCCGCTCATGGGGGGGAACCTGGTGAACCCGCCCCCGCTGGTGAAGGCTCTGTGGGAGAAGGCTCCCGCCGCCCGGACGCCCGCCGAGTGGGCGCTGCAGTGGGTCTGGAGCAAGCCGGAGGTGAGCACGGTGCTGAGCGGCATGGGCAGCATGGCGCAGGTCCAGGAAAACCTTGCCAGCGCGGATCGCTCAGGCGTGGGCCTGCTCACGGCCCAGGAGATCGGCATCGTAAGCCAGGTAGCCGCGGCGTACGAGAAGCTGCGCCCCATCCCCTGCACGCAGTGCAACTACTGCATGCCGTGCGAGCACGGCGTGAACATCCCGCGCGTGCTGGACGTGTACAACAAGTCCGTGGCGTTCGCAAATCCCGCGGAAGCCAGGCGGGAGTTCGGTTTCCTCAAGCCGTCGGAGCGCGCAGGCGCGTGCACGGAGTGCCTGGATTGCGAAGGCAAGTGCCCGCAGAGCGTCCCCGTTCATGAATGGATGAAAAAGATCGCCGCGGAGTTTGGATAGGCCGGGCTGAAGCCGGCCGCTGGGCCCTGCCGCCGCACCCGGCGGCCGCGCCCCCTTTACACGCCGCCGCGGCTCGTGCTCAACTAGCTCTCCCATGGCGTGGACACAGGCGTACGCTCCCCTGGGAAGCCTTGCCTTCTCCGCCCTTGCTGCCGCGGTTCCCCTCATCGTCATCTTCTCGCTCCTGGCCACGGGCAAGCTGCCGGGCTGGGCTTCTGCGTGCGCGGCGCTGGTTGCCGCGCTTGCGCTTGCCGTCGGCGTATGGCGCATGCCCGGTGCCCCCGCCGCGGGCTCTGCGCTTCTTGGCGTGGCGTTTGCCGTTCTTCCCATCCTGTGGATCGTCGTCCCCGCCCTTTGGGTGCACGAGCTTTGCGTGGCATCCGGCCAGTTCGACCTGATCCGCTCCTCCCTGGCCTCCATCACCGCTGACCGCAGGCTGCAGGCGCTTTTCATCGCGTTTGCCTTCGGCGCGTTCCTTGAGGGAGCGGGAGGATTCGGCACGCCGGTAGCAATCACCGCGGCCATGCTGGTGGGCCTGGGCTTCGAGGCCCGGCCCGCGGCCACCATCTGCCTTCTGGCCAACAGCTCTCCGGTGGCTTTTGCCGCGGCCGGTGTCCCCGTCGCCGCGGCCGCCGCGGTAAGCGGCCTGGACGTGATTGCGCTGGGAAGAATCATCGGGCGGATGGTCACGCCGCTGACGCTCCTTGTCCCGCTGTGGCTGTGCGTGGTGCTGGCCGGATGGCGCAGGAGCATGGAAGTGCTCCCGGCCATCCTGGTGGCGGGTGTGCTTTTTGCCGGCACGCAGCTCGCAATATCCACGTTCAGCGGACCATGGACCGCCGGCATCCTCTCGGCAATCGTGACCCTCGCCGGGCTGTGGCTTTTCTTCAGGATCTGGAAGCCGCGGACTCTCTGGGACTTCCCGGGAAAAAAGCCGGAAGCCAGGGCCCCCGTCTCAGCGCCGGGAGCCAAGGTGCTTCGCGCCTGGTCCCCGTACTTGCTCATGTCGCTGCTGGTCCTGGTCTGGGCCGTGGGGCCCATCCGCTCCGCGCTCCAGCGCCTGGACATTTCCATTCCCTGGCCGCTTCTTGACGGCCGGGTCCTCCGGGCTCCGCCTGTGGCAGCGTCGGTCACCCCGTATCGCGCCGTGTTCTCCTTTGCCGTCTTTTCCGCGCCGGGGACGGCCATCTTCATTGCCGGTCTTCTTTCCATGTTCATCCTCCCGGGCATGACGCCGCGGAAAGCGTTCTCCTGCCTGGGGAAAACCATCGTCAACCTCCGCGGGACAATCGCCACGGTCTGCTTCGTGGTTGCCACGGCGTACGTCATGAACTACTCGGGGATGAACTCGTCACTCGGACTTGGCCTGGCCGCAACGGGCGCGGTTTTCCCGTTCTTTTCTCCGCTCCTGGGATGGATCGGCGTCCTCCTCTCCGGCTCCGACACGTCCTCCAACGCCCTGTTCGGCTCGCTCCAGCGGACAACGGCGGAAAGCCTGGGCTTGAACCCGGGGCTGACGGTAGCGGCAAACGCGACCGGAGGCGTGGCGGGAAAGATGATCTCCCCGCAGAGCATCTCCGTGGCAACGGCGTCCACCCGGCTGACCCGCCAGGAAGGGCTCCTTCTCAAATCCACCATCGGCCACAGCATCGCAATGGCCCTGGTGGTCAGCCTTGTCACGCTCATCCTTGCCTACGTGGCGCCCGCCCTGCTGAAATAAGGAACAAAAGCGCGCATCTCCTTGACTTTCCAAGGCGTGGGAATTATCGTCTTTGGAACCCGTCGCTATCGTCAATGAACAAAAGGAGTGCTCCATGACCACGCTCGGTGTGCTGGTCGGCAACCGGGGCTTTTTTCCGGCCGAGCTTTGCGAGCAGGGCAGAAGAACCATCCTCTCCGTCCTCAAGGAGGAGGGTCTGGATGCCGTTGCCCTGGGCCCCAAGGACACGAAGTTCGGCTCCGTAGAGACACTTGCAGACGCGCGCAAGTGCGCGGAGCTTTTCAGGAGCAACCGGGACAAGATCGACGGGATCCTGGTGACGCTTCCCAACTTCGGGGATGAGCGCGGGGTGGCGGACGCACTCAAGCTTGCCGGGCTTGACGTCCCCGTCCTGGTGCACGCGTTTCCGGATGAACCTGGCCGGATGGCCATTGAGCACCGGCGGGACAGCTTCTGCGGCAAGATGTCGGCCTGCAATGCGCTCACGCAGTACGGGATAACGTATTCCCTCACCTCCGAGCACACCATGGATCCCGAGGCGGACGCGTTCCGCCGGGACCTGGCGGATTTTGCCGGGGTCTGCCGCGTGGTGAAGGGGATGCGCAGCGCGCGCTTCGGCCAGATCGGCGCGCGGCCGGCGGCGTTCGCAACGGTCCGCTACAGCGAGAAGCTGCTGGAGCGCAGCGGCATTTCCGTGGAGAGCATCGACCTCTCGGAGATCTTCGGGCGGGCGTGGAACCTGAACGACAAGGAATCCGCGGTCGTCTCCAAGCTGGACGAGATCCGCGGATACGTGAAAACCACGCGCATACCGCGGGAATCCCTCATGAGGATGGCGAAGTTCGCCGTGGTGCTGGACCAGTGCATTGAGGAGCGCTCTCTCTCGGGGACCGCCATCCAATGCTGGACGTCCATGCAGGAGAACTTCGGGATTGTGCCGTGCGCCGTCATGAGCATGCTGAGCAACGGTCTTTCCCCGGCAGCGTGTGAAGCGGACATGAGCGGCCTGCTTGCCATGTACGCCATGATCCAGGCTTCCGGAAGGCCCAGCGGCATTGCGGACTGGAACAACAACTACTCGGATGACCCGGACCGGTGCGTCCTTTTCCATTGCAGCAATTTCCCCCAGGAGTTCTTCGCCAACAAGGGCGTCATGGACTACCAGGAGATCATTGCGGGGACCGTGGGGAGGGAAAAAACCTACGGCACGGTGGTGGGCCGCCTGGCTCCCACGGACTTCACGTACTGCCGGGTCTCCACGGATGACTACGCGGGCAGCATCCGGGCATACGTCGGGGAAGGGGAAATCACCGCGGACCCCATCAACACGTTCGGCGGGTACGCCGTGGCGCGCATCCCGCGCCTGCAGGCGCTCCTGCGGCGGATCTGCCAGGACGGCTTCGAGCATCACGTGGCAATCAATCCATCCCGGATCGCAGCCGTCGTGGAAGAGGCTTTTGGGCGGTACCTGGGCTGGGACGTCTACAATCATGACCGGGACGCCGGGCCGGCCCCGTCACGGGCCAGGGCGCCCGCGGAAAAGGGCCGGGCGCGGGAGGAACGGCGGGAAGAGAAGCCCGCCGGCCGGGCGCGGCCCCGGACCGGCAGAAAATCAGAAACGGCATCCAAGGGGGGAAAGGCATGAGTCAGGAGAAGCTCATCATCGGCATGGACTACGGAACCGACTCCGTGCGAGCCATGGTCATCGACGCGGAGAAAGGAACGGAGCTTGGCAGTGAAGTAGCGTGGTACAAGCGATGGTCCGCCGGCAAGTTCTGTGATCCCGCGCGGAACATGTTCCGCCAGCATCCCCTGGACTACATCGAAGGCATGGAGCAGGCCGTGAGGGGCGCCCTGGCCAAGGTGGGAAAGAAGGCAGGGGCGCGCGTGGTGGGCATCGGCATCGACACCACGGGATCCACGCCGTGCGCCGTAGACCGCCAGGGCACGCCGCTGGCCATGACGAAGGGCTTCGAAGAAAATCCCAACGCGATGTTCGTCCTGTGGAAGGACCACACGGCGGTGAAGGAAGCTGAGCTGATCAACAAGGTGGCCCGCTCCTGGGGAGGCACGGACTACACAAAGTACGAAGGAGGCGTGTACTCCTCCGAGTGGTTCTGGTCCAAGATCCTCCACGTGCTCCGTGAGGACAAAAAGGTCCGCGCCGCGGCGTTTTCCTGGGTGGAGCATTGCGACTGGATGGCCGCGCTGCTGACGGGGACCACCGACCCGCTCACCATGAAGAGAAGCAGGTGCGCTGCGGGACACAAGGCCATGTGGCACACGCAATGGGACGGGCTTCCGCCAGAACAGTTCCTTGTGAAGCTGGACCCCGTGCTGAAGGGCTTGAGAGCCCGGCTTTTCAAGGACACCGCAACGTCGGACATGAAAGCGGGAGATCTCACGGAGGAATGGGCGCGCAGGCTGGGACTCAATCCAGGCATCGCCGTTGCCGTGGGGGCCTTTGACGCGCACATGGGAGGCGTTGGGGGGCAGATCACGGGCCGCACGCTGGTGAAGATCATGGGCACCTCGACGTGCGACATGATGGTGGCTCCGCAGAAGGTCATCGGGGCCAAGACCGTGCCGGGCATCTGCGGCCAGGTGGACGGGTCCATCATCCCCGGCATGATCGGGCTGGAAGCGGGACAGTCGGCTTTCGGCGAT
>Ga0335078_10017249_pt1 | contig 10721 bp, 8 predicted proteins | sample Lox_Sample_32_FD_206711 | JGI IMG/M metagenome (GOLD analysis project Ga0335078, IMG submission 206711) | Soil microbial communities from Loxahatchee National Wildlife Refuge, Florida, United States - Lox_Sample_3.2 | ecosystem: Environmental > Terrestrial > Soil > Wetlands | place: USA: Florida... | reverse complement strand
CGTTTCTGGTGCTCTTTCTGAGCTGGCGCGGGAAGCGACTGGAAAAGCGCAGAGCTAATATGGGTAAGTGATGCCTGCCGCCCCACCTGCCAAGCGCCGCCTGGAGCGGCTGGACTATTTGCTTTTCGGCGTCGTACTTCTGGCCGCCATCCCTACCCTCTACTTAGGCGCGACGCAACGCATAGAATACGACGGTTACTGGCACATTTTCACGGCGCAGCAGGACCGCTGGCATAATTTCATTTGGGACTGCCACAACAACGCTCACCCGCCTCTGTATTACCTTGTGCTCAGGCTGACTTTGTGGGTGGGTAAGTCGCTCCTGGCTTATCGCGCTGTCACAATCGTCTGCGGCCTCGCCAGTATTGCGGTAATGGGCCGGATCGCTTCCAAGACGATGCGCTTCGCGCTGACGCCGGCGCTGGTGGCACTGGCGTACGGCCTGGCGCTGCCCACCATTGTCATGTCCTGCGAAGTGCGGTCCTACATGTTGTGCAGCCTTTTCCTGATGGTTGCCTACGCCTTCTTCCTCGATATGATCGAACACCCAGGGCCGGCCGAATCGCTGCGGCCGCGAGTCTACTTCGCTTTGTTTGTCGCGCTCGCATGTCCCGCGGATTACTATGCGGTGTTTTTCTTGGCGGCCACTCTCGGCATCGCGCTGGTCCTTCCTATCCTCCGGCGAAAGGAGCCGTTGTGGAAGGCCTGGGCCCGCGAGATCGCTACGTTCACTCCGGCTTTCGGAGTCATGGTCTGGCTCTACTTCTGGCATTTCCGCAAAAATCCCGTGGCGCAGGCACACATGCTGACTTATTATTACGACAGCACGGGCCAGGAGTCACTGGGCGACTTTCTTCTGCGTAACCTCCAGAACACGTTCGACCTGTTTTCGCCGTGGCCCATTACCGATCTGACGGCCTTCCTGGCTGTCTCAGGCGGCCTGCTCGCGGTGGTATGCGGCACGCTGTGGATGGCCCGCCGGCTCTGGAAACGGAAGAACCTGGCGGTGACGGTCACAGTAGTTGCCACAGTGCTGATGCTGATTGAAATCATGGTAGCCTCCCTGGTGCGGGTGTATCCCTTCGGCGGCTTTCTGCGGCAGCAGTTCATTCTGTTTCCCTTCTTGATCCTGTGCGCCTTCTTTCTGGTGGATGGCCTTGCAGCCGCGATTCCTCGCCGCGCTGCGTATGCTATGGCCGGGGTTCTGTCGCTCGGGATCGTGGCCATGAGCGCCTGGGCGTTTGACCGCTACCCTAAGATCGAAGAGCCATTCTTCACCGAACAGGTGCAGAGGTTCAACAGCCTGTTTCCCAATCCCGCCGCGGTCTATGTCGACCAGTTCAATATCGTCGCGTTCTTCCTGCACCACCACGATTGGAAGTGGGAATTCGTGGGGCGCGTCCGCTCCCTTCCGAATGTCGACATCTATCGCGTAAGCCACGAGAACCGGAGCCTGCTGGTGTTCCGCGACAAGGGCCGCTGGCTCGCCGACGCCCAAGACGCAACCCTCTATAGGGCGCTCGCCGTTTGCATGCGGTCGAAATCCGCGCCTTCGATTACTCTGTTCCGCTTGGCCCAGGACGAAGGGGAGCCCTGGGAAGCCGGCGAGTTGAAGGCTTACCGGACGACGATTGCGGAGCTTGCCCGCGAATCCGGGTTGTGCGTTCAGCAGCTCAGCACCCACTACCGCGACGTTCTCGCGGAGTTTCGCTCAGGAGGCTGCTCCGCTCCTCCCGAACTCGGTGCGCCCTAAGCCGCTGCACACTCAGTGATATATTGGAGGTCGCCGGAACCCGGTCCCATGAAAATTGGCATCCTCATCGTCGCCTATAACGCCGTCACCACGCTGGTGAGCGTGCTCAAGCGCATTCCTCCGGAAGCCTGGGAGCGCGTCTCGGAAGTGGTGGTCTTCGACGATGCCAGCTCCGACCACACCTACGAGCTGGCCGTGGGCTACAAGGCCACCGCGCAACTCGACAAGCTCACCATCATCGGCAACCACAAGAACCTGGGCTACGGCGGCAACCAGCGCGAAGGATACCAGTATTTCATCGAGCGCGGCTTCGACATCGTGGTCCTGTTGCACGGAGACGGCCAGTACGCTCCGGAGGTGCTGCCGCAGATCTACGGACCCCTCGTTGCCGGCGAGGCGGACGCCGTGTTCGGGTCCCGGATGATGAAGGACCACGGCGGCCCGCTGAAGGGCGGCATGCCGCTCTACAAGTACCTCGGTAACCGGGTTCTCACCATCATGGAGAACTGGGCTCTGGGAATGCGCCTCACGGAGTTCCACAGCGGCTATCGCGCCTATCGCCTGGATTGCCTTCGCCAGATCGACCTCTCGCGGATGACCGCGGATTTCCACTTCGATACGGAGATCATCATCAAGCTCCAGCACCAGGGTTTCCGCATCAAGGAAGTTCCCATCCCGACCTACTACGGCGACGAGATCTGCTACGTCAACGGCATGCGCTACGCCTGGGACGTGAGCAGGGCCGTGTGGCGCTACCGGCGCACCGTGTACGGGAACACCCGGTTCCCGGAGTTCCAGGAATACTGGCGACACTATCCGCTCAAGCGGAGCCGCCACTCCAGCCACGATTACCTGATGCGGCTGGTGGGAGGCGGACACACCATCCTGGACATCGGATGCGGGGAGGGTTTCCTGAGCAGCGAACTGGCTTCGGCGGGCAACGAAGTCGTCGGCGTCGATATTCTCGAAAAGCCGAAGTGCGTGGATTCGATGAAGGCCTACTCCTGCTGCGATCTGACCCGGGGCCTGGACATCGCGCAGGAACCCCTTCGCTCGACGCATCCCGATCGGATTCTGCTGCTCGACGTGCTGGAGCACTTGCCCCATCCGGAGCCGATACTCGGCGCCTGCCGCGCGCTGCTCGCGCCCAGCGGAGTCGCCATTATCTCCGTGCCGAACATCGCCAACATATGGATTCGGCTCAGCCTGCTGGTGGGCAGGTTCGAGTACACGGACCGGGGGATTCTGGACCGCACACATGTGCGCTTCTACACGCGCAAGGCCGCGCGGCGGCTGCTTGCGGCAAACGGCTTCGAGGTGATTCGAGAGCACGCCACGGTGGTGCCCGTGGAGATCAGTCTCACCGCGCCTCCCACCAACCGCGTGATGATGCTGCTGAACGGTCTGCTCGCCGCGGCCGCTCGAGTCTTCCCTACCTTATTCGGCTACCAGCTTCTGTTTGTGGCCAGAACCGCCCGCTAGCCGGCCCTCGCAGATATCGCGAACTCCGCGTCGCCCCCGAACGTAATGAGCAATAGAACAGGGGAGGTGCATCTCATGGGATCCTTCGGAAAACAGCTCCGGCACGTGGCGCGACGGCTGGCGCGCGCTCCGATGTTCACGGCGGTGACCGTCATTACGATCGGCATCGGAGTGGGCGCCAACACCGCCATCTTCAGCGTCGTCAACGGCATTCTGCTGAAGCCGCTGCCCTACCCGGAGCCCACCCGCCTGGTGAGCGTGCGGCAGTCCGCGCCCAGCATCAACCTGAAGGACATGCAACTGTCGCCCTCCGACTACTTCACGTTTCGCGACGAGAACCGCACGTTCCAGAGTCTCGGCATCTGGGGTGGTGGAACCGTGAGCGTCACCGGCCTGGCGGAACCCGAGCAGGTGCTGAACCTCTCCGTGACCGCGGGGACTCTCGATGCCTTGGGCGTCCGGCCGTTGCTGGGGCGGTGGTTCACCGCCAAGGACGACAGCCGCGGCAGCCCGGAGACGGTGATCCTGGCGTACGGCTACTGGCAACGCCGATTCGGCGGCAGCGCGGCGGCGATCGGGCGCCGGATTCTGGTGGATGGCGTGGCCAAGGAGGTCGTCGGCGTCATGCCCCGCGGCTTCCGGTTTCTCGATCAGAAGGCCGATCTGCTGCTGCCCTTTCGATTCGATCGCGGCAAAACGTTCTTGGGGAACTTCAGCTTCCTGGGCATCGCCCGGCTCAAACCAGGTGCGACGCTGGAGCAGGCCAACGCGGACGTGGGACGCATGATTCCCATCGTGAACACCAGGTTCCCACCGCCGCCCGGTTTCAGCGTGAAGTTGTTCGAAGACGTGCGCGTCCTGCCCATCCTGCGGCCTCTGAAGCAGGATGTGGTCGGTGACCTGGGGAAGGTGCTGTGGGTGTTGATGGGAAGCATCGGCCTGGTGCTGCTGATCGCCTGCGCGAACGTGGCCAACCTGCTTCTGGTCAGGGCGGAAGGGCGACAACACGAGCTGGCGATTCGCGCCGCTCTGGGCGCCGGATCGGGCCGCCTCGCCGGCGAGATCCTGATCGAGAGTGTGGTTCTGGGACTGTTGGGCGGCGCGGCCGGAGTGGGTCTGGCGTACGCGGCCCTCAGGGCGTTGGTCGCGATCGCGCCGGCGAACCTGCCCCGCATCGAGAACGTGACGCTCGACCCGCTGGCGCTCCTGTTCGCGCTGGCGGTCTCGGTCGTCGCCGGATTGTTGTTCGGCCTCGTGCCGGTGATCAAACACGCGACGCCGAACGTGGTCGCCGCGCTCCGCGCCGGAGGGCGGACGTCGAGCCAGAGCCGCGAGGCGCACCGCGCGCGCAATGCGCTGGTGGTGGTGCAGGTGGCGCTGGCCGCGGTGCTGCTGATCAGCTCCGGCCTCATGATCCGGACATTCCAGGCCCTACGCCAGGTCTCGCCCGGCTTCACGGGTCCCGGCGAGTTGCAGACCATGAGCATCTACATCCCCTATGCCCGGGTCAAAGAGCCGGAACGCGTACTGCGAATGTTCCAGGAGATGGAGCGGCGGCTTTCCGCCATTCCCGGAGTCTCGGCAGCGGCGTTCGCCAACTCGGTTCCGACCGATGGAAGCAACAGCACGGATGTGCTCTACGCGGAGGACCGGAGCTATCGCGAGGGAGAGATCCCGCCCTTGCGGCGCTTCAAGTTCCTGGCGCCCGGCTTCCTCGCAACGATGGGGACGCCCCTGGTGGCCGGCCGCGATTTCACCTGGGCGGACCTTTACGACAAACGGGACGTGGCCATCGTCTCGGAGAACATGGCGCGCGAGATGTGGCACGACCCGGCGGCCGCGCTCGGCAAACGGATCCGCGAGGGTTCGAAGGATCCCTGGTACGAAATCGTGGGCGTGGCGGCGCCGGTCCGCGACGACGGCGCGGACCAGAAGGCGCCGGCGACCGTGTATTGGCCGGCCTTGATGGGCACCTTGTGGGGCGATGCTCCGTTCCTGACCCGCCAGGTGGTGTTCGCGATTCGTACACCCAGGGCCGGCTCAGAGAGCTTGCTCAAAGAGGTTCGGCAAGCGGTCTGGTCGGTCGATCGCGACCTCCCGCTCGATCGTGTCCGGACCATGGAAGAGCTCTATCGGAAATCGATGGCGCGCAGTTCGTTCACTCTGGTGATGCTCAGCATCGCCGGTGGCATGGCGCTGCTGCTCGGAATCGTGGGGATTTACGGCGTCATCTCTTACTCGGTCTCGCAACGGACCCGGGAGATCGGTATTCGCATCGCGCTGGGCGCAGATCGGACCGCGCTCAGAACCATGGTGGTCCGCCAGGGGCTGGTGATGACGTTGGCGGGAGTGGCGTTCGGTCTGGCGGCCGCAGCGGCCCTGACTCGCGTGATGGCGTCGCTGCTGTTTGAGATCAGCCCCGTCGATCCGCTGACCTATCTCGCGGTATCCGCGGGGTTGCTGGCGGCGGCGGCCGCCGCCAGCTTCGTCCCGGCGTACAAGGCATCGGGCGTAAATCCGGTCAACGCCCTACGCGCGGAGTAGCGCGCGCTATTGACCCATCGGCCCGTGCGCGAGGTGGTAGTAGACCTCGTTCCACCGCAGTTCTTTCTTGAAGTCCGAATCGGTGGTGCCCTTCCCGATGGTCACGCACTCCAGGCCCGCGATGTCGGCGAAGTCCTGGAACATCTCGGTGGTGGCGGCTTGCGTGAAGGCCGTGTGGTGCGCGCCGCCGGCGTTGATCCAGCAGCCGAGGGCGGTCTCGAAGTTCGGCTTGGGTTCCCACACTGCCTGGGCCACGGGCAGCTTGGGCATGGGCTCGTTCGGCTTCACCACTTCCACCTCGTTGAGGATCAGGCGGAAGCGATTGCCCAGGTCGATCATCGACGCGTTCAGCGCCGGGCCGGCGGGTGTGTTGAAGACCAGGCGCGCCGGGTCGGCCTTGCCGCCGATGCCCAGCGGATGAGCCTGCAGAGACGGCTTGCCGTCGGCGATGGATGGGCAGATCTCCAGCATGTGCGCGCCCAGGACCTTTTTCCCGTCGTTGGACATGTGGTAGGTGTAGTCCTCCATGAAGGACGCGCCGCCCTTCATGCCCGCGCCCATGACCTTGGTCGCGCGCACCAGCGCCGAAGTCTTCCAGTCGCCTTCGGCGCCGAAGCCGTAGCCATCGGCCATGAGGCGTTGCACGGCCAGACCGGGCAACTGCACCAGGCCATGCAGGTCTTCGAAGGTAGTGGTGAATCCCTTGAAGCCTCCGGCCTCGAGGAAGGAGCGCATGCCCAACTCGATCCGCGCCTGCTCACGCACGTTCTCGTGGTGGGCGCCGCCCGGGCGCACGTCCGCCGCGGCCTGGTAGGTGTCCAGGTATTCCTCGACCAGTTTGTCGATGGCGGCGCCGCCGACCTTGGCCACGCTGCACACCAGGTCGCCGATGCCGAAGCCGTTCACCGAGTAGCCGAAGGCGATCTGCGCCGCGACCTTGTCGCCTTCGGTGACCGCTACTTCGCGCATGTTGTCGCCGAAGCGGGCGAAACGGGCGCCCTGCCAGTCGGCCCAGGCGGCAGCGGCTCGAGCCCATGCGCCGAGCGTATTCTGGACCGAGGCTTCCTGCCAGAAACCGACCACGACCTTGCGGTTGATGCGCATGCGGCTCATGATGAACCCGTGCTCGCGGTCGCCGTGGGCGGCCTGGTTGAGGTTCATGAAGTCCATGTCGATGCTCGACCAGGGAATCTCGCGGTTGTGCTGGGTGTGGAGATGCGCGATCGGTTTGCGCAGTCCCCTGAGGCCGTTGATCCACATCTTCGACGGCGAGAAGGTGTGGCACCAGGTGATGACCCCGATGCAGTCGGCCGCGTTGTTGGCCTCCTGGCACACCGCGGAGATGGCGTCCGGCGTCGTGAGCACCGGCTTAAAGACCACCTTCACCGGGATGGCAGGCGATTCGTCGAATGCCTTGGCGATCTCCTGGGAGTGAAGCGCCACCGTCTTCAGAGTCTCCGGGCCATACAAGTGCTGGCTGCCGGTCAAGAACCAGATTTCTCCAGTCAGTTTCATGAGATTCCTATCCTCCTACCCGATATTTAGGTAAGCCCTTTCATGCCTTGGGCCGTCTGCGACACGCCGCAGGAACAGCAAGACCATAGTATAAGTTGCGCGCTCTGGAAGCAACCGGGCCGACCGAGCCAGGACGCTCCCGTTCTGTCAGCGCTTGCAGCGCGACGCATACGTGTCGTAGGCGGCGCGGTCAAACAGGACGAAGATCACCTCCCGCACCTTGGTGTCGGTGCGCTCGAGGTGGCGAGCGACGGTCGAGAGAGCGATCGCGGCCGCCTCGGCCATCGGATAGCCGTAGGCGCCGGTGCTGATGGAAGGGAAGGCGACGCTGCGCAGTTCTCGCGCTTCGGCCATCTCGAGACAGGTGCGGTAGCAGGCCTCGAGCAGCGCCGCCTCGTCGCCGCTGCCGCGATAGATGGGACCCACGGCGTGGAACACCCAACGAGCGTGCAGGTCCCCGGCCGAGGTGGCGACGGCCGCGCCAGTCGGACAGCGCCCGATCTTCGCGCGGATCGCGTTGAGCTCTCGCATGATGGAAGGGCCGCCGGCACGGTGGATCGCGCCGTCGACGCCCCCGCCGCCGGCGAGTCCGGAGTTGGCGGCATTCACGATCGCATCGGCCGGGACGCGCGTGATGTCCCCCACCAGGAGCCGCAGCACCTTGCCTCCCGGGAATGGCTGCTCCATGCATAGTAAAATAGGCGTTCCCGAGACGGGAAGCAAGGGACCATGGCGAACTCTCAAGCACCGGCGCTGGCGCTGTTCGATATCGACGGCACGCTGCTGCGGCGCGCGGGACCGCACCACCGCGAGGCGCTGATTGAAGCGGTGCGCCGCGTCACTGGATACGACACCTCGACCGACGGCATTCCACTTTACGGGATGCTCGATCCGGACATCCTCCGCGAGATGCTGCGGCGGGCGGGAGCGCCGGGGCGCGTCATCCGCGAAGCGATGCCGGGCATCGTCGCCTCGGCGCAAAGGATCTACCGCCGAAACTGCCCGGTGCTCACGCGACGGACCTGTCCGGGGGTGCGCCGGCTGCTGGGCGGTCTCGAACGCAGAGGCGTCCTGATGGGCCTGGTCACGGGAAACCTGACGCGCATCGGGTGGTGGAAGCTGGAGCGGGCCGGCCTGCGCCGGTATTTTCGCTTCGGAGCTTTCGGCGAGATGGCGCGGGACCGGGCCGGCCTGGCGCGGCTGGCCCTGCGGCGCGCGCGGCAGGAAGGCTGGATCGGAGACGGCGCGCCGGCGTGCCTGATCGGCGACGCTCCGGCGGACATCCTGGCGGCGCGCGCCAACGGTCTGCGATCGATCTCGGTTGCCACGGGAATGCTGCCGGTGGAGAAGCTGCGGGCGTACGAGCCGGATGTGATGCTCGAAGACCTGCGCGGGATGCGGCCGGAGATGATCCTCTAGGGAACTTTTCCATGCCCGTGTCGTATACCGCTTTGTGAGGTGAGCCATGCGACTTCCGTTTCTTGCCCTAGCTGCCGTTTCGTTGGTCCCCTTCCAGGTGGGCTGCGACTTCGAGAGCATCGCCGATGCTTCCGACCACTACCGTGAGGACTTCCAATACACCTACAATCTCAAGCCCGGAGGCCGCCTGAGCGTCGACAACTACAACGGCTCGGTCGAGATCCTGGGCTGGGAAAAGGACTCGGTCCAAATCACCGGCACCAAGTATGCCGGGCGCGAACAGCTCCTCAAAGACATCAAGATCGACACCAAGGCGGACGACAACTCGGTGACCATCCGCACCATCCGGCCCTCGTGGCATGGCAACTCGGGAGCCAAGTATTCGATCCGCGTTCCGTTCAAAGTGGAACTGGATCGCATCGTCAGCTCGAACGGCCACATCCGCGTCGAGGACGTTCAAGGCAACTCGATCCTCGAGACCTCGAACGGCGCTGTGCGGCTGCGCAAAGTGGAAGGCCGGCTGGATGCCAAAACGTCGAACGGCGCGATCGAGGCCGATGGGCTGACGGGCGACGCCACGCTGCGCACTTCGAACGGGTCGATCCGGCTGGACCGCATGTTCGGAGCGCTGGATGCGCGGACCTCGAACGGCGGCGTCCATATTCGCCTGGGGAAGCCCAAGGCGGGCGAGCCGATCCGGCTGGGGAGTTCCAACGGTAGCATCGAACTCGAGGTCGAGGAACTGGACAACAACGAGATTCACGCTTCGACCAGCAACGCCACGATCACGCTGCGGCTGCCGCCGCCGATCAAAGCCAGGCTGCGCGCCTCGACGAGCAACGGCGGGATCTCCACCGAGTTCGACGTGACCACGCACGGCTCGATGGGCAAGAACTTCCTGGAAGGCGAGATCAACGGCGGCGGGCCGCTGATCGACCTGTCGACTTCGAACGGCACGATCAAAGTGCAGAAGATGTAAGCGGGCCGCCGGTCCTACTGGGCGAGCTCTTTGAACCTGGCCTCGAACGCATCGAGCGGCACGGCGCCCACCAGGATCACGCCCGAGACGCCGTCTCGGGTGCTCTTGCCGAGCAGGAAACTGGGAGTCCCGGTGACTCCAAATCCCTCGGCGGTGGTTACGTCTTTCTGGACCGTCTTGGCGTACTTCCCGCTGTCCATGCAGGTTTGGAACTGAAGCGGATCGAGCTTCAGGGCCTGCGCGTAACGGTTGAGATCGGCGGGCGAAAGCTTGTCGGCGTTGGTGATGAGCCGATCCCGCATCTGCCAGAATTCCTGCTGATCCCCGGCGCAGCGCGCGGCCTGGGCGGCGCGGGCGGCATTGGAGTGGAAATCGAGCGGCAGGTCGCGGCTGGCGAACCGCAGCTTGCCGGTGTCGATGTACTTCTTCTTGAGCTCGGGGAAGGTTGCGAGGTGGAACTGGCGGCAGAAGCCGCACTGGTAGTCGGTGAATTCCACCATGGTCATGGGCGCGTCCTTGCTGCCAAGCCAGGGGCCATCCTCCAGATTCATGTGGATTCCGGTGCCATCGGCCGCAGCCGACCCCGCGCCCTTTTCGAGCAGTTCGCGGATTTGCCGCAGTTCGTTCAGGATCTCGTCGGCCTGTTCGCGCGTGATTCCCTCTTCGTTTTTCTTCTTGTCCGCCGCGAAGGCGGGGAGCGCCAGACAGATCGCCAACGGAAGGACAGTCAGGTACTTGTGCATGGCGAGAGGCATCAAATACAGTATGGCTCATTCGGAAGGATGGTTCGATGGGTGGATCGGAACGGCCCCGGGGCGCATCTGATTGGATATGAATCGCACAGCCTCCGCTGCCTGGCACGGCAGCCTCAAAGACGGAAAAGGGACTATTTCGACCGCCAGCGGCGTCCTCGCAGACGCCCAATACTCGTTCGGAACCCGCTTCGAGAACGGCGTGGGGACCAACCCCGAAGAGCTGATCGCCGCCGCGCACGCGGGTTGCTTCTCGATGGCGCTCTCGGCCCAACTG
>Ga0335078_10017248_pt1 | contig 10721 bp, 9 predicted proteins | sample Lox_Sample_32_FD_206711 | JGI IMG/M metagenome (GOLD analysis project Ga0335078, IMG submission 206711) | Soil microbial communities from Loxahatchee National Wildlife Refuge, Florida, United States - Lox_Sample_3.2 | ecosystem: Environmental > Terrestrial > Soil > Wetlands | place: USA: Florida... | reverse complement strand
TCCGATGATTTCGCCGCCTTCCGCGGGAACCAGGACTTGCCGGCTTTCCACGAAAACCCGGTCTCCGTTGCGCGCGCTGTGAATCAGCTCGCCGTCCCAGCGGCCGTTTTGTTGGAGGGCGCCATCCATTTCGGAAGGGGAACTGGTCGTTTCCGTTTTCAGGAACTCGTGGATGGGTTGGCCCGCGGCTTCCTGTGCCGTCCAGCCGTATATTTCTTGGGCGCCCGCGTTCCAGCTTGTGATCATATGGTTGGGATCAGTGGTGATGATCGCATCGTGGGAGAGGTTGATCATCTCGACCTGCCGGCGAAGAGAATGCTCGGCCTCGCGCAGCCGGCGTTCGATCTTGTGTTTGTATACAGCCGTCTCGATGGCGGCCAGGAGCTCGCGGTCTTCAAAGGGTTTCAGAATGTAGCCGAACGGCTCCGTGACCATCGCGGATTCCAGTGTCACGGAATCCGAATGCGCCGTCAGGTAGATGATCGGAAGGTTGAAACGCTCGCGGATCTCTCGCGCGGCCTCGATACCCTCCGGGATGCCGTTGAGCTGAATGTCCATCAACACCAGGTCGGGCTGGATGTATTGCAGTAATTCGAGGGCTTCGGCCTTGGAGGATGCGATCGCGGGGACCTGATACCCGAGGCGGTTGAGCCGCATTTGCAAATCTCGCGCGACAATGCGTTCGTCCTCGACCGGAAGGATCAACTTGGACTTGCCGGGCAGTTCCCGGCCGGATGACGGATCGAAAATCGGGTTTTGGGCCGTGAGTGTCTCCACCGGATTCGCTCCTACTGGTATCCTCGTCCGCATACGCCGTCACCTATCGGCGGGCGAAGGTGATCAAGCCCTTCGGCCTTGTGGTGACCGAGCGAGCGCATTCGATTACCTCTTGGCCTGATTCGGGGATCTCCTGCGATGCGGATCTGCTGGTTGGTTTCGTGGAAGGCTTGCATGAAATGAAATCAGGAGAGTGGTAGTGCGGGCAAATCCGGCCGATTCTCAGACAGGTCAAGCATACCTATTCTTCTATGTAGCAGGAGGCCTGTTTCCTGAGTGTCCGATCGGACGTGAACTTCCTTATAATCAGGCGCTTAGCCGTTAAAGGCGGGCGGTGAACGCGTCGCGCGGCGGCCCACCGAAGGGCCGGTAACTTACTGATTTTTCGATTCCTGAGCGTCGCGTCGATCAGATCTTGGGGACTTCCTACCGGCCGGCTTGCCCCACTTCGGCATTGGGCATCGAGAACGCTCCGCGACCAGCAAAACGAGCGTTGTCCTTTAGCCGCGCCGCCGGCATCGATCATGGCCTGGTCGGTGGTTCGCTGGTTGGTGGCATCTTTGCCAATGACGGCCGCAGCCAGTTCTTTGAGATGTGTCCAGCCGCTTTGAGGACGCTCTTTCCTTCATACCGTTTTCTTGTCGCCGTCGCGGAGCTCAACGGCTTCCTTTTCGCCCGTGGATGCCCCGGAAGGCACCGCCGCGATGCCGACCGCGCCACCGGAAAGTGAGACCTCGGCCTCTACGGCTGGAGTCCCGCGAGAGTCCGGGATCTCGCGGCCTATTACGCTCACGATTTTCGTCATGCAGGCTCCTTGAAAAATGAAAGCCCCTCCCAGACGGTAGGAGCTATCAGAACCGGTGGTCCGGAACGGTTAGAGGTGATGCCCCATCACCTGCGCGTTCTGGAAGCCGGACTATAGCTCAAGGCGCGACGGCGAGCAATATTCGGTACACGGCTGTAATTTGGCTTTGCAAGAACGCATTCAGGGTATCCGATTCGAAACCCGTTTCAACGCTAAAATGCTTCTGTGCGTGTACGCGCCTTCGTCCGGTAGTACGAGGCTTCACAGTGTCCCACGGCGATGTATCTCTCAGCTGAGATCCGGTGGTTTTGGCGAACCGAAATGCCGGCCGACGTCTGGAGTTGGTTCTGCAGCGCAAACTCAGACCAATGCGCGGCCGGTGGTGGCGGAGTTCGGCTGGACGAATACCTGATCGACCTCACGCAAGCGCAACTGGGCATAAAGCGTCGAGGCGGCCAAGCCGGCGCGGAGGTCAAAGGTCTGGTGACAACCTTGGGGCCGGACCTGGATGCGAACCCGTTGGTTGGGCCAATCGAGATCTGGGCCAAATGGAATTCGAGCTCGCTCAGGCTGGATGGCAACGATACCATTGCGATAGAAAAGCGTCGTTGGCTGCGGCAATTTGATACGGCGCATTCGACGCCCAGGGAAATAGAACTCAATATTGCGGAAAGAGCGCCCGATGGCCCTGGGCAGCTCGAGCGCGGCTGCACCGTCGAAATGACTCTTCTGGGCCTTCCCACTGGCGCCAAATGGTGGACCTTTGGTTTCGAATCGTTCGGAGCGCTGGAGACGGTGGAGCCAGATCTGCGGACCGTGACACGAATGTGGGCCCGCCGCAAGCCTCCCCTACTACCTGAGCTGTCTTTGTTGGCGAGTTACCCTGCTTGGCTTCGCACGTGCTTCCCACACATGCCCGAGAAATGACGTGGGATTGACGAACCCATTCCTGTCCCTGTGGTCGTAGAGGAAGCGAGCTTTCCGGAGGCAGCGATCGCTGGAATCGGTTACGTCCCCATGCTGCTAATTGCGGTTCCGCTAACATAGGGCGCGGCGCAGTCGCATAAAATAGGGAAAGTCGACACTTCTCCCGACTCCACTCAATCGAGCGGACGCCGCCTGATCTCCATGAGCCTTGGAATTGGTATCGATTTTGGAACGACGAACAGCTCGGTTGCGCTGGCCAAACATAGCGATGTTCAGCTAGCCCGATTTCCGTTTGGGGATGGCTTCGTAGAGGCGTACCGGTCACTGTTGTACCTCGATCTGATCAGAGACCGTGGAACGGCGAGGATCAGATCCTGGAGCGGTCCTAAAGCCATCGAGCAATACCTCGCCGCGGACACGAGAGGCCGCTTGATCCAGTCCCTAAAGTCATTCTTGACAAGCCGCAACCTCAAGAGCACCGAAGTTTTCGGCCGGCGCATAACCCTGGAAGATCTCATTGCGCGCATTCTGCGCGACCTGCGGGAATACGCGGAGAAGCAGTTTGGGACGAGTGTTCAGAAGGTAGTCGTCGGCCGGCCGGTCCGGTTCGTCGGGGCCGAAAAGCCGGAGGACAACACATTCGCAGAGGGCCGCCTGCGCAATGCATTCCATGCAGCCGGGTTCGAATCGGTCCACTTCGAATTCGAGCCCGTTGCCGCTGCGCAACACTACGAATCGACTCTGGATCATGACGAGTTGATCCTGATCGGAGACTTCGGCGGTGGTACCAGCGATTTCTCTTTAATTCGCGTGGGGCCACTGGTCCGCAAACGGGGACGCGCCGCTTCAGACCTGCTTGGAAACAGCGGAGTCGGCGTTGCGGGGGATGCATTCGATGCCCGGATTGTGCGCCATCTCGTGTCACCTGCCTTGGGTCGAGGTTCCTCGGCGAGGTCGCTGAAGAAGATTCTGCCCGCCGTACCCAACTGGGTGTACAGCAAGCTGGAACACTGGCATCACCTTTCGTTCCTGCGGACGAACGCGGTGATGAACATGTTGACGGGGAGCGTGGCCACGGCTTTTGAACCGGGAAAAATCGAGGCGCTGATTCATCTCATCAAAGAAGATCTTGGCTATGAACTGCATCGAGCCGTGCAAAAGGTGAAATGCGCTCTTTCGACTGAAGAGGGAGCTATCTTCCGGTTCTCTGACGGCGTGATCGAAATCGAAGCTACTGTAATGCGAGCCGAATTCGAGGACTGGATCGCGGACGAGCTCGTACAAATCGAGTCTTCTGTCGATTCCCTAATCAAAACCGCCAGCGTCTCGCCCAATGATGTTGACCGCGTCTTCTTAACCGGAGGATCATCTTTTGTGCCGGCAGTACGGCGTATCTTCGCGACGCGCTTTGGCGAGGGCCGGATTCGCGCCGGGAATGAGTTTACCTCGGTTGCACGTGGCCTCGCTTTGAAAGCGGCGGAACGCAACGGCTCTTGAGTATCGCCTGACCGGACGTGGCGGCGATTCGCATATTCTATTCTTGCTGGCGCGCGCGGCTGGAAACATCGCTCCGCTTTTGCAGCCATGTACCGAGCCGCGACCGCAAGCGGGCCACCAAAAGTGATGAAGACGAGACGGGATTTTTTCAACGAAACATGGCTGCACCACCTAGGCCGCTCGCGCAATCACACAAATGCAATCGGCGAGTTCAAGACTGACTCGAATCGGATCGCCTTTGCCTTTCAACTTCACTGATAGCGATGACGCCGACTTCCTGTGCTCGACAGTCAGCACGGTTCCAGGAATGAGGCCGAGCCGTTCGAGTTCACGCAGAGCCGCTGGATTGCGGTCCGAAACACTGCTAATCGTGGCCGGTGTCTGGAGAGGCCAACGAGCGAGCGGCACTTCCCTGCGGTAAACGCCGGCCTCATGTTTTTGGGGGATGGGGTGGCCGTGCGGGTCGATTTCGGGATCGCCAAGGATTGCCGCGACCCTGTCCTCAAAACGCTCGGAAATGAAATGCTCCAGCCGCTCTGCCTCTTCGTGAACTTCGTCCCAGGAATACTTGAGAACATCATGGAGAAACAGTTCGAGCAGCCGATGATGTCGCACTAGCTCCCACGCTCGCTGTTTCCCCGCGGCGCTGAGTCGAACGCCTCGATGCTTTTCATGCACAACCAGAGCAGGCCGCTCCGCGGCGAGCCGCTTGAGCATCCCGGTCACGGACGGCGTGCGAACTCTCAGCCTTTCGGCCAGGGCATTTGTCGTGACACGCAATTCTTCCGCGCCGCCCAGTTCGAGGATTGCCTTCAAGTAGTCGTCAACGGATTCCGACCTCGTCAGGTCCCGTGATTTAGGTGACACTATCATTCATAGTAATCGCAACGCTTGGATTTGAGCAAGTGGTGTAAAGGGCAGCTGCAGTCGTCGTGAGGTCTAGATTTAGGCTAGACTAAATCTATTGAGCCGAACACGCACCAGCTTCCTCCTAATTTCTCTGGCCTCTTTTGCCGTGTGTCCGGGTCGCCTGCCTGCACAGGGGGAAACGACGAGCGCCGTTGTGGGCACGGTTGTCGACCCCAGCGGCGCCGCGGTCGCCAGCGCCGCCGTTACGATCGTCGGCACAGAAACCGGCGCAAAGCGCAACGCAACGACTGACGACGCAGGCCGCTTCAGCTTTCCGCAGTTGAAGCCAGGATCGTATAGCGTGAGTGTCGCAGCAACAGGATTCGAGCCGCAGACGAACGGCAGTGTGTTTGCCGCGTTGGGTCAAAAGCAGACCGTGAACTTTACGCTGAAGCTGCCTGCCGCGAAAGGCGAGGTGACTGTCAGCGGCGAAGCTCCGCTGCTCAATCCCGAAAATCCCAACACGGCGACCACGCTAAACGCACAGGCACTGGAAAGCCTGCCCAATCCGGGCGGGGATATGACATATCCATTGCAGTTTGCTCCGGGCGCGCTGATGAACACCGCCGGCAGCGGTAACGACTTCATCGGCGGCACGAACGGGTACGGGAATGTTCAATTCAACGGCCTGCCAGCTCTCTCGAATGGCTACATCGTTGACGGGCTCGAAACGAATGACCCGCTCACCAACCTTAACAGCGGCCTTTCGACCAATCTCGTTCTGGGTCTGAATTCGATAGCAGAGGTCACGGTGAATACGCTCTCGTATACGGTGGACCAGGGAAGATACGGGGCATCCCAAGTCAACTACGTCACCAAATCCGGGACAAACCAGTTCCACGGAAACCTGTACGAGCTCTGGAACGGCTCAAGGTTCAACGCCGCCGACTTCTTCACGAACGCAACAGCGGGAAACCACAAGCCGCGCTCGACCGTGAACCATTTCGGCGGCAGTTTGGGCGGGCCGATCCTGCGCGATAAGCTGTTTTTCTTTTTCGACAGTGAATGGGTGCGCATCGCGCTGCCGATCGTTTCCGCCACAACGGTACCGACGCCCGCGTTCGAGCAATACGTTCTCGAGCAGTTGCCCTCGGGCGGCAGGGATTCAATCACCGGCTCCATTTATCAGCCTGCCCCGCAACTAGTGCCTTTTTATCAAAAGATGTTCAGCCTTTACGGCAACACGACCGGCGTACCGCTCGCAATTCTTGGCTGCCCGTTCAACAGTGACGGCAGCGAGGCGGCCGGTTCACCGCCTAACGGTAATGGATGTGCCAACCGCCGGAGCGTCTCGCATTCCAGCGATGACCGCGAGCAGGTTCAAACGGGGCGCATCGACTACAACATCGACGAAAAGAACACGACGTGGTACCGGTTTCAGGCGGACACTGGCTTGCAAGCCGCGTATACGGACCCTATCAATCCGTTGTTCAATTCGATCTCCCCGCAGCCGCTCTACTCTTTCGCGGCGGCCTACACGCATATCTTTTCTTCGAAACTGGTGAACTACTTCAACCCGGCGTTCTCCTGGTATGAGAGCCTGTTCGGTCCGGCGGATTTTCAGAAGACGCTATCGGCATTGCCGATCGTGTTGCAGGGGAGCGGCGCGGATGCGCCGTTTACGACACTCGGCGGACTGGACAATACCTGGGTGCAAGGCCGTCGCGCGGCGCGCTTTTTCATCAATGACAACCTCGCTTGGACCAACGGCAGTCATGAGCTGCGTTTTGGCACGAATACGCGTATCTTCCGCCTCAACGATTATGATTTCGGCGAAGGAGTCGTACCGCTCGTTACCTATACGACCCTGCCGCAGTTCATCTATGGCGTGGCCTCGACCGCGTCGAAGACCTTTCCAGTCGCGAACTCCCAGCCATACAATTTCGTGAACCTTGACGTCTACGCTCAGGACACCTGGAAGGTGACGTCCAGCTTCACATGGACTTTCGGCATCCGTGCGACGCACAATTCCAATCCGCTCAATCCGCACGATGCGGTCGCCCGTCTCAGTGGTTCCTTCGCCTCGATCTCGCATGATGTGAACCAGCCACTGAGCGCTGCCATCCAAACAGGCCTCGGAAACATTTTCGAGTCAACGCAATTGGCCATTTTGCAGCCTCGGACAGCCATTGCGTGGCAGCTTGCGCCCAAAACCGTTCTTCGGAGCGGCTTCGGCCTTTTCAGCGATCTCCTGCCAGGAAGCATTGTGGACCTGGTCGGCGTGAACGCGCCATATTCCCAGACTTTTCAGGGCGGTCTTCTGGGCACTGTCGGAGGCACGTCCATTGCGCCGGGAGTGCCTGATAGTGCGATCGACGCTACGGTAGCCGCGAATCGGATATTCGACGCGGGCTTTCCTCAAGGTCAGCTCTCATGTGCCTCGGCGCTTTCCAACCCGAATGTGTGTCTCCAGCCGGTAGCACTAACCGCAGTTCCCGACAGCAAGCTGCATGCGCCGTACTTTATGCAATGGAGCTTTGGTCTGGAGCATCAGATCGGCAACACTGTCAACTTGCGCGCGCAGTATGTCGGCACGCGTGCGGTGAATCAGCCCTACACGACACAAGTGAATGGGTATCAGACGGTGTGCGAGGGCTGCTTTGCGCCATTTCCTTTCGGCGCCCCCACCGACCCGAGATTCGCCGCTGTGACACAGCTCGCAACCGGAGCGAACAGCCACTATAACGCCCTCCAGACCACGGCGGAGAAACGACTCGGCCATGGATTGCAAGCGCAATTAAACTACACCTGGAGTCACTGCATCGACACCGTCTCGAACGGCGGGTTCCTCCCGTTTTCAGCCGGGGGAATTCTGTCGCCGCTACCTGGCGATTTGCAGCGCGACCGCGGCCCGTGTGATTACGATGTCCGGCACAACATCACAGCCAGCTACGTATATCAACTTCCTCTCAAGGTTAGAGGACCGCTAGGGGAAGCCTTCAACGGCTGGCAGCTATCAGGTTCGATCTTCGGGCGGAGCGGGCTTCCGTTCTCAGTTTTGAGCACTCCGTATTCCGCACATGGAAACGGCATCGTCAACGGCAGCGGCCCACAGTTCGCGAGCGTAGTTCCGGGGGTGCCCCTTTATCAGCACAATCCGATTGCCGGGGTTACGCAGGCGGGTACAATCCAATGGCTGAATCCCGATGCGTTCATTTCAACCGTGGATCCAAGCACCGGCGCCTGCGTCGGCGGTGACAGCCCGAGCAACTGTCAGTTCGGAAATCTTGGCCGGAACGCGCTTCGCGGCCCCGATTTCGTGTGGAGCGATCTCTATCTGACCAAATGGTTCGCGCTGACCGAGAAAGTCAAACTGCGGCTGGACGTTCAGTGTTTCAATCTGTTCAATCACCCAAATTTTGCGCTGCCATCCATCGTTTACGCCGGAATCCCCGGCCGACCCTCCACCCAGACTGGGTTCGGCGCATTGACATACACGACGTCGCCGCCAACAGGTTTGCTTGGCGTCGGGCTCGGCGGCGACAGTTCTCCGAGAATGATCGCGTTTCAGGCGCGGCTGGAATTCTGACGAGCCGAACTGGGGTAGGCGACAGATTCCATTTCTCGAATCCATGCTCGTCGCTTCCGCTGTGCAGGCTCAATAAGTTGGGAATGTCCGCCTTTATGCCGTGTACAAAATCTGTACAAAAAGGCGTTGTCGCATCTCTAAGTTATTGAAGCGAAAGGTGTGGCTCCCCACCTTGGACACGTTTCGAACTTTGCGGCGTAAAACACCGTCTGCTCGAACCACATCAGGCCGTGTTCGCTCAAGGATTTCTGATCCTCTCAAGGGTGTACCCATCCAGACTGGCCACCCAGTCTGGACACGAACTGGCCAAGGAAGCCGAGCCGAACGGCCATTGAACCGCTGCCGTGAGGCGACCGCCATGGGGCACCACGAGGGTGCGAAGACCACATACTTTTGAGATAACGGCTCGCTTTAAACACTTGGCGACAAGGCGGGGGCTATGGAACAAAATCACGATCAGCGGTGTCCTAATTTCTATAATCAAACCGCTGACGTCAAGGGCGAATCCGGGTTGACGATATCCGAGGAAGAGAATGGAGGATGCCATGGCAGAAATCGACACGGCCCTCGCGGCGAATCGGGATGCGGTTGAACAACTGATGCGGGCCGGCGAACAGTCGGGCGCGGTCTGGAACGCACCGCGTGCGCCGGGCAAGTGGTCGCCGAGCCAGATCGTAGAGCACATCTCTCGCGGGTTCGAGGAAGGTGCGAACATGGTCGCCGGACGTCCGTCGATAGTTCCAATGCCCCCGGCCGTTGTCCGTCTGATTGCCCGCTTCATGTTCAAGCGGGTGCTGCGGAAGGGAAAATTTCCGAATGGGTTTAAAGCTCACAAGGCGATGAATCCCGCGAGCGGGCCCGCGACGCCGGCCGAAGGAAGATTTCGCCTTGAAACGACGTACCAGAAATTCGATGAGGCTTGTCGGCGGACTGCGGCCGACGACCGACCGGTGACTACGATCTTTGGTTCAGTTTCAGTACAGGATTTCGTGCGCTTCAATGAGCTCCATACTCGCCATCACAGTAAGCAGATGGCCGCGCGTCAGTAGGCCCTCGCCCCAACGTCGAGGTGGATAACTTCCGGTTAGCCCGGGCGGATCGACTCCTCATAATGATCCTCAAAGAAGCAGCCGGGCAGGACGGCGGATTGCGCACAACACTGCTCGAACCGTTCGAACAACCACGCCGCTCGAACCAGCTAAGTCACACAAAAATCAGCGAACATAGCGGGGCGAGGATGGATTTGAAGATTTGGCTCCCCACCTTGGACACGTTTCGAACTTTTGCGGCCTAAAACGCGTTCCGCTCGAACTCGGTAACCGCATTTCTACGCAACATGTTCGAAGGCATTTGACGCCGGCCGTCCAGCCTGGGCAGGCACCTTGGACACGTCGCGAACTGGCGTCGCCAAATTCCAAGTTGACGACTACGTGGACGCAACTATGGGCCTACAAATGCACCGCCGGCGGGGCCATCAGGCTGGGGCAACACGCTGATCACCCCATCGACGGGATAGCGCCTAGCTGCTGCAGCAGGCCAAGCATATCGAGCTCAATCCACTCTTCTGCGAGCACGTCATTAGCAACGCGGTAGAATTCAGTACTGGTAAAGGACACCCGCTTGCCTGTCGGAGGAATGCCGAGAAAATTCCCCTTATGCGTGCCATGCCAGGTTTGGCGAATTGCCACCTTGTCTCCTTCCGCAATTAAGTCCTCGATGGTCGTTTGCAGGTCAGGAAAGGCGTCGAAGAAGCCAGACGTGAACTGTCGGAAAGCTTCGATCCCTTGGAGTGGAGGAACTCCCGGGAAGTGCGCGACATAGTTCTCGGCCAAGACTTCATCTCTGATGCCGAAGTCCTTCTGATTCACGCCGTCTTCATACTCGCGGCGGACGAGGGCCTTACTAATTTCTGTTGACATGAAAAGTCCTTCCTGTGAATACGCCTTCATCCGTACCAGTTGATTCCGTCCGGGCGCGTGGCCGTCCATTAACGTAACACACGGAGCTGGCGCCTTGAGCGGACGCCGTACGGGCGGATCACGCGCGATCCGGAAATTGGCCGAAGGATCGGTTTCCTTGGAAAACCCTAGGTTGGATTCGAACCTGATTTCGAAGCACTTAGACGAATACCAGTAGGAGCCTCCACTGGAATCAATCACTTGAGAATTGGCTCCCCGGCATGGATTCGAACCACAAACTTGACAAGATTTTGAAGGCCCGCAAGTTATTGATTCTAAAAAGTCGCTGAAGTCGTCAAAAGCGTCAAAAGCAGGGTCT
>Ga0335078_10017247_pt1 | contig 10721 bp, 13 predicted proteins | sample Lox_Sample_32_FD_206711 | JGI IMG/M metagenome (GOLD analysis project Ga0335078, IMG submission 206711) | Soil microbial communities from Loxahatchee National Wildlife Refuge, Florida, United States - Lox_Sample_3.2 | ecosystem: Environmental > Terrestrial > Soil > Wetlands | place: USA... | reverse complement strand
CCCAGCCCGGGCTCGCCGCGCCACGTCAGATCCAGTTCACCATGTTCCGTGGCTTCGCGGGGAATCGCAAATTCGAGCGGCTTGAGGGGCGCGGGCTTCTCCATCAGCGGATGCACTTCCCATTGTTCGCCCGCCGTCAGCCGAATCTTGCGCCGCGGATTCTCGCCCGCATACACCACACGGATTTTGTAACGCGCCTTCGGATCGAGCCCCGAATAATGCATGCGCAGCGGCGCGTCGTAAAGCGCTTCCGCGTGGTCCCACCACGACCGCCGCCGCGTGCCCGTAGGACCGAAACCCATGATCGTGCCTTCGCCGCGCACCAGGTGCGGCTGGCGCGTGGTATCGCCCAGATCATCGTAAAATCCGCCGGGACCAGGATCGGTCCAGTGCACGATTTCGTCGATGCCTTTGAGCCGCTCGGGTTCATCGGCAACTTTGCGGATCTCGCCGAAGCGCGTTTTCAGCCACAGGCGATTATTCAGCGGCGCGTCGATCGTATCCAGGTTCGCGCCGCGATCCACCGCAATGGCTTTATAACGCGGAACGCTCAACTGCATGCGGATGCTCTGGAACAGCGCCTCTGCCAGCTCGAACACGCGCGCCCGCAAGTCGGTCGAAACGCGCGCCGTGAAAGCCTCGTCGAGCACGCGCTCCGCGTCGGCCATCGCTGGTTCGGCGCCCTTGTGCGGCGCTTGCCGCAAAACGTCCATCGCCTTGCTCTCCAGATCCGTCTCGTACGCGAGGCGCTTGCGCGTGTACTCGTCGTAGTACGCGCGGTAAAGCGCCTGTTGGAATCGCCAGTTGGCGAGCATCTGCGGCGTGGCGGATTGTTCCAGCTCGCGGAAATGCGCCAAAGTTTCATCCACGCCATGATTCGCGGCGAGCCGCCCCTGCCAGTCGCGCTCCAACTCCGCAAGCCCATGCGCGAAACTGTCACCATACCGGCTGCTGATGAAATACCGTCCGTACTGCCGCAGAATTTCATCGACATCAGCCTCAGGATTCCAGCCGAGCGCGCTCCAGATCATCTTGTTGACATCGTCATTGCAGCCTTCCGAGTAAGTCAGGAAGCCGATCGTATACGGCGCGGCTTTGCGGAAGATTTCCGCTTCGCCCGAGGGCCGCGGATTGATTCCCTCACGGCCTTCGGTTACCGAGTAAGCCACATCCCAATCCGGCACCGGATACTGGCACTGCCGGCTATGCGTGATGTCGGGATAGTGGCGAATCGGATATCGTTTCGGAACCGCCGCCCGCAATTCAAGCAGACTCACGCGAATCTGCGGGCCGTAAACCACTCCCGAAAGCCACACCGGCTCGGTGCGCAGGATCGCGAGAAACTCGTCGAGCCACTGCTGATTGAATCCCTGCGGCGAAACCCACATTTGCGCCTTGGGGTGGTAGCGGTGCAAAACCTCCGTCTCCTTCTCAAGAAACGGCATCAGGACCTTCGGAGGGCTGTGGCCGGGATCCCCGCCTGGAACGAACACCGCATCCACGCGCGGCAGCTTGCGAAAAACTTCGCCCCACTCCCGCAGCTCCGCCTCCACCGTTTGGGGATTTGCGTAATCCAGCTCCATGGCCGGATACCAGATCCAGACGTCCAGTCCGTATTCATCGGCCAGGCGCGACATTTCGGTCATCATGCGCATCGGCGGAAGCGGAAAGTGCGGGCTGTCGGGCTCGTCGTCCGACCGCGGCGGAATCAACTCGATGGCATTGGTCCCAAAAACAGCGAGATCACGGATGTACTGCTCCCAAACCGGCACCGCCCAGCCGTCGTAGGAATTGGTCTTCGGACGATAACCCAGTTGATGCCCGCGCAGGGGATAACGCGGCGCGCTGGTTTCCGTGAAGCCGTCTGGAATCGAGACTGCGCCTTTTTCCATTCGAAGTTCCCGCAGAAACCGCCCGACACCGAACAACACGCCCCGTGCGTCGTTGCCGGTGATCCGAACGACTGAGTTTCCGACCTCGATCCGATACCCCTCGGCGGGTCGCGACGGTCGGGAAAGTACCTCAATTCGAACATCTTGCGCCGAATTCGAAACAGGCCAGCGAATGCCCGTGCGCTTTTCGACCTCTTCGAGCAGCATCGGGATTGCTTTCTGATGCGGAGACGCAACCACCACGGCGTGGCTCAAGTCGAGGGCCGGCAGTCGAAGGGTGAAGAACAAAGCCACGGCTAACCCACGCATTTGCCGGATTCTAGCACGCGTCCCCGAACTGGGGCGGCTTGCGCAGCGCAGTTGCGCCTGCGCGTTTTGACACAATCAGTTACGGATGGCAAGCTCCTTGTTTTGTTGCTATTACCCGTGGCAACCGGCGTGCGCGCGCATTTTTGGAAAAGGGGGCACGCATGCGGATCGTGAAATTATTTGGGTTTGTTTTTATCTTCTTGTTTGCCATGCGGCTGGCGAGCGCCGCTAAAGAGCCCACCGAGGTACTTCCTACGCCGGTCCTGCGAACGGTCGATCCGGACAGTGTGAAGGCCGGCGATTTTGCGACGGTTGCGGGCGAGTATCTCGATAAGTCCCGCGTGGCGGAACTTTACGTGACCAACGGTACCGTGGACTTCAAGGTTCAGATCGTGGAACAGAGCTCGACTGCCATCAAGTTCAAAGTGCCGGAGAAAGTGACGCCTGGCCGTTACAAGATGATGGTGCTGCTGGTTGGCGATCCTCCGCGGCTCATCGAGGAACCGGCGCGCGTGACGGTGGAGTAATCACTCCTGATTGAATCCCGTAGTAGTTCGGAAGGCTTCCACATAGTGCCCGTCCTTCTTCTGGATGTGGTTCCTGTATTCGGCTTTTGTCTTCTCCAGGGTTTCCGGGTCCCAGTCCGGGCGGTAGTGATGGATGGACGGCTCCCACTGGCTGACGTGCGCCATTAAGGCATCCACTTTCTTCTCCACCACGCTGTCGATATTCACCCAGTAGTTGGCTTCCTTATCGGTAACGTAATAATAGTATTCCTGCGGAACGAGCCAGGGCTCGAGGCCCTCGTGCAACTGTTGATTCGGGAAGTAGAGGTGCCACTCGGCGGCGCGAATGGCGTCGATGGTATTGTTGGCAGCCATGCGATGGTCGGTTTTATGCCAGCGCACATATTCGGTTCCGGGGTCGATGGAGAGCACAACCTCGGGACGAATTTTCCGGATAATGCCGGTGACTTCCTCCACCAGATCGCGCGGGTTGGCATATTCCAGCATGCCGTCGTGGTACTCCAGCCACTTGATGTGATCTTTCGGGATGCCCAGGATGCGGCAAGCATCCTCTTCTTCGTGCATGCGGATGCCAGCCAGGCGCTCGCTGGTCATCTCGGGATCGTAGGAGCCCTTATCGTCGTTGGTGTAGATGACGATGCGGATGTTGTTCCCGTTTTTGGCAAGAAGCGCGAGCGTTCCGGCGCATCCGAACGCGTCGTCATCAGGATGCGGCGTGAACAGAAGAATGGTTTTGCCGTGGAGGTCTTCGAGTCGGGTCTTGGGCTGAGCGAAAGCGAGTGTAGTGAAGATAGATACCAGGATCAGAGTACGCGTCATCGTCCGTCTAAGATACCGCAATCCGGGAGATTCCCGCTTGCAAAGCGAGGCTCCGGGAAGTAAAGTTGCACATTATGGGATTTTGTCCGAACTGTGGCAGTCAAGTGGACGGGCGCTTTTGCGCCAAGTGCGGCGCCGCAGTTGGAGGCGCGGGTAGTGTCGAATCAGGGGCTGTCCCGGCGCCAGTTCCAAGTGCCGTGGCGGCGCCCGCCGGTTTGACTGACAATGTGGCGAGCGCGTTGTGCTATGCGCTGGGCCTGATCACCGGCATTCTATTTTTGGTGTTGGCTCCCTACAACCAGAATCCGAAGATCCGCTTTCATGCATTTCAATCCATTTTTATGCACGTAGCGGTCATTGGGATTTGGGTTGTATTCCTCATTCTGTCGGCGGTCTCCGGCGGTTTGTTAATCTTTGTGATGCCGCTGGTCTGGCTGGGATTTTTTGTTTTGTGGCTTATATTAATTATAAAGGCGTACCAAGATCAGAAGCTGGTTTTGCCGGTTATCGGGCCTCTGGCTGAGAAACAGGCCGGCAATTGAAAGCTGATCGGGCCCCGAGTACATGGACGGCACTTATGGCGGTTTGTCCAAGTTGCGGCGCGGCGATGGAGGGCGATGTGTGCCCGCACTGCTCCCCATCCGGGGAACGGCCGGCGGGGCCTGCGATTGACGATAACATTGCGAGCGCGTTGTGTTATCTGCTGCTCGGGGTGACCGGCACGCTGCTGTTGTTTCTCGATCCCTATCGCTACAACCGCCGCATCCGGTTTCATGCATTTCAGGCGATTTTTGTGAACCTGGCCATCATCGTGGTCTGGTTCGCGATTTCGCTGCTGGGAAGAAGTGTGGCCCTCTTGCTCAGTCCCGTTTTTCTTTTGGCTGTGCTGGTGTTATGGCTTGTGCTGATCTGGAGGGCCTGGCAGAACGAACGCATTGTGCTGCCGGTGATCGGTCCCATGGCCGAGAAGCAGGCATGATCGCCCGGTACCCGCGGCCCGGTTTCGCGCGTCTCGATCCCGTGAAGATTTTTTGTCTGCTGCTATTCCCGGTCATGCTGGGAGCCGATTCCACGCCCAAAGTCAGCTCAGTGGATTATTACGGCCTGCGAAAGATTCCGGCGAACCGGATTCAGAAAATTGTGGGAGTGAGCGCCGGGGATCCGCTCCCACCCTCTAAAGGGGATCTCGAAGACCGGCTGGAGAAAATCCCGGGCGTGGTGCTGGCCCGAGTTGAGGTAGTGTGCTGCGAAGGCGACGGCGGCATGCTGTTCGTGGGAATCGAAGAAAAGAGCGCGCCTCATTTCGCGCTGCGCAGCGCGCCGACGGGAACGGTGAGGTTGCCGGCTGCGATTGTGGACTCGTACCGCGAATTAGTGGAAACACTGGAGGCCGCGGGACGACGAGGGAGCACGGAGGAGGACCTCACGGAGGGCCACCCTCTGGCCGCCGACCCGGATTCCCGCGCGATCCAGCAGAACTTTGTCGATTTCACGGCGCACCACCTCGCGGAGATCCGCGCGGTGCTTCGCAACTCCGGAGACGAAGAACAGCGCAGCATGGCGGCCACGCTGATCGGCTACGCGCCCGACAAGAAAGCGGTGGTGAACGACCTGGAATACGCCCTGCAGGATCCGGACGAAGGGGTGCGAGCGAGCGCCGTTCGCGCGCTGGATGCGATCGCCATTCTGGCTGAAAAAAGGCCCGAACTAGGCATTCAGATCTCGCCGACTTGGCTGGTGGAGATGCTAAACTCCATCGTGCTCAGTGACCGCACAGAGGCTACAAGGGCACTGCTCAACCTCACCGATTCGCGTCCCGCTGCGATCCTCGACGCGTTGCGCGAGCGGGCGCTCGCGTCGCTGGTAGAGATGGCGCAGTGGAACAGCCTGCGCTATGCCCTGCCGGCATTCATCCTCTTGGGGCGCGCCGGCGATATCGATGAGCAGCAGATTCAGGAAAGATGGGCCCGGGGCGACCGCGAAGCCTTGATTCAGGAAGTCGCGAAGCCGAGCAAGAAGAAGCGCCGGTAAACGGTCCTTAGCCGCGAGGTTTTAGGAACCGGTGACGTCTTCGAGCAACGGTGATTGTCCTGCGGCGAGGGCCCGCTCGGGCCGGCGCGCGGCTGCAGCCAAGGCCAGTCTAGCGCGTGCGATGGTGGTCTTGTTTTTGGAACCGCGCGGCCGGCCGCGCCTTTTCGTTGCTGCGACCAGAATGGCTGGAGGCCGGCCACGGCGCTTCCCGCGGCTCAGCGCGAGAAGTTCCAGGCTGATAATGACTTCTTCAATCTGATTGCGTTCCTGGCGAAGCGCCGCCAGGATCTTGTTCACATCCATTTCGCCTCCGAAATTTTTATGACTGCGGGATCAATTTCATATTTATACCGTCAAATACCTGCGAGTCAATTAAAATCTTCGAAATATGTGATCATTTCCTCAAAAACATACCCACATATTTTCAAAAGATTAAGGAGAACACCCGGTGGATTTTCGGTGGAAAAAACGCCGGGCGGTGAACTTGTTTGCGGGGGATTCGGGTGCAGCGCTGCGCGGGCGGCTCGTAACGCGAGTTGGAGTGTGTGAGAACGAGCGATTCGTATCTAGCGTGGGGAGAGATCTGGCCGAGCAATGCTCGGCTTGGCCGGGCGTGCCCGGCCACTACGAGAATACTGCCGGGTCCGTCGGACTGGGGCATGGCGGCAACCAGGAAGCCAGAAACATGCCGAGCGCCAGTCCGAAAAGAGTTGCCAGCGGGCAGGGAATTTACCTTTTTAGCAAAATGGCCGATGCAAATCCCGGTGACGAGTCCGTTAAATCAGATTCGCCAAAAAACACCCAGCAATAATCCGAATACCGGTTTATTCATTCGCTTTTCCTCTTCCTCAGGGAGGTTAGCGCTTCCAGGTGAGGCTTAAGGTGCCACCGAGGAAGGCGACCAGGCGCTCGGTGCACAGTGGCGAGCGGACCATCCTGGACGGTTCTCTTGCGCGTCATGCTGATTCAGTCCGAGCAAAGGCCGAGCAATGCTCGGCCACTACGACGAATCACGAGAAGGGAAGGACGCATATGGCCCAGAGGGTTGGGAGATCGACCGGTGGCGCGTGTGGGGTCGATGGATTATTGATCGCTGAGCCGGGCGGCTTGGGTCATGAGGTAATTGCGTTCCGGTAAGCTGGTGGTGCGGCTGGCGGCAAGGCGGTAGTGCGCGATGGCGGCCTGGTGGTCGCCGGCCATTTCCAACAGGTGGGCACGAACGGCGTCGAGGCGATGATGGCCGGCCAGGCGTCCATCGGTGTCCAGCGCATGAAGCAGCTCGAGTCCCGCCGGCGGGCCATGCACCATGGCTGTGGCAATAGCGTGGTTGAGCATGACCATGGGATTGCCGGACATGCGTTTCAGCAGCTCATAAAGGGCCAGGATTTGCGGCCAATCGGTATCCTCAGCGCGGGTTGCTTCGTCGTGAACGGCGGCGATGGCGGCCTGTAGCTGGTACGCGCCAATGGAGCCTCTCGACAGAGCCGCGGTAAGTAGCGTGATGCCCTCGGAGATCTGCTTCTGATTCCACAGAGAGCGATCCTGCTTGGTGAGCGGGATCAGTTCGCCGTCCGGTCCGGCTCGCGCAGCGCGGCGGGCGTCGGTCAACAGCATCAGTGCCAGCAAACCCGCGACCTCAGTATCATCCGGGAGCAAATGGTGAACGGCTCGGGTGAGGCGGATGGCCTCCTGCGATAGCTCGAGCCGCTGTAATTGTGGGCCCGAGCTGCTGGTGTAGCCTTCGTTGAAGATGAGATAGAGCACGTGCAGCACAGCGCCGAGCCGTTGCGCGCGCTCCCGGCTGGTTGGCAAGCTGAAGGGCACGCCAGAGTCCTTGATGCTGCTTTTGGCCCGGCTGATCCGCTGCGCCATGGTGGGCTCGGGCACCAGGAACGCGCTGGCGATTTCGGCAGTGGTCAAGCCGCCAACGGCGCGCAGCGTGAGAGCGATTGCCGAGGACGGAGTGAGGGCGGGATGACAGCACATGAACAGCAGGATGAGCGTGTCATCCTGATCGGTTTCGGGGTCGACGCCGGGCGGCGGAGCCAGTTGGTCCATCTCGAGAGCCGCCTCGGTTTCCCGGCGGCGGCGGGCCGCCTCGCTGCGCACGTAATCCGTCATGCGCCGCGAGGCCACCTGAATCAGCCAGGCTCGAGGATTGTCGGGAATCCCTTCCTGCGGCCACTGCATGGCCGCAGCCAGCAACGCTTCCTGCACCGCATCCTCGGCGGCGGAGAACTCGCGAAAGCGCCGGATCACCGCACCCAGCACCTGCGGCGCGAGTTCTCGCAGCAGATGCTCGAAATTATCCGGCGCGGGCGTCACAGCGAATCCCGTCAAAGCATTTCCGGCGGCGGTCCGCTCATCACCGGCCGCACTTCGATAGGTTGGTTCCCGCGATCTTTGGGGCCCGGCCCGGCTGAAACTCGCGCGGCGAGCCGATAGGCGTGCTCCGGGGTTTCCACGTCAACGATCCAGTATCCGGCAAGAAACTCTTTAGATTCCGGGAAAACTCCGTCCGTAATCGGAGTCCCGTCGGCGGCGGCGCGAACGAGCTTGCCCTGGTCAGGAAAGCCCAGTCCTTCCGTTGCCACGAGCACGCCTGAATCCTTGAGTTCCCTGGTAAAAGAATGCATAAATGCGAGCTGCGCCTGGAGGTCCCGCTTGGACCACTTGGCGTACCAGTCAAAGTCGGCCTTCGTGCCTGTCATCATCAGAATGTACTTCATGTCTTTTTGCTCCTGACATCTGTAGCGGCACAGGTTCGTCACGACATTTCCGGGGGTGGCCCGCTCATCACCTGCCGCACTTCGATCAGCATGTTCAGCGGCACCCCACCAGGTCCCGGCGCCGCTGACACCCGCGCGGCGATGGTGTAGGCTCGCTCCGGAGTGTCAACCTGAACAATCCAGAAGCCGGCGAGAAATTCTTTGCCTTCCGGGAACACGCCATCTGTAATGGGCGTCCCGTTTTTGCCGGCCCGTACAAGCCTGGCCTGATCTGGGAATGCCAAGCCTTCGGCCGACACCAGCTCGCCGGATTCACGGAGAGTCTTGTTGAGATTGAGCATGAACGCAATGTGCGCTTGAAGGTCCTTCGCGGGCCAGTTCGGGACGCTCTCGCCAGCCCTCATGGTATTCATCATCAAAATGTATTTCATGTCTTTTTGCTCCTCAATTTTCGCACCGGATGTGCGTTTTCAAAGATGAGTCGGAGCTGGTTGGATATTCTCGACATCCGGCTTCACGAAAATTCTTCGGGCGGCCCGCTCATCACTTGCCGGACTTCGATGGGCATATTCAGCGGAGCTCCACCGGGGCCGGGTGCTGCCGATATCCGGGCGGCGATCTGATAAGCGCGTTCCGGACTTTCGACATCGACCATCCAATACCCGGCGAGGAACTCTTTGGATTCGGGAAACACGCCGTCGGTGACCGGTTCGCCGTCCTTCCCGGCTCGCACGACTTTAGCTTGCGCCGGCCAGGCCAAGCCTGAGGTGGCCACAAACTCGCCGGATTCGCACAACTCTTTGTTGATGCGGTTTAAGACGGCGAAGTGCGCCTGGGCGGCCTCCTGTGGCCACGCACGATATATCTCGAAGCCCGACCTTGGGGCATTCATCATCAAAATGTATTTCATGTCTTTCTGCTCCATTCGATTTTCCCACCGGCTGTGTGGTTGCATAGGTGAGTCGGAGCACGCGGCGCGCTCTCGACATCCCTGAACGAACGATTTTTCGAAAAACTTGCAGCCGGAACGGTGTCGATTCTGCGCGTCGTCAAACGACATTGGTACAGAGGTTCGAAAATGACGATGGACGCCGTGGTGACGAAAGGCGGCAGCGAATGGGCAACGGCTCGCGAAGTGCAGCAGCGGTTTATGCAGCGCCCGAGCGGCGCGATCGACACGCTGGATTACAGTGCACATTGCCGGCAGGCGCAGGCGCTGGGCGGGGATTGCTATGATTTTTTGCCCCTGGAGGATAACCGCCTGGCGCTGGCCGTAGGAGATGCCTCGGGTAAGGGTCTCGCGGCGGCGCTGATGATCTCGAATGTCCAGTCGTCACTGCGCACGGCGGCGTTACTCACGGGAAACGACGGGGCCGCGGCGGTGGGAGTGGTGAATCGCCAGGTGCACGCATCATCACTCGCAGAGCGGTACGCCACATTATTCTACGGCGTTTTTGACGGATCGACGCGCACGCTGCGCTATGTGAATGCCGGCCACAATCCTCCGATGGTCATTCGACAAGACGGCTCGATCAGTTGGCTGGAAACCGGCGGCGCACCCGTTGGGATGTTTCCGGATTGGAGCTACGAAGAGAGCGCGGTTCAGCTTAACCCAGGTGGTCTGGTCCTGGCCTACACGGACGGGGTGATTGAAGCGGTGAATCCGGCCGGCGAGGAGTGGGGAGTGGAGAGCCTTCGAAGGGTCGTGGCCGAGAGCGCCGCACAATGCGCTGATGATATCGTGCACGCGATCTTCACATCGATGGATGAATTTTCACGCGGATGCCAGAGAGATGACGCGACAGTGGTAGCGTTGCAGGTGCACTGAGCGCTATCGCTGCGGTCGAACCGTGACCTCCATGAACTTACGCGGAGGCTGGTAACCGATCGTGATTTCGTGGAGTTCGGTCCACTCGCCGTTTTCATTGATGCGTAGTGTGGATCTGGTTTTGATTTCTCCCAACGTAAAACCCCAGGCGAGTTCCTTGCCGCTAGGGGCCAGCGTTACGTCCGTTTCCAGCCAGCGTCCGTCGTTGAATGCGCGCATGTGGTAGGTTCCGGTCTCGTCGTCGTAGGAAACGATTCCAAGCGCCTGGAGAGCCAGCTTGCCGTCGGACTTGATTCGCCCGATTCCCTCGATCACGAGAAGCAATCCGTCGAGCTTGTACCGGGCCTCCTCGGTCTGGATCATTTCGACCGGTTCACCGGGACCGCGCAACATGCGAGCCTCTCCGGACCATATTCCGACGAGAAAGCTCAGCTTCTTCATGGCCTCACGCTGGGCTTCGACATTCGGCAGGCGGGGTGGTTGAGCCATCGAGGGGATCAAAAGTGCTGCGAAGGGAAGAACACACTTACTTAGCATATCGAGGAGTGTATCGGAGCTAGCGTTGTGGGGTCAGCCCCTTTTGGGC
>Ga0335078_10017246_pt1 | contig 10722 bp, 4 predicted proteins | sample Lox_Sample_32_FD_206711 | JGI IMG/M metagenome (GOLD analysis project Ga0335078, IMG submission 206711) | Soil microbial communities from Loxahatchee National Wildlife Refuge, Florida, United States - Lox_Sample_3.2 | ecosystem: Environmental > Terrestrial > Soil > Wetlands | place: USA: Florida... | reverse complement strand
GGGCGCCGTGCTGACGCCGGACCCGGTGACGATCCAAAAGAACCCGAACAACGGCACCTGGCGGGTGACGTTCGTGGTGCGGCCGGACGGCTCGGGGCAGCCGGTTGAACTGCGTTGCTTCCTCCGCAAGGCGCCCCATGTACTGACCGAAACATGGAGCTACCTCTGGAGTCCCTAGGCGCCGCCCTGCCCCCCTTCCAGCCCGAGACCGGAACGCTGGAGGAGTGGAACGACGCCTATGTGCGGGTGGAGGACTACCTCCGGGCGCACCGGATCCACAACCGCCTGCACCAGAGCCGGCTCATCCTGCGCATCCTCGAGCGCGCCGCGCGGCGCCACGCGGTGAATCCCGACCTCAGTCCGACCACGCTCGCGGCCGAGGAGGCGGAGCGGATGATGGACGCCTGGTTCAGCGAGGTGCTCGACGAGCAGGATCTGGCGCCCGACCGCGTGACGATCGCCGGCCGCGTGGCGCTGCTGCTCACCGACGGACCGCAAAAGAACCCCTACGCCTTCCTCAGCGAGGAGCAGGTGCCGGCGGATTTTGTCCAGGCCATGCGGCGCAGCTCGATCGAGGCCGGGCCGGACCTGGCGGTGTCCAGCATGGTGCCGCGGCCGATCGATCTCGGGCGGATCACCGAGGCCGCGGGGGAGACGATCGAGCGGTTCGAGAAATGGCCGCTGCTGCGGACGCTCGCCCTCTGGCTGATCTTCACGGCGGCGCTGGCGGCCATCTTCTACGCCACCCGCTAGGCCCGGAATTTCGCATGCCGATGCATGGTCCACCCCCCCCGCCCGATCGGGCCCCCCTCTCGGAGAGGGGACGTCGCAAGCATGCCTGCAGAAAATCCCCTCTTGAAAGGGGTGGCGATCTCCTGACCAGCAGAACGCCGGGGTGTGTCTCGTCCCGCTGGCGCCGGAGGCTCTCCCAAGCCGGCCCGGCGGTCCTGGACGTATGAAAAGCTTCGCCACCGAACGGCCCGACCTCCGCCGCCTCGCCCGGCGCCGGTTCATGTTTTTCTCGAGCATCTTCCTGCTCACCAGCCTCGCGACCTGGTTCATGGCCGACCTGCTCTGGCGCGGCGGGCTCGATCCCTTCGAGGTCGTGCTCCTCGTCCTGTTCGTGCTCCTGTTCGCCAACATCGCCGCCGGCTTCTGCATGGCGCTGATCGGCTTCTACGTGGTCAACCGCGGCGGCGACTCCTGCCGCATCACCAACACGATCGACTGGGCGGCCGCCCGCGACGTGCCGCTGGCGGGCACGGCCATCGTCATCCCCGTCTACAACGAGGACGTCAGCCGGGTGTTCGAGGGCCTGCGCGTGATCTACCGCTCGGTGCAGGAGGCCCGCCAGCTGGAACACTTCGACTTTTTCATTCTCAGCGACTCCGACCAGCCCAACCAGTGGCTGCAGGAGGAGGTGGCCTGGGTCGAGCTCTGCAAACAGGTCGGCGGCTTCGGCCGGATCTTCTACCGCAAGCGCCGCCAGGCCATCAACCGCAAGAGCGGCAACGTGGCCGACTTCCTCCGGCGCTGGGGGCGCAACTACCGCTACATGGTCGTGCTCGACGCCGACAGCCTGATGACCGGCCAGGCGCTGGTGCGCCTGGTGGCGCTGATGGAGAAGAACCCCGCCATCGGGATCATCCAGACCGCGCCGCGGATCGTGAACGGCCTCACGCTGTACGCCCGCCTGCAGCAATTCGCCAACCGCCTTTACAGTCCGCTGTTCCTCGCCGGGCTGAATTACTGGCAGCAGCACGACGGCAATTACTGGGGCCACAACGCGATCATCCGCGTGCAGCCCTTCATGGGAAACTGCTGCCTGCCCGACCTGCCGGGCCGCGAGCCGTTCGGCGGGCGCATCCTGAGCCACGACTTCGTCGAGGCGGCGCTGATGCGCAAGGCCGGCTGGCAGGTCTGGATGGCGTCCGACCTTGAGGGCAGCTACGAGGAGGGACCACCGACGCTGATCGACAGCGCGAAGCGCGACCGCCGCTGGTGCCAGGGCAACCTGCAGCACAGCTGGCTCCTGTTTGCGCGCGGCTTCCGCCCGATGAACCGCGTGCACCTCCTGCTCGGCATCATGGCCTACGTGGCCTCGCCGCTGTGGCTGCTGTTTCTGCTCATCAGCAGCATCGACGTCTTCCGCGTGGTGCTGAACGGCGGCTTCGCCACCCTGCCGGAGGCGTTCATCTCGGTGCTGCAATACGTCGTCGAGGTGCCCGAGGCGCTGTTCCTCTTTTTCTTCACCCTGTTGCTGCTGTTCCTGCCCAAGGCGCTGTCGGTGATCGTCGCGCTGCGCGACCGCGAGCACACGCAGGCCTTCGGCGGACCCGCGCGCCTCGTGGCCAGCACGCTGCTAGAAACGGTTGTCTCGGCGCTGGCGGCGCCGATCCACATGCTGTTCAACAGCAAGTTCGTCGTTTTCACGCTCCTCGGCCAGGGGGTGTCGTGGGTCACCCAGCGGCGCGGGCCGGCGGACGACGACCCCGACTGGCGCGAAGCCATCCTTACTCACGCCGGCCACACCATCTTCGGCCTGATCTGGGGCGTGTCCGCCTTCATCCTCGTGCCGTCGTTTTTCTGGTGGCTCAGCCCGGTGCTCGCCGGCCTGGTCTTCTCCATCCCGCTCTCGATCGTCCTCGGCAAGGCGGCCCTCGGCCGCGCGGCCGCCCGGGTCGGCCTGTTCCTCACGCCGGAGGAGGTGCGCCCGACCTACGAGCTCCGGCGCCTGCGACAAAACCTCGCGGAGTGCTATCAGAAGCTCCGCCCGATCGAGCCGCTGCGCGATGACTACGGCCTGCTCCAGGCGGTGCTCGATCCCTACGTCAACGCCGTCCACGTCTCCCTGCTGCGCCAGCGGCGCCCGAGCGCCGAGGCGCGCGAGTATTTCCTCCACCTGCGCAAGCGCCTGCTGGCCGACGGCCCCGGCCGCCTGACCGGCAAGGAGAAGATGGCGCTGCTGCTCGACGCCGAGTCGATGATCTGGCTGCACCGCGAGCTCTGGCGCCTGCCCGCCGGCGCCCTTGCCGCCTGGTGGCGCCTGGCCATGCGCCAGTACAACGTGCTCACCGCCACGCCGGTCACCGCGCTCTACCGCTGAGCGCTGGCGCGGTGCCAGGAGTAAAGTGTAAGGTGTAAGGCACCTCCGATTGGACCTCAGAATTGGGTTGCGGAGGCGGTGTAGGTTCTGACCCGAGCATTGGCCTCAACTTAAACCTTACACCTAAACCCTTACTCGCGGCGCGGCTGCGCCGCTATTCCGTCCGCAGCGCGATGATCGGGTCGACCCGGGTGGCCCGGCGCGCCGGCATCCAGCAGGCGAGCGCCGCGACGGCGGCGAGGAGGAAGACGACCAGCGCAAGCATCAACGGGTCCTGGCCGGGGATTCCCGGCAGGATCGCACCCAGCAGGCGCATTAGCGCCAGCGCGGCGGTCAGCCCCAGGAGACTGCCGAGCGCCGCCAACCGGAGCCCGGCGCCCAAGACGAGACACAGGACGTTTTGCGTCGAGGCGCCAAGGGCCACCCGGACGCCGATTTCCGGCACGCGCCGCACGACCAGGTGGGAGACCACACCGTAGAGGCCGATCGCGGCGAGCAGGAGCCCGAGCAGGGCGAAACCCGCCAGCAGGTCGCTCGCGATATAGAAATTGTGATCGTAATGGTCGACGGTCTGGCGAACCGTGCGGAGTTCGGCCACGGGCAGGTCGGGGTCCAGCGCGGCCACCGCCCGGCGCAGCGGGGCGGCGAGCGTCTCCGGCGCGGCGCCCCGCACGGCGATGTTGAGGTAGGCCCTCGGAACGAAGACCAGCGGGCGGTACGCCTGCATGCGCGTGTCCGGTGTGCCGAAGTTGGCGGCGAAGCTGACGTCCCGCACGACCCCGATGACCTGCTCCCATTGGGGATGATCGGCGGAAAAGCTGATGCGCTTGCCGATCGGATCCTCGCCAGGCCACAGGGTGCGGGCCATGGTCTCGTTGATCACAACGACCCGCGGGCTGTCCGGACGCAGGTGGGCCGGGAAGAGCTGGCCGGCGACCAGCGGGATCCGCAGCGCCGCGAAGTAGTCGGCATTCACGACCGCGCAGTAGCTCAGCGGCTCCTTGCCCGGCGGCGGCGTGGCCCGGCCTTCGGCGAAGACGCCGGTCGAACTGCCGAAGGACCAGGTCGGCAGGGAGGAGCCGAGGGCGACGTGCTGCACGCCGGGCAGCGCCGCGAGGCGCTCCTCGAGCCGCTCGCAGAAGACGCGGCGGGAGTCGTCGGTTGGATACCGGTTTTCCGGCAGCGCGACGGCGCCGGTCAGCAACCCGGAGGTGTCCCAACCGAAGTCGCGCTGCATGAAGCGCTGCAGGCCGCGGATGAAGAAGCCCGCGCCGCTGAGCAGCAGCAGGGCCAGCGCCACCTCGCCGACGATGAGCGCGTGACGGAGCCGGTTTTGCGCCCGGCCGCCGATGGCGCCGCGCCCCTGCTGTTTTAGCGCTGGGTTGAGGTCGACCCGGGAGGAGACCCAGGCCGGGACCGCGCCGAAGACCAAGCCCGTCGCCAGCGACACGATCACGGCGAACGCGAACACCCGAGGGTCCAGCGAAAAGTCGGCGCCCGGCCTGTCGCCGATGAAGGCGCGGCGGCCGATGGCGTCATTGACCCAGGCCGCGACCAGCAGTCCGAGGGCGCCGCCGGTCATGGCTAGCAGGGTGCTCTCGGCGATCTGCTGGCCCATCAGCCGGGCGCGCGAGGCCCCGAGCGCCGCGCGGACGGCCGTATCGCGCACGCCGGCGGCGGCGCGCGCCAGTTGGAGGTTGGCGAGATTGGCGCAGGCGATCAGCAGGACAACGCCAGCCAGGCCGAGCGTGAGCCACGATACCCGGCGCCCGACCGGGTCCAGCGCGGATGCGTGCATCGGCACGAGGCGCAGCCCGGTGCCCGCGTCGTTGGCGGGGTATTGGCGGGCCAGCCGGGCCGCGATGGTGTCCATCTCGGCCTGGGCCTGCACAAGGGAGATCCCGGGTTTGAGCCGCGCCAGGGCGTCGAGCCAGTTGTTGCCGCGGCTTTCGCGCCAGTCATGCAACAGCGTGAGCGGACGCCAGACCTCAACCCGACCCCAGAATATGGGATCGGCGGAGCTGGCCGGCAGCACCCCGATCACAGTGACCGGTTCGCCGTCGAGCCGCAGGGTGCGGCCGATGATCTGCGGATCGCCGTCGAAGCGCCGCTGCCAGCAATCGTAGCTGAGCACTGCGACGCGATCGCGGCCGGGCTCTTGTTCCACCGCGGTGAAGGTGCGGCCCAACAGCGGCCGCACCCCAAGGGTGCCAAAAAGGTCTGCGGTGGCGGTGACTCCGCTCAGCGGTTCGGCGGGCCTGCCCGGCTCGGCCAGGCTGTAGCTCCACCACTGGAAGTCCGCCCAGTGCGAGAACACATCGGCTTGAGCCTGCTCATCACGGAGATTGGGCAGGGAATGCGGCCACGTCTGCGACTGGGGAGAGGTGCGGAAGATCCGGACCAGCCGCGTGGCGTCGGGGTAAGGCCCGGGCCGCAGCAGGATGGCGTTGACGATACCGAACATCGCGGTGTTCGCGCCGATGCCGAGCGCCAGCGTGGCGAGGGCGACTGCGGTGTACCCCGGCGATCGCAGGAGCGAGCGAAGGGCGAACTTCAGGTCGGCGAGCATGGGGTCGGTGGCGAGTAGTGAGTAGCGGGTGTTGAGTAGGAAGTGCGGATGGATCGGTTTGGCATGCTCCCTCCTCGCTCCTCGATGCTCGCTGCTGCCGGGTCACTCTGCCCGCAGGGCGATCATCGGGTCGACCCGGGTCGCGCGCAGCGCCGGGACGATCGTGGCCGCGAAGGCGACGAGGCCGAGCAGCGCGGCGACGCCGAGGTAGGTCAGCGGGTCGCTGGGGCTGACGTCGAACAGCAGCGCGCTCTGGGCGATGGCGCTGCGCGCCAGGATGGCGACCGCCAGCGTCAGGCTGAGGCCCAGGCCGGCGCCGAGCGCGTACTGGACCGCGCCTTGGCGCAGGACCATCCGCACGATCCGGCGATGGTCCGCGCCCAACGCCAGCCGGATGCCGAACTCTTGGGTGCGCTGGTTGACCGAGAAGCTCGTCACGCCGTAGAGGCCGACGGAGGCCAGCAGCATGGCCACGCCGCCGAAGATGGAGAACATCATCGCAATGATCCGGTTTTGCGCGATGAACGTGTCGATATTGTCCTGCGCGCTGCCAACGAAGTAGAGCGGCAGGTTGGGATCGACCCGGCTGACTTCGCGCTGGAGCTGCGGGGCGATGGCATGCACCTGGGCCGCGCCGCCGCGCGGGCGCACCACCACCGTCGCAAACTGTTGCGGGAACGGCGTGGCCTGGGCCGGGCCGAAGACGCTGGAGAAGTACGGCAGGTAGAAGCCGGTCTCGTCGACATTCGGATTGTTGAACGGCCCGAGCATCCGCGTGGTCTGCACCACGCCGACGATCGTGCGCCACGGGCCAAACAGCTGGCCGTTGTTGCCCACGGTGCGGAAGCGCCGGCCCACCGCGCTCTCCCGGCCGAAATATTTCTGCGCGAACGCCGCGTTGACGATCGCGACCGGCAGCCGCATGTCGTTGTCGTCGAGGTTGAAATCGCGCCCTTCGCGCAGCTTCACCCCGAGGGTGTCGAAATAGCCCTCGCTGACCTGCTCGAAGTTCGCCAGCGGCCGGTCGGAATCGTCGGACTTGTAGGCGTGGCCCTCGATCTCGATCTTGGCCGTGCCGGAGAAGCTCATGCGGAACCGGTTGGTCAGCGCGGCGGCGGCGTACTCGGGTTCGGCGCGCAGCTCGCGCAGCAGGTGGTCGAAAAACAGCTTGCGCGCCTCCGGCGTGGGATAGGCGCTTTCCATCAGCGCCATCCGGGCGGCGAGGACGGCGTTGGTGTCGTAGCCGTAGTCGACGCGCTGCTGGTGGACGATGGCCTGCACCTGGAGCAGGGCGGCGACGAGCAACAGGCTGCTGACGAGGATCTGGAGCACGACGAGCCCGCGGGTGATCAGGTTGACCGAGCGGCTGGTGTTGCCGCGCCCCGATTCCTTGAGCGCCTCGACCGCACGCGTGCGCGACGCCATCCACGCCGGGACGAACCCCGAGGCGATGGCGGCCAGCACGGTGGCGGCGACCACGAACAGGAGCACCCGGTGGTCGACGTTGAACACGATGTAGGCCGGGATGGGGTTCGCCTGGTTGTGGGTGGCGGACTGCAGGTAGCCGGTCGCATAGACCGCGATCTCGACGCCGACGGCGGCGCCGATGGCCGCGAGGAGCAGGCTTTCGGTGAGCATCTGGCGGACCAGCCGAGTGCGCGTGGCGCCGAGCGACGAGCGGATGGCAAGCTCCTTGGCGCGGAGCGCGGCCCGGGCGAATTGCATGTTCATCACGTTGACGCAGGCGATGAGCAGAAGGCCGGCGCAGAGCGCCAGCATTGTCCAGAGCAGGCCGGAGATCGCCGGGCCGATGAACGACTTGATCAGCGGCTGCACGATCGCGGTGTCGAAATGCTTGTTCGTGTCGGGAAAGGCGGCGGCGAGGCGCCGCGCGATCGCCGTGAACTCCGCCTGCGCCTGGTCAAAGGGCACGCCGGGCTTGAGCAGGCCCATGACGGCGATCGTCGGGGCGTTCTGCGACTGCACGTTGCGCGGCTGGGGCGGAAACTCGCTGTAGAGCGGGAGCCAGATCTGCTCGTTGAGCGGAAACTCGAAGCCCGGCGGCATGACGCCGATCACCGTCGCCGGGGCCCCGTTGATGTTCACGCCCTTGCCGACCACGTTGGGCGACGAGCCGAAATTGTTCTGCCAGAGGGTGTGGCTGATGAGTGCCACCTTCTCCGCCCCGGGCTTGTTGTCGTCGGCGGTGAAATCGCGGCCCAGGATCGGGCTGACGCTGAGGACGCGGAAGAAATCCGGCGTGACGTACGCGCCGGTGAACCGCTGCGGATTGCCGTCGATGGTCATGTTGACCGTCGACCCGTTGATGTAACCGGCGAGGAGCTCGAAAGATTGCTGTTCCGTCCGCATCTCCTCGTAGTCGAGCATGAAGATCTGGCTGCCGAACCCGTTCGCATTGGCGACGCGCTGCGTGGTGTCGGTGACGTTGATGACCTGGACGCCGGCGAGGCGGGCGGCGTTCGGGAACGAGAAGCCGCGGAGCATCGTGGCGTTGACAACGCTGAACATCGTCGCCACGCCGCCGATGCCGAGGGCAAGGACGACGACGGCGAGCAGGCAGAATGACTTCTCCTTGATGAGGACGCGGAAGCCGATGCGGAGATCCTGGAAGAAAGACTCGAAAAACATGGCGAGTGGTGGTTCGGGATTCACCCCGACGACGGGCGGACCGGCAACGACTCAGGGCCGGTCCATGCCGACGGGTGCGCTGGGATTTTGGGGGTGCGGGACAATGTGCAGGCGAACAGGGCTGATAATGCATTGTCTGTGCCACCCTAATAGTGACTTTTCCGAGTTCACTGGTAAACAGGGAGATAGGATATTAAGGTTGGTATGGCTCAGGCCGAGATCGTCCGGCTTTGGAACGTTGAATTCCCGGATCTGGGACGACAAGACGAGCGCGTGGGGCGAATCGGAAGTCGGGAAGCACAGACAGTGAGCGTGAAAGTGACGGTGAAAGTAGGTCAAGGGACGGCTCAGCGGGGTGCGGTCGACAAAATCCGCGGCGGCACTTTCGCCCGCACTCTCACTTTCACTCCGCTCGAAGCGCGGTCACCGGATCGACCTTCGTGGCGCGCCGGGCGGGCAGCCAGCAGGCGAGCAGGGCGACGGCCACCAACGCCAGGGTCACCAGCGTGAAGACCAGCGGGTCCGTGCCGGTGACGCGATAGAGCTGGTTGGCGAGCAGGCGGCCTGCGCCGAGGCCGGCCACCACGCCGATGCCCAGGCCGAGCAACACCAGCTTCATGCCGTCGCGCAGCACGAGCCGGATCACGCGGCCGACGTCGGCGCCCAGCGCGATGCGGATGCCCAGCTCGCGCGTCCGCTGGGCCACCGAGTAGGCCATGACGCCGTAGATGCCGATGCAGGCCAGCACGAGGGCGGTGGCCGCGAACAGGCCGACCAGCGTCAGCACGACCCGGCTCGTTTGCACCGTGTTGCCCACCGATTGTTCCAGCGTGCCGAGGTTGGCGATGGGCTGCTCGGGATCGACCGCCAGCACGGCGCGCCGGACATCGGGGGCCAGCGTGAGCGGCGGCACCCCGGTGCGCACCACGAAGCTGTTGTACCAGGGGAAGTTGACCTGGGCGAAATAGACCTGGGGCGTGGGATCGACCCCAAGCGCGAACCGCCGCACGCTGCCGACCACGCCGACGACTTCCCACGTGGCGTCCTTAAAATGCAGCAGGCGACCGAGCGGATCCCCGTCGCCGAACAGCCGGCGGGCGAGGACGTCGTTCACGAGCATGACCTTTGGCGCCGCCTCGTCGTTGTCCGCGTCGGTGAGCAGGCGGCCGCGGAGCAGCGGAATGCCGAGCGTCTTGAAGAAGTCGCCGGACACCCCGTCGAAGCCGGCATTGAAGCGCGAGTCGTTGCGGGTGTCGGGCTGATCCTCGCGGGTGACGAGGTCGCCGTAGTAGAAGTTGCCGTTCATCGGCGTGGACGAAGCCACGCCGGCGCTGGTCACCCCGGGGATCTGGCTGATCCGCTGCAGGACCTCGCGCACGAAGCGCACGCGGTATCCGACCGTCGGGGTCTTGGTCCCCGGCTGGGAGATGTCGAACGTGAGCACGTTTTCCGCGTTGAAGCCGAGGTTGGCGTTGAGCGCCTTGATGAAGCTGCGCAGGAACAGGCCAGCGGCGACCAGCAGGACGATCGTCAGGGCCGTCTCGGCCACGATGAGCAGGGATTGCGTCCGCCGGCGCGCGCCGGTGGTCGACCCGCGCACACCCTCCTTGAGGTGCGCGTTCAAGTCCGGCCGGGCTGCGCTCAGGGCGGGAAAGAGGCCGAAGAGCAGGCCGGTGACCGCGGTGACCGCGAGCGCGAAGAGCAGGACGCGCCCGTCGATCGCGATGGCAATGCCGGGAATTGCCTGGACACCGGTGAACCGCACCAGCGGATCGAGCGCGAGCCAGCCGAGCAGGACGCCGGCGGCGCCGCCCACCAGCGCCAGCAGCAGGCTTTCGGTGAGCAACTGGCGGACGATGCGACCCGCCGTGGCGCCGAGCGCGAGACGCACTGCCACCTCGCCTTGGCGCGAGGTCGCCTTGGCCAGCAGCAGGTTGGCCACGTTGGCGCAGGCGATGAGCAGCACGGCGCCGACCGCCGCCAGGAGCGTCAACACGTAGGGCCGCGAGTTGCCGAAGGTGGCCTCGTGCAGCGTCTGCAGGGTGACGCCCCAGGGAACCTTGAACTTCGGATAGGAGGCGTTGAGCGCCTGCTTCGCGGCGGTGAGTTCGGCGGCCGCTTGCTCGAGGGTGGCGCCGGGCTTGAGCCGGCCGATGACGGCGCAGACATAGTTGTAGTCGCGCGACTGTTTCCAGGCGTCGGCGCGGATCGCGGCCGGAATGAGATATTCGACGTTGGGGGCGAGCAGCGCGTGCGGCGGCAGGACGCCGATGATCGTGTAGCTTTCGCCGTCGAGGCGCAGCGGGCGGCCGATCACGGCGGCGTCGGCCTGGAAGCGCGTCTGCCACATATCGTACGAGATGATCGTCACATGCCGGTCGCCCCCGGGGGCGTCGTC
>Ga0335078_10017245_pt1 | contig 10722 bp, 9 predicted proteins | sample Lox_Sample_32_FD_206711 | JGI IMG/M metagenome (GOLD analysis project Ga0335078, IMG submission 206711) | Soil microbial communities from Loxahatchee National Wildlife Refuge, Florida, United States - Lox_Sample_3.2 | ecosystem: Environmental > Terrestrial > Soil > Wetlands | place: USA: Florida... | reverse complement strand
CTGAAAGTTTCTGCTTCGCCTCAAATAGGCCGACAGTGCGCATGGAACAGGACCTCTCCAAACAACCTAGATGATTAGTCTAGATGATTGGTAGCGTGCTTGGCAAGCAACCCATCCGTCGGCCCGGCGTTGCGCGGCAAGCGAGTGCCCGGCACGAGCACGCCAGCATTCTTACTTCATTGGGATGAATCTTGCGCGGCAGGGAAAGACACAGTCTTAAACGGATAAGCGGCGGCAAACCGTGGCGAAACACAAGGGGAGCACAACTCTCCCGGGTGCGCTCCCCCCGCGTCTCCCTAGCAATGACCCCCGCGATTCGTAGCTGGGTACAATCAAGCACCCCGTTTGGCTACAAACGGTGGCAATTAAGCTGGGAAGGTCTTGCTGTAGGGATAGTGCAGGGAGGCGGCAGATCGTTTCACGTCGTGCTTGGCGGTGCGCCGGCAGAACCGTTCCCGATGCCTCCGAGAGGGCTGGCTGCGACGAACCTCAGTTGGCAAGGCTTTCGCACGTGTTAGGATGGCCAGCGGATTCCAATTGTTTTGGAGGCGTTTCTTGCGCCACGTCCTTTTGACCGGAGCGTTTGTGTGCTTTTTCCTTTTGCTGCCCACCTCTCGTGCGCAGGACATCGTCAGGGTCGCGCCCGAACACAGCAAAGTCTTGCTGGAAAACGACGACGTTCGCGTGGTGCAGACCACTCTGGCGCCCGGGGAGAAGGACCCGGTTCACACCCATCCGTCCGGGTGGTACTACGTCGTGAAGCCGGGCACGATGAAAATTACGTTCGCGGACGGCAAGGTCGCGACCTGGGAATCGCAAGCAGGCGAAGGCGGCTGGCTGAAGACGAAAGCGGCGCACTCCGACGAGAACGTGGGTAAGACCACGATTGTGTGGGTACTCGTCGAAGTGAAACCGGCGGTGAAGCAAAAGCCGTAGAGGTTGGTGTCGCTTATGTTCAGACGCATCCTCTTCCGCTTGGTACTGCCCGTCATTCTCGGCCTGCTGGCGGGCGTTTTGGCGCTCGCCTATGCGGTGCCCAACGAGCCCGCCATGTCCACGGGGCTTGTCTCCCTGTTTTCTCCCGGTCTGAAAATCGCGGAGTTGACGGTGCCGGCGAAACATGAATCGCTCGCGTCCACGTTCGGCACGTTTCTGCGCGTCGCGATAGCGGTTAACGGCGCCTTCTATTTTGTGCTCTTTGCTGCCGTTGGTTATCTGCTCGATGGCCTGCGCACGCGGAGGAAAGGTCCACCAGCGTCCTGAGATGCGGTCACCTCTTCGGCAGCGGCCGCGCAGCTGGCTCTTGGCCGCGGTCGCACTTTATGGTCTGCTATGGAGGACGCTGTGGCACGCTCACGAAACTGCCGGACGCTGCTCCGATGGCTGACTGCTATGGCGCTGATTTGCCTCGCGCCGGGCCTGGCTACGACGCAGCAGGAAAACCTGCCAGTCATTCGCTTTGTGGCTAATCCCGATCCCGCACCGGACTTCACGCTGAAAAGCCTCGACGGTAAGCCGCTGAGCCTGCTTGGAGTACGCGGCAAGGTCGTTTTTTTGAATTTCTGGGCGACGTGGTGCGGGCCATGCCGCGCCGAGATTCCAGACCTCGTGGATTTGCAGACGCGCTACAAGGACCGGCTTCAAATCATCGGGCTGAACGTGGACGACGATGATGCGGCGGAAATTCAGAAGTATGTGGATGAAAACGGGATCAATTACCCGGTCGCGATTACTCCCAGCGAACTGCGCACGGAGTATGGCGGCATTCCGGCGTTGCCGACGTCTTTCGTTTTGGATACGCAAGGCCGGGTGGTCCAGAAGCACGTTGGCCTTTGGAATCCACAGGTCTATGAGACGGAGATTCGTGCGCTGCTTGGCATGCCCATTATGGCGCGGGTGGAAACGTTTGAGGACAAAGGCGAGGTGTTTCTGAAGCATGCGGATCGCGCGACGGAGCTTCCGGGAGTGGATCTGTCGAAGCTTACGCCGGAACAAAAGAAAGTTGCATTGCACCGCTTCAATGCGGACCCGTGCACCTGCGGGTGCGGCTTTACTGTGGCGCAATGCCGGATTTGGGATTCGGCGTGCTCGGTGAGCAAAGCAGCCGCGGATAAAATTGTCGCGGAGGTGTCCGGCGCGGTGAATCCGCCGGCAGCCCCGGATAATCCCAGCAAGGCAGCGGTTCCTAAGCCGCAGCCGGCACAAACCACGCCGCCGCCTTCGTCATCGCAAAAGCCTGCTGCTCCCTCCCAGAATTCTCCGGAACAACCGTGAGCCTCGACGAGGTGCGCCGGCCCCACAAGACGCCGAGTTAAGCGACCTCGGCGCAGCGACAGCAAACCGCGATCGCGGACCTGAATACGGCGTTCGCGCCGCACTTTGCCTGGCGCAGTCGACGCGGCGCCCTGCGGCTTGATACTCTCTCGAAGGCCGATGGTCCTCCTCGCAAGAATTCTATTTTTCCTGGTGTTGATTTTTTGCTTTGCGGGTTTTCTTTCTCCGCCGGTCGCCTTAACCGCCGGGATTCTCTTTGGCCTGAGCTTCAAACATCCGTATCTTCCGGCAACCCGGCTCGCGGCGCGATTCCTTCTGCAAGTGTGCGTCGTGGCGCTGGGCTTCGGCATGAATCTGCACGAAGTGCTCAAAGCGGGGCGCAGCGGCTTCATTTATACGGCTCTGGGCATTTCCTTTGCGATCGCCGCCGGACTGGGACTGGGAACGATTCTGCAGGTGCGCGGAAATTCCTCCTTTCTTATCACGACAGGTACGGCGATTTGCGGCGGCAGTGCGATTGCGGCGATTGGTCCGATTCTTCACGCAGACGGCGATGAAATGGCGGTGTCGCTAGGGACGGTCTTTATCCTGAACTCCGTGGCGCTGTTGCTCTTTCCACCGGTGGGAAGCGCACTGCATCTGTCGCAATCGCAATTCGGCCTGTGGGCCGCGCTGGCAATCCACGACACGAGTTCAGTGGTGGGGGCGGCATCCAAATATGGGCCGGAAGCGCTGATCATCGGCACGACCGTCAAGTTAGCGCGAGCCTTGTGGATTGTCCCGCTGGCGCTGGCCACAGCAGGGATTAAGCACAGCCGAACGAGAATCCAATTTCCGTGGTTCATTTTGTTCTTTTGCCTGGCGGCTGTTTTGCATACCTACTTTCCGGCCATGAACCACGCGTCGAGTTCTGTTTTTTCTCTCGGCAGGCTCGGACTTACGGCCACGCTGTTTCTGATCGGCACCGGGATTTCGCGAACGACACTGGTCGAAGTTGGCTGGCGGCCCATGCTGCAAGGCCTGCTGTTATGGGCCGCGGTGGGCATTACTTCGCTGTATTTGATTCGAATTGGGTGGATTGCGTTCTAGCGATTCTCGCCGCGAGAGAAAAACTCTCGCCCAGGGACTCGCAGAAGTAGGACTTTCTGCGCGAGCCTTGGAGCTATTCTATTTTTTGAGCAGGTCGAGCACCGCGCTCGTCATGGCTTTGACGCCTGTACGAATCGCAGGGTCGGGCAGCGGAGCGAACTCGCTGGAGTGCGGGCCGGGGAGACGCGTGCCCTTCTCGATCGCGGCTTTCAGTTTTGCCGGGTCGGATGCGCCGAGCCAGAACATGCAGATGGGCGGCTTGGGATCTTCAAGCGCGAAGAGGCTGAAGTCTTCACTTGCCATGACCGGTTCGCCGGGAACGACGTTGTCTTTTCCGAGGGCGCGTTCGAGCGAGGCCGCGACGCGGTGCGTGAGTTCCGGATTGTTGATCGTTGCGGGGACGTGATCCTGCGCCACCTCGATGATCGGCGCGCGTTCCGCCGGGACGCCCGCGGCGGCGGCGACGCCATTAGCGATGCGGGTGATGGCGGCGAGGACCTTTTCGCGTTGCTCGGGGTTCATGGTGCGCACGGTGAGCTGCAGGTGCGCTTCGTCCGGAATGATATTGTGCTTCGTTCCGGCGTGGAAAGAGCCGACGGTCACGACGGTAGGAAGCTGCGGATCCATCTCGCGGCTGACGATAGTTTGCAGCATGACCACAATTTCCGAGGCGATCACGATGGGATCCTTGCCAGCCTGCGGTGCAGCACCGTGGCCTCCGTATCCGCGCACGGTGATATCCACGGAATCCGCGCCGGCAAGAAGCGGACCAGCATGCCAGGAGACTTTTCCGGCAGGGATAGCGGAAGAGTCGTGAAGAGCGAGCACGTAGTCGGGCTTGGGAAATTTAATGTAAAGGCCAGCCTTTAACATAGCCTGAGCGCCACCAACGGTTTCCTCCGCGGGCTGACCAATCAAAACAACCGTGCCGCTCCACTGATTCTTGAGTTGCTCGAGCATACGCGCGGTGCCGAGAAAAACCGTCATGTGCAGATCGTGACCGCAGGCATGCATCACGCCGACTTCGGTGCCATCGGCGCGCTTGACTTTCACGTGGCTGGCGTACGGTAGCCCGGTGTTTTCCACGATGGGCAGAGCATCCATGTCCGTGCGGACGTAAACCGTGGGGCCAGGACCGTTGCGAAGCACAGCCACGATGCCGTAGGAAACCAAGCTCGGATCGGCGTATTGGCCGAAATGGTCGATGACTTCGTAACCGGACTTTCTCAGATCGGCGGCAACCAGTGCGGAGGTTTCCTTTTCCTGCGTGGAGAGTTCGGGGTTTTCGTGGAGGTACTTGTAGGTGGTCAGAAGCGAATCGGCTTCTTTGTTGATGCGCTGGTTGAGATCACTCTGGGCAAAGAGCGGCGCAGAAAAGCACCAAGCAGCGGCTACGAAGAGACAAAACTCTCGAACAGTTGGACGCATAGATTCACCTCGCAAAAGAACCCGCATGGTAGCACTTGCCGTACGAGGATGTGGACCTTGATTTTCTAGGACTAGCGCCGCAAACGCTTGCGATGGCAAGGGAATGCAAGCTACACTCGCGCGGAAATTGAGACGTTCATCTGAAGGACCCGATTTATCTGGAGGAAAATGTGAATCGTCGCGTCAGTTTTCTGCTTGTTGTTCTTCTTGTGGCCGGAACAATCACCGTGCGGGGCGCCTTCTCGGACGCCGCTCCGCAAGCAACGCGGAGGGTTTTGAATGCGCCGGAGAAGGCGGTGCAGGCACCGTTCAGTGACGGGATTCTTGCGGGGAACACGCTGTACCTGGCGGGAAGAATCGGGCTCGATCCGAAGACTGGGAAGCCGCCTGCAGAAGTCGCGGACGAAATCAGGCTGATGCTGGACAGCTTAAAGGGAACACTGACGCAAGCCGGAATGAGCATGGATGACTTGGTCTATGTCCAGATTGCCTGCACGGACCTCTCGCTGTTCGACAAGTTCAATGGCATTTACAAGAGCTACTTCACCACCAAGGACTTCCCGGCGCGCGAATTCATTGGCGCAGCGGCGTTGTTGCGCGGCGGGCACTTTGAGTTGCAGGCCATCGCCGTGCGGCGTTAGCGCGGTTTCGCGAGCGGAGAGAGGGCGGGTGGAGAGCAGGAACCCCCCCGAAAGCCGGGACGAATCTGCGGCTTGACAAGGGCGGTGGGATGGCCCACACTTAACACTGTTAAGTTTGTGAGGCTCCCCAAGCATGGGCGTGAAAGAGCGCAAAGCGCGCCAGAAAAAGTTCCTACGGCGAGAGATTCTCGATGCCGCCAGTGAGCTGGTCGTGCGCGACGGCTACGAAAACGTCTCCATGCGGCGCATTGCCGACAAGATTGAATATTCGCCCACCACCATCTATCTATACTTCAAAGACAAGGGCGAACTTCTCGAGCAGGTGTGCAGGGAAACGTTCTCACGGCTGGTGGTGAGGCTTTCAAAGCTTATGGAGCAGCCCATGGATCCTGTGGTGAAACTGAAGAAGGGCCTGCTCACGTATGTTGAATTCGGACTGGAATTTCCGGATCATTACCGGGCGGCATTCATGATTCGCATGGCCGAGGAAATTGACGAAGACAAGTTTCAGCAGCCGGAATGGCCCGGAATGCAGGCATTCTCCTTCCTGACCAAAGGAATTGGCGACTGCATCGATGCAGGAAAAATGAAGCCCCTGGACGTGAAACTGGCGGCGCAGACGCTCTGGGCGGGAATCCACGGAATTACCTCGCTGCTGATTACCCATGAACGATTTCCCTGGGTGGGGCGGGACAAAGTGATTCATGCGACGGTGGATACGCTGGTGGCCGGACTGGGAACCCAGTAGCCATATTTTTTTTGCTCGGATGTTAACATCGTTCATTAAATGACTCATGTTACTTCTGATTGGCGCGATACGTAGAGAAATCAGGCGCGTGGGGCCAGGGGCCTTTTTAGCAAGACCACCCTGAAGTCTGGCAGAGCAGTCAGCCGTAATAGACCATATATTGGCAAATACGTATTGGCCATATATGGCCAAATGCCCATATATGGACATTTATCGAACCGTCCTACCCGTTGCGTGGCTCACTAAACCTTTCACAAACAATAGTTTACAAAATAACGAGATTTAACACTCCGTGGAGATTGCAGTGCAGAGTTATGGCACCGGCGGTAGATAAACAATGTTGAGAATCACGACAGAAAAGAAGCGAGGCAAAACGGTCCTGAACGTCGAGGGCCGGTTGACCGGCGCTTGGGTAGGGACGCTAGAGCACTGCTGGCGGGAGCGCGCGGCGGGAGAGAAGGTTTGCGTCAACCTGTGTGGCGTCAGTTTCATAGATGCCGCCGGCAAGGTGCTGCTGAAGGAGATTTACCGGGAAGGCGGGAAATTGGTGGCCGAAGGATGCCTCAACCAAGCCATCATCAACGAGATTGAGGGAGAAAAGTCGGCAAAGGGGGGAGACATCGGCAAGGGGAAGGGACCGCACATCATTTTTTATGTGGCGTTCTTCAGCTTGCTTCTAACGCCGTCCCTCGTGCATGCGCAAAGCGGCAGAAGAGGGGCCCTGCCAAGGAATGCGCCGACGGGCGTACTGCGGCTGTCGCTGGATCAAGCGGTGAGTCTGGCGCTGAAGCAGAACCCCACGGAGCAGATTGCGGTGTTGAATGTGGCAGAGAGCACCCAGGACAAAAACATCGCTCGAGCCGCGCTGCTTCCGCAAGCAAATCTGGCGGTGACGGACACCGCGGAGCGCATCAACATCGAGGCATTTCTTGGCAAGCCCATTCCGGGATTTCCGGAGCATGGCGGCCCTTTTCAGATTTTCTCCGCCGGGCCCACGTTCAGCGCGCCGATCTTCGATTTGACATTGTTCCGACGTTTTCAGGCTGCCAGAGAAAGTGCCAATGCGGCCAAGGCCGATAGTCTTGCGACGCGCGAGCAGGTGATTCTGCTGGTGGTTTCGCAATACATCGGAAGCTTGCGAGCCGTGGCCAGCGTGGAAGCGTCCGAGTCGCGCGTCCAGTTGGCGCAGGCTTTGTATGACCAGGCGGCGGATTTACAGAAAGAGGGAGTGGGCACGGGCATCGACACGCTGCGCGCGAATGTCGAGCTGCAAAACGAAAAGCAGACGCTGCTGGTGGCGCAGGCCGACCGCGACCGCTCGCTATTCGGGCTCAGCAAGCTGCTGAATCTTGACCCGCGCCAGCGCATCGAATTGGCCGACTCGCTGAGCTTCTTTGACACGCCGCAACCCGATGTGGAGCACAGCATCGAGTCCGCGCTGAACGACCGCCAAGAATGGAAGGCCCTGGAGGAGCAACGGAAAGCCGCGGGATATCAGAAGAAGGCCGAGCAGGAATCGCGGCTGCCGGCGCTGAACTTCAACGGGAATTGGGCTTATGAAGGGTCCTCCTCGACAACGGGGATCCCGACGTACACCTACATGGCGGCGGTGAATGTCCCGCTCTTCACGGGTGGAAGGATTCACGCGGAGATCGTAAAGGACGATTTGGAGATCAAAAGGCTGCAGGAACAGGAAGACGATTTGCGAAATCAGATCGCTCTGGATGTCAAAACGGCGCTGCTGAATCTGGATTCCGCCAGGAACGAAGTGCAAGTGGCGAATCTGGGTGTGCAACTTTCCAAGGAAGAAGTGGATCAAGCGCGGGACCGCTTCAAGGCGGGAGTGGCGAACAACATCGAGGTCATTCAGGCGCAGGATTCGCTGGCGCGGGCGAACGACAATCAGATTGCAGCGCTGTATCGCTTCAACCAGGCGCGCGCTGATTACGCCCGTTCGATCGGACAGATGGAAAAGCTTTACGTGAGATAAGAGCGAGGGCACATGAGTGTTGAAATCGAAGTAGGGCTGGAGAACGCGGCCAAAGTAAAACCGCTCATGGAAGAAGTGCCGCTGGAGCAGGACAAGCCGACGGGGCTGGCCAGCCCGAAGCTACAAAGGCTGCTGATTATTGGCGGCGTGGTGCTGCTGGCGGCGCTGGTGGGCCTGTACCTTTATTATCACAACCGCGAGAGCACGGACGACGCGCAGGTCGACGGTCACATTACTCCTATCGCTTCGAAAGTCTATGGGCGAGTAGCGAGCGTGCTCGTGGACGACAACCAGCATGTGAAGGCCGGCCAGCTGCTCGTGAAGATCGATCCGCGGGATTACCAGGCAGCGGTGGATCAGGCGAAGGGCGCATTGGCGCTGGCCGAGAGCGAAGCCAAATCCGCGGGAGTGGACGTGCCACGGACGGAGGAGAACGTGCAGAGCACGAATTCGAGCGCCGACGCGCAGTTGCTCGGAGCACAGGCGGATTTGGAGAAGGCCCAGGTTAGCTACGAGCAGGCCCAGACTTCCGACTTGGCCTACGCCAAGGCCAACGTGGAAAAGAGCCAAGCCAACGCGGTATTGGGCCAGGCGGATCTGGCGCGCTACAAGCCGCTTTTGGAGAAGGGCGAGATTTCGCAGCAGCAATACGACGCCGCGAAAGCCAATGCGGACGCTACCGCGAGCGGATTGAAAGCGGACCAGGAAAGATTGGCGCAGGCGCAGCGCAATGTGGAGGTAACGAAGGCACAAGTAGACGCGGCCAAGGCGCGAGTGCTGCAGGCGCGCGCGGCGATCGAAGCAGCACAAGCCGACAAAAAACAAATCAATATGCGCTCCGCGGACGCGCAGGCCAAGATCGCCAAAGTGCAACAAGCACGCGCGGCGCTGGAAGCGGCCGAATTGAATCTGAGCTACACGGACGTGGTGGCGCCGGTGGACGGCGAGGCCACGCACAAGCAGGTCGAGCCGGGCCAAATCGTGCAGGCGGGACAAGGCTTGATGGTGGTGGTGCCGCTACAAGACGTGTGGGTGACGGCGAATTTCAAAGAAACACAACTTCGAAAAATGAAGCCGGGACAAGAGGCGGAAGTCAAGGTGGACACCTACGGCAAAACGTTCAAGGGGCACGTGGATTCGATTGCGGGAGCTACAGGAGGTGTGTTGAGCCTGCTGCCGCCGGAAAACGCCACGGGGAACTACGTGAAGGTGGTGCAACGCATCCCCGTGAAAATCGTTCTCGACAAGGATTCCGTGGGTGCGGCGGTGCTACGGCCTGGAATGAATGTGGACGCTACGGTAATCACGAAGTAGGTCGTGGTTGCGGCGAGCGGAGAGCTTAAAGCATAGGACGCGGTAGAGGAAAGCGAGCCAGAGCGGATCGTCATGCGGAACAGGTTACTAGCCAAACTGAGGATGCCGGACGGCACGATCAACCCGTGGGTGATCGCCGTGACGGTGACGCTGGCGACGTTCATGGAAGTGCTGGACACCTCGATTGCCAACGTGGCGCTGCCGCACATTGCGGGGAATCTGTCGGCGGGCGCGGATGAATCCACTTGGGTGCTGACGTCGTATTTAGTTTCGAACGCCATCGTTCTGCCGCTCTCCGGCTGGCTCTCCGGACTCATTGGCCGCAAGCGCTTTTATATGTCGTGCGTGGCCTTGTTCACGGTGAGTTCGTTTCTCTGTGGCCTGGCGCCCAGCCTGGGCGTGCTCGTCCTCTTCCGCATTCTGCAGGGCGCGGGCGGAGGCGGCTTGCAGCCAAGCGAGCAGGCCATTTTGAACGACACGTTTCCACTGGCCAAGCGCGGCATGGCGTTCGCGGTTTACGGAATCGCAGTGGTCGTGGCGCCAACCATCGGTCCCTGGCTCGGCGGATGGATTACCGACAATTTTTCCTGGAGATGGATTTTCTACATCAACGTTCCGGTGGGAATAATTTCGCTGCTCCTGACGTCTTTACTGGTCAGCGACCCTCCGTACATGAAGCGCTCCAGCATCAAGAGCGGCTTCCGGATCGACTACATCGGGATCGGACTCATCAGCCTGGGGCTCGGCAGCATGCAAATCATTCTCGACAAGGGGCAACGCGACGATTGGCTGGCCTCGGGCTTCATACAAGCCTTCTTCGTGCTGATGCTGATCGGGATCATCGGCGGAATCATCTGGGAATTCCGGCAAAAAGAGCCGGTGGTCGATCTGCGGATGCTGAAAGACAGGAACTTCGCGGTGTCCACGGTGGCGATGTTTTTCCTCGGATTCGTCCTGTATTCGAGCACCGTGCTGATTCCGCAGTTTTTGCAGAATTTGATGGGCTACACGGCCGAGTTAGCGGGATTGGCACTATCGCCCGGCGGCGCAGTCATCATGCTGATGATGCCGGTGGTTGGTTTCCTGGTTTCAAAAGCAGATACGCGTTTGATGATCGCGTTCGGCTGCACGGTGTCGGCCATCGCGCTCTTTGTGATGGCGGGCTGGGATCTGAGTGTGGACTACAGCCACGCGGTGCGCGCGCGCATGTTGCAGAGCTTTGGCCTGGCATTTTTGTT
>Ga0335078_10017244_pt1 | contig 10722 bp, 8 predicted proteins | sample Lox_Sample_32_FD_206711 | JGI IMG/M metagenome (GOLD analysis project Ga0335078, IMG submission 206711) | Soil microbial communities from Loxahatchee National Wildlife Refuge, Florida, United States - Lox_Sample_3.2 | ecosystem: Environmental > Terrestrial > Soil > Wetlands | place: USA: Florida... | reverse complement strand
GATCGATCATCGCAACGGCTTCTGGTTTATCCGCACCAACGATCGCGGGCGAAACTTCCGGCTGGTCACCGCGCCGGCGACAAGTTCGGGCCGGGAGCATTGGTCGGAACTCATCCCGCATCGCGATGCCGTCATGCTCGAGGACATCGATCTTTTTGCCGCTTTCTTCGTCGCCTGCGAACGCGAGAACGGCCTGCCTCGCCTGCGCATCTGGCGTTTCGCCGGCGATGGCCCCGCCGCCGCGCAAACTGCCGAAATCGGCTTTCCCGAGCCCGCCTACGACACCCATCCCCACGTCAATCGCATCTTCGATACTCCAACCTTCCGGTACTCCTACCAGTCGCTGGTCACGCCGAGTTCGGTTTTCGAATACGAGATCGCCACGGGGAAGTCCACGCTGCTCAAGCAACTCGAGGTCCCTGGCGGCTTCGATCGCTCGCGGTACGCGAGCGAGCGCATCCACGCCGCGGCGTCGGATGGCGCGCAGGTTCCTATCTCGCTGGTTTATCGCAGAGACATGCGCGGACCTGGCCGCAATCCGCTCTACGTCTACGGCTATGGATCGTACGGCTACTCGCTGCCGCTGGGCTTCGGCTCCAATCGCCTCAGCCTGCTCGATCGCGGCGTGGTCATGGCCTACGCGCACATTCGCGGCGGCGGGGATCTGGGCAAGCCGTGGCACGACGCCGGCAAGATGCTGCTGAAGCGCAACACGTTTACGGATTTCATTGCCGCCGTCGAGCACCTCACTGCCGCCGGCTACGGCGATCCTCAACGCGTGGCCATTGAAGGCGGCTCGGCCGGCGGGCTGCTCATGGGTGTCGTCGCCAACCTGCGGCCGGACCTCTTTCGAGCCGTCGCCTCCCACGTTCCTTTTGTCGACGTGATGAACACCATGCTCGACCCGTCTCTCCCGCTGACCGTTCCGGAATACGAGGAATGGGGCGACCCCAACCAGCAGAGTTACTTCACAGTTATGTTGAGTTACTCGCCTTACGATAACTTGAAGAAACAGAGTTATCCTGCCATGTTAGTGAAGACCTCGTTCCACGACAGCCAGGTCATGTACTGGGAGCCGGCCAAGTACGTCGCCAAACTCCGCACGTTGAATACGGGCGACCATTCCCTGCTCCTCGTCACCAACATGAAGGCCGGCCACGGCGGCGCCAGCGGGCGATATGACTATCTCAAGGAGATCGCGTTCGACTACGCCTTTCTTCTCCACGAGCTTGGCATCGCGGGTTAGGGTGATTTGAGTTTCCAAGTCATTAGCGAGATAATTCTGCCGCCGGTATAGTGCACTTGGCGGGATGAAGATGGCGCGCCGGCGACGGCCGCATTCGGAGAAACACCGGATCGGGCGTTGGATACCTGTTGAAAACAGGGTACTTAATCGCCCGGTCGGCCTTTACACGCGTGCTACAGTGTCTTCAGTTCGCCAAGTAGAGCCATGTGGCCTTCCTTTGCGTTTGCGCTGTTTCCAGAGTTGCCTGAGGGTCTCCGACAAGCGGAACGGGCTTTTCGACCGGCTCCGGACCGTTTCACGGAACTGTCGCCGTCGCTTCCGGCGAAGCCGCTGCCCGACCGTTTCGGCGTCTACATGGCGGGCGGGGAGGTTGTTCCTCCGAAACTCATTTACTCCGAAGCAGCCATCTACTCCGAGCGGATGCGGGAGACCGACGCCGCTGGAACCGTTCTTCTGACCTCGATCGTTGGCGCCGACGGGTTTCCCAGCGGCACGGACATCGTTGTTCCCTTCGCGCGGCCATTTGACGCTGCGGCAGTCTACGCAACGAATCAGATGCGCTTCGAGCCTGCGATGCTCTTTAGGAAGCCGGTCCCCGTCAGGATCTTTGTCGAGATCGAGTTCACCGGCGCCGGCCGGCCGGCGCTTCCCAGGGTCATTCCATCCGGAATTCCCGTGGAGCCGCCGGTGGCGCTCAACGCGGTGCATATCAGTTATCCGCGCAAAGCTCGAAAGCAGAGGGTCAGCGGAACGGTCATCGTCTCGTTTATTGCCACGCGCGAGGGGCTGACTTCAGACGTCGAGCTCATTCGCCCGGTCTCGAGGGAGCTCGACCAGACCGCGATGCGGGCGGTGCGGCTGCTGCGATTCAAGCCCGCCATGATGAGGGGCCAGCCGGTGCCGTCGCACATTACCGCGGACGTGACTTTCCGTCTATATTATTGAGGAACTCCCGCAGCAGCCGGCCAGAGTCGCCGGATTGGGGGTTCCCATGCCGCCAGATCGAGCGCTTGTGCCCCTGCGCTGCGGGACATTCAAGGCACAGATCGGAGTCGCGAATGCCGAAGAGTGCATGGATTCTCGCGTTCCTCGCGTTGAGCGCGGGCATGGCCGCGCAGCAGCAACCTCCGCCTGATGGCGACGAGGCGGCGGGCGTCAACTCGTTCCGGCCACGCTCTGACAGCAATGGCGTCTACTTCCCCGGGCGGGGTGTTACGGGTCCCCTCATCATCGAACGCGCCCAGGTGGAATACCCGACCACCAATGTTCCCACCAGCGACATTGAAGGAACGACCATTCTAAAGCTCGTTGTAAGCAGAGAGGGAGTGGCGACGGACATTCAGGTCGTGTCGTCGCATGGTGACGCATTCGACCAGGCGTCGATGCACGCGATTCAGCAATGCAGATTCGCTCCCGGAAGACTGAACGGGGATCCGGTTCCCGTTCACGTCTTTGCACGCGTCCGCTTCTTCGAAGACATGAGAGAGACGTATCCGAGACTTCTGCTGCGTTACATGCCCAATCTCGACCTGGGCGCTTCGGCGGCGAGGAACTACGACAAGCCGCCGGTCGCCACCTACATAGCGCCCGCGGTGTACTCGGAGAAGGCAAGAAAAGCGAAGTACCAGGGAGTTGCCGTCGTCTCAGCCCTCATCAGCGAAGAGGGGGTGCCGACCGACGTAAAGGTGGTAAGGTCCCTGGGCATGGGGCTGGATGATAAGGCCATCGAGAGCGTGAGGCGATCCCGGTTTCAGCCGGCTACGAAGGACGGCGTGCCCGTCGCGGCGCAGATTCTGATCGAGGTGAGTTTCCGGTTGTATTAGAGCCGGCTCTCGGAATTCAAGCGAAGCGCGCTTCCGGCGAACGGGACGTCAGCGAACTGAAAGCATGATGCTTTCGTTCTTGCAAGGCTATCCACGCGGCTGAAAGCGCGCGATCATCCGCGCCAGCGTTTCCGGCCGATACCGGAAATTGGTTCTCTTCAGTTCTTCAATGCAAGCAATGAAGTCGACCATCCCGCGCCGCGCGGCGAGGTCAAGAAGGCCGAGTGTGCCCACAACCGAAAACCCCTTTTGCAGGCAGACCTTGGTGCCTTTCCTTTCGTCCATAAGGATCAGCTCTGCTTTCAACTGTTCGGCCAGAGCGATGGCTTCGCGCTCGCCAGAATCCAGCCGCGCCGTTGCGGGATCATCGATCCCTGGAGACGGCAACACTGCGAGCCAGTCAGGTCCTTCCCGAGCCCAACTCCGAACCAAAGCGGGTGCCGAGGGATGTGATAGTTCCCGGTAAACCTGCATGGGAATGGAGATGCCGTCGAAAAGCGAAGGCAGGATTTCAACCCGATGGATAAGCCTGAGGTAAACGATCGGGCTCGTATCAGCAACGACGACCGGCTTCACAGCCCAAGGCGTTCAAGAGTCGAACGCTCTCGTGCGAGATCTTCTTCGTCATATTCGAGCCAAATGTCATGCGCCTTGAGGAACCCGTCCAGTTCGTAGCGAGTCTCGAAGCCAAGGACGCGGCGCAGTTCTGCCGCGGTGAGCCGACCAGAGTTGTACTCCTCAAGTGCCAGCGCTTCGAGGACGCGTCGCGAAGGGTCTCCGCCTGCCGCGCTCAAGCTCCGCGCAAGATCGTCTGGAATCTCCACTGACACGTTCATGCGACAAAATTAACGCCGAAAAGCCTTGAGGTCAAGCGGCCTACGCCGGCACCACATCCCCTTCGCCCGGCGCCAGAAACAGATTCGCCTCCAGCCCGTGCTGGCGCGTGTAGAGGTCGTAGTAGCGCCCGCCCAGAGCGAACAGTTCCGCGTGGTTGCCGCGCTCGACGATGCGCCCGGCCTCGACCACCAGAATGCAGTCGGCGCGGCGAATGGTCGAGAGCCGGTGCGCGATGACAAATGTCGTCCGGCCCTGCATCAACTGGCTCAGGCCGGCCTGGATCATCGCTTCCGATTCCGAATCGAGCGAGCTGGTCGCTTCGTCGAGAATGAGGATGCGGGGCTGCGCCAGCAGCGCACGGGCGATGGAAAGCCTCTGGCGCTGCCCTCCGGACAGCTTCACGCCGCGCTCGCCCACGATGGTCTCGTATCCATCGGGAAAGCGCTCGGCAAATTCATCCACGCGCGCCGTCCGGCAGGCAAAGAGAAACTGCTCCTCGCTCGCGTCAGGCCGCGAAAACAGGATATTCTCGCGAATCGTGCCGTCGAAGAGAAACGAATCCTGCAGCACCACGCCGAGTTGCGAGCGAAACGTGTTCAGGTCGACTTTGGCCAAGTCCACGTCGTCCACCGCCACGCGGCCTTTCGATGGCGTGTGGAACGCGCACAGCAGGCTGATGATCGTCGATTTGCCCGATCCCGAAGACCCCACCAGCGCCGTCACCGTGCCCGGATCGGCCGAGAAACTCACTCCGTGCAGAACCGGCTTTTCCGGCTGATAGGCAAACTCCACATCCTCGAATCGCACTCGCCCCTCGATCGGAGGCATCTTCAGCATGCGGCCGGGCGTCTGGTTCTCCTCGAGCTCGGCCAGGATCTCGTTGGTGCGATCCAGGCCCGCGAACGCTTCGGTAAGCTGCGTGCCGATATTCACCATCTGGAAAACCGGCGCGATCATGAAGGCGAGAAACATGTTGTAGCTGAAGTAGTCGCCCACCGTCCACGTGTGGCTGAGCACGCTATGTCCGCCCAGCCACATCACCAGAGCCGAGACGAGGCCCAGCACGGTGGTCGATGCCGACGACAGCACGCTGGTCGTCGTCAGCCCTCTCATCACGTTGGCCAGCAGCCGCTCCACGCCCGCGGCAAAGACGCTATGCTCGCGCTCCTCGGCGTGATATCCCTTCACCACGCGCACGCCGCCCAGCGACTCGGTCAGCCGTCCCGTAACTTCGGCATTGATTTTTCCGCGCTCGCGAAAGATCGGCCGGATGGTCCGGAATCCGTATTGCAGCACGAAGACAAATGCACCCATCACGCTGAAGACCGTGACCGTGACAACCACGCTGCGGTGCAACAGATAGCCGAACGCCAGCGCCGCGGTCAGCAGCCCGCCGACAAACTCCACCAACCCGGTGCCGACCAGGTTACGCACGCCTTCCACGTCGGTCATGATCCGAGACACCAGCGTTCCGGTGCGATTCTCGTCGTAATAGGCGACGGAAAGGAGGCCCACGTGCTTCTGCACCTGGCGGCGCATCTCGGCGATCAGCCGTTGGCCCTCCTTGGAAAGCAGTTGTGTGAGCGCGTATGAGGTAATGGCCTGCACCACCATGGCGATCACCACCGCGGCGATAATCTTTCCTAAAAGCTCGGGGTGCGGATGCTGCGGCGAAAGAACCTTGTCGAGAAGCGCCTTGGAGGTGTAGGGCATGACCAGCCCCGCGACCCGATTGACGCCCATGAGCAGCAGCCCGAAGAGGAGCAGGCCCGCGCGCGGCGCTACCAGGGCGCGCAACTGCGGCCACATCTTTTGCAGGCTCGGCTTCTTCTTCGGCGGCTCGGCCGGCCCGGCGCGCGCGCCGCGGCCGGTGGGCGTGCGCTCGGCGCGCATCCCCGTCCAGACCCCGCCGCCCCGCATCGTCGCCATGCGCTAAGCCGCCCTCTGGCGCCGGGCGGCGATGAACGACCGCACGCAGACCGCAACGTAGGCGAGCAGCAAGACGCCGAGCGAAACCTTCGATGCCATGGCAACCGGGTCCAGCGGCTTGCTGGATAACAGAGTACGGATGATTTCCGCGATCGTGGCAATCAGGCCCAGCGCCCCGATGGTCACGTTGATGTGCATGAAGATCTTGCGGCGGTTCTCGCTGGGGCTGATCGCCAGCACTCCGAAGATGCCGAGCAGGACCCCGATCCAAAGCGGAATGAGCGCCGTCGGGTGCTGGCTGCCGGTACCGAGATATCCCGCAAGTCCCAGCGCCACCAGAAGACCCGCGAAGACCAACGTGACTTTCGCCATGCAGCGATCTCCTTTCCCGTGAAAGGTCAGGATATCAGTTGCATGGATGCAGTTCCCGGGAGCGTGGATGCGGAAAGAGGACCGCTATCGCTGGATGCGCGCCGAACCGCCTTTGGCGAAGGCTCGCACTTGCTCATGTGTCGCCATGGTGGTGTCGCCGGGGAACGTCGTCAGCAATGCGCCATGCGCCCAGCCGAGCTTGACGGCTTCCTCGGGACGCTCGCCGCTCATCAGCCCGTAGAACAACCCGGCGGCAAAGCCGTCACCGCCGCCGACGCGGTCGTAAATGTCAAGCTCCGCGGTCGGTGCGGTGATGTTCCGGCCGTCGATCCACGCCACCGCGCTCCAGCTGTGTCGATTGGTCGAATGCACTTCGCGCAGCGTCGTCGCCACCACCTTTACGTGCGGCAGCTTCTTCACCACCCTGTCGATCATGGCGAAGAACGCGGCGGGATCAAGCTTCGACTTGGAATGAACTTCCGGTCCGGCAATACCGAGGCCTTTTTGCAGATCTTCTTCGTTGCCCACCAGCACATCGACGTGCTCCACGATTCGCCCGATGGTCTCCACGGCGCGCTCGGCGCCGCCCGAGACCTTCCACAGCTTCTCGCGAAAATTCAAGTCGAACGACGTTACCGCGCCCGCGGCCTTGGCTTCCCGCATCATCTCCGCGGCCAGCTCCGCCGTACTGGGCGAAAGCGCCGCAAAGATTCCTCCGCTATGCGCCCAGCGCACGCCGCCGGCAAAGATCGCCTTCCAGTCGAAGTCGCCCGGCTTGAGCAGCGCGCCGGCCTCGTTGGCGCGGTTATAAAACACCATCGGGCCGCGCGCGCCGAAGCCGCGATCGCTGTAAACGGTAGCCATATTGGGCCCGGTAGCGCCGTTATGCTGGAAGCGCTTGTAAAAAGGCCTCACGCCCATGGCGCGCACGCGCTCGGCGATCAGGTCGCCGATCGGGTAATCCACCATCGCCGTCGCGATGCCGGTTTTCATCCCGAAGCAGTCGGAGAGATTGGCCGCCACATTGAACTCGCCGCCGCTCACGTGAATCCTGCATTCGGTCGCCTTGCGGAACGGCACGATACCCGGATCGAGCCGATGCACCAGCGCGCCCAGCGACAGCAGGTCCAGGTCTCCACTCGCGCGAATTTTCAACCTATCGCTCATCGGACCAGTGCTCCATCGAACTTGAATTCAACGCTCAGCTTGTCCCCAGGTATCCTGATGCCAAGCCATCGACCCTGTCATCCCGAGCTCGTCGTCCGCCGCGGCGGACGACGAATCGAGGGATCTGCGTTTCGTCCGACGTTCGATTCTGACGGAGCGAATCCATCTCCGCATCAGCCCGCGCTGGCCGCCGATTCCTTCACATCCGCCAGCACCTGCTCGGCGGTCCAGTCGTTCCCGGGGTAAAATCGCACGACTCTTCCGTCCGGCCCGATCAGCGTGGTCGAAAGCGTGTGCGTAATGGTCCCGTCGGCCTCATTGGTAAGCCCCACGTTGAAGTACTGCGCCATCTCTTTCAGAGCCGCTGCGCTCGGCACCGCAAAATCCCAGTGCGCAAACGCGTCTTTCGAGTCGTTCCCGATGTAAGTCTCCCCATAGGCCTTCAGCCGCGCCGGCGTGTCGTTCTGCGGATCGAAGGAGATACACAATAGCTGGGTCTTGTTCAGAAGCACGGGGGTTGCAGACAGTTGCCGCTCCACGACGGCGAAGTTGCGCGTCACGCGCGGGCAAAAATCCGGCAGCGGACACCGCGTATAGATAAACGTGATCAGCAACGCCTTGCCTTTGAATTGCGCAAGATGAATCGCGCGCCCGTCCTGATCGCGCAGCCGGAAATCGGGCACTCTGTCGCCGGGCGCAGGCACGTGATAGATCACCTTGGGCCGGTAATCCGGTTTGCCCTGTGCGATCACATCGATCTCGTCCAGCAGCGCGTTGCCGTTGGGATCGTTCGGCACCAGCAGGTCCGCATTGAGCACATCGCCCGGATGCAGTTCGCCGGCAATGTTCGGATTCTTCAGCTTGTAAGGCATCGTCATCGCATCCATGTAGCCGGGAATGGCTCCATGATCGAGCGTAACTTCGCCTTTGGCAGGATCGGTCGATACCACCGTGCCGCGCACCTTATAGACTTTGAAATTCGCATCCGTCCCTGCTGGCGTATTCGCCACCCGGCCCGGCCGGCATCCGGCCACGGCAATCAGCGCAAGCAGAAGCGGAACAAGGCGACAGCGAATCACATTCCAGTTTACTCCCCGAATTTTATGAGCCCTTCGATCATTGGCGCCTGCGCCATCCCAGGGCGTATAACGCTGGCATGGGGACATCCACGGGGCTCGAGGTCGATGACTGGCTGCGCAAGGGGGGCATCGTTGTTGCGGGCAGCGACCGTGCGGCCCGCGCGCTTCGTTCCGCATTTCATCGCGCTCGCCAGAGGGAAAAGCTCGAGGCGTGGATCGAGCCCGGCATCCACGATTGGAATGCTTTTCTCCGCGAACAGTGGCCGGCCTGCGCACAAGATGAGCGCTTGCTGATGAGCGCCGCGCAGGAAGAGTTTCTATGGTCCGAGATCGTCCTACAGGGCCGGCACCCGGCCACAACATTGGACGGCCCGCGCCATCGCATCGCGTCGCTGGCCATGGAAGCCCACGATCTTGTGGCTTCCTACGCGCCACAATTTCTGCACACGGCGGCGCGCGCCGCGTGGGAAAGCGATTCAGCAGTTTTCAGCTCCTGGCTGGATCTCTTCAGCGACCACTGCCGCGACAATAGCCTGCTTAGCCCGAGCCAACTGCCACTCGCGGTGATCGACCGGTTGCGGGAATCCGGATCGGGCAACCGTCCGCCGTTGCTGCTGGTCGGCTTCGACCGCATTCGGCCGGTGCAGCGGAGTGTGCTGGATGCGTGGGGCACCTGGCGCGAGCCCGCTCCCGGAGACCACGCAACCAGCGTCCGATTCTTCGCGGCGCCCGATGCGCAGAGTGAGCTGGCCGCATGCGCGCTGTGGTGCAAGCGCCGAATTGAGGCCAATCCCGGCGCGCGTCTGCTCATCGTTACGCAGCAGATCGCAACCCGCCGCGGCGAGATGGAGCGCGCATTGCTGCGCCACCTGCCCTACGCCGGCGAACCGCTCTTCGAATTCTCGCTCGGGACGGCGCTGATTCAGGCGCCGCTGGTGAAATCGGCGCACCTGCTCTTGCGCTGGCTCACCGGGCCTCTTGAAGAAAACGATCTCGACTGGCTCTTCTCCTGCGGCCATATCGCAGTCACTCCGCAAGAGGCCGCCGCGCTGCAACGGCTGATGCGCACGCTTCGCGATCGTGGAGAAGCGCGCAGCCAATGGACTCTGGAAACGCTTGGCCGGCACAGACGGTCCTCAGCGATCCTGCCCGCGCCCTGGATCGCCCGGATCGACGAAACGCAGCGCCGCTTGTCGAGCGCAACCGGCCGCATGCGCGCCCCCATCGACTGGGCCGCATTGGTTCCTCAACTGCTGAAGGCCGCCGGCTGGCCCGGATTCCGCCCACTTGCCAGCGTGGATTTCCAGGCCGCGCAAAAATGGCAGACGTCTCTCGAATCCTGCGCTTCCCTGGGCTTCGATGGACGCCGCATGAGCTGGCAGGAGTTTTTCTCTGCCTTGGCACGCATACTCGATCAAACTCTCTTCGCGCCGGAATCCCACGAGGCGCAGATTCAGATCGCCGGCGCCGCTGAGTCCGCCGGCCTCACCGCCGACGGCATCTGGTTTCTTGGCGCCGAGGAAGATGCGTGGCCCGCCACCGGTTCAACGCATCCGCTGCTGCCGCTTCACGTGCAACGCAAGGCCGGCATGCCCCACGCTTCGCCGAAAGTCGACTGGGAATTGGGCCACGCGATGACAACGCGGCTCAGGGAATCTGCACCGGAGATTGCCTTCAGCTTTGCGCAACAGCGCGACGGCGTAGACGCTCGCCCGTCGCCGCTGATTCGTAAGTTGGCGGAGGCCGAGCCGCTGCCGCCGGAGTTCGTCGCGCCGCCACACCCGCGCCCCATCGCGGTCGCATTCAACGATGAGGCCCGCATTCCCTTTTCTCCCGGCACACTGCGGAGCGGAGCGAAGATTCTCACGCTTCAATCGCAGTGCCCCTTCAAAGCCTTCGCCGTCGCTCGTCTGGGTGCAGAAGGATGGGAGCCTGCGGAAGCCGGCCTGACCGCCGCCCAACGCGGGCAGCTTCTTCACGCGGTTCTCCACGCCATGTGGAGCGAACCTCCTCCGCGCGGAATCCGCAGCCTCGGCGATCTGCTCCGCCTCGCGGATCGACAGGCATTCGTCGCCGCCCACGTGCAGCGCGCCTTGCTTACAGAGATTCCCGACGGCATACGCGAATGCATGCCGCGGCGCTACCTTGAACTCGAGGAAGCGAGACTCATCCGACTGGTGCGCGAATGGCTGGACTATGAAGCGGCTCGAAGACCCTTCACCGTCGCCGATGCCGAATCGGTTCGCCCCATCGAGATCGAGGGTCTCAG
>Ga0335078_10017243_pt1 | contig 10722 bp, 8 predicted proteins | sample Lox_Sample_32_FD_206711 | JGI IMG/M metagenome (GOLD analysis project Ga0335078, IMG submission 206711) | Soil microbial communities from Loxahatchee National Wildlife Refuge, Florida, United States - Lox_Sample_3.2 | ecosystem: Environmental > Terrestrial > Soil > Wetlands | place: USA: Florida... | reverse complement strand
CGACCAGCTGCCGCCGCTCATTGCGATCGGGCAGGGCGAGCGCCACGCGCGCCGCCAGATGCTCGAGCTCGTGCGGGATCTCGGTTTCGTAGCCGATCAGCACCACGGTGCGCGCGCAGTGCTCGTAATCCTGGGCGATGTCCTTCAGCAGGCGGACGATGGTCGGATCCTGCAGATAGGGGTGGAAGTCGAGCAGCGCATAGACACCGGCGAGCGGCGTCGCCCGGATGTGCTTGAGGATGTCCGGCGGCTGCGCCAGCGTGCGCAGCGGCGGGCCCATCTCCACGTCCATGCGTCGCAGGCCGTCCGTCACGGTCCACTGGAAGAGCGGCAGCCCCGGGCGCAGCGGGGCGGCGCTCGCGCCCGGGGTACGCGGCAGGGGAGGCGGGCTCGGCAGCCCTCTGCAGGCCGCGGTCAGCGCCTTCAGGACCTGCGCCTCATCGCGTGAGTCGACCACGATGATCGGCACACGTGAGCGCAACAGAACATCGAGATCGTTGTCTGCCATGGCAAAAAAGCTTAGCAGAGACCGAGCGCCGGCCGCTCGCCGCGCAGCCTGCTCAGTGCCAGGTTCGCGATCGGGCCGCCAGCGTGAGCAGGCCCATGAGGAGGGGTTGGTGCAGGAGATAGATGCTGAGGCTCCAGCGCCCCAGTCCCGCGAGCGCCCGCTGAGCCGGCAGCGGAAGCACCGCGCGCAAACGGCTCAGCACGGGAAGCGCCGCAAAATCACGTGAGCTCCACCAGATACCGCCTGCCAGCCCCATGAGCACGACTCCGATCCAGGGGAACAGCGGGACGTAGTCCTCCGTGGGCGGCTTATGCGCCGCAAAGCCGAGGATGTTCAGTGGCGGTGGGTCGAGGGCTGGCGTCGAGATGAGCGAGCCGGCGAGGAGCGCCACGCCGGCCGCAGCGGCAATCCATACGGCAGAGCCCGCCCGCAACAACACCAGCCGGCAGAGCAGCAGCGCGACACAGACGAAATGCAGGATGCCGAAGTAGATCCAGCGCTCCCCGGCGAATCCATAGCTGGCCAGACTCACCAGACTCGCGCCAACGGCAATTTGCGCCCAGCGCTTCCAGAAATCCGCCGCCGACGGCTTGAAGACCGCATTCAGAGCCCGCGACACGCCGACCAGCACCAGGAAGCTCGCGACGATCAGGTTCCGCCAGGCGATCCAGCGCCAATCGCGCAGCATGTCGGCCGGCTTCCACGAGGCAATACCGAAATAGGCGAGGTCATAGCAGAAGTGATACGCGATCATCATCGCAACGGCGAGCCCCCGCAAAAGGTCGACGCCCGCAAATCGAGCGCCCTTGCGGGCATGACCCGACCTGTCCGCGCTCTGCCTGGCCGACATCAGCTGCTCGCCGCGAGCCTATGCCGGATCCGACTGCGCCTGCCGGACGGCCTCGCCGCCGCCGCGCCCCGCATCGCCGCGTGACGGCCGAGCGCCTTCGAAGAGTGCTCGCTGTTCGCCGATCCGCGCCACCATATGATCGCGAAACAATCGCACGCGCCTGCTGCGACGCAGGTCGGGATGGTACACGAGCCATAGTCCAAGATCGTGACCGCGGTCCGGCGCGCAATAGCGCTCCAGTCGCGTATCAGCATCGCCCATGAAACACGGCAGGTACGCAACGCCGATGCCCTGGAGCAGCGCGGCGACCGTCAGCAGCGTGTCGTCGACAAAAAAATTGTGCTGCTGACTCGGGCAGGCTTGCCTGGTCCACGTCTGATGGAACGCGCAGCACTCGATGCCGAGCCACTGCGGTGCGGCGCCTTGGGCGCGCAGGGAGCGCAGGTAATGGCGCTCTCCATAGACTGTCGAGGCGACGTTGGTGAGCAGCGTGCCCACTAGAGTGTCGAGCGGTGCGTCGGTGAGGCGGATCGCAACGTCCGCCTGTCGCTCCGCGAGGCTTACGTACCTGTTCGAGACCTGAACATGCAGCTCAATGTCGGGATATTGCCGGCTGAAGCTCGTAAAAAGAGGCATCAGCACCGAGGAGGCCATGTTGTTGACGGCGGAGACCCTGAGCTCACCCGCCGGGCGCTCCTCGTGTCCGGCCAGGGCGCCCTCGGCCTCCAGGGCCTCGACCTCCATCTTTCCGGCCACCGCTTTCAGTGCTTCGCCGGCGGCGGTCAACTCGTAGCCTGACTTCTTGCGCTCGAGGAGTCGCGTCTTGAAGCGTTGCTCCAGTGAGCGGATGCGCCGCGACACGGTGGAGTGCTGGACGCCGAGTCGCTTTGCTGCGCCGCTGATCGATCCGTCGCGCGCGACCGCCAGGAAGATCCGCAGGTCATCCCATTGCATCGCCAACCCCCACGCCCGGCAATTTTGCACAGCAGGCGTCGAGTTTTCGAGAATTGCGGCGAGAGCGCCCGCCCCGCATCGTATTCTGCACCACGACGCAGGGGGCTTCCATGACACAGCAGGCGGCTTTTGATCCGGTGCGTTTCAAAGAGACGACTCGAGTCCAGTGGGACCAGGCCGCGGAGGCCTGGAATCGCTGGGGCGGATTGCTGTCCAGATGGCTCGGACCGGCGACCGAGCTGATGCTCGATATGGCGGGCGTCGGCCGGGGCAGCCGCGTTCTCGACGTCGCAGCGGGCGCCGGCGAGCAGACGCTCGCCGCCGCGCGCAGGGTGGGACCTCGGGGGTACGTGCTCGCCACCGACATCTCCGCGGGCATCCTGCAATTCGCCGCCGCCAATGCGCGGCTCGCCGGATTTACCAACATCGAGACCCGGGTGGCAGACGGCGAGCAGCTGGAGGAGATCGTCGCCGAGCCCTTCGATGCAGTGATCTCGCGGGTGGGCTTGATCTATTTTCCGGACCAGCACCGCGCGCTCGGCGCGATGCGCCATCACCTCAAGCCCGGGGGGAGGATCGGAGCGGTGGTCTACTCGTCCGCGGAGCGCAATGGATTTTTCTCGGTCCCGGTGTCGATCATCCGGCGGCGCGCGCAGCTTCCGGCGCCCGCACCCGGTCAGCCCGGGCCTTTCAGCCTCGGCGATCCGGCGGTGCTCGCGCAGCGCATCGCGGCTGCGGGATTCCGCGACGTGCGCGTGCAGAGGATCGCTGCGCCGGTGCGTCTGAGCTCGGCGCTCGAGTGCCTGCAGTTCGAGCAGGAGTCCTTCGGAGCGTTGCATCAGATGCTCGCCGGCCTGTCTCCCGCAGAGCAGGACGCCACCTGGGCGGAGATCGAGGAAGCGTTGGCTCAGTTCGAGCGCGACGGGCAGTTCGAAGGCCCGTGCGAGATGCTGGTGGCCGCGGCCGTCAGCTAGAGCGCAAAGCCCGGGACGCCGATGGGCCGCGGGCTACTTGCGCCGCCGCGCACTGCGGCGGATCGCCGCGCCCAGGCCGCTGCGCTTCACCTGCGCCGGCCGCGTCTTGTGCCGGTACTCGCACAGGTCGCGGATGATGCAGGTGGGGCATTGCGGCGCACGCGCCGTGCACACGTAGCGGCCGTGCAGGATCAGCCAGTGATGCGCGTCCTTGCGGAACTCGGGCGGCGTGCCGGCGGTGAGGCCCTGCTCGACCGCGAGCGGCGTCTTGCCGGGCGCGAGCCCCGTGCGGTTGGCGACGCGGAAAATGTGGGTGTCGACCGCGATCTCGGGCTGCCCGAACACCATGTTGAGGATGATGCTCGCGGTCTTGCGCCCGACTCCCGGGAGCGCTTCGAGAGCGGCGCGGTCGGCGGGGATCTGGCCGCCGTGCCGCTCGAGGATCTGCTGTGCCAGCGCCACGAGATTCGCGGCCTTGGTGTTGTAGAGCCCGACGCTGCGGATGTAGGGCTTCACTCCCTCGACGCCGAGCGCGGCGATAGCCGCCGGCGTGTTGGCGACCGGAAACAGATTGCGGGTCGCCGCGTTCACGCTCCGGTCGGTGGTGTGCGCCGAGAGCATGACCGCTACCAGCAGCTCGAACGGCGAGCTGTGGACGAGCTCGGTGGTCGGGGCGGGGTTGGCGGCCTGGAGCCGTCTGTAGATGGCGCGGCGGGTCGCGGCGTGCATCAGCTCTCCCGTTTGCGGGCCTCGAGGAGCGCCGCGCGCTCGCGCGCACGCGCCGCGGCGCGTGCGCTGTGCGCCTCGAAGCGCGCGCGGTTGTGCTCGGGGCGCGGCGACGCGGGTGCCGCGGCCAGGCTGGCGCGCGGCACCATGACGATGCAGTCGACCGGGCAGGGCGCGATGCACAGCTCGCAGCCCGTGCACAGCGCGAGCATCACGGTGTGCATCTGGCGCTGCGCGCCCACGATGGCATCCACCGGGCAGGGCGGCAGGCAGCGGGCGCAGCCGATGCAGGCCTCCTCGTCGATCTGCGCCACGAGCTCCGGGCCCTCGACGCCGTTCGCCGGATTGAGCGGCTGCAAGGCGCGCTGCAGCAGCGCCGCGAGCGCCGCGATCGTCGCCGCGCCGCCCGGCGGACACTGGTTGATCTGCGCCGCGCCGCTCGCGATGGCCTCGGCGTAGGGGCGGCAGCCGGGGTAGCCGCAGCGCGTGCACTGCGTCTGCGGCAGGAGCGCATCGATGTCGGGCGCGCCGATCAGCTCACCCGCATGCCGGGAGTCGCGCCGCTGTCGGGCGCGAGCAGATAGACCCCCGGCGAGTCGCCGCTCGCGGCCAGCACCATGCCCTCCGACACCCCGAACTTCATCTTGCGCGGCGCAAGGTTGGCGACCACGACCGTCAGCCGCCCGGTGAGCGTCGCCGGATCGTAGGCTGACTTGATGCCGGCGAACACCGTGCGCTGCTCCGAGCCGAGATCGAGCGTCAGCTTGAGGAGCTTGTCGGCTCCCGCAACCGCCTCGGCGGCGAGGATGCGGGCCACCCGCATGTCGATGCGCTTGAACTCCTCGATCGAGACCGAGGTTGCGGCGGCCGTGGCGGCCGGTGCGGCCGGTGCGGCCGGCGTGCCTGGGGGAGTGTTCTGCATGACCGATCCGGTAACGGGGGTGGGGGTGGGCTCGAACAGCGCATCGAGCTGCCGCGCCTCGACGCGCGTCATCAGGTGCTGGTACCGGTTGACGCGCTCGGGAAGCACCGACGCATCGCTCCAGTTGAAATCCCGGGTCAGACCGAAGAGCTCACGCGCCACGCGCGAGGCGAGCGCCGGCAGCACCGGCGCGAGCAGCACCGACAGCAGCTTGAAGCTCTGCAGGGCACGCGAGCATACGTCCTGCAGCTCCGCCGCCTTGCCCGGATCCCGGGCGAGCACCCACGGCTGACGTGCGTCGAAATCCTGGTTGGCACGGTCCGCGATGGCCATGATGTCGCGCATCGCCTTGCCGAACTCGCGCGCTTCGTAGGCCTGTTGCACCAGCAGCGCCTGCGCCTGCGCCAGGGCTCCGAGCTGGCCGACGTCGCCGCCGTAACGCAGCTCACCGCCGAAGTGCCGGGTGATGAAGCTCGCCGCGCGGCTCGCAATGTTGACGTACTTGCCGACCAAATCGCTGTTGACGCGCGCCAGAAAATCGTCGGGATTGAAGTCGAGGTCCTCGACGTTGGCATTGAGCTTGGCGGCGATGTAGTAGCGCAGCCACTCCGGGTTCATGCCGACGTCCAGGTAGCGCAGCGGGCTGATGCCAGTGCCGCGCGACTTCGACATCTTCGCTCCCGACACGGTGATGAAGCCGTGGACCCAGACGTGATTCGGCACCTTGTACGGTGCGCCGGCGAATTTGAGCATCGCCGGCCAGAACAGCGTATGGAAGTAGATGATGTCCTTGCCGATGAAGTGGATCTGCTCGGTGTCGGCGGCGGCGAGGAATTCCTCGAAAGTGCGCGGCTCGCCGTGCGCTCGCGCCTTGCCGCTCGCGAAGTAGCTCTCGAGCGAGGCCAGGTAGCCGATCGGCGCGTCCAGCCACACGTAGAAGAACTTCCCCGGCGCATCCGGGATCGGGATGCCGAAGTAGGGCGCATCGCGCGAAATGTCCCAGTCGGAGAGCTCGCGATCGCCCCCGCCGGCGAGCCACTCGCGCGCCTTGTTGGTCACCTGCGGCTGCAGCCGCCCCGGCGTCGCCAGCCACGACTCGAGGAACCCGACGCACTTCGGATCCGACAGGCGGAAGAAGAAATGCTGCGAACGCCTCAGCACCGGTTTGGCGCCCGACAGCGTCGAATAAGGGTTGATCAGATCGGTGGGCGCGTAGACCGTGCCGCACACCTCGCAGGCATCGCCATACTGCTCCGGCGAGTGGCAGTTGGGGCACTCGCCCTTGATATAGCGGTCCGGGAGGAACATTCCCTTGACCGGGTCGTAGAACTGCTCGATGTCTTTGCTGTAAATGAGCCCTGCCTGCTGCAGCCGCCGGTAGATGTCCTGCGACAGGCGGGTATTCTCCGGCGAGTCGGTCGAGTGCCAGTGATCGAAGCTCAGGTGGAAGCCTTCGAGGTAGCGCGGCCGGTCGGCGGCGATGCGTGCCACCAGCTGCTGCGGCGTCACCCCCTCGGCCTCCGCCTTGAGCATGATGGGCGCGCCGTGGGCATCGTCGGCGCCGACGAAATGCAGCTGATGGCCCTGCATCCGCTGGAAGCGCACCCAGATGTCGGCCTGGATGTACTCCATGATGTGCCCGATGTGGAACGGGCCGTTGGCGTAGGGCAACGCCGTGGTGACGAAAATCCGCCGGGTCATCCCGTTAGTCTATTGGAAAAACGGCCTGCGGCCATTTTTCGCAGATCAGCCCGGTTGCCGGCGGCAGGCGGCGCGACTCTTGCCGCCTGCGCCGTTGCGACCTCAGGCCGGGTCCCGGAACTCCTCGAACTTCGCCTTGTTGATCGCCTTCTTATAGGCCTCTTTGCCGGTGATCTGGCGCTGATCGAACAGCTGTTGGATCGCCGAGTCCATGGTGCGCATGCCGAACTGGGCGCCGGTCTGCATGGCGTTGTCGAGCTGGTCGAGCTTGCCCTGGCGGATGAGGTTGGAGGCCGCCGGGGTGTTGACCAGGATCTCGAGCGCCGCCACGCGTCCCTGTTTGTCGGCGCGCTGCAGCAGCTGCTGCGAGATCACCCCGCGGAGCGAGGTGGAGAGCATGGTGCGCACGTGCGACTGCTTGTCGGAGGGGAAGACGTTGACCATGCGGTCGACGGTGGCCGCCGCGCCGTTGGTGTGCAGCGTCCCCATGACGAGGATGCCCATCTCGGCGGCGGTCACCGCGATGCTCATGGTCTCGAGGTCGCGCAACTCGCCGACCAGCACCACGTCCGGGTCTTCGCGCAGAGCCGAGTGCACCGCGGCGGCGAAGCTCGGGCTGTGCACGCCGATCTCGCGCTGGCTGATGAGGCAGCTCTTGCGCTCGTGCACGAACTCGATCGGATCCTCGACGGTGAGGATGTGTCCCTTCACGCGCCGGTTGATGTCGTCGATCATCGCCGCCAGCGTCGTCGACTTGCCCGAGCCGGTCTTGCCGGTGACCAGGATCAGGCCGCTGTTCGCGCGGCACATGGTGCGCACCGCGTCGGGGAGCTTGAGCTCATCGAGGGTGAGCGCCTTGGTGGGAATCGCGCGGAACACGCCGCCCATGCCGTTCAGCTGCCGCATGACGTTGACGCGGAAGCGGCCGCGCCCCTCGATGGTGTGCGCGAAGTCCGCACCGTCCTTCTTCTCGAAGCGCTCGAGCGCGGCCTTGGGCATGATCTCGTAGAGGTAGGTCTTGACGAGCTCGGCGCTGAGCTTCTCGGCCTTGAGCGGCAGCAGGTCGCCGTGCACGCGGATGCGCGGCGGGTCGCCGGCGATGAAGTGCAGGTCCGAGCCGCGCCGCTCGAGTATCTCCAGGAGGTATGCGTCGATCTGCGCCACGTCGCCGCTCCCTTCAGGCCGCCGAGTCCGAGGCCGGGGCGGGCGGCGCGTCCAGCTTCGGCAGCATGGTCGTGTCGGTGACGAAGCGCTGGAAGGCGCGCTTCTCGGAGGCGTAGTTGTAGGCGTCGTCGGGATCGATGGTACGGGCGTTGATGGCCGCGAGCAGCGCCTGGTCGAGCAGCTGCATGCCCAGATCGCGCCCCATCTGCAGCTGGGTCGGGATCTGGTGGGTCTGCTCGGTCTGGATGAGCTTGGCGATCGCCTTGGTCATCATGAGGATCTCGCACACCGCGCGCCGGCCATGACTGTCGGCGGTCTTCACCAGCACCTGCGTGACGACGGCGAGCAGGCTCTGCGCGAGAAAGCTCTTGGTCTGCTCGCGTTCCTCGACCGGCAGCGCGTCGATGATGCGATCGATGGTCTTGACGGCGCCGGTGGTGTGCAGCGTGCCGAGCACCAGGTGTCCGGTCTCGGCGGCGGTCATGGCCATCGAGATGGTCTCGGCGTCGCGCAACTCGCCCACCAGGATCACGTCCGGGTCCTCGCGCATCGCCGCGCGCACCCCCTCGGCGAAGCTCGGGATGTGGGTGCCGAGCTCGCGCTGGATGACCTGGCTCTGCTTGCTCGCGTGCACGAACTCGATCGGATCCTCGAGGCTGATAATGTTGAGCTTCCGCGTCTCGTTGAGGTGGTTGATCATCGCCGCGAGCGTCGTCGACTTGCCGGTACCGGTGGAGCCGGTCACCAGCACCATGCCCTGGTGGAAGTCACACAGCTTGGTGACGGTCGGTGGCAGGGCGAGGCTCTCGAGCGTCGGCACGCTGGAGGGGATCGCCCGGAAGGTGGCGCCGACGCCGGTGTCCTTGCGGTAGACGTTCACCCGGAAGCGCCCGCCCTCGGCCGACACGTACGAGAAATCGAGATCGTTGCCGCGCGCGAAGTGCTCGTTCTGCGAGGTCGTGAGGATCTCGGCGATGTAGCCTTCGAGCTCGCCCGGCCTCAGGTCGCGGAACTTGATCGGCAGCAGGTCGCCGTGCATGCGCAGCATCGGCGGGACTCCGACCGCCAGGTGCACGTCCGAGCACCCCTGCTGCGTGCCGAGCTTGAGGAAGGCATCTATACGAGCCACGAGACCGCTCCGCGGAAAGGGCTATCGGGCCTGTTTAGCCGGTAGGGGGCTTCAGGATCAACAGCTTGTGGCCGGAAATTTGACCTAACGCACGGTCTTTGTCCATTGGCGGACGGCGCCCGTGGATGCCGGTCGCCGGGGCGGGGCGGGTATGCGCCGCTTAGAGGAAACGCTGCAGCGCGGCGCGCAGCTCGTCCATGGTCTGGAAGCGCTTGTTCTTGTCGACCGCCATGGCCTTCATCACCAGGTCCGACATGCCGGGCGGCAGGTTCGGATTGAGGTCCTGGGGGATGCGCGCCTTGCCCTGCACGTGCTGGTACATGACCGACATGTGGTCGCCGCGCGAGTAGGGCGGAACCCCGGTCATCATCTCGTAGAGCATGACACCGAGGGCGTAGATGTCGGCCCGCTCGTCGACCTTCTTGCCGAGGATCTGCTCGGGCGCCATGTACTTCGGCGAGCCGATGACGTAGCCGGTCTTGGTGAGCTGGGTGTCGCCCTCGCGCTGCGCCGCCGCGACGCCGAAGTCCACGATCTTCAGCAGCCCTTCCTGGTTGATGAGCACGTTGGCGGGCTTCAGGTCGCGGTGCACGATGCCCTGCTGGTGGGCCACAGCCATGCCGGTGCAGATGTCGATGCCGAACTGCACGGCGCGCTTCAGCTCCACCGGCTTGTCGTTCACCACCTCGCTGCCGAGCGTGTGCGAGGGGAAGTATTCCATCGAGATCGCGTAATTCCCCTGGATATAGAGGAAGTCGTAGATGCGGATGACGTTCTTGTGCGTGATCTTGCGCGAATAGCGCAGCTCGTGGACGAAGCGCTTCATCACTTCCTCGTCCTGCGAGACGTTGGGGTTGAGGAACTTGAGGATCAGCCGCTCGTCCACCACCGTGTCTTCCATCAGCAGCACCGTGCCGAAGGCACCGCGCCCGATGCGGTCGATGTATTTATAGCGGCCCTCGATGATCTCGCCCTGTTTCAAGGCCTGGATATCGAGGCGCGCGGCGGCCTGCGCCGCGGCTTCGGCCTGGCGCCGCTGCTGATCGCTGATCACCACCGTGCGGGTGGGCTCGGCGGGCGCGGCTGGCCTCGCACGCACGCCGCTGTGCGCGGGCGCAGCCGGGAGCGGCGGGGGCATCGCGGCGGGCGTCGGCGTGCCGGCGCTCAGGGTGGCGATGCCGGCGATGCGATTGTCCAGCTCGGTCACCGCGGCCGCGGCCAGACGCGAGACCGTCTGGTCCTGCGAGGCGGCCTGCGCCTGCAGCTCCTTGCGCACCTGATCGGCCTGGGACTCGTCCGCGACCTTCGACAGCGCCTGGATCGCCTCGATGCGGATCTCGCGCTCGGGCCGCGCCACCAGCGGCAGCAGCTCGCCGACCAGCTTGCTGTCGCCGAGCTTGCCGAGCGCGCGCACCACGATGGGCGTCGCCTTGCCATTGCCGGCGTGCAGCATCTCCATCAGGCGCGGCACGGCGCGCTTGTTGCCGATCTCGGCGAGCGCATCCACCGCGCGCTCGCTCACCCACCAGTCGCTGTCGCGCGTCGCCTGGATGAGCGAGTCGATGGCGCGCTCGTCCTTGGTCTGGTTGAGGATCTCGATGGCGGCACGTCGGATGTCCTCGTCCTTGTCGCGCACCAGCTGCAGTACCGCCTCGATCACCTTCGGTCCGCCGATCTTGCCGAGCGCATCCGCCGCGCGGCTGCGCACCCACCAGTCGCTGTCCTTGAGGGCGGCCAGCAGGTACTTGACCGACTTGGCGTCGCCCACCTCGTTCAGCACCTCGACGGCCGCGC
>Ga0335078_10017242_pt1 | contig 10723 bp, 7 predicted proteins | sample Lox_Sample_32_FD_206711 | JGI IMG/M metagenome (GOLD analysis project Ga0335078, IMG submission 206711) | Soil microbial communities from Loxahatchee National Wildlife Refuge, Florida, United States - Lox_Sample_3.2 | ecosystem: Environmental > Terrestrial > Soil > Wetlands | place: USA: Florida... | reverse complement strand
CGCCAGGCGATTCAGTACGGCGGCAACATCGACGAAGTGGTGGAGAAGCTGGGGACGCGCAACAACGGCCTCTACACCAACGAATGGCTGATCGGCGACGCCAAGAACAACGAGATCGCCATGTACGAACTGGGCACCAACCACACCAAATTGTGGCGCAGCTCGAAGAACGAGTGGTTCGGCAACACGCCCGGGTTTTACTGGGGCGATAACAACGCCAAGGATCTGGCCGTGCGCCTGGAACTGCTGCCTGACCCGCATTCGCCTCCCGAGTACGTTCCCTACGTGCCGATGCCGCGCGACCTGGCGTGGCAGAATCTGTACCGGAAGCACCGCGGCCAGATCGACGAGCAGTTCGCTATCACGGCATTCCGCACCGCGCCATTAGTTGCCGCCAGCACCATGGATGCCAAGGTGGCCACCGCTGATATGGCGTCGCGCCTGATGGTGTGGGCGGAGATCGGCCGGCCGAATCAGACCGAATGGCTCCCGCAGGAGGGCGGCCGGCGTGCCGGGTACGCCAAAAACGACGGGCTGTATCCCGCGGGCTACTATCTGTTCAGTGGACAGCCTTCGGACTCGCTGAGCAGCGCAATTCAACGGAATGAGCAGACGCGCCTGAATTCGCCGGCTAAGCCCGAGAGCGGCGCGGAAGCCCGGTCGGAAGGCAGGGGCGAGGGCGGCGGACGGGGCGGCCGTGGGGGTCGCGGAGCAAGAGCCCCGGCGAATGCAGACCGCTTATGGAAGGGTTGGGTGCTGCCCGCTTCGGACGCCGACACCTGGTTCGTGGCCGGATCCGCGGCTTACTATCGGGCCATGGAGTCGGACGACCTGGAGAAAGCCGTGGCCGCGCGGCGCGCGATGTATCGCGGGCTGAAGCTGAGTCCGGACGATCCCATCAACCACTACCAGATGGAGGCGGCCAGGGGCTTTCTGTTTCTGGACGGGCTGCGCCGCAAGATGGGTGACGGTCCATTCCTCAAGCTGATGACCGATTACTTCGCCGCCAATGCCGGCAAGGAAGTCACTGCGCAATCGTTCCTGGATAAGGCCGGTGTGGCCTTCGAATTCACCGAACCGGGCGATGGTCCGGCGTATCTGGCTTCCGATATCGGGCGCCGCCTGGCCACGGCCGCTATCGTGTACGGCACCGTGCGGGAGGCCGGCGCGAACCGCTTCGCCGCCGAGCAACTGCAGAACCGGTTCTTCAATCAGTACCAGAGGCGCGTGGAAACCTACAAGGATTTTGAAGCCACTCCCGATCTGCTGGAGCATAAAGATGTGGTCTTCGTCGGCCGCCCCGAGGCCAATTCCGCGCTCGAGGCCTGGGCCGGGCGGTTGGGCCTGGATTTCGAAGGCGCCAGCTTCAAGCTCGGCGCGGCTGAATATGCCTCCGAACGCGAGGCTCTGGTCCTCGCGGCCAGGAATCCCCTGGATCCCACCCACATGGTGCTGGTGATTGCGGGCAACGATGCACTGCGCACGGTCAAGGCAGCCGAGGCCGGCGCGGGCGGCGCGGAGTACCTGCTGATGGATGATGGCAACCCGCCGCACACGGGATTTCTGGAGCGGTAGCTGGGCTGCCCCGCCGCGCGCCGGATTTCTGGAGCGGTAGCTGGGCTGTCCCCGCCGCGCGCCGGATTTCTGGAGCGGTAGCTGGGCTGTCCCCGCCGCGCACGGGATTCCTGGAGCGGTAGCCGGGCTGTCCCCGCCGCGCACGGGATTTCTGGAGCGGTAGCTGGGCTGTCCCCGCCGCGCACGGGATTCCTGGAGCGGTAGGTGGGCTGTCCCTGGCAAGATTTGACAATGCTTGCCGCCAACCGATGTGGGGCGGACCCCTCGTCCGCGCGCGACCCCCGGTCGCGCTCTCACGGTTGCCGCCAACCCTTATGCGGGACACAGAGTAGATAGGCCGGTTCTGGCGCGAAGCCCCCCTGCGGCGCGAGACTGCTCGATCCGCAGCCGGGGCTTGTCCGGCGTAGCCGAGGCTCCCGCCACGGCACGAGATTCCTCGAGCGGTGGCCGGGAACGGTTCCGCTCCAGCGGCGGCTGCTACACCCGGTAATAATCCGCGCGCCAGTTTTTGATGGCTTTTTTGATGTCGTTCGGAGCGAGGCTCTTTTCCGCCGCCTCGCGCGCCAGCGGCGGAAATTCGCCATCGGCAGCAAAACGCAAAGCCACGATCTGCAGCGGGCCCAGCCGCGAATCGAGCAGCTTCCCGGTCAGCACGAAGTGGCGCAGGTTTTCTTCGGCGCGAATGGCGCGGTCCTGCGCCTTAAGAGCGAAAATGCGGCAGAAAAAGAACAGGATCAGCACCCCCACCGTCAGCACCAGGATCAGCGAGGCGCTGTAGAGGCGTTGATGGTCGCCCCAGGATTGGTAAAGGTTCACGCCGGAGCCGACCAGCGTCAGCACGAGGAGGAAGAACAGCACCCCGTGGTACATCGGGACGAGCTTTCTGTGATTGGTGTAGGTTTGGGCTTCCATGGAATGCTCCTTCGCGAGACCTCCAGCATATCGCGGAGCAAGACGCGGCGAACGCGGAGTCCCACGCGAACCGGCCGCCATGCAACTTTGGGCATTGCGGCCGGGCGCCGCGGATAGTGGATCAATTTGGCACCTGCGGCAATCCCTGCGTTGCCACGGCTGTGGCAGGCGTTCGGACCGCTGGGGCACTGCGAACCATTTGCGGCAGCAGTGTAGTTGAAGCCGCCGCATCGCGGGTCTTAGTAAGTCAGGTGCGGCCATGTGCCCCCATCGGATTCCACTGCTCGCGTTGTGTACGGCTGCTCTGTTTGCACAATCGGCACCCTAGGGCGTGCGGACCTCTCTTCAGACTGGCATCAGTACCGTCGGAGTTTTGAACTGGGCGCTTGCGCCGGACGGCAGCATTTATCTGGCCGTCGAAAATCCTCCACCAGTGATATGCGTCGCGGCACCGCATCCGGGGGGAGCGGATCCCGATCTTCACGCCAGGGGATGCGCCCGGCGGTGGGGCAAGACCGCAGAAGGAGGCCAGCCTACGAAGCTGCCGCCCGTGCAATCATGTTGATATGCGCTGGAGACGAAATTCCCTTCTGTTTCTTCTTACGCTCGCGCTCCCGGCGTCCGCGCAACTCGACTCGGGTCAATTGCGAGTCAAATTCGGCCCGCCGCTCAGCCGGGAAATCTTCCGTGTCCCGCCAGGGTTCGACCTCACGGTCGACTACGGAGCCGGCAACCAGGTATGTGCGTTGGAAGTACCCGCTCTCATGCCGACGGATGCCAAAGTCCGGAACACCGATGATATGAGGCAGAAGATGAATGCCTTTCTTGCGGAGCTGGTGCCGGGCTGGATGCGGGGCACGGAACTGCTGCGGTCCATGACCACCTCGGGGGCATTTTCCACCGTGCAGTTTGTGGAGTACGAGCACGTGACGCTCATGGAAACGTACGCCGGATCCCACGATACGATCACCCTCAAGTTCAAGAGCACCCCGTGCCCACAACCGGCCGCACCGTAACGTCAAGGTGAAACAAAGGCTGAGACACCTTGGCCAAGGGCGCGGCGGATTCCTCACGCGGCGCTTCGGGGCGCTTGGTTGCAGCGCTGCCAAAACCTCTGGACGGGGGCCGAAAGGTCTCAAGGCTGGCACGCAGGTCGGCCACGGCAGCTTTGTAAGCGTTCCCAGCAACTACCCTTCCGAATGAGTACAATAGGAAGGCCATGAACCTCGAAGAGGTAGCGCGGCGCGCCCGGGTATCGACAGCCACGGTATCCCGTGTCTTGAATAACGCCAACGTGGTCAAGAGCACCACCCGCGCCCGCGTGGTCAAGGCTATCGAGGAGCTGAAATATCATCCCAATCTGCACGCCCGCAGCCTGGCCGGGGGCAAAAACCGCACATTGGGCGTAGTCGTCTCCAACATGGAGAATCCGTTCTTCTTCGACATCTACAAGACGATCGAGTCCTTCGCGCACACGGCCGGCTTCGAAGTGGTGGTGTCGAACACCGACTACCGCTCCGAGCAACTGGCCACCAGCCTGCGGCTGATGATCGGCAGGCGCGTAGCCGGCCTGGCCGCGATCGTCTCGGAAATGGACCCGCTGCTGATCGAGGAGCTGAGCGCCACCGACATTCCAGTGGTTTTCTACGATGTCGGCACGCCCCGCCGGAACATCGCCAACATCCGGGTGAACTACCGCCGCGGAATGGAAAAAATAATCGACTACGTGTACAGCCTGGGTCATCGCAGGCTGGGATTCATCGGTCACCATTCCGTGCTCGGCCCGATCCACGAACGCATGAGATCGGTGATGGACTCTGTGGCGCGCATTCCTTCGCTCCAAGTTCGAACGGCCGCCGATGCCGATAGCCTGGATGGAGGCCGCCAGGCCGCCCGCGCCCTGCTGGATGACGGCCCTCGGCCGACGGCTATCCTGTGCGTGAACGATATCATGGCGGTGGGAGCGCTTCGCGAGCTGCGCGAGCGCGGCCTGCGCGTCCCGCAAGACGTCTCGGTCACGGGCTTCGACAACGTCAAGCTTTCCGAATTCTGTTATCCCGCCTTGACCACCGTGCATATTCCGCGCGACCACATCGGCCGCATCGTCTGCGATTACCTGATGGCCAAGAGCGGCCAGCCGGAAGTGCCCAGCCCGGAGGTGGTCATTGACCCGGAGTTCGTGCTGCGCGACTCGACCGGTCTCGCGCCGGCTTAGCGCCGCGCCCGCCAGTTATACCCTTACTTCGAGCCTTACTTGACATCTCCTATTCGCGCCCATACGATGGGCAGTTGCAAGCGATTGCAGCGCGGAACCGTGCCGGCTGCTCCAATTCGAGTTCCAGGACCGCGGGGAAGGGATAACTTTTTTCATGTCGCGCATGAGCGCATTAGACTGGCTGATGATCGGCCTGTATTTCAGCGTGTTGTTGTGTGTCGCCTGGTGGGTGGTCCGGCGCCGCAAGGATTCAGCGGCCGATTATTTCCTGGCCGGCCGCAACCTGGCGTGGTGGATCATCGGCGCTTCGATCTTCGCCTCCAATATCGGCTCCGAGCATATTGTCGGGTTGGCCGGCTCCGGCGCCACCACCGGCGTGGCCTTCGCCCATTATGAACTGCACGCCTGGTGCCTGCTGGTGCTGGCCTGGGTCTTCGTGCCGTTTTATATGCGCTCCATGGTCTTCACTATGCCCGAGTTCCTGGAGCGCCGGTTCAGCGAGCATTCCCGCTACGTGCTTTCCATCGTTTCCATGATCACCTTCGTGATCTCCAAGATTGCCGTGGGCATCTTTGCCGGAGGGGTGGTCTTCGGAACGCTCTTCCCCGAAATGCGGCTGGATATCGGCGGCGTCTCGATCGATAGTTTCTGGATCGGCTCTGTCCTCGTGATTGTCCTGACCGGCTTATATACCACCTTGGGCGGCATGCGCGCGGTGGCCTACAACGACGCGGTGCAGGTGGTCGTCCTGATCACCGGTTCGCTGCTGCTCACCGTGTACGGACTGGTCCGCCTGGGAGGGTGGAGCGAACTGCGCCACTGGTGCGGTTCCGACATGTTCAACCTTTGGAAGCCCCTCATTCCCCACGGTGTCACTGGAACCTGGGCGCCGGTCCTCGAGACCAACGCCTCCGGGCATGTGGTGAAGGAGGCATGGTATTTCAATGATTATTTCCCGTGGCTGGGGATGCTGTTCTGCGCGCCGATCATCGGCCTGTGGTATTGGTGCACCGACCAGTACATCGTGCAGCGCGCTTTGGGTGCGCCGAATCAAACCATCGCGCGCCGCGGCAGCATCTTCGCCGCCTTCCTCAAGCTCTTCCCGGTCTACCTGTTCATCATTCCAGGGCTGATTTGTTACGCCCTCGCCAGAAGCGGCAAGGTTCCCGAGCTGGCATCCATGATCGGTCCCGACGGCAAGGTCATTACCAACATATCCAACGCCGCTTTTCCCATGATGGTGCAGTATCTTCTGCCGGCGGGTCTTCGCGGCATCGTGGTGGCCGGCCTGCTGTCCGCGTTGATGGGGTCGCTGGCCGGTGTGTTCAACGCCTGCTCCACGCTGTTTACCGTGGACATCTACTCCAAGTGGAAACCCGATGCCTCTCAGCACCGCATCGTGCGGACCGGCCGCCTGGCCACCGTGGTGATGGTGGCGATCGCGCTCGCCTGGATTCCGGTGATCAAGAACGCGCAGGGCCTCTACACTTACCTGCAGTCGGTGCAGAGTTACCTGGCTCCGCCGATTTTCGTGGTGTTCTTCTTCGGCGTCGCTTTTAAGCGCCTCAATGCGCAGGGCGCGTTGTGGGCCATGATCGTGGGCTTCGCCATGGGTCTGTTCCGCATGGCGGTGGATACGCCGGTGACGCTCGGATTGAAGAACGGTTATCCGGCGGGTTCCTTTCTCTGGATTGTCAACAACACCTACTTCCAGTATTTCAGCGTGCTGATCACGCTTGTCTCGATTGTGGTGATGGTGCTGGTGAGCTATGCCACCGCGGAGCCGGATTACGCGCGCCTTCAGAGCCTCACATTCGCCACGCAAACCCCGGAGGACCGCAAGGAAACCCGGGCGAGCTGGACCAGAGGCGATGTGCTGGCGTCGGCCGGCGTGCTCCTCTGCATCAGCTTCGCCTATTTATACTTTAGAGGCTAGATCGGAATGAATAACGGAAATTCCCGGCCGGTCACCTTTGGTGTGATCGTCGGCAACCGGGGCTTCTTCCCGGATCATCTGGCGCAGAGCGGGCGCGCGGAGATGCTCGCGGCGCTCGAAAACGCAGGCTACGGCGCGGTGGCTCCCACCCCGCAGGAAACCAAGTACGGCGCCGTGGAGACACGTGCCGAAGCCGCCTGCTGCGCGGAGCTCTTCAAGAAGCACCGCGATTCCATCGACGGCATCATCGTTACCCTGCCGAATTTCGGAGACGAGCGAGCCATTGCCGATACCCTCCGCCTGGCCGGCCTCGAGGTGCCCGTGCTGGTGCAGGCCACTCCCGACACGCCCGGCCGGATGACCATCCGCGACCGGCGCGACAGCTTCTGCGGGAAGATGTCGGCCTGCAATAACCTGGCGCAGTACGGCATCCCCTACTCGCTGACCAGCCGCCACACGGAAGCGCCCGATTCCGGCGATTTCCGCCGCGACCTGGGCTGGTTCGCCGCCGTCTGCCGCGTGGTTCGCGGGATGCGCCGGCTGCGCATCGGCGCCATTGGCGCGCGCCCGGCAGCCTTCAATACCGTGCGCTACAGCGAGAAGATCCTGGAAGCCAACGGCATTTCGGTCGAGCCGATCGATCTCTCGGAAATCTTCGGCCGCATTGCCCGCATGGCCGACCATGATCCCGCCGCGCTATCCAAGCTGGAGGCCATCCGCCGCTATGTGCCGAGCGACAGCGTTCCCGCCGGAGCGCTTCTGAAAATGGCCAAGCTGGGCGCGGTGATCGACCAATGGATGGCTCAGACCGAGGTCACCATCAGCGCCGTGCAATGCTGGACGTCCCTCGAAGAGTACTTCGGGGTGGTGCCCTGCACGGTGATGAGCATGATGAGCGAAAATCTCATGTCGAGCGCCTGCGAGGTGGACATCTGCGGCGTGGTGGGAATGCACGCCCTGCAGCTCGCTTCCGGAACTCCCAGCGCGCTGCTCGACTGGAACAACAACTACGGCGACGACCCCGATAAAGCTGTGTGCTTCCATTGCAGCAACCTGCCCAAGCATTTCTTCCGCGAAGCACGCATGGATTTCCAGCAGATCATCGCCGGCACAGTGGGCCGCGAGAACACCTACGGCACCTGTGTAGGCCTGGTGAAACCGGGACCCATGAGCTTCGCCCGCTTCTCTACCAATGATCGCGCCGGCGCCATTCACGGCTATGTTGGCGAAGGCGCATTCACCGACGACCCGCTGGATACTTTCGGCGGCGCGGGCGTGGTGCGCATCGGCAACCTGCAGGGCCTCCTGCACTACATCTGCGAGCGCGGATTCGAGCACCACGTGGCCGCCAACCTGTCGTCCGTCTCGGGCGCCGTTCGGGAGGCCGCCGCGCGCTATCTGGGCTGGCATGTGCACCAGCATGCATAGAAACGGAATTCCGCTTCCCGGCGAAAGGCAGACTCCATGAGCATCGTCGCAGGCGCCGACTTCGGCACTCTCAGCGTTCGCGTTTCCATTTTCGACAGCGTCCGCGGCCGGCTCGGAGCGGGCATCGCCGAGTATCCGCTCATCCGCAAGAAAGACGACCCGGATCACGCCACCCAGAGCCACTCCGCGCACATGCAGGCGCTCGCTGAAGCCATGGCGAAAGCCGTTGTAGCGGCCGGGATCGACGGCCATGCCATCGACGCGCTGGCGCTTGATACCACCGGCTCCAGCGTGATCCCGGTAGATGCCCGGCTTCAGCCCATCGACGATTACTACCTGTGGTGCGACCATCGTGCCTGGCGCGAGGCGGCCGAAATCACCACCGCCGCCCATGAACGCGGCCTGGAGGCCATCCGCTGGTGCGGCGGCACCTACTCCTCGGAATGGGGATTCGCCAAGCTGCTCCACTGGCTGCGCCACAATCCCGAAAAGCGCGCGCGCTTCGCCACTGCTCTGGAGCATTGCGACATGGTGGCGGCAGTGTTGTGCGGCATCGCCGACCCCGCCGCCGCCCCGCGCAGCATCTGCGCCATGGGCCACAAGTGGATGTGGAACGCGTCGCTGGGGGGCCTTCCGCCGGAAGAGTTTCTCACTGCCGTCGATCCGCTACTGGCGGGGGTGCGTGCGAAAATCGCCGGCCGCTACGCCACTTCCGACCAGATTGCCGGCCGCCTTTCGGCCGAATGGGCCGCCAAACTCGGGCTGAGTCCCGGCATCCCTATTCCCGTCGGCGCTTTCGACGCCCATTGGGACGCCATCGGCGCGGGTGTGCGGCTGGGGGACGTGGTGAACGTGGTGGGCACTTCCACTTGCATCATGGCCATCGGCGAAACCGCCGAATTGGTCCCCGGAGTGTGCGGCGTGGTGCCCGGGTCGATCGATCCGCAGCGCATCGGCATCGAGGCCGGCCTCTCCGCCACCGGCGATATCTTCGATGCCATCGCCCGCCGCGCCGGCTCCACGGTGGCCGAGCTTTCCCGCGGTCTCGAAGACTACCGCGCCGGCGAAACCGGCCTGCTGCGGCTCACCTGGGATAATGGCGACCGCACCGTGCTGGTGAATCCGGAACTGAGCGGCGTCACGCTGGGGTGGCGCCTCACGCACACCACGCAGGACGAGCTGTTCGCGGCCATCGAGGGCACCGCTTTCCACACCCGCGTGATCCTGGAGCGCATGGAAGAGCACGGCGTGCCCGTGCGGCGCATCATCAATGGCGGCGGCATTCCACAAAAGAACCCGGTGCTCAACCAGGTGTACGCGAACGTGCTCGGCAAGCCCATCCTGGTTCCGAAGAGCGAAGTCACCAGCTTGGGATCGGCCATCTTCGCCTTCCTGGCGGCGGGCGCATTCACCGGCATCGAAGAGGCGCAGAACGCGCTGTGCCCGGATTACCAGGTCATCGAGCCGCAGCGCGCGGCCGTGGATCTCTGCGAGGATCTCTACTGCCTCTACCGCAAGCTGTATTTCGCGCTGGGCAGGCGGCGATCCGGGCCGGCCGAAATCGGCGACGTGCTCCCCGAGTTGCGGCGCATCGCCGCGCAAGCCAGAATAGGACGAGATGCTGGAATCGCTGCGGGCTGAAGTCCTGGAAGCGAATCTCGAACTGGTGCGCCGCGGCCTGGTGCTCTACACGTTCGGCAACGCCAGCGGTGTATCGCGCGAGCAGGGCCTGGTGGTCATCAAACCGAGCGGGGTGCCGTACGAGAAGATGACCCCGGCGCACATGGTGGTGACGGATTTGGAAGGCCGGATCGTGGAAGGCAATCTGCGGCCGTCCACCGATCTGCCTACGCACGTGGCGCTCTACCGCGCCTTTCCCGGGATCGGAGGAGTGGTCCACACCCACTCCCGCCACGCCACGTCCTGGGCGCAGGCCGGCCGCGAGATCCCCTGCTTCGGCACCACCCACGCGGATTACTTTCACGGCGCCATCCCGGTGACCGATCCGCTGTCGGCCCCTGAAGTGGAATCCGCCTACGAGGCCAACACCGGAGTGGCGATCATCCGCGCCATGGGATCGCGCGATCCGCTCTCCTGCCCGGCCATGCTGGTGACCGGCCACGGTCCTTTCTGCTGGGGCGCCACAGCGGGCGACGCGGCCCATACGGCGGTGATCGTCGAAGAACTGGCCGCCATGGCCTGGATGACCATTAGCATCAACCCGGGAGCCATGCCGATTGCGCAGACTCTGCGCGACAAACATCACTTCCGCAAGCACGGCGCGACTGCGACCTACGGGCAGAAATAGCGCCGCCATAATAGAAACGATGCCACGCCGTGCGTTCCCGTTGTCCCTGCTGGCCCTTGCTCTGGCCGCGATGCCCTCCATCTGCCAAACCGCGGCCCGGCCGGCCCCGTTGGGGCGGTTGGTGGACGTGGGCGGATACCGCGTCCACTTGTACTGCACCGGACGGGGAGGTCCCTCGGTCCTGATAGCGGGCGCCGGCTTCTCCTTCGATTGGTCCCTGGTGCAGCCGGAGGTTGCCCGGCTCACCACGGTTTGCACGTACGATGCTTCGGGAACGGCGTGGAGCGATCCCGGCCCGGTGCTGACCTGTCGCGGGCGCGTCAACGAAATTCACAAGCTGGTTGGCGCG
>Ga0335078_10017241_pt1 | contig 10723 bp, 7 predicted proteins | sample Lox_Sample_32_FD_206711 | JGI IMG/M metagenome (GOLD analysis project Ga0335078, IMG submission 206711) | Soil microbial communities from Loxahatchee National Wildlife Refuge, Florida, United States - Lox_Sample_3.2 | ecosystem: Environmental > Terrestrial > Soil > Wetlands | place: USA: Florida... | reverse complement strand
TCGCTGCCCAAAGCTCGCCGGTTGGCGAGCTCCCGCAACCGCGGCTACCAATACCTCAATCGAGCAGCGCGACCCGCGACTGGGCCAACACACAGCCGCTCTGCGAGAGGTAACTCACACGGTAGAGGTGGCTGCCCTGCCGATCGTCAACTAACACGCGGCAAGGCGACGACGAACATGTGTAGGTAGTCTGGGCTCCCGAGGGCGCCGTCACCGCAATCTCCACCTTCGCCGCCTCGTGCACGCTGCCCAGATCGAATCCCACGAAAATCGGCCGCTCCTGTGCCGCCTGCGCGCCGCCGAGCCTTTGCGCTGGCCACCGCCACGACGCGCCGATGCCGAAGAAGAACCCATACCATTTTCCTTCGGGAATTCCATAAGTGGAGAGATTCATATTGCCGTTCGCCGATTCGCATGTGTTGCCGTCTGAAGGGGGCGCATAGCCCGGATCCAGCTTTTGTATTGCCGATACGTCCGTATATGCCGGATTTCCCATGCAATTCCCATACATCAGATCGCCCCATGCTATCGATGCTGCACTCCCGTTGTTCGCGGTATAGTAATCGACCAGCGACATTGAGTTCTCTATTGTATTGACCCGCTCTGCCGTATAACTATAATTAGCCCCGGGAAGCCCCGTCGGCGGGTAACCGCTGTAACATACCGTGTTGCCCATCGATCCTGGTGTAATCGGATCACACGCCGCTTGTATCAAATAATAGTTGGCACCCGCGATCGGATCGTAGGCGCCGTGCTCGTAAGTCCCGGCCTGATTTCGCAGCGTCGCGAATTGCGATGCCAGCGATGGCTGAGTCGCTGCCGACGCCTGCTGAGCTTGTAACCAGGCATATTGCCGAATGCCCAGCATGAACGGTTGGACCGCCAGGCCCGTGCCGTTGGACGCATAAGCATAGTTGGTGCTATTTGTGCCCGTCCAAGCGCGATTCAAGGTAATCGACGAGGGCGAGTTATAAATGCAGGACCATTCGTATTGACTCATCGGATCGGCCTCGGTGCTCATGAACGAAGTTACGCCGTCCGTGATTCCACTCTGGGCGCTGCCATTGTCAAACATCACGCTCGCTGCGGCGCTGGTCGCTCCGGGCCATTTGGCGCCAAAACTCATCGTGAATTGGGTTGAACTGTTCGGCGTTGCGTAAACCCACAGTGTCGGTACCGGATTGCCATTTCGATTCACAAGTCCGGGACCGGTAATCGCCACTCTGTTCCATCCTGTGGTCGGGAACCCCTTTCCTGTGACGATGCCTGAGCCGCTCGTGACGGTGACGTTGGATGCTTGGCCGACGCCAAAACAGAATGTGTTGACCAAACCTGAGCCCGTGCCGGCGCTTGATCCCGTGGCGAGTGTTACCGCATTGGCAGCCGATCGGGACTCGGGCCAGCCATAAAACGTCGTCCGCCAGGAGTTGTCCGTATTGCCGAATTGATTAGCACACGCTGCCTCATTGGAAGCATATTGAACCAGTGCCTGCTGCCAGTATTGATGCCAACTGGTTGCTCCCGGCGCGTTCGTGGATGTCGTATCCGGGTCGAACTCCGCCGCCAAAGCCAAAAATGCTCCCTGGTATCCCAACTCACGGGAATCGTCATTGTTGCAATCGTGGGACGATGACGCTACCCCGGGATATCCGCTGAGTGCGCCAAGCGCGAAGGAACGGATGTCCTTCCACTGAGTGCCATGGCCCGTATCGGACAGAAGTGCATTCGCGACGCCGCCAATCACGGGGCCTCCGTAAAACAACAGATCGCCGTTCCCCCCGTTTGACTTCTGCGGCTGTCTCGTCCAGATGTCCCCGATCATCATCGATGAGTCGTGAAACTGTTTGAGCCCCGACCGCAGCCAGCCTGCCAGATTGGCCAAATCTTCTGAATAGAAGTCCAACCCTCCGGTGCTGGATTGGTTGTACCACCAATTGCCGGCCATATATGTGTAAGGTTGCGCGGTGGTGACGGGCGGCGACGCCAATGCGCCGGAATCCCAATATGGCAAAATGTAGGCCAACGTGTCCGATTCGCATCCGTATGACGTGGGCCAATACTTGGTGAAAGGTACCCCCTGACTCAATCCTTGCGACGTCGTGTAGCCGAGCACGACGAAGTTATTGGGGTTGATAATCGTGTAGGTCAAACCGCTCGCCCCATCCCCGTCAGCAGGGAACGGCCGTATCAGCTGTAAGTGCCCTGCGTCTGTGAGGCTGGCGATCGGCGAGACAAAACGAAATGGCGCGCCGGAGTGCGTGGCCGAAACCACCAGATCATAACCGCCGGCCACCGCGGAAGCCGTCCAGTTGCCCCCGCTCAGGGTCACCGTGGCCGAACCCGGCGCTACCGCCACGGTCCCTGTCGAATAGGAGACCGTCCCAATAGGGCCGGGAGCACCGCCGGGGCACAATGTGCTGGTGAATGCCGTGCCGTTGCCGACGATCGGATCGTTTCCCACAACATCGCCGGCATTCCAGTTCTGCGCTGCCAGGCGCGTGGTGTTCGCGGGATCAGCATAGCCGCGCCCGTCGTAACAAAACGTCAGCGTCGCGGGCGCTGTGCCGGTCACCGCGCAAACCCGAATCTCTTCGAACTGAGGGGTCGCGCGGCTGCTCCCTGCTGTGGAAACGTAAATTCGGGCAGGCAGTGCGGATAACTGAAGGGGAGCCACGTTGGCCACCGTGCACGATGTGGCGCTGCTCGAGCAGGGCGTAGTGAGAGTGGTCTGAGCACCACCCATATAGGTCGGCGCCATTCCGGCGCCATTCCAGGCGTAGCTCACGGTGCCCGGCTGCATCACTTCCCACGTCGCGTAAGGCCACGCGGGCGACAAGCCGGATGAAACGTACTGAGCCTCCCGTTTGATACTGCCCGTCAAGTGCCAGTAATCCGCCTCCGACCATGGGTTCTGGCCAAAAGCAATCATAGGGCCGAATATCGAATCTGCGGCCGGGTTGGCATTTACGACCACACCGTCCGAGTCCGTCGCCACCGCGCCAATATGCGTTACTGTTGTCGACGTGTTGCCCGAAGCGTCTGTCACGGTCAACTCGATGGCGTAATCGCCGAATACCAGGCCCGTGAGCGTGGGCGCCTGGGACGTTTGACTACTCCAAAACGGGGGGCTCTGGCCGTCCTGCAGCAGAACCTGCCAAAAGCACGAAACCTCCGGGTTGTCCGACTGAGAGTAACTGCTGCCGCACGAAAGTCCAGCCGGCTGGCCCGCGCGCCAGCTCGGCTGGAAACCGGGAATGGACGCAGGCCATGATGGGGTCACACTCGTGTTCGTCGCAATAGGCACCACAAGGGACTGGCCGAGCGTACTCACGTAACTGGCCTTGCCCCCGTCCAGTGTCCCGTTGTACCGGTTGGGTCCCGAGTCGTTTAGATTGCCGTCGAATTTCCATTCAAAAACTAAGGCCGTGGAGGTGTCCGCTGTTACCGGAGGCCGCGAAGTCACACTCACCGTTGCCGAATAGATTCGGGCGTAGTTGATTGCATAACCGCCGCCCCCGCTGGTATCGCCTACTTGGACGCCGTTAGAATAAGCGACCTCGCTGGTGTAGGGTATCGTCTGGTTGGCGATTTCGTTGCCATTCACATCCCATGCCTGGCACACATCGGTCAGAGAGGAAGGAAAGTGTTGAAACCGAAACGTAACGAAGCCGCCTGATAGACCCGACAACTCGATCTGAAAACAGTTCCCTCCGCCGTTGTTGCTCCCGGGACAAATGAAGAGTCTCTGGTCCGTCGCGCTGAGACACTCCGTGTATATGTTTGCGGCCACAATACCGGGGCCGAATGTGTGGGCCGACCCGCAAACGACCTGGAGACCTTGCAGCGATTCCTCCACTCGGTACGGCGTTCCCGCGGGCAACGCCGGAATTGCGGTGTTGTAAACGTACTCCCCCGGGCCGAGAAGGATCCCTTGGCCGGCGTAACAGAGCGCAGTGGCGAGGAACAACAGAATCGGTTTCATATTAGTGGTGAATGTTCGCATCGTATACGGTCAGCTGGAACTGATCTCCAGTAGCGTATGTGTTGCACATAAACCCGAAATACTGCGGGTTTGCGATGTCCAGTGTGCGCGGCTGCTGCGCGATTTGCTGGTATCCGCTGCCGGTGTTGTAGTAAAACGTCCGGTAAGTGGTGCCGTCGTCGACTACTTTCGCCCTGATCACCGGCTGAGCCATCCCAGTTCCAAAGGTCGGACCGCCTGAACCGCTGCAAGCCCCGCCTGACAAAGGATAGCTGCCGCACTGGCTGATTCCGCTGCCGGCGCCATAAGTTCCTCCCGGCGACCAGTTCATGGTTTCCCAGATGCCTGAAGCGGTTTGTCCGCCGGCAACGCCGAAGCCGCAAAAGACGCTGGTTACGCCAGGGCTTGCGGTGAGCAACTGGTAGGTGAAGGCGACTTCGATCGTGTAGGGCGCTGCGATTCCAATCGGTGCGGTCATCGCCTGCACTTCGTAGGCCGCGCCTGCTGCGTGTGTACCGGAGAATTGAACCGCGCCGGCCACGTCACCAATCGTAGGGCTGTCGCTGCCTTGACTCACTCCTATCCAGGTCAAGGCCGTCGGTTCGACCACCTGCATATCGAACGCCAACGGTTGCCACACGGTACCGTCGCAAATCCATTTTTTGTACGAGATATCGGAAGCAAAGAAGAAAGTGCCTGTTGCAGCGCCGTTACAGGTCGGACGGTTTGAATAGGTGTTGAAGACCGGCGCCGGCGCCGCGGCGGTTCCCCCGCCGGCCTGCTGCGTCCACGTGCTCGCCGCCGAACACTCATAAATCTGCTGGCCAGGCGCAGCCGCACTGACGAATGCCAATTCTCCGACCGTGCAATTGGAAGGCAGACTCGCCACTGCATTCGCGACCACCGCCGGCAAGGTGTGAGCAGCCTTGGAGAAATCCTGCGTGCCCGCCGTGAACGCGTTGCTCGAGTTCGTCGTCGCCGCGCCGGTCACCTGCTGCGCAGTGTAGTCTCCGGGCGCGGCCGTCACGATGCCGATGCGCCCGAATACGCTCTGCACTGGCCCCGACCCCCCTCCTGAGGTCTGCCCGGACCCCGTCCCAAGGAAACGAAAGGTGGCCCCATCATACCAAACGTCGCGCATGCTTCCTGCCGCAATGTCCGCCGCCAATGGGTCGCTCACCCCATCGGCCAGTTTGACGCTCGCCGCTCCCAGCGTGTCCACGTTCAGGGTTGTCGGCCCTCCCACTCCGTTCACGTCGGGGACCCAGTGCAGTACCATACCCACCGTGTACGCTGTTGCCGCCGGCGTCATGGAGCATGTGTAGGCACTCGCCGAGCCGCTGGCGGAAGCGCACAGCAAACTGGACCCAGTCTGTTCGCCGGGCAGCGTTTCGATCACCGCCGTATCCAGGGCAGTCTGGATGTTAATTTCAGTGCCCGTATCGGTAATCACTGAAAGCAGGCCCGGCCCGGTCAGGAAGTTGGTTGTCGGGCGGGACCCTACAGTCACCCCGTTGCTGTCTACAGTCTCGCTCCCGCCTTCCGAGGTCCACGTGTTGGGCGCCGAACAACCATACAGATTCGCACCGGCCATCGCATCGGTCGCAAAGTAGGTCTGGCCCACGCTGCACGTCGCCGGCATACTGGCGACCGTTCCCTGCAGCATGGCGTTCGCTCCGGGTTGGCCGCCTTCCGCCGACCACGTGTTCACGCCTGTGCAGCCGTACAGATTGGTCCCTTGAGGCGCGCTCGTCAGGAAGAAGATCTGCCCCACCGTGCAGGTGCTGGGCAGGGTGGTCCCGGTTTTGATCGGCATGTTCTTTGCCTGTGTGCTCAGATCTATCTGTGTTTGGGCTGCGGCGGCCCAAACGACCAGGACCATCCAAAGCATTCTGGACATCTGTTCAAATTCCCCCTGGCACCGCCGCACTCGTGTTGCCACCAGCTTTCCTGGTGCGACCCATTGGCCGTGCGGTTTGGCGGGCCTCTCACCCACATTATTCGCCGGGGAGGTCGGGGGCAATGCATCAAGGGCCTGTCCGTCTTCCTCCTAAGCTGCCTGTTTTCTGAAAGTTATGTAAATTACACAAGGCTGTGACTGTGTCGCCGCCGTTGTCGAGGCAGACAGCGAACGCCGCATTCGCCTCAAGCGTCCGTTTTGCATTCCTCTACACCGCCTACGCCGCTCCCCTACGACGCTGTTGGCAACGGCCAGGCAGCTCATTCGCCGGTTGCCACATCGCGTGGAGCCATCAGCGGGTGCGGCCTCTGTCTAACCGCTAGCCATGTAAGTCAGTATATCTGCTGCGGCTCGAGAAGAATCGAACTCTTATCTCCCCCTGCGTAACTTATGGCACGCGCCAACTGGGCAGTGCGGGCGGATCATCACCTGCAGCGCATCGTCGAGTATGACCAAATACAGATCAGAGCAAGTCGGACCAGCGAAGTAACGTGGCCGCCCAGGAGTAACCAACGCCGAAACCGACCAGCATCACCAGTGAACCGTGCGGTAACTTCCCTTCCTGCGCTGCGTGCTTGAGCGCAATGGGAATCGTCGAGGAGACCGTATTCCCGCAATGGCTCATGCTCACGAGAAACTTCTCCGCCGGAATTCGCAGGCGCTTTCTGAGATGCTCCAGCATGAACTTGTTCGCTTGGTGGAATACGAACAGGTCCACATCGGACGCCGTCAACCCCGCCTTGCCCAGCAGAGCGTTCACGGCCTGAGGAACCGCGTCGAGGGTGAAGTTGAAGATCTCTGCGCCATTCATGAAGAGATCGTCCTCGCTGCGCACATTCCCGCTCTCGTCCTCGATGTCTACCCCGGTTTCGGCCGTGCGCGGACGCCTCGCCCCGCCCGTCGGGACAATCAGGTTCGGACCGCCCCGGCCGTCCGTCCCATAAACGAACGGACCGATCGTCGGATTCGCCGAAGGGTCGGCCGACAATAGTGTAGCGGCGGCGGCGTCTCCGAAAATGGTCCGCGCGCTCCGGTCGCGGGGGTTCAGGAACTTGCTGTAGGTTTCCGCGGTGATCAGCAGAATCGTCGAAGCCTGGCCTGAAGAAATCAACCCCTGAGCCAGCCCGAGCCCGTAAACGTAGCCCGAGCATCCGAGGTTAAAGTCCAAGGCGCCGCTCTGTACCGGAATTCCCAGTCGATCCTGTACCAGGCAGGCTGTGGTGGGTAGAAAATAGTCCGGGCTCTGGGTGCACAAGAGCAGATAATCAATCTGATCGCGCCGCCAGCGGCCGGATTCGAACAGCTTCCCGGCCGCGGCCACCGCCAGATCGGATGCGCATTCGCCAGGGCCCGCGATGTGCCTTTCGCGGATTCCCGTCTTTTCATCGATTTTTTCAACCGTCCACTCCGGGAACTCCGCCGAGAGGTCCGTTGTGGAAAGCGTCTTCGATGGAAGAAAATATTCGATCGCCGATATTACCGCTTGCATAATCGCCTCTGCTGGCCACCGGTCCGCTACTGGGCCGAGTAGCCGCCATCCACAGTCATGGTCGATCCCGTGATCCAGCGCCCTGTTTCCGCCAGGAGAAAAGCCGCGGCGTGCGCGACGTCCCGCGCCTTGCCGAATCCCAGCGGGTGCGCCCGTTCCAGCGCCTGAAACTGCTCCGCGGAGAACGAGTCGCGAAACCGAGCCAGCATTTCCGTCTCCACGCATCCCGCGGCGATGCAGTTCACTCGGATCTGCCGGGGCGCCAACTCGACAGCCAATGCTTTTGCCAGACCGATCAGCGCCGCCTTCGACGCCCCGTACACCGACATGGACGGCGCTCCCAGAGTCCCCCGGATCGACGAGAGCAATACGATGCTGCTGGGACTGGCGTGACGCGCCTTCTGGGCGAAAGCGCGGATCAGCATGATGGTGCTGAGCAGGTTGACACGCATCAACTCCTCGACGTCCGGCTGCCTGACGAACCGAATCGGAGAAATGAGTTCCACGCCTGCGGCATGTACCAGGCCGTTCAACGGACCGGCGCTCGCTGTCAGTGCACCAAGCCAATCGCCGATCTCCTCCGGATGCCCGAAGTCGAACGGTTCGATCCGGTGCCCTTGCCCGTCCAGGCAGGACAACGTCTCCTGAAGGCGGTCTCTATTCCGCCCGGTTAGAATAACCCTGGCATCTAACGAACTCAACAGGATTGCGGTGTCGCGCCCGATCCCGCTTGATGCGCCCGTGACCAGCACCGTCGCACCGCCAAGATCCATCGGACTGGTAGGCATGTCAGGCGGATGCGCCGGGCACGTGCGCCAGGGTCAGCAGATCTTCGACCGTCGCGCAGTCGGCAATTTGCCGCGGCGATAGTCTGATCCCGTTATGGTCGTCGGCCAGAGCAATGTAGCCAATCATCGCGCTGGAATCCCACTGGGCCATGTCTTCCAGTTTCTCCGGACCGCGCAGAGAACCTGCCGGCATTTCGAGAACTTCATCGAGCCGCGAAAGGAATTCTTCCCTGCTCATCGTCGAATCTCCACTATAGCCGAATGGCCCCCTGGAGGCTAACCGGTTTCGAAAGGCGCAATTGGCGCCGCGTTCGTCGCGCCGTGCGCCGCTCTCCCGAAACCCACGGCCTCATGCCGGCTACTGCCTCTCCGGGCGGCTGCGCGCTCAGCCAGTTCAAAATGTTCCTCAAGGTTGGGCTGGCAGAAGTGGATCTCCGCATGCTCGCGCTGGCTTCCGTGACCGACTACTTCTCTAACTTTCTCCGCGCCATCCCGATCCGCGCGCCTTTTCGGCGCTTCCATGAAGCGCCGCGGTGCCGCTGCTCCTTCCAGGTAGCCGGCATCAGGCGCCCTTCTCCGCTGCCGAGCGGTGAATGAACGACTTCACCCGCTCGACCGGCGGCCTCCGGCCGGCATCTATAACTCGGCGGCACTCAACTCCGCGCCACCTTTACGCAGACCCAATAGAAAGTGGATGTACCGGTTCAGCTTCTCGCGGTAGAAGGTCCACATGAATCCGAGATAGACTCCTCCTCCGACGGCCACTTGAACTGCCAGACTGGCGGCAACAGGAGCATGAGTATTTCCCAGCCAAGTGCGGACCACCAGAACCGCGGCCACCATCGCCACGCATCCGGTGAGCGCCGGGACCAGCACGCCGAAATAGTCCCGAAACCGCAACCCAATCGAGCGGAGCAACTTCACCGCCAGGGGGAGGACCGTTACCGGGGTCAAAATCACCCAACTGGCGGCCACGGCACTCGTGCTCCAGTGGGATGCCACGATGAACGCCACGGGCATTACCACAAAGCTGGCCAGCGAAACGAGCATCGTGAAACGCGTGTATCGCAGTGAGGTGAGCACCTGGCTGAAGAGCGTGGACAGGGTTCGGGCACACATGAAAACCGCCAGCCAGCGGATTGGTCCGATGGCTGCTCCCCAGTCCTTTCCCAGCAGCACTCGAATCGCTTGCGGCGCCACGGCCGCCAGACCCAGCAGTAGCGGGAAGACGCTCATCGATAGCGACTCGCTGATGATCCGAAAATAGCGCCGCACCAGTTCCTCGTCCTTCTGCACCCGCGCAAATAGCGGTCCGGTCACGCGCATGACCAGCAGCCCTACCTTTTCAGCGGGCGCATTGGCCAGAGACATCGCCATCTGGTACGCCCCGAGCGATGCGGCGTTCAACATCTTTCCGACGATTATACCGTCCGACATTGCGTACGCTCCGGTGGCAAGCCTCCCAATCGAAACGTGCGCGCCCAGGCGCATCGGCGCCTGGATCTGCTTCCAGCGCGGAAGCGCGAAGCGGACCGGTTTCCAGTAGTACGTCAGCCCGGCTCCCGCGAATCTCCCGGCGAGCGCGCCCACCACCAGGGACCAGTACGCGAATCCGCTCAGGGCCAGTCCCACCGTCACCGAAGCCTGCACCAAAGTGGTGACCGACTCGCACACCGAGAGCCGCCGGTAGTCGAGGTCCTTTTCCAAAAGGCCGTTCGGCACCGATTGTATGCCCGTAATCACCAGTCCGATGCTGTTGACGATTACCAGCATCCTGAGCTGTTCGTGTTTGAAGAACCCCGCAATCAGGGGCGCAGTCCAGACCAGCAGCCCGTATGCCGCCAGACAGATCGCCGCGCAGGCCGTGTTCAATTGCGCCACTGTGCCGGTTTCCAACTCGGGCATCTGCAGCACCGCCTGCCCCATCCCGAACTCGGCCAGCATGCTCGTCAGCACGTTGATGAAGCCAGCCATATTCACCAGGCCGAAGTCGGCCGGGGGAAGCTTGTGCGCCGTAATCAAAGTGAATGCCCAGGTGAAGAACTGGGTCGCTGATTTCGCACCGGCGGCCCAAGCCAGTCCCCCGGCCAGCGTTTTGTCCAAGCTGCGAACTGTGTGCGGCTCTTCGGGGCTCATGGGCCGCCTCGCACCGCCGCCGCAACCATCGCGGTGAACTTTTCCACGTAAACCTGTTCGGTCAATCGCGCGTGCGCCAACTCGTAGCCGCTGGCGCCCAGCCGGCGCCGCAGGTCTGGGCTGGCCAGCAGTTCGCGAACGCGCGCCTCCAACTCCGGGACGTTGCCTCCCGGCACCACAAATCCGTTCTCGCCCTGCCGGATCATCTCGGGGATCCAGCCGACATCGGAGCCGACCACCGGAACGCCCGCCGCCAGGGCCTCAATTACGGTCCTTGGTCCGCCTTCACAGCGCGACGGATGGATCAACACCAGGCAGCCGCTGATCATTCGCAGTATGATCGGGTTCGGCGCCGCCCGCACCAGCTC
>Ga0335078_10017240_pt1 | contig 10724 bp, 12 predicted proteins | sample Lox_Sample_32_FD_206711 | JGI IMG/M metagenome (GOLD analysis project Ga0335078, IMG submission 206711) | Soil microbial communities from Loxahatchee National Wildlife Refuge, Florida, United States - Lox_Sample_3.2 | ecosystem: Environmental > Terrestrial > Soil > Wetlands | place: USA... | reverse complement strand
GATCGCAGACCGCTTCTGATCTAAAACGCAGGTTAGAAATTCCGGCCTTGCGATCCGCCACGACCGCAGCCGGCGCTCTCATATTAATCGCGTTCTCATTCAGCCCGGCAACCCCGGACCACCTTCAACAACTTACGAACCGTTACAGCCGGTTGCATTGGCCGTCATCGTGCTTGTTCTCCCTGGAGGAGTCTCCATGGACAGCGGTTTCTACGCGGCATGCACGGCATTGCTGGCTCGCAGCCAGGCCTTGGACACGGTCGCCAACAACCTGGCCAATACCAGTACGCCCGGCTATCGCGGCGAGCACAACGTCTTCCGCGGGCTGCTGGCGAGCTCTTCCGGCCTGCAACCAGTTTCGAACCTCAATTACGCCGTCAATAACTACTCGGTCCTCGGCCACAGCCAGGTGGATCTCACCGAAGGCAACCTGGAGAAGACCAACAACGATCTCGATCTCGGCATTCAAGGTTCTGGCTTCTTTGTGGTGCAGACGCAGGGCGGCAAAGCCTACACGCGGAATGGCAACTTCCACGTCTCTGCCCAAGGCCAACTGGTCACGGCCGCGGGCGATCCGGTGCTCGGGCAGAACGGGCCGATCCCGATCGTAGGCGCTCCCGTTTCCGTCGGAACCGACGGAACGATCTCCGTCAACGGCGCGTTGGCCGGCAACTTGAAACTCGTAGATTTTCCCCCGGGCACGTCGCTCGAGAGCATGGGCAAGACTTATTACTCGGCGCCGGAAGGCGCGGCGATCCCCGCAACCAGCGCCACGGTGCAGCAGGGAACTCTCGAAGGCTCGAATGTGAATCCGGTGGCCAGCGCAGTGGAGCTGGTGACGGTGCAGCGCTATGCCGAATTGATGCAGCGCGCTCTATCGCTGTTCCACACCGATATGAACCAGATCGCAACGCAGGAATTACCAAGGGTTACCAACAACGGTTAAGGAGCCACCATGCTTCGTGCACTCTATACAGCGGCCAGCGGAATGTCCGCGCAGCAACTGAATCTCGACAACATTGCCAACAACCTGTCGAACGCCAACACGGCGGGCTTTCACTCGCGCCGGCTGCAGTTTTCCGATCTCGTTTACCAGAACGTGATCATGCCCGGCGCCGCGGCGACCCAACAGACCACCATCGCCGCCGGTTTGCAGGTCGGCCTCGGAACCATGCCGGCTGCTTCGGAAGTGGTGCAGACCCAGGGCGACTTCAGCCAGACCGGCAATCCCCTCGATCTCGCGATTCAGGGGCTCGGATTCTTCCAGGTGACCATGCCCGACGGCACCATCGCTTATTCGCGCGCCGGCTCGTTCCATCTGGACGCACAGGGCAACATCGTGACCGCCAATGGCAATCCATTGCAGCCGAACATCACCATTCCGGCCAACGCGACCACCGTTACGATCGGCACCGACGGCACCGTCTCCGTCACCGAACCCGGCCAGACTGCGGCCCAGCAGGTGGGCAGCATTCAGCTGGCCATGTTCCCCAATCCGGGCGGACTCAACAGCATTGGCAACAACCTTTACCTGGCCACCACCGCTTCGGGCGATGCAATCATCGGGGCGCCGGGATCCGCGGAAGGCCTGGGCACGCTGCAGCAGGGCATGCTGGAGCAGTCGAACGTCGACGTCGTCCAGGAGTTCGTCAACATGATCGTGGCGCAGCGCTCGTATGAGTCGAATTCGCGCGTGGTCACCTCGGCGGACCAGATGCTGCAGGATCTCGCCAGTATCGGACGCTAATGATGGATCGGATACGAACTCGAAAAAGTCTGCGGAGCGCGGTCGGGGCGTTTTGCCTGGCCGTGTCTTCGCTCGCCGGCGCGGCGAACCCGACAGGCTACCCGATCGGGACGGAGAGAGTCGCGGCGGCGTTGACGGCCCACGGTCTTCCAGTCAAGACTTCGCAAATCCAGTTTCTTTCCGAGGTCCGCACCGCCGACCAGGATGCGCCACTGCAGGTCGTCAGCGTGAGCGACGCCACGCCCGGCTCCTCCAAGGTCAAATTGCGCTGCCGAAACAGCGGCGAGTGCCTTCCTTTTTATGTGCTGATCCCCAGCTTGAACCCAGAGAAAAGGTCGCTCGCGTCTCTCTTGCCGGGTGGAGGCTCGCCGGTAATCAAAGCGAGTTCTGTCCAGTATTTGATGCGGCGAGGCGATTTGGCCACGCTCTATCTGGAAAACTTGAATTCGCGCATTCAACTGCCGGTCATCTGCCTGGAGAACGGAGAACGCGGGCAAAAGATCAAAGTCACCAGTAAAGATCACCGCCTGTTCTTTGAAGGGGAAATCGTGGCATCCGGAGTTCTGAGAGGAACCCTGTGAAACGTCAATACCACTTGAGAGCTTTTGCCGGATCCTGCACCACGGCTCTTTGCGCGGGAGTCATGTTCTTCACCACTTCTCCCTGGCTGCTGGCCAGCACCCAGCCGAAAGAATCGTCGCAGCAACTGCGCGCCGACTACATCGCTCGCCTGCAGCAGCAGATGGGCGCGGCGGATCAGGGAGCCACTTTGGGCAGCCTCTATCTGCCGAATGGCGCTCTGACCGACATGGTCGCGGACTACAAAGCACGCCGGATCGACGACATCGTGACCCTGGTAGTCACCGAGAACACCTCTGCGCAATCGACGGGCGATGCCAACACGCAAAGAACTACCGCAACCAGCGCCGCGATTACCAGCTTGCCCGGAAAGTTGAAGACCGGCGGCGTGAACCCGCTATTCGGATCCAATTCGGCCAACCAGATCAAGGCCCAGGGCGAAACATCCAAGGGTTTCACGGTTTCTTCGACGCTTTCGGCCCGGGTCATCGCGCTGCTCGCGAACGGAAATCTGGTGGTGGAAGCTGAGCATAAAGTCCAAATCAACAGTCAGCACGACACCATGATCATTCGTGGCGTACTGCGGCCGGGCGACATCGGTCCCAATAACACCGCTCTTTCCACATCTCTGGCGAATCTGGAACTCGAACTTAAAGGCAAGGGCATCGTGTCCGATCCGCTTTACCGGCAGAATCCCGTCATCCGCGGATTGCTGTGGCTGTTTGGAATGTAGTCAGGAGACTCAGCAAAGTGTCTGGAAAGCATTGGCTAATGCGCATCCTCGGTTCGGTTGGGTTGTCGCTTTTCCTGTTGGCGGGGAGAAGCGCCGCCGACGCGGACAACAACAAGCACGTGCTGATTCGTGATATCAGCACAGTCGAAGGTGTGCGCGACAATCCGCTCATCGGATATAGCGTGGTCGTCGGCCTGAAGCGCACCGGAGACAGCCAGCAGACTCTCTTTACCACGCAGACCCTCGCCAATCTTCTGCAACGCCTGGGCGTGCAGATTCCTGCGGCGCAGATCCAGGTGCGTAACATCGCCGCTGTCATGGTGACGGCTTCACTTCCCCCATTTGCCCGGCCGGGAACGACGCTCGACGTCACCGTATCCTCGGTGGGTGACGCCAAGAGCCTCGAAGGAGGCGTGCTCCTCCTTACTTCGCTGCACGCGGCCGATGGCCAGATCTACGCCGAAGCGCAAGGGCCGTTGACTCTGGGCGGCTATACCGTCGGTGGAAGCGGCAATGCCAAAGAAGTAAACCATGTCACCGTCGGGCGGGTTCCCTCCGGTGGAATCGTGGAGCGCGATGCTTCGATCGATTTGACCCGCATGAAGGTATTGTCCCTGCTGTTGCGGGACCCGGACTTCACCGCTACACATGACATGGCCGTCGCCATCAATCATGAGTTCGGCAAGGAACTGGCGGTCGCCCGCGACAGTCGTCACGTTGAAGTCGACATCGCACAAACCGGCGTGGCCTCGGTCCCTACGCTGATCTCGCAAGTTCAGAACCTCACCGTCACCGTGCACCCCAGAGCCAAAGTTGTCATGAATGAGCGCACCGGCACCATCGTTATGGGCGGAGACGTGAAACTCTCCCCGGTCTCGGTTCTGCACGGCGATCTCACGGTCGAGGTTTCAACCACTTTCTCGGTTTCACAGCCGGCACCGTTCTCGCGGACCGGCACAACCGAAGTCGTCCCCCAGGTTGATTTGCAAGCCCACGAGGGACCGGCCAAGTCGATCGAGCTGAAAGAAGGCGCCAGCGTCGAAGAGTTGATCAACGGATTACACGCCATGGGAGCGAGCGCGCGCGATATCGTTGCCATCCTGCAAGCCATCAAAGCCGCCGGCGGATTGCAGGCTGAACTGGAGGTGTTGTAACCGTGAGTGATCTCCGCATTGCAGCTCCAGCTCCTGCGGTCCAGAGCCTGAGCCAGGCCGAGGGAGCCCGTGCCGTACGCGCCCTGCGCGGAGCGCAGGGTGAGGACAAGTCCGCGAAGATCGACAAAGCGGCGCGCGATTTCGAGAGCATCCTGGTCGGCCAGTGGCTGGAGAAAGCGGAGAAGTCATTCGCCACGGTTCCGGGCACCGACCCGGATCAGGACAACGATTCTGGTCACGATCAGTTTCAGAGCATTGCTTGCCAGTCGCTGGCGCAAGGGCTCAGCCGCAGCGGCGGGTTCGGGATCGCCGCCATGCTCAGCAAGCAATTGCATGCCGACGCCAATCGAAATGAAGCGGCCGCCGACGGGGCCACAGGTAACCCCGGGCACGATTCGGGAAATGTTAAGTTGTTGAAATAAAGTTAGTTACATCTTGGCTAGAGTGTGACGGTAGTGGCTAAAGTTCTGTGTCCTTAGTGCCGATTAGTGAGTAGCGGTTAGAAAACTGTGAGGATACGCCTATGAGAATCGGAATGAATGTACCCGATCCGCAAGGGATCTCTCCCGAGCAGACCTCGGTCTCCTCTTCGGCACAGAAGGCCAGCAGAGCGTCCGACCACGATTCCGATAGTTTTTCCAGCGATACGGTGAGTTTGAGTTCTTTGGCCAGCCTCGCACTTCAGACACCGGAAGTGCGCCAGGACACGGTCGACCGCCTGCGGCAACAGGTCAGCAGCGGAACGTATCAGCTGGACCCGCAAAGCATCGCGGAGGCCATGCTCGGCCACTGAAGTGGGGTAAGTGATGAGTAAGAATGCGAACGTCTGGAGCACGCAAACCGCGGCCGATTATCTGACCCGGGTGCGTGCATTAACCACTGAGCTGGGCTCCGCCATCGGCGCGATCGAAAAAAACGATCTGGCCCGGCTCCAGAACAGCGTGGCTGCCCAGGAAACCCTGTGCGGCGCGCTCTCCCAGGCTTCCCCGGCCAACGCCATCGGCCAACTCTCAGCCTCGCTTCGCCATGAGATCCGCTCCGCCCACGCTGCCCTGGCTCAGCAGAACCGAGTGTACGCGGCCCTGCTGAGACGATCGCACCACTCCGCCGGATTGCTGATGGCTCTCTACAGCAACTACGGCCAGGGCTACGGCAAAGATGCTGGCGCGCGACCCGGAAATCACACTCTGTCCTGCGAGGGATGACGCAATGCCCGGATTAACCTCAACATTGTGGATGGCGGAGCAGGCTCTGCTCGCCAATCAGGGGGCGCTCGACGTCACCAGCAACAACATCGCCAACGCCAACACGCCCGGCTACAGCCGGGAGCAGGTCGTCATGTCCGAGGCCACGCCGACTCTGCAACAGAACATCAACTATGGCAACGGCGTCGTGCTCGAGCAAGTCCAGAGCATTCGCGACCAGGTGCTGGAACTGAACATCGCCAAAGAAACCCAGCAGCAGAGCAGTGCCCAGGCGCAATACAATTCGCTGCAGCAGATCCAGACGTTGTTCTCGGATCCGACCCAGGGCATCGGCGCGAACTTTACCGCGTTTTTCAACAGCCTCAGCCAGCTCTCCACCGATCCCACCAGCATTCCGCAACGCCAGGCGGTATTGACCTCGGCGCAGAATCTTGCCGGATCTTTCCAGCAGACGGAGCAGAGCCTGGACTCGATTCAGTCGGGACTCAATCAGTCGGTGTCGGACACGGTGAACCAGATCAACAGTCTGACCCAGCAGATTGCTCAACTGAACGGACAGGTCGGACAGATGGAAAAGCTGGGCCAGGATCCCGGGGTGACGCTGGATCAGGAAAACCAGCTCATCGACCAACTCTCCCAGCTTACGGATGTGTCCGTCATTCAGACTGAAGCCGGCCAGACCATCACCACCGCCAGCGGAACCGCGCTCGTGGTCGGAAACCAGAGCTTCGCGCTCCAGGTCACGCCCGACTCCACGGGCATGAACCAGGTTTACTCGCAAGGTCAAAACATCACTGCCAGCTTTCAGGGTGGGCAATTAGCGGGAGATCTGCAGGTACGTGATCAGGTGATCCCGAACCTGCTGAGCCAGCTCGACAACCTGGCTAGCCAGTTTTCCACCAGCATCAACTCGGCGCAGGCTGCCGGTTTCGATCTGAACGGCAATGCCGGGCAGCCACTGTTCTCCGATACCACGGGCGCCGGCGCCGCGGCCAACCTGACCGTCGCTATCACCGACCCCAACTTGATCGCGGCCAGCTCCGATGGGACGCAGGGAAGCAATGGCAATATCGCGAATTTGTTGGCGGTGCAAACTCAGGCGCTGCCCTCGGGAGCGAACCCGATCGATACTTACTCGAGCCTGGTGTCGCAGACCGGCAACCTGACGGCGCAGGCCCAAGCCAATGTCAACGCCAGCACCTCGAGCCTGACGCAGTTGCAGGATCAGCGAGGCGCGCTTTCCGGCGTTTCCATCGACGAAGAAACCACCAACCTGATGAACTTCCAGCGTTCGTATGAAGCTGCGGCACGGGTCGTTTCCACCGTCGACCAGCTGACGCAAGCCGTTCTACAGATGGGAGCCTCCGCGCCGTCGGCGCCGTAAACCTATGCGAGTTAATCCAAATTTCTCCACCGATATCCTTAACAGCATCTGGCAGTCGCAAAGCCAGGAACAGACCGCGCTGGAGCAGATTGCCACCGGCCGGCGCGTTAACGTCCCCTCCGACGATCCGACGGCCGCCGCCGAGGATGTGCAGAACCAGAGTCTCCAGGCCCAGACTGACCAGTATCTGCAGAACACGAGCAGCCTGGACGGCTTGCTGCAAACTGCGGATTCGACGCTCAGCTCCGTCGTCACCTCGCTGAACCAGGCCATTTCCCTGGGGGTGCAGGGCGGCAACGGCACGCTCTCGACCGCGCAGATGCAGTCGATCGCATCCCAGGTTCAGGGGATTCAGAGCCAGGTCCTGCAACTGGCCAACACCAGCTATCAGGGCAACTACATCTTTGCCGGAACGGCGACCACCACCACCCCGTTCACGCTCGACGCGACACAGCCGGATGGAGTGGTCTACAACGGCAACACCAATACGAATACCGTCGAAATTGCCCAGGGAAGAAGCATCCAGATCAACCTTCCGGGAAGCCAGATTTTCCAGAACTCTTCAGGGGATGTCTTTGGCGCGTTACAGCAGTTGACCACCGCGCTCCAGAATGGCGACAAGACCGGCGTACAAAACGCCACCACTCAACTGAGCAGCGCGTTGAACACGCTCTCCGAGCAGCGCGTGTTTTACGGAAACGCGGTCAGCGAGCTGAACTCCAACCAGTCCTCGCTGCAAACTGAGCAGGTCAATTTGCAAACCCAGGAAAACAATCTGGTGGGAGCAAACCTGGCGCAGGCTTCCACCAACCTCTCACAGGCGCAATTGACCCACGATGCCGCCCTGGCCGCGCTGGCCAAGGTGCTACCGGTCAGCCTCCTGGATTACCTGAAGTAAGGATCGCAGCTAGACCTACGCCGGCAGGTGTAGGGATCAGTCTCGCGTGGCCGGGCTTACCGCCAGATGGTGGGTCAGCGCGAGACCGTTACCTCTAACGCCTTCTCCATCAAGCCGGCCACTTTGGGATGGCGGTCATACTGGTGGATGACCGGGATGACATGACCGTTCGGGTCAACAATCTTGCCTTCATCGTTGATGCGCACATTCTGCTCTGCGACGTAACCCAGCGTAAGCACCCGCTCTCCATTCCGGACCTTATCACAAGAGCGCAGGAGTTGACGGGAAAGCATCACGTTGTGCAGCCCCTGATCGATCCCCTTGATGAACCGTGTGGGCCGCGGCATCTCCGTAATCATGATCTGCATGGTGAGCAGGTAGGCCAGAATGCCGCGCCACGAGCCCAATACCGTTCCGGAGCAGGAGATTCTCTCGGCGGCGACTTTGCCCAGTTCCGCTTCGCCGAAGGCCGACCGAATCCAATTCGAATTGAAGACGCAGGAGCCCAGGCTCTGCGAGTCATCTTCAAGAAATGCCAACATATCGCTCTTTGGTTCCGGCGAGAAGGGATCCTGCTGGAATAGCACGTCGCGCACGTCCGTCAGGAAAACATAATCGTAGGGTTGGTCTGGCCCGCGGCTCATTCGCTGCAGGAAGTTGTAATAAGTGATGAATCGGCCCAGTTGTACATCGAAGGGCAGGAACATCCCATCCCAGAGCTCGGTTTTGACCGCGTGCGCCGCCAGGAACTGCTGGGTCTCCCGGTCGAGTTCGCTCACGAATAACACAATGTCGCCGAGGAAGCCGGAGCGGCGAAGGGAACTCACGAAGGGCCCCAGCTCCTTTTTGCCGTAGTTGGTCGCTGTCCCCATCACCAAGTTGCGGCCGGCGCGCTGCGGCTTAGCAGGTTGCGCGTACAGACGTTCCAACTGCTCTTTCAGATTCTTGCGAATCGTGGCATCTCTCCGTGTTTCTTCCGAGAGTCGCGCGTGCTCCAGAAGAGAACTTAAGTTCGCTGCGGCGGCGGAATTCTTGGCGTCCAGCTGCAAGGCGCGCCGGAATCCCAGCTCCGCTTCCTTCAGGCGCTGGAGACGGTAAGAGGTGGCGGCCCAGTCGTTCCACAACTCGCTCGACTCCCCCAGTTGAAGAGCTTGTCCCAGCATGATGAGCGCGTTGTTCGCGTCACCGCGCCTTAAGGTGTCGAGTGCCCGTTGATGAAGTTCGCTCTGCATGGATGGATGCCGATCGGGAAGATTTACGCGGACCAGTTTCCCGAAGCGGTTCCTTCTCCCGCGGCCACTGCGGGCGGGTTGGCGAGAGGGTTGGTCGCGGGCGCAACCGGCGTGGCCGGCGCATTAGCGCCGGGGTCGACCTTTTGCCAGGTCTGGCGGACGTCGAGCAACAGCCGGATCTGCTCCCGCAGGATTTCGGCGTTGACCTTGAGGTGCGCTTCCATCATGCGCGAGCGCACGGCGGAGTAAAACGCCGCGAAGTTCTTGGCGGCGTCGCCGCCATTCTCCGAGTCCAGAGATCCGTGCAACTGCTGCAGCACCATGAAGCCGTGCTTCAGATCGGCCGAACGCTTCTCCACATCGTTGCTTTCGATCGCAGCAATCGCGTTTTGCAGATCGTGGATCAGCTGGTCGAACAGGATAATGGTAAGGCCCACGGGCGAGGCATTCTGCACCGCCGCCCGCAAATAACTCAACTCTGTCTGGCTTCTTCTCATGCGACCCCGGTGCCGGAGCTGCTGTTCGGCGAATAACCCAGCTCGGCGTTGATCTGCGCCTCTTCTGTCGGCAACTGCGCCAAAAGAACATCGGCCTGGTTAAACTCGTTGGTCAACAGCGTGGTCTGGTTCGACAAATAGGATTGGAAGTTGGTGATCTGGTTCTGCAGATCCGTGTTCTCGCTGCTCAGACTCTGCAGATCGACCGTGAAGGCCCCGCTGGCGGGATCCGTCAGCGAAGTCAGCTGGTTGTTCATGAAAGAGACAAAACCGTTGGAGGCGGTGCCCGCAAGGAAGTTCTGGACCCCGGCAAAGTTGCTCTGCACCGCGGCATCCAGGGTGGAAGTGTTCAGGCTCAGGGTTCCGTCGTTATTCATGGTGATGCCGAGATCCGCCATGGTGGTGATACCGCCGGTCCCTCCGGCATAGGAGCCTGCGGAGAGCATGTCGCTTTGCAGTACCGGCAGCACGCCATCGCCCGAGAGCGGTCCCTCCACTCCGTTGGCGCCCACGGTGTATTCCTGGTTGATGTCTGAAATCACCTTGTTATAAGCGGTCACAAAAGCGCTCACCGCGCTGTCGATCTGCGTGCCGTCGGGAGCGACGCTGATGCTGACCGGCGTATTCGGAGCGGCTCCGGTCAGGTTTAGGGTGAGTCCCGCTACCGCGCCCGTAATGGTGTTGGAAGCGCTGTCGATGGGAATTCCGTCCACGGTCAGGGAGGCGTCCGTTCCCGTGGCGGCCTGGGTGAAGGTCAACCCCGACGCTTGGGTGATGGTGAAGTTGTTGGCCGCGCCGGAACTGTTGCTCACGATGGACAGGCGTGATCCGCTGGAGTCGTTGACGACGTTCGCCGTCACGCCGAGGCTGAGCCCGTTGATGTAGCTGGCGAGCTGATCGAGCGTGTCGACGCTTCCCCCAATTTGAATCTGCGTCGCCGGCCCTCCCGTTCCTACTTGAATGGTGAAGCTCCCGGCGCTCAACGGCGTGCTGCTGCTGGCCACCGAGCTGGAGTACCAGGAGGCGGTCGTGGCCAGACTATTGACCTGTACCACGTGGTTGCCGGCCAGGGCGCCGGCGGCGGCCGAGGCGTTGACGATGCCGGAGTCGGAAGACGCTGCGGTCATAGCCGACATCGCGCCCAGTGGGTCGGTCAGGGCGCTCAAGCTGTTTTGCAGCGCTGTGGCGTCCCCTACGATGATGTTGATATCGCTGGTGCGGGATTGAACGACGGCCTGCTCGTTCTGCATCTGGGTCAAGGGACCCGATTCGGCAGCGATGGCTTGCGCGACGGC